>ERZ773008.1548-NODE-1548-length-16003-cov-9.420868_pt1 | contig 16003 bp, 15 predicted proteins | sample MGYA00580664_ERZ773008 | MGnify/ENA primary metagenome ERZ773008 (study PRJEB29015, sample SAMEA2738016) | human oral metagenome | biome: human oral; feature: human-associated habitat; material: dental | place: China | collected 2048 ... | reverse complement strand
CCGCCATCACAACACTCACGGCACGAGCACCATCACCCCCGATGAGAAAACCTCATTAATAGACGTATAGAACCGAGTCTTGTCGTTCCAGAAATTCGACCACGACTATCCATATCAGCCCGGAGCGCGCGGGTTGACGCGCGGCCAGGTGGAGGTATCGACGTCGTACCCGTGCGCGGCGGCGTGGACGAACCAGTCATCGGGCAGCCACGTGCGACCCACGACCTGCGGGTGCTCGGGCAGGTAGCGGAAGGACCACAGCACCAGCACGAGCTCGGCCCACTGCCCGCGCAGCTTCCAGCGCGCCGAGCCGCCGGCGTTGGCGGCCGCCATGACGATCTCGCCGGTGCCGGTGAGCTGGGCCTCCTGCACATCGCGAAAGGCGATCGGCATGATGCCCTCCCCCGTGCCCAGGTAGATCCCGTGGGTGGACACGGTCAGACGGGCGTCGGCAAGGTGGCGCCAGCGCTCGACGGCGTCCGCTTCGGCCGCCTTCCTGCGACGCGAGTTGAGGTAGGCCTGTCCGCCGAAGAAGGCGGCGGTCAGCGCCAGCCCGACGGGGCCACCGGCCAGGAAGAAGCCGCGCGACGGGTTGTAGACGGCGTCCCCGCGGCGCCACACGAGCAGCTCGGCGTCGCAGGTGGCGAGCATGACCTCGTCGGCCGCGAAGGCACGGCGCACCGGGTCGACGACGGGCGAGACGGGGTTGGGGCGGCGCCCGTTGCGCAGGGCGCTCAGGACGGCGGCGGTGTTCCACCACACGAAGTCCTGGCCCGTCCACGGGCGCCGCGGCGCGGGGCGCGACCCGCTCGGCACCGTCAGGCCGGCGGGTCCGACGGGGACGAGCCCGCCCGGGGCGCCGTCGTCGGGTCCGTCCTGCCCGCCCCGCCCCGACAGGGGGCTCAGGGTCACGCCGTCGTCCCCGCCAGGGCGTCCGCGCCGCGGGCCGGCTCGGGTCCCCGCCCCAGCGCCTCGGCCGCCGCGGAGGTTCCGGGAACCATGTCCTCGGCGCGGCGCAGGAGGTCGCCGGCCGGCTCCCAGTAGGACAGCCCGACCAGCGTGCGCGAGTCGAAGGTGAGCGAGGTCAACGACGCCAGCGAGCACTGACGGCGACGGGGGTCGTGGGCCAGGGGGCGGCCCTCGAGCCACAGGCGCGTCGCCCACACGGGCAGCTGATGGGAGACGAGCAGCGCCTCATGGCCCTCGGCCAGGTCGATGGCGTCGCGCACGGCGGCGCTCACGCGGGCGACGAGCTCGGCGTAGGGCTCGCCCCAGCTCGGCCGCAGGGGGTTGAGGTAGTAGCGCCAGTGGTCGGGATGCGCCAGGACCCACCGGTTGCGATTGACGGGCACGCCCTCGAAGTGGTTCCCGGCCTCGATGAGGCGCGCGTCGGTCATCGGCGTCAGGTCGAAGGCCGTGGCGGTCGGCGCACCGGTCTCGCGCGCCCTCTCCAGCGGGGAGGTGATGACCGCGGCGATGTCGTGGCCGGAGGCGGACAGCACGTCGGCGACCTGCACGGCCATCTGCAGACCCAGCTCGGAGAGGTGGTAGCCGGGCAGGCGCCCGTACAGGATGCCCTCGGGGTTGTGGACCTCGCCGTGCCTCATGAGGTGGATCGTCGTGCGCGCCATGGCGTGATTCTCGCACGCCCGCGAGACGATCCGCCGGAGTCGGCCGGTGTCGGGAGGGTCGGGCGCCCTCGCGGCCCGGGCCGGGTCACCCGGAGCGCTCCGCCCCGGGTCGCAGGGAGACGGCTGCGACGTAGTCGGAGTGAGAGGCGACGGCATCACTCACGTCGACGTTGACGACCGCGCTCTGCGGATCGTCGAACCCAGCAGCACCAGCGGCCCTTCCTCCGACGGAAGCCGTCCGGTAGAGGTAGGAGAGCACCCGATCGCGTCGCGAGAAGTAGTTGTGCACGGTCCTGCGGACACCGCGGCCAAGAGAAGCCGTGTCGGCGGCGGCGGGGTGGGCCGCGCCGAGCAGGTGGGCCTCGACAATCGGCGTCGGCTCTTCCTCCGCGGCGAGGGCGGTGATCGCGTGAGCCATGAGCGCGGCACCAAGGCTGTGACCGAGGAGGACGAACCCGGCACCGCTGCTGGTCCTGCGGAGGATGGCTGCGAGCGTCGCCCCGGCGAGGGAGGAACGGTTCAGCGCGGTGCTCCACGGGTTTGCGGCCAGACTCGCCGTCCCGGAGATCGCCTGAAGCGGCAGGACCGCGGTCGTTGCCTTCGTCGTGGCCTTGAGCGCCGCCCTGGTGACCACGCCGAGGGCTCCATGGGCGCCACCGGACAACCCCGCCAGCGTCGCCAGAGCCTTCAGTTCCTTAGCACCCCAGCGCACCCGGTAGACCGGGTTATCCGGATAGGCGGTGTCGATGACGCGCCTCCAGCGAGTCCAGGAATCGTCGTTCTCCGTCAGAAAGCCGCTGGCGTAGACGACGGCGGGACCATCACCGTCGCGCACGCACTCGATGCCGAAGGACTTGTCCTCGCCCAGGTAGGCGGTCCCCACCCGCAACCCGTACGCGCCGCCAATGCCTCCGCCCACGGCGGCGATGACGAGCTGGCCACCGGCCATCCCGAGACCACCGGCGGCCAGGGACCCGCCGCCGAGGAGGGCCAGGCCGTAGCTCGAAGCCGCCGCGCCCGAGTAACCACCCACTGCGGCGCCGATGGCCCCGCCGATCGCCGGTGCGGCGACGTAGGTGACGGGCAGTGCTGCGGCAGCGGTACCGGCCACGAGCGCGCCCCGTTTGAGAAGCTTGCCGGCATCGACGCGCTTGTACTCGAAGAGGTCGGCCCAATGCTCGAGGTCGTCCACCCTGCGGTCGGCATTCTCGAAGTCGGGGATCTCGTGCGCGTGCTCGGCGCATATCGGCGGGGAGACGCCACGTCGGCCCGTGCGGCCATAGCCTCTGACGGACATGTTCGGGCAGCGGGGCACTGCGCAGCGAGTGGTGATGACCCCGCAATCCGTGCAGCACCAGGCGTCGTACCAGGGGCCGGGGATGGCGAGCGCACGGTGGGTCGTGCGGTTCAGACAGGCGGAGCACCAGGCCTCGCGATCCCGGTCATGCGTTTCCTGCTCGCCGTAGCCGTGGATCTCGGCCTGCTTGATGACGGCGTCCTCTGCTTCCCGAGCAGCCTTGCGCCGACGATTCAGCAGCACGTCGAGCGGCTCGGGCTCGGGGCGCAGCCGCTCCTTGAGTGTGGTGAACCAGCCGGGCTGGGCATCGTCCCGCTCGGGAACTCGGCCCTCGTCGTTCAGCCCACCAGCACCGCCAGCGGCATCGGCCGGTCCCGCACCGGGCGAGGACCCGTCCGACGACGTATCGACGGCCTCATTCGTCGGCGACTCGCCCAGCCTCTCGGTCGCGGCCAGACGCTGGCCCTTCTTGGCCTGGACGTAACTGAGGAGCGAGGCCCGGAACGCGTGGATATCAATGAGGCGCGGCGTCCCCGAGAAACGGGGCTCCGCACCAGGGCCGTCCCACTCGACGACGAGTTCCTCACCGCCGGCGAGAGTCACCCTCCCGCATGCCCCGTCCCGCCCGAGTGAGGAATATCGGACTCGCGGGGAACCGTCTGCCATGCACTGCCTCGCATTATTGTGTTCTCGAACATCCGGACCGCGTGAGTATACGGCGCTCTCGACGGATCGGCGCCTATGCAGCGAGGGGATCAGTCGCCCACTCCGAGGCCGAGGCCGGCGTCGTCGAGGGCGGCCCTTCCCGCCGGGGTGAGGCGCACCGCGCGGGTGGACCCGAGCCGTTCGACCCATCCGCGGGCGAAGAGGATCCGGAGGATGGCCGTGCCCAGCGAGCCGGCCAGGTGGACGCGGCGCTCGGTGGAGTCCATGCACGGAACCGCGAGCCCCTCACCATCCTGGAGCGGGCCCCAACCCGTCACGAGCTCCTCCCCGCTCCGCGTCAGCTGCCAGTCGTGACCGACGAGACCGCGATCCCGGAGCCGGTCGGCGAGATCGACGCCGAGGCGGCCGGCGAGATGCCTGTAGCAGGTGCGCCCCTCCAGCAAGCGTTTATTGGCCGTCCACGCGCTGAGGCTCGGCGGAGTGGGCAGGGTTCTCCTGGACACCGCGCCCAGGCTCTCGATCGCGCGGGCGATCTCCTCGCCCGCGAGGGTGACGTAGCGGTGGCGCCCCTGCCGCACATCGACGGCGACGCCCCGTTCGACCAGGGTGCTGACGTGCTCGCTGGCGGTCGATCGCGCCAGCCCGGCGTATGCGCCGAGCTCCCCGACCGTCCACGCGCGACCATCCATCAGCGCAGCGCACATGGCCGCCCTCGAAGGATCCGCGAGGGCGGCCGCAATGGTCGCGATATCCGGGACCGCCTCCGGAAATGCACGAGTCGTCACGCCTCGGAGGCTAGTGCCATGATCGTTCGGCGACCACCGAGCAGAAGCGGCACTACCGTGAGCCCAGCCGTGCCGCCCGTGGCATCCGCAGCATCTTCAGCATCCACGCGGGAGGGCGGATCGACCCCAGTGGCGAGAGGACGAGGTATCACTGCCATGAACGCTATGAGTGCTGAGCCCGCCGCGTCCGCACCGCACCGGCGCGGAGCGCTCGTCGCGGTTCTCCTCGGATTCTTCGCCGTCATGCTCGATATCACCATCGTCAATGTGGCGCTCGCCGACATGGGAACGGATCTGGCGGCTCCGGTGACGTCCCTGCAATGGGTCGTTGACGGCTACGCGCTCGCATTCGCGGCCTTCCTGCTCAGTTCGGGAGCGGCATGCGACCGGCTGGGAGCCCGGACCGTCTACATGGTCGGCCTCATCCTGTTCGGCGCGTTCTCGGCCGTGTGCGCGCTCGCCCCCACGGGCGGGGCACTGATAGCGGCACGGGCGCTCCAGGGGCTGGGGGCCTCCGCCATCGTCCCGGGCTCCCTGGCCTCACTCGCCGCGATCTACAGGGACCCGGGCACGAGGTCACGCGCAATCGGCCTGTGGGGAGGGGCGGGTGGAGTCGCCGCCGCCGCGGGTCCGGTGCTCGGGGGCGCGCTGGTCTCCTGGATCGGATGGCGCGCCGTATTCTGGGTCAACATCCCCATCGTCATTCTCGCATACCGGCTCGCCCTCCGTTCCCTTCCCGTATCGGTCGTCCGGCGCGAGCGCGCGATCGATCCGCCGGGGCAGGCCCTCTCCGCCTCGGCCCTGGCCGCACTCACCTACGGAATCATCGCCGGCGGCGAGAGCGACTGGGATGGCTCATCGATCGCGGCCACCCTCGGAGGTGCGATCATGCTCGCCTGCTTCGTCGTCATCGAGAACCGCGCCGACGACCCGATGCTCCCCATGCCCCTGTTCGGGGAACGACGATTCACGGTCGCGATGATCGTCGGCTTTGCACTGAACACCAGCTTCTTCGGTCAGCTGTTCGTCCTCTCCCTGTTCTTCCAGGAATATCTGGGATACACGCCCTGGCACGCTGGCCTCGCGCTCGCCCCGCAGGCCTGCAGCGCGGTCATCGCCTCCCCGCTCGGGGGGCGCTGCACGGCGCGCATCGGAGCATTCCCCACCATGCTGATCGGTCTCCTCGCAGGCGCAGCGGGTTTCGGGTGCCTCATCGCGGTCGCGGACGGCACCCCGTACCCGATGACCGCCACCGCGACCTTCATCGGCGGTTTCGGCATGGCCTTCGCCATGCCCGCGGCGACGTCGGCCGCAGTGGTCTCGGCGCCGCCCGCGTACGCCGGCCTGGCCGGCGGCGTCATCAATGCGGCCCGCCAGACCGGAAGCGCCGTCGGGGTGGCGGCCCTGGGAGCGATGATCACCGCCGACGCGCTCCTCGCCGGGTTCCATCGCGCGGTCGGCGCCGCGTCCGCCGTATTCCTCGTCGCCGCGGTCCCCGTCATCGGCGTGCTCGTCGCAGACGGCCGTGGCCGCGCGGCGGGATGAGCGCGGGGCGCCGGATGACTCGCCGGATGATCGGAGGGGACCGAGCGCGCGGCGGGATGAGCGCGGGGCGCCCCAACGGCTGGAGGGTCGGGTCCGGCGACGGCCCGGTGGCGCAGCGGCGGGATCCGGCGGGACCCGCCGGGGCCCGGGGGGGGGGCCCTCGCCCCTCCCCGCCCGGATGCCGGGCGGCCCGGCGCGTCGGGGCGGGTTCCCGTATGGTTGGATGCCATGACGACTCGCAGAGCATGGGGTCTCGGCCTGGCTACCGTGACCGACGACGGCAACACCCTCGACGTCTGGTACCCGAGACCGCTCCTGGGCGACGAGCCCGCCGACGGCGACGCCGATCTGCTCGCCACGCTGTCCGCCATGGAGAGCAGGGACGCCGCGCGCGGGGTCCACACGACCGTGGTGCGCACCTGGGCGGACCTGGATGACGCCCCGAAGACCGTGGCGGGCGCCTACCTGCGCCTCCACGTGCTGTCCCACCGCCTGGCCCTGCCCAACACGGTCAACCTGGACGGCGTCTTCTCCCGTCTGCCCAACGTCGTGTGGACCTCCGCCGGTCCCTGCGCCGCCGAGGACTTCGAGACCACGCGCACCCGCCTGCGAAACAAGCTCGGCCACGCGGTCCAGGTGAACTCGATCGACAAGTTCCCGCGCATGACCGACTACGTCCTGCCCTCGGGCGTGCGCATCGGTAACGCGGCCAACGTCCGCCTGGGCGCCTACCTGTCCGCGGGGACGACGATCATGCACGCCGGCTTCGTCAACTACAACGCCGGCACGCTGGGCCACTCGATGGTCGAGGGGAGGGTCTCCCAGGGGGTCGTGATCGGCGACGGCTCCGACGTCGGCGGTGGCGCCTCGACGATGGGAATGCTCTCGGGCGGGGGCCGCCAGCGCGTGGCGCTGGGCGAGCGATGCCTGCTGGGCGCGAACTCGGGCCTGGGCATTCCGTTGGGTGACGACTGCGTCGTCGAGGCGGGCCTGTACCTGACCGCCGGCACCAAGTTGTCGGTGCTCCCCTCCGGAGGCGTGGTTCCCGGCTCCCATGGTCTCTTCAGAGAGCCGCGCGTGGTCCCGGCCCGCGAGCTGGCGGGCGCGTCGAACGTGCTCTTCCGCCGCAACTCGCAGTCCGGCGCCGTGGAGGCCCTGGCTCGCGGGGGCAAGGGCATCGAGCTCAACAGCGTCCTGCACGCCAACCAATAGCGCGCCCCGCCCCCCCTTCGCCGAGATCGGTTCAGTCCCGCACCGAGATCGGTCCGACGTCGCCGCACGCCACCGGATCCTTCACATGAGCAAGATCGACCCGACCCGGCTGCGGGCCGTCGAGCTCACCATGACCGTCGAGGCGACGATCAGTCGGACATTTTGTATTACACTTATCGCATGGAAACCATTGATGGCGTGCCCGTCACCGACGAGATGATCCAGGAGTGGGCCGATGAGGCGGAGCGCGGGTATGACGTCGAAGTACTGAGAAAGCGGGGGCGGCGCCCCAAGGGGGACGGCGCGGCGCGGGTCATCCCGGTCCGCATGGACGACAGCCTGGTGGCCGCGGTGGACCAGCGCGCCCAGAAGGACGGCACCAGTCGGTCCGAGATCATCCGCTCGGCCGTTCGAGCCTTCGTCGCGTGAAAGTCCACCACTCGGCGCTCAAGCACGGCGTGAGCGCCGAAGATGCGCTGCATGCCGCCAGACACCGGATATACGAGAGCTTGCCGGACGACAGCATGCCGGCCAAGCAATTCGTCATGGGTTTCGACAACCGTGGTCGACTTCTGGAACTCGTCATTCTCACCTTCGACAGCGGCAACCAGTTGCTCATCCATGCGATGAAGGCACGCCGCCACCTTCTCGATCTGATCGACTAAGAGGTCGCAACCCCTTACTCACACATCAGCACACATATCGAGCTCAACAGCGTCCTGCACGCCAACCAGTAGCGCGCCCCGCCCCCTTCGCCGAGATCGGTTCAGTTCCGCACCGAGATCGGTCCGGCTCCGCGCTCGTCCGCCCGGCCGAGCCGCTTCGGCGGAGCCGGGTCCGACGGCGATCGTCCGCGCCAGCCGTCGGACGCGCCAGCCGTCGGACGCGCCAGCCGTCGGACCGGGCGATCAGTCCTCGGGCTTGCGGGCGACGAGGGCGATGCCCACCATGTCCTTCTCGTAGCGGGCGAACACGGAGCGCATCTGGCGGATCCGAGCGCGCAGTTCCTTGTCGCCCAGGACGTTGCGGACCATCCTCATCGAGCCGCCCAGGCCCTCATCGCGCAGGTTGCGGCTCATCTTGAGCAGCGCCATGGGCGCGGTGCCGACCCAGTCCACCTCCAGCCCCGCGTCCTCCATGAGGGCGCGCCAGGCGGCGGCGGTCATGGGGCGGGCGTTGACGTGGATGGCGCGGGCGAGGTCGCGACGCAGCTGCGTGTAGTACTCCTCGTCGATGTCATCGGGAGCGACGCCGAGCTCGTGAATCGCGTAGCGGCCCCCCGGCCGCAGAACGCGAGCGGCCTCGGAGACGATGGCGGCCTTTCCCTTGTCCCCCTGCATGGTGAGCATGGCCTCGCCGACGACGACGTCCGCGCCGGCGTCGGGCAGACCGGTCTCGGCGGCCTCCCCCTGGCGGACGGTGCCGCGATCCCCGACGACGGCGGCCACCCTGGCCGCCGCCTGCGGGTCGCGGTCGATGGCGGTGTAGGAGGCGGGATCGGCGGCGACGATCTCGGCGGCGGTGCGCCCCAGGCCGGGGGCCATCTCGACGACGTCGGCGCCGGCGAGCCCGGCGTGGGCGAGCATGTCGGCGGTCAGGGCGGCTCCGCCGGGACGAAGGACGCGCTTGCCGGCGCGGGCCAGGACCCAGTGGCCTGGAGCCGTGGCGACCGGGCGGTCGGCGTATGGAAGGGGGACGTCGGAGGCGGGCTTCTCGCTCATGAAGCGAGCCTAACCTGGGCGCACCGCGGCGCGGAGGGGCGTCTCGTCACGCCGGGCCCGACGACCCCGGTGGCACGAGCACTTGTCATCGTGACGCAATGGACCTAAAGTCACCTGCAATGATCCCTGTCACTCTATCGGCCCCGAGCCCTGACTCCGGGTCGCAGGACCCCGCCCAGCCCGCGCCTCATCGCACGGGCCACATAGCGCGTCGTCGCCTTCTCATCTCGGCCCTCGCTCTCACCGGCACGGCAGTAGGGGGCGGGGCGCTCTGGTGCTACCGCCCGGGGGGACCGCGTGCCGTCGCGGCCAGGGCGCTGAGCGCCCTGCACGACGATCCCATGGGAGCCAGCACCATTCTCGGGCACCGCGCCGTCTACAGTGACGAGTCGTCCCCGCCGGGGCTCTTCTCCAAGAAGACGACCCTGTGGGTGCGCAACTGGTTCCGGGACGAGGCCACCGCGCCCGAGACGCTCATGGGCGAGTTCATCGATCACGCCCGCGGCAACGGCTGGAGCACGGGCGACTACTCCCTGCCAACCTTGTGGGCGGCCTCTCGCAGCGCCCCGGGCCTCCAGGCCCCGCTGGGCCTACTGATCTCCCAGGAGGACACCTACGAATCGGACAGCGCCTTCCACCGCACGGTGAGGATCTCGCTCACCTATTCCTGACCCCACGTCCCTTCGACCGCCCGACTCCCTGCAATCCCTGAAAGGCACTCCGATGACGCATCGCGTCGCCCGCTCGGCACCCACGATCCTGCTGATCATGGCACTCCTCCTGCCATCCTGCCCGTTCCTGTCCGCGCCCCCCGCCACGGCCGTCGAGGCCCACGGCAGTATCAACGTGACCCTTCTCGGCGACTCCTACTCGGCCGGCAACGGCGCCGGCGACTACTACGGAGACGACAAGGGCGCCTACCGCAGTCGCAACAGCTGGGCGCACCACTACGTGGACTGGCTGAACGAGCAGAACGTCAGCGCCACTCTCACCAACCTCGCGCACAGCGGAAGTGTCACCGACGACCTGCTGGGGGCCGACGGCAGGACGGGTCAGATCGAGAGCATGCCCGCGGACACGGACGTGGCGATGTTCACCATCGGCGGCAACGACGTCGGGTTCGCCGACATCGTCAAGCAGTGCTTCATGCTGGGGATGCGCGATGCCGCGACCTGCAAGGAGAAGGTCGATGCGGCCAGCACCGGGATGAGCGACGTCAGGCAGTCCACCCAGAACATTCTGCAGAGGATCGACGACAAGCTGCCGGACGGCGCCCAGGTGGTCCTGGTCGGCTACCCCCGTCTCGCCACGGACCGCGAGTACGTGCTCAAGAACTTCTGGGGAACCTTCTCCTACGACGCCGGCGCCGGGGTGCGAGGGCTCAGCGACGCGTCCAGGCAGATGCAGTCCGATCTCGTCAACGACTGGAACGCCGCCCACCCCGGTCTCAAGGTCACCTACATCGACGGCGTCATCAACGCCTTCGACGGCCACGAACCGGACCCGTCGGTCACCGCGCGCAACGACTACCGGTGGATCAACGAGTTCCTGGAGACCAAGGGAAGACTGGGGGACGACGGCAAGACGACCTCCTCGTTCAGCGCGGACGCCAGCGAGTTCTACCACCCCAACATGATCGGCCACGAGCAGATCGCCCGTCTGATAGAGGACAAGGTGGGAGTCCCCGTCTCCGCCCAGGCCGATGGCGAGCCGAACGGGAACGCCGGCAACGCCGCCGCCGGTGCCGCGGCCCCCGCGCACAGCGACGTCGCCACTGGCGACGTCACCCGGGCGATGGTCGCGGCGGCGAGCACAACGAGCACCAGCGCCGCCGGCGAGCCCTTCGCCTGGATCCAGGGCCCCTACGTCGCCCGGGCGGGTGCGACCCTGGCCATCGACGCCCGCGCCTCCCATGCCTCGTCCGGTGAGATCACCCAGTACGAGTGGGACTTCGACGGCGACGGCATCTACGAGGAGACCTCGTCCGGACCGCTGACGGAGCACACCTTCAACGACCTCTACGGCGGCGCCATCGGGGTGCGCGTCACCCAGGCCGACGGCCGGAGCGCCGTCGGGACCACGCGGGTCGATATCACCGACGACGGAGACATCACCCCGCGCGCCCAGGACAACTGTCCCGACACCTACAACTACGGGCAGACAGACTACGACGGGGACGGCCTCGGCGACGAGTGCGACCCCGACCCCGGATACCCGACCGAGGACAAGCCGGGCGTGTGCGTCATCGGCGAGAACTGCCCGGACGACCCCGCCGCGCCCTCCCCGAGCGCCGCGCCCGCGCCGTCGACGGCCGCATCGGGAGAGCCCGAGTCCCCGGCCGGCCCCTCTGCCGACCCTGGCTCCGGCGCCCCGGCTCCCGACGCCGCGCTCGTCGGACCGCAGGCCGCAGCATCACCGACGCCGTCAGCATGGTCCGCATCCTCAGCACCATCGGCATCGCCGTCGTCGAGGGGGAACCTGCCCAGCACGGGGGCGGGCTCACCGGCTCTACCCGCGATCGCGACGCTCGTGGTCGTCTGCTGCGGGGTCGCGCTCCGCGCCCGGGACCGCGTGCTCGCCCGGTGAGCGCGGACGGCGGGCCGCGCCGCACCGGTGGGGCCCGCCGCCCGCCCACGACCGGCGGGCCTCACCACCCGCCGCCAGGCAGACGCCCTCCGCCGCCCGCCGGCCCTCAGACCTTGGTGATGTGGTCCAGGCTCGTCTCGCCCATGCGGGTGCCGGGGTACTCGGCGGCGCGCTTGCGACGACGCATGGCGATGTAGTGCCGCTCGATCTCACCGGTGTAGACCTGGCGCGGACGGCCGATGCGCTTGGCCGGATCGGAGATCATCTCGCGGTACTGGGCGATCCAGCCCGGCAGACGCCCCAGGGCGAACAGCGGCGTGAACATCTTCGTGGGGAAGCCCATCGCCTGGTAGATCAGACCCGTGTAGAAGTCGACGTTCGGGTAGAGGCTGCGGGAGACGAAGTACTCGTCGGACAGCGCGACCGCCTCCAGCTCCATGGCGATCTCGAGCTTGCGGTCGCCGTCCTCGCTGCCCAACCGGGTGAGCACGTCGTGGGCGGTCTCCTTGACGATCGCGGCACGCGGGTCGTAGTTCTTGTAGACGCGGTGGCCGAACCCCATGAGCCGGACCCCGTCCTCCTTGTTCTTGACCTTGCGGACGAACTCGGTCGTCGTCATGCCCTCGGCCTGAATGGTGTCGAGCATGCGCAGGACGGCCTCGTTCGCGCCGCCGTGCAGCGGACCCGACAGCGCCCCCACGCCCGCGGCCACCGAGGCGTACATATTGGCGTCCGACGAGCCGACCAGGCGCACGGTGGAGGTCGAGCAGTTCTGCTCGTGGTCGGCGTGCAGGATGAGCAGCATGTCCAGCGCCCGGATGACGGCCGGGTCGATCTCGTAGCTCTGATCGGGCATGCCGAAGGTCATGTTGAGGAAGTCCTCGACGTAGCCGCGCTTGGAGTCCGGGTAGAGCAGCGGCAGACCGATGGCACGACGGGCGATGTAGGAGATCATCGTCGGCACCTTGCTCAGGAGCAGCACGGTGGCGAGTTCGCGCTCGTAGGGATCGTGCGGGTTGAGAGTGTCCTCGTAGTAGGTGGCCAGGCCGGCGACGCCCGCCTGGAGGATCGCCATGGGATGGCCGGAGGAGGGGAAGGAGGTGAAGAAGCTGCGGAAGTCCTCATGAAGGAGGCGGTGGCGGCCGATGCGGCGCTCGAAGCGCTCGAAGGTCCTGGCGTCGGGCAGCTCGCCGTTGATGAGCAGGTAGGCGACCTCAAGGAAGGTGGAGGACTTGGCGAGCTCGGCGATCGGGTAGCCGCGATAGCGCAGGATGCCGGCCCCGCCGTCGATGTAGGTGATGTCCGAGGTGCACGAGGCGGTGTTGGTGTAGCCGGGGTCGAGGGCCACCATCCCGGTGGAGCCGAGCAGCCGGCCGACGCCCAGGCCATCGGACCCCTCGGTGGCGTGTATGCGGGGCAGCTCCAGGTTCGCTCCCCCGACGGAGAGCGCACCCGGGACGTCCAGGTCGTTGGGATCGATGGTCGTGTCGGTCATGGTGCCTCCTAAGGACTGACGACGTCGGCGCTGACGCACCCTAGCCCACCGCGGGCCGATCGCGGGCCGGTCGCGGTCCCGTTCCTCGGGCCACTCTACGGGCTGCTCGCCCGGGGCGGCGGCCGGTGCCGGCCCGAGGCGCACCGACGCGCCGCGCCCGATGACGGGCACCCGAGCCGGTGGATGGGGCCGTGGTCGGCCATGATCGGCCGCGGCCATCAGCTCCGGCTCGTCCCGCTCGGGAGAATCAGGAGAAGAGGTCCCGGGCCCGGGAGGAGCGCAGCCGCTCGCAGGCGGCGGCCACGTGCTCGTCGGTACCGGTCAGGCTCATGCGCACCCGGCCGGCGCCCGCCTCGCCGTAGAAGTCTCCCGGAGCGACGACGATCCCGAGCTCGGCGAAGGCCCCCACCAGGTCCAGGGCGCTCATGGAGGCCGGTCCCGACAGCCACAGGTAGAGGCCGGCGACCGAGGCCGGGTCGTTGACCAGGCCCGCGGCGGACGTGGCCCCCAGAAGCGCCTCACGACGCCTGCGGTAGGTCTCGCGCTGGGCCGCCACATGGGGGTCGTCGCCGAGCGCGGCGGCCATGGCCGCCTGAACCGGGGCGGGCACGAGCAGGCCGGAGTGCTTGCGCACCTCGGTCACCGCCTTGACGAGCTCGGGGTCACCGGCCAGGAAAGCGGCCCGGTAGCCGGCCAGATTCGACTGCTTGGACAGGGAGTACAGGACGATGAGCCCGGTCAGATCGGTCGTGCCGCCGGTGCGGCCGGCCGCGCGCGCGTCCAGCAGGCTCGGCACGCCCTCGGAGGCCCATGGCTCCGCCCAGCCGAGCTCGGCGTAGCACTCGTCGGCGATGACGACGGCGCCCCGCCGCCGGGCCCACGCGACGATGCGCGCCAGCTGCTCGACTCCCAGGACGTGGCCGTCGGGGTTGCCGGGGCTGTTGAGCCACACGATGACCGGCACCGCGGGGGCGCCGTCGGGACCGGCGGGCAGCTCCCAGGAATCGGGATCGGCGTCGGTATCGACGGGCACGGGCGCAGCACCGGCCAGGCGGGCCCCGACGTCGTACGTGGGGTAGGCGGCGCGCGGGTGGACGACGACGTCACCGGGCCCGGCGCCGAGCTGCAGCGGCAGGAGAGCGACCGACTCCTTGGAGCCGATGGTGGGGATGACGGCGTCGTCGCTCAGGTCTCGCACCCCGCGGCGACGCTCCATCCAGCCGATGATGGCCTCGCGGACGGCGGGAGTCCCGATGGTGGCGGGATAGCCGGGCGCGTTGGAGGCCGCGGTCAGGGCGGCGCGGGCAACGTCGGGCGAGTCGTCCACGGGAGTGCCGATGGCGAGATCCACGACGCCGTCCGGATGCGCGGCGGCGACGGCGCGGTAGGGCCGCAGGGAGTCCCAGGGGAAGTCGGGCAGAGCGGAGGCGCGGGGCAGGAGGGGGCGAGGGGCGGAGGGCGAATCAGTCACGCGCCCGATTCTCCCCCACGCCGCCGCACCGCGTCGGATCGGGGCGGCGCCGCCGCAGCGGACCCGGAACCGGACCGACCGGCCCTACTCGTATCCGTTCTCGGCCTTCCACTCGTCGTTCTGCGGAGGCAGGGCGGCGATCATCGGGTCGTCGTAGGGCTGAGGACCGGTTCTCTGCGCGCCGCCGGGAGAGCCCAATCCCTTGAGGTCGAAGAAATCGATATTGGCGCGCGTGTAGTCCTCCCACTCATCGGGGACGTCGTCCTCGTAGAAGATCGCCTCGGTGGGGCACACGGGCTCGCAGGCGCCGCAGTCAACGCACTCATCCGCGTTGATGTACAGGGTCCGTTCGCCTTCATAGATGCAATCGACCGGGCACTCGTCCACACACGCACGATCCTTGACGTCGACACATGGCTGAGCGATGACGTAAGTCATGAGTGGATTCCTCTTCTCCTGGAAGGCGTCGTGCGGACGGCGACGCAACCACGGCAACAATATTGCCTCGCCGCCCCACCCCGCCCAAGAGGACCGGAGCGTGGGCCTGCGCACGAGCGTGCGCACCGCTCATTTCGTCATGGGGAGAAGACTAAATCCGCGTCGGCACTGTCCCGGCCGGGGACACGACCCGGCCGGAGCGCCGCACCCCGCGCCCTGCGCATCGCCCCTCCAGCGACTCGCTAGGCCAGGGAGCCCGGCAAGCCCGCAGTGGAAGCCGTGCCCACCGCTGAGGACTGACCGAGGAGCGAGCCGAGGATGCGCGACAGCGAGAAGTCCGGACCGAGCAGCATGGGCAGACCCCAGATCGCGGCCGCCAGTACGACCAGCAGCACGGCGACGACGACTGCGAGCACCTTCAGCGCCGTCGGAATCCCCCGCCGCTTCGCACCGCCGTCCGCGGTCGTGTGCCGACGAGTCCCCGGATGGGTCTGCGGGCCCCCGGAGAGCGCCACCCATGTGAGCCCCTCCTCCGTCGACCACACCTCGCGGCCACGAGCGTCCGAGGCCGTCCCGGAGGCTGCGCGAGGAGGCGTCGCGGGTCGTGAGACGGGTTTCGTCGGCACGGACCCCGCCGGTGCGGATCGTGCGGACGCGGGCCGCGGAGCGGCGGGGGCCGCAGGCGCAGCCGATGCGGCCGGAACGGCATGCGCAGCAGACGCAGACGCAGCGGGCGCGGACTGCGCCGATGCCCGGGCCGGCGCTGCCGATGCCCGGGCCGGGGACGCCGGACGAGCCGCGCCCGACGTCTCATGAGCAGCCGTCACAGCCACCTGCTGGTCGGCGACGACCACCCGGTACAGGGTCGCGCTGCTCTCGGAGGCGCCCGCCGAGGCCGGCGAAGGGAGGATACCGACAGGACCAGTGGTCCCGGCCGACGACGCCGAAGGGGTGCCCGGCGCGAAGACAGGACGACGACGCGCGGCGCCGGACGCCGGAGCGGGCGACTGCGTCGGGAACCCGCCGGTCGTCGAGGCGGCGGAGGCCGCTGAGGTTGCGGACGCCCCGGTCGGAGCCATTCCCGAGGACCGCGCGGACGGCGCCGCGGACCGCGCCCGCCCGCCGGGGGCGGCAGCGGGGGCCGGTCGGGAAGCGG
>ERZ773008.1547-NODE-1547-length-16005-cov-3.649467_pt1 | contig 16005 bp, 16 predicted proteins | sample MGYA00580664_ERZ773008 | MGnify/ENA primary metagenome ERZ773008 (study PRJEB29015, sample SAMEA2738016) | human oral metagenome | biome: human oral; feature: human-associated habitat; material: dental | place: China | collected 2048 ... | reverse complement strand
CCAATACACAAGATATCGTAGAATTTGCAATCTGTATGCCGGGCAAAACAGCGTCAGAAGAAATTTATTTACCGATAGATGCAAAATTTCCTTTGGAAACATATTTTCGTTTGATGGATGCCTATGAAAATTCACAGAAGGAATTGATAGAAAAACAAGGAAAAGAGTTGGAGAGAGTATTTCGAAAAAATGCAAAAGATATTTGCACAAAGTACATTTATACTCCGGTTACAACAGATTTTGCTCTGATGTTTGTACCGTTTGAAGGTTTGTATGCAGAGCTTACCAAACGCCCTCATCTTTTGGAAGACTTACAAAAAGAGTACAAGGTTGTGGTAGCAGGACCATCTAACACTGCTGCGCTATTGAACAGTTTACAAATGGGATTTCGTACGCTTGCGATTGAGAGAAGATCATCGGAAATTTGGGAACTACTTTCTGTTATTAAAACGGAATTTTATAAATTCGGAGCCGTTTTAGAGAAAGCGCAACATAAGTTAAACGATGCAGGAAGTGAGTTGGATCAACTGGTTGGAGTAAGAAGTCGCAAATTGTTGAGAGAGTTGGACAAGATTACAGAGTTACAGATACAAAAGGGTGATGAAGATGAAAAATAATGACTTTAACAAAGAGAATATCGTTTCATTAGATGAAAAAAGAAAGCAGAAACAAGAAGAGGAAACGATAGAGCAAGAGATGGACAACAGCAGCGAAGTGATGGATAGGATGATTGACCTGCTGTTTGCCAATATGGACACTACGATAAAAGATGAACTCAAAGGGATGATAGGCTCTTACGGAATGAGATTAGGTGATGAAGAAAAGAATCAAATTGAAAAAGTGCTGGATTCTGATGAACTGCAGAAAATGATAGGTGAAATGGAGATTGGAGAGGATGGCATACCTTCTTTGAAGGGAGGCGGTATGGTAAATTCCGATGAGATGAAAAAACAGTATGATAATTATCGTGAGTTGTTTCAATGGAAGAACATCTATAAACCTTATACTCTTGATAAATTTATGTCCTATGAAGAACTGTCGGAATTGGCAAAGAAGATGAAAATTTCTTGTGAGAAACCACGAAGCAAGTCTGACTTATTACAAGAGATGGTTCCGGTTTTTCCAAACTTTCTGCAAGAAGAGTTGATATATTATGATGCATCCAGAATGAATTGGCTATCAAAGTTGATGTATGGTAACGGGACGTATCATTTGTCACAGCCCTTAACAGAATTAGAAGAAAATCAAGTCGATTATTTTGAAAGACAAGGATTTTTTTTCAGAATCAATGACAACGGAATCAAGACACTGGTTATGCCGAAGGAAGTGCAAGATGCAATGTATTCCGTTGATTTTACAAAGATTGAAAAGTTATTGGAATACAATACAAAACTGGTTCGTTATGTGATGGGCATCGCAAATGTATATGGAGTATATCCTGTAAAAATGGCAACGGATTCTTTGTTTGGATATTTCAAGGATGAGGCTTATTTTAATACAAAAGAAAAGTTTTGTATGCATTTTGAACAATTGATGAAACGCTCTTTCGGAAATATGTTTTTGATAAAGAGCTATTACAGCGGAATCAATGTCTCTTCCCAATACATTTATCACGGAACAGTCGGATTTGCAGAGCAATTCTATCATATTCAGCAAGAACAACAGGTTGCATATAAAGAATTGGATTTTACGGAACTTGAAAAAAAGGGAGAATTGCAATATTATGAAGAAAGCATCCATTTGAATCGTGCCTTTGAGGCACTTTGCAGTTGCAACCGAATAGAGGAAACAGAAACAGATTCGGTGAAATATATGATGTATGTGTTTTCAAAGTTGGAATTTCAACCGAATACGGTGTTGATGTACTTGGAATCTATGTATCAGATGCCGGAAGGATCAGAATATGATAAGTTGATATCTTCCCTTTCCAAAATCAGTGAAATCACCGAAAAATGGATGCTCAAAGGAAATGCAATGAAAGAGGATACGGACAAAAAATCCGATCCGTCTAAAGTCATCAATGTAGATTTTTGGAAAAACCATTGATTTGTAAATTTAGAACAGGAGATAGAAGAAGTGGAAAATATAAACGGGGGGATTGGGTATCTCTTCGGAATGAATTTGATTTCGTTTGTATTATGCGGAGTTGATAAATGGAAGGCGAAAATGCACAAGCGGCGCATTTCGGAGAACAGTCTGTTGCTTTCCTGTATTTTGGGCGGAAGTGTCGGTTTTATTGTGGGAATGAAAATATTTTCTCACAAGACAAAGCATTTGAAATTTACGGTAGGAGTTCCCCTTGTTTTGTTGATACAGGTAATCATCGGATATTTTGTTTACATGAAACGGTTTGCATAATGCTTTGAGAAAGAAGAAGTTTTAGATATCCGTAGAGTATGGTTGATGTAAACATAGAACTATATTTTTTATCCAATGTGGATAATCAGAAAGAAAGAGGGTTAAGACATGATACGAATTGGAATTGATGCGATGGGTGGAGACAATGCCCCGAAAGAAATTGTAAAAGGAGCAATTCTTGCTACTAAATTAAACAAAGAACTTTCTCTTACCTTGGTCGGAGATGAGGAAAAGATAAATTGTGTATTAGATGAACAAAAGGCGGACAGGAGTCATATTGAAGTGGTACATGCTACCGAAGTAATTGAGGGTGATGACCAACCTGTGAAGGCAATTCGACGAAAGAAAGATTCTTCTTTGGTGGTTATGATGAACCTTTTGAAAGAAGGGAAAGTGGATGCTGTTGTTTCGGCAGGGAATACAGGTGCATTGCTTGCGGGAGGAATTTTTATCGCGGGTCGAATCGAAGGGGTATCTCGTCCTGCGATTACGGGAATCTATCCGTCTTTGAATCCTACTGTGATTTTGGATATTGGCGCAAATGCTGATGTTTCACCGGAACATTTGGTGGAGTTTGCGAAGATGGGGAGTATTTTTGCCAAAATTGCATTCAAAAAAGATGATATCAAAGTCGGCTTGATTAATATCGGAATAGAGGAAACAAAGGGAAACGAATTAGTGAAAAAAGCGTATCCTTTACTCAAAGAAACACAGGAAATTTCCTTTTACGGGAATGTTGAAGCAAGAGATATCCCGAAAGGAATTGTGGATGTGGCGGTATGTGACGGATTTACCGGAAATACCATTTTGAAACTGACGGAAGGGTTGGCTGAGACGATATTTGCAATGATGAAAGAAGTTGTTTATTCCAGCACAAAAGCAAAAATGGGTGCATTGTTGATGAAAGACAGTTTGAAAGGAATGAAAGACAGCTTGAATTACGAAGAAGTAGGAGGAGCGGTGTTACTCGGAGTAGATGGCGTAGTTGTGAAAGCGCACGGTTCTTCCAATGCAAAAGCATTTTCCAATGCTATCTTAAGAGCGGCTGAGTATCATCATTCAGGCTTGATTGCTCACATTAAAGAGGTTATATCGTAAGAAATGAAGACAGAGTATAAGATATCTCAATTCCGTATAGGCATTTAAGTGAATTTTTGTTATAATGTATTATGTTATCTAATGTTCCATAAAATGAGAGGACAGGAGGAAAAAATAATGAGCGTAGAAGAAGTAGTAGGAATGGGTGGAGTAAAAATTTCAGATGATGTAATTGCAACAATTGCATCATTGGCAGCGAGTGAAATAGAAGGCGTTTCTAAAATGACCGGTTCTATGGCAGCAAACTTAACAGAAATTTTAGGAAAGAAGAAATTTTCAAAAGGCGTGAAAGTACAGCTTGAAGAAGATACTGTGGAAATTGATGTGTTCTTAAGCATTGTGTATGGCAGCATTATTCAAGAAGTTGCAGAAAAAGTACAAGAGAACGTGAAGAAAGCCATCGAATCAATGACAGAGTTTAAGGTTATGACTGTAAATGTTCATGTACAGGGAGTAACACAGCCGGAAGAAGAAAAACAATAAAAGAAATGGAAAGGTATGCGGAATGGGCAGAAAAACGGAAAGAGAAAAAGCATTCAAATTACTATATGAGATGGGCATCAAAAAAGAAGAAGAGATAGAATTTTTGCAACCATATTTGATGAGAGAAGGGTTGATGGAAGGGTATGTGAAAGATGTTTTGACATTATACTTTTCTCATAGAGATGATATTATGGACAAAATTCAGAAATCTTCGAAACGATGGGATGTCTCCAGAATGATTAAGCTTGATTTGACCGTTCTGAAATTAGCGGTTACAGAGATGATGTATTGTGATGATATTCCTGTAGCTGTTGCAATTAATGAAGCAGTGTCTCTTTCGAAAAAATATTCCGGAGAAGATTCTTACAAATTTATTAATGGAATTTTGAAGCAAATTACAATAGACCAAAAGGAAGAAAAAGTTGAGTTATCTAACGACAGCAATGCATAGAGATTATTTTGTGGATGAACGTTTTTTTTCAGATTCAAAATCAGTTGCATTTTTATCAAAAAAAGGAATTCGTTTGCATCCGATATCATTAGACTCAAGATTATATGAGGGAATTTCAGGACATTCAGATATTGTCGGGTGTCCTGTTTTTTTGACTACAGTTATCGAACGAGAAGTCTATGATCACCATCGTTTTGATTTAAGAGAATTCGATATTACTTTAGGACAGAGTTCTCTGGCAAGAGACTATCCCTATGATGTGCGGTATAATGTTGCGATATTCGGAAAAACAGCGATTCATAGCAAATATATAGATTCTGTCATAAAAGAACAACTTACCAAATTCAAAGTAGAATCGATTGTAGTAAAACAAGGATATGCCAAGTGCAGTATCGTTGTAGTAGATGAAAAAAGTATTATTACATCGGATATCGGTATTTATCGAGCTTGTAAAGAAAAATTAGATGTATGTTTGGTATCGGTATGGAAAGATATCTTTTTGTGGGGAATGGAATATGGTTTGTTAGGAGGAACTTCCCTTACAAGAGGAAGAGAAATGTATTTTACCGGAGATATCCGCAAACATCCGGACTATTGGAAGATGAAAAACTTCGCGGATCAAAAAGGTGTCAGTCTCTTATCGATGAGTGAAGGCAGATTAGTTGATGTAGGAGGTTTTTTGCCTTTATATCTCAAAACGAAAGATAATTCCATGTAAGGTAGGTAATACAAACTATAGGATAAGTGACAGAATTTGAAAGGAGGTTGGAGAAAGAAGGTAATTTATCTTTCTTCAAGCAGTTATGAAAAAGAAAACAGGATTATTGATAGCAGGTGTACTGATTGTCTGTGGTATGGCAATATCATATCAACATTGTATGAAACAAAGTCAGGTACCATCGTTGGAGGAGGTAACCTATACCAATTTGGCAGAACCGGAAACGCAAGTTATCGCTGAAAAAGTACTTGCTCAAGCCGGAGTATCTGAGAGCAGACGGCAAAGATTTTTGAATGAAGTGAATTTCTTTCAACAGAGTGTAGACAGAAAATTTTTGACCAACGGATTTGAAACAGGCAAACCGACAGAAACAAAGTATGATCCTTACAAGATGCAAGAGCAGTGGGATAGAAAAAACAAAGACTTCCAAGGATATAATTGTAGAATTACAGCATGCTCTTTGATGGGAGATTTTATTGAAGCAAATCCCGTAAAAAACTTAGATACAGATGAGATTATATTTGATTTGAATTCGTTACGACAAGACGGACGTGTTTTGGAAGAAAAAGATTACAATACATTTCAGGCTGTATTTGCAGGAGTTGTCAATGCAGAAAAAACAAAAGATGTGCCAACTCATGTGAATGAGATACAACAAGCATGGAAGGACAGAGGCGTAAAATTTTTATCCGATCCGAATAAAATCAGTATGATTTCCGTTGTGTTTCATACTCAATTAACGGAAGATGACAGCAGACTGTTTGTCGGCCATGTCGGAGTTTTGGTTCCAAAGGAAGATGGAGGACTTTATTTCATCGAAAAAGTTGCATTTCAAGAACCTTATCGTATGAATGTGTTTCAAAACAGGATAGAGTTAAGTGATTACTTGATGGAAAAATATGATGTAGAAGTAGGACAACCGACTTCCATTCCGTTTATTATGGAAAATGATAAGTTGATGGAAGGATATCGCCCAAATCCGAACAAGTAAAGATGTGTAGCAACAGAACTTGTTTGTAAAAAATGAAGGGTACACGAAACTATGCAGTAGCATTGTTCATGACATAAAAAATTGTTTTGAGTATCGGAAATGATATTTGAGACAATTTTTTGTTTTGAGAAAAATATAAGAAATTGTTCTAAAATAGTATGTACTATTATACAAAAGTGATATATTATTTCAGCCGAGGGATGTTGATAAAATTCTTTAGGAAAACGTCTTATTTAACTGTTTTCGTGTTTTTTTGTTGTTAAAATTTTTAGAATGTATTGAAAACTTCAATGCATTGTGTTATCATGACGGTAGATATATATTATATATATTTGACATTATGGTTACATAAAAAGGAGGAAAAAGACATGAAACATTTTGTAAGAAAAGGTCTGTGTTTTTTAACAGTGGGAGCAATGTTGTTCACAATGACAGCTTGTGGCGGAGAAACAACGCCTGAGTCATCCGATGGCGATACAAAAGCTGCAACAGAAGGACTTACCAATGATGGAAACTATGTATTTGCATCAGGTGGAACATCAGGAACTTATTATCCTTTAGCAGGAGCTATCGCAACTTTGGTAAATGAAAAGGTTTCTGTAAACACAACAGTACAATCTACAGGAGCATCTAAAGAAAATGTAATGCTAATTTCTCAAGATGAAGCTGATTTTGCAATTATTCAAAATGACGTATTGGATTATGCTTACAACGGAACAGGATTGTTCCAAGAAAGCGGAAAAGTAGAAGGACTTGCGACTGTAGCATCTATTTATCCTGAAGTAATCCAAGTAGTTGTAGCTGCAGATAGCGGAATCAATACGATTGCAGACTTAAAAGGAAAACGTGTTTCTATCGGGGATGCAGGTTCAGGAGTAGAACAAAATGCACTTCAAGTATTAGACGCATATGGATTAACAGTAGATGATATCTCTGTAAACCGTTTATCTTTCAAAGAAAGCGGTAGTGCTTTCAAAGACGGTCAAATTGACGCGTTCTTTGTAACAGCAGGTATTCCTAATACAGCAGTTACAGAACTTGCAGTAACAAGAGCTTTGAAATTAGTAGATGTTTCCGGAGCGGAAGCTGATAAATTAAAAGAACAATATCCTTTCTATACAGATGTTGTGATTCCGAAAGATGTTTATAAAACAGAAAATGATATTACTACATTGGGCGTAAGAGCTTTGATTGTATGTAGAGATGATATGAGCGAAGAAGAAGTTTATAACTTCACAAAAGCAATTTATGAAAACTTAGAGCCTCTTGGAGAATCTTATGCAAAAGCAAAAGAATTCAAATTGGAAGAAGCAGTGTTGGGAGTAACTGTTCCGTTACATCCGGGAGCACAAAAATACTTTGATGAAAAGGGAGTAAAATAAGTATGATAAGTTGTTCAGTAAGGAGAAGAGGAACTCTTCTCCTTCTGTTCACTATAGCCCTTATTTTATTCGTTCCGAGCAAGCTGAGTTTGGTTGTTCAGGATAAAACCGGGACCTATGTTTCTATTCTTCCGGTAGAAAGTGCTTCTTATTTTGAGGTAAGCTTTCGTCACTCTGTCAATAAGGGAATGATCATTGAACGGTATGAAATAAATTTGGAAAATAAAACATTTTATCTTAAAACGGGATGGTTTCAAAGTTATGGTGCAGGGATGATGGATTCTGTTGCAGAAGGGGTTCAAATGACGGAAGAAGGTGATTTTTTGAGATTGGATTTTCCGAAAAATGAGCTACATCAAGTGTCTTATGCGGCAGCCGGAATTGCAAATCATAAATTGAGTATTGGGAACAATGAGGTTTTTTTATTTCAAAAAAACCCATACAAGACAAGTATCATATCTTTGAAAAGAACAAATTTGTTTCAAAGGATATGTACTTCTTTTTATTAGAAAAAATTTTGTTTTTGCATACAGAAAAAAACAAAAATAAAAACAAGAAAGGAAGTGAGGTTTGTTGAAAAATAAACAAGAAGAAAAGAAAAATCTGACAGAACAAGCAATTTCCGATGAAATCAATCAAGAGGAATTGTTGATGATGTTGGATAAAGAATCTGCGTATCGTAGATTGACCGGTTTTTGGGATAAGTTTATTGTTGGAATTTTAATCTGTTTTACAAGTTTTCAAATTTATACTGCTGTGACAGGGACATTTCCCGCTCAATTACAGCGTATGATACATTTGGGATTTGTAATTTGTTTGGCCTATTTATTGTATCCTGCTACAAAAAAAGGAAGACGGGATAAAATTTTCATTTTAGATTATGTTTTTGCAGGAGTATTTTTTGGAATTGTAATGTATTATTTATTAAATTACAACGCTTTGATCAATCGCTCCGGAGCATATAATACAACAGATATTATTGTGGGGGCAATCGGAGTGGTATTGGTAATGGAAGCTTGTCGTAGAGTAGTAGGTCTTCCGATTGTTGTGATTGCAACAATATTTATTATCTATGCGTTTTTCGGAAAGTCCATGCCGGGATTCTTGCATCATAGAGGGTATGCATTACCTCGTGTTGCAAGTCACTTGTTCTATACAACGGAAGGAATTATCGGTTTGCCGCTGGGAACTTGTGCAACTTACATCTTCCTATTTATTTTGTTTGGAGCATTCTTGGAAAAAACGGGAATCGGAGCATTTTTTATTGATTTGGCAAATGCAATTGCAGGGCATGCCGCGGGTGGACCGGCAAAAGTAGCGGTATTGACATCGGCATTACAAGGAACCATTTCCGGATCTTCCGTTTCAAATACCGTATCGACGGGATCATTTACCATTCCTTTGATGAAGTCATTGGGATACAGACCTGAATTTGCAGCAGCAGTAGAAGCGGCAGCTTCTACAGGTGGTCAACTTATGCCACCGATTATGGGAGCAGCGGCATTTTTGATCGCAGATGCAGTCGGAGAACCGTATATTGTGATTGCAAAAGCGGCAATTATTCCTGCACTTCTTTATTTCACAGGAATCTGGATGATGATTGACTTTGAAGCGAAAAAAATCGGATTGGTCGGAATTCCGAAAGAAGAGTTACCGAAAATAAAACCGATATTGAAAGAACGAGGACATTTAATTATTCCTTTGATTGTCATTATCGTACTGTTAGGAATGGACTATTCTCCAATCTATGCTGCAAGCAGAGGGATTGTAGCTTGTATGATTGTACCGTATTTGAGAAAAAGTACCCGTGTTCCAATCTCTGCATTGGGAGAGGCATTTGTTAACGGGGCAAGAAATATTATCGGTGTTGCTTGTGCCTGTGCAGTTGCAGGTATCATTGTAGGAATCGTTACTTTGACCGGTTTGGGACTAAAACTTGGCGGGGGACTTCTTACTGCTGCAGGGGGAAATATGTATTTGACATTGTTCTTTACAATGGTTACTTCCTTAATCTTGGGAATGGGGGTACCTACAACAGCGAACTATTTGATTACATCTACCATTGCAGCGCCTGTTGTTATGCAATTGGGAGTACCGATACTTTCTGCTCACTTGTTTGCATTCTACTTTGGAATCTTGGCGGATATCACACCTCCGGTTGCTTTGGCAGCCTATGCAGGTTCTGCCATTGCCAGGGGAAATCCGTTCGATACAGGAGTGCAGGCCACAAAACTGGCAATTGCCGCATTCCTGATTCCGTATATCTTTGTGATGAATCCAGCGTTGATTTTGGTAGATACTACGGCAATAGAAGTAGTTCGTATTATTGCAACTTCCCTGATAGGAATGTATGGAATCGCCGGTGGAGTATCCGGTTGGGTACAAACAAAAACAAATCCTATTGTCCGAATCCTGTTTATCGTGGGTGGTTTGATGTTAATCAACCCTTCCGTCAAAACAGATGCAATCGGAAGCATATTGATTGTGGGCTTGATTCTATTCCAAAAAGCTTTGGCGAAAAAAAGAGCAGCGGCTTAGAATTGATAAAACAATACAATTAAATATTTGAATATTATCATAAAAAATCTATCGATATATTGTCGGTAGATTTTTTTGTGTTTATGTAGAATATTTTATAGCAAAATAATTTTTTTCTGTTCAAATCATGATTATTCTATTGATTTGTGTGGTACAATCGTAAGACAAAGGAAATGGATTTATGAAAGAGAAAGGATATTTTTGATGGGACTAATAAAAGAATTTAAAGAGTTTGCTGTAAGAGGCAATGTGGTTGATATGGCTGTCGGGGTTATCATAGGGGGAGCTTTTGGAAAAATTGTAACTTCTTTGGTAGAAGATATGATTATGCCTTTAATCGGAGTTGTTATCGGTGGAGTTGATTTTACATCCTTGGTACTTAATGTTAGGGGAGTGGATGTTACTTACGGAAACTTTATTCAGCAAGTATTTAACTTCTTGATAATTTCATTCTGTATCTTTATCGTAATTAAGGGAATGAATTCTATGAAGAAGAAAGAAGAAGCGGTTGAACCTGCACCACCTGAACCAACGAAAGAAGAAGTATTATTGACCGAAATCAGAGATTTGTTAAAACAAAAATAGAGTTTGGAACAGATTTAAAAGCCGGATGTTAAGTGAAGGAATAATTGCTTAGCATCCGACTTTTTTGTTGTAAAATATAAAGATAGAGATTTAGAATCTATGATATAATGTAATAAAAACATAGGATAAGTGAGGAAAATACGATGGAAGAAATGCATATCAATTGGTATCCCGGTCATATGAAAAAGACAAGGGAATTGATTGAAAAAAATATGTCAATTGTTGATGTGGTTGTAGAGGTAGTGGACAGCCGTATTCCAAAAAGCAGTAAAAATCCGGATATTGAAAAAATTGCCGGCAGTAAACCGATTGTGATTCTATTGAACAAAGAAGATTTGTCTGATGAGAGAGAAACGAAAAAGTGGATTGATTATTATAAAAAACAAAATCATTCAGTAATTTCTTATAACGGAACGACAGGAGATGGCACAAAGGAACTGTTACAGGAAATTAAAGAATCTTTTGCACCAAAGCTGGAGAGATTGCAAAATCGTGGATTGAAGGACAGAGCGATTCGAATTATGATAGCGGGAGTTCCAAATTCCGGCAAGTCGACATTAATCAATCGATTATCCAAGAGAAAGTCAACACAGACAGGGGATAGAGCCGGTGTCACAAAAGGAAAACAGTGGATAAAATTGAAGGGAAATCTTGAAATGTTGGATACTCCGGGAATTCTGTGGCCAAAGTTTGAGGACCAAAGAGTTGCGCTGATGCTTGCCTTTACCGGAGCAATTCGAGATGAGGTGCTTGATTTGGAGGAGATTGCGTTCGCTTTACTTAATGAACTTCGCGGAAGATATGGGAACTGTTTGGAAGAGAGATATGGCATTACAATAGATGATACCTTAGAAACGCTTGAAATTATGGATAAAATTGCTCAAAAAAGAGGATTTGTTCTCCGTGGACAGGAAATTGATTATTTGAGGACAGCGCAGGCGATTTTGAATGATTTCAGAGAAGGAAAGTTAGGACGGATTACATTGGAAACACCACAGGAACAAGTGTAAGTGTTTCATTTGGAGGGATGTTTGTGTTTGAAGGACAAAGCATATCAGCAATAAAACAAAAGATTTTACAAATGAATGAAGAAGAAAAGAATTTGGAGTTGGAGCAAATTCTGCTGATGGATGATAGGCTCGGAGTTCAAAAGATAGGGATTTCTTTACGAAAGAATCGACTGAAAGCGGAAGAAGAAAAACAGAGGATTCTTCAAATGAAAGCTAAGGAACAGGATTGGAATAGCAAAGGAATTCTTTTGGTAGGCGGAGTAGATGAGGCAGGCAGAGGGCCTTTGGCGGGACCTGTGGTTGCGGCTTGTGTTATCATGAAGTCCGACTCCTTGATTCTTGGAATGAATGATTCCAAAAAAATTAAAGAAACTGTGAGAGAAGAACTTTATGATAAGGTGATTCAGGATAGTATTTCTTTTGGAATCGGAATTGCAAGCAGTGAAGAGATTGATCAATATAATATTTTGCAAGCTACTTTTTTGGCGATGAAAAGAGCGATGCAGGAAATGAAACAAGTACCGGACCTTGTTTTGGTGGACGGCAACCAAGAAATTTCAAATTGCTCCATTCGGCAAGAAACGGTGATACACGGTGACAGTATTTGTTATAGTATAGCTTGTGCCAGCATTTTGGCAAAGGTGTATCGTGATCGCATTATGAGAGATTATGATAGGATTTATCCGGAATTTGATTTTTTGAGTAACAAGGGATATGGAACAAGTCATCATTACGATGCGTTGAGGACTTATGGCGTGACTCCGATTCATAGGAAGAGTTTTTTGAAAAGTTAGAGATATTTGAAATGTATGGGAAAGATTTCCACAGAAATTACAAACAAAAAATAAGATAAATGTATTTTTTGGGGCTACTATATAGAAAACGATTGAAAAAAGGACAGGTGAAGAGTCAATGAAACATATTTTGATTGTAGATGATGAAAAACGAATTCGTGATTTGATTGTAATGTATTTAAAAAAAGAAGGATATGAAGTAACGGATTTTGACAATGCTGATAAAGCGTATGAATTTTTGCAAAACAATGAAGTGGACTTGCTCGTTCTGGATATTATGATGCGTGGCATGAACGGTTTGGATTTGTGCAAAAAGGTAAGAATGACAAGCGAAGTGCCGATTATTTTTGTTTCGGCAAGAAGTGAAGAGTTAGATAGGATCTTGGGATTGGAATTGGGTGCTGATGATTATTTGGCAAAACCGTTCAGCGTGAGAGAGCTTGTTGTTCGTATCAAAAATATTTTGAGAAGAACCAATGCGGTAGTTCAGAAGAAAGAGGATAATGTACTTTCTGTAGAAGATTTGAAAATTTTTATTGAACAACGAATTGTCAAAGTAGGCGAAGAAGAAGTGGCACTTACTACGAAAGAGTATGAAGTATTGAAATATTTGGTGGAAAACAAGGGATATCCGTTGTCAAGAGACAAAATTATCCAAAATATTTGGGGATATGAATATGACGGATATGACAGAAATGTGGATGATACGATTAAGAGATTGAGAAAGAAATTGAAAGATATTGAGTCTAAGGTAAAAATTCAAACTGTTTGGGGTTATGGATATAAGGTGCAGGAAGATGAGTAAAATTGGAAAAAAGATAGTATTGAGTTATCTCATCATTGTATTGTTTACCGTAGGTATTTCTATGGGAATTACAAAAATGAATTTTTCCAATAATTTGAATGCTAAGATTGTATCGGATTTAAATATTGCCGCTGATCATATTTTGAGTCGGATTCAGGACAGTCTGTCACTTTATCGAGAGCAACACGGGAAGATGGCGAATTTGACAGATATTTTTCCGGACAGGGTGTTTTATTCTCATCAGTATCCGAATGCCAATTTTATTGTACAAAACAAACAGAAGGATGTTGTGTTTGAGTCGTGGAATTTGGAGGAAGGGGAGGCTTTCTTCAATTCGAATGATCCGAAAAAGAAATATTTTGTGTTGGAGAGAACGATTTTAGCTGAAGATGACAAGTCTGTGATTGGATATCTCCTCGTCATCGGTGAAAAAGAAGAATTGGGAATTATCAATTCGTTGATCAACAGGGCATCTATGGCAGGTCTTGCAATTTCGCTGTTTAGTGCAATTTTATTGGCATTTTTCTTTGAAAGGACTTTTATTCGACCAATCAATCTATTGAAAAAAAATATACAGTCTTTTTCTATTGACGGAGAAAATGAATGGGAAGAAATCAATACAAAGGATGAAATCAGTGATTTAAATATTTCGTTTCAAAAGATGGCAAACAGAATGGTCAAATATGATAAAAAACAGAAGGAATTTTTTCAGAATACTTCTCATGAATTAAAGACACCGTTGATGTCGATTCAGGGATATGCAGAGGCGATTCGTGATCATGTTATTTCGGAAGAAGATGTAGATGATTCGTTAAATATCATTATTGATGAAACAAATAAGTTGACCAATACGGTAAACAGTATTGTGTATATGACGAAATTGGACAATCCGGGAGAGGATATTGATAAAAATAGAGTACAAAATATAGAAGTTCACGATTTTGTGAATGAGGTGTTGTATAAATTCAAGTTTGTTGCGGAAGAAAAGCATATTGAATTGTTGAATTCGGTAGAGGAACACCTGATACATAGATTGGATGAGGAATATATGTTTCGTATTATCAACAATTTGGTATCGAACGCACTTCGTTATGCGAAGAGCAAGGTTGAGGTGCAGGGGCAACAAGAGGGAGATTTTATGCGTATCAAAGTGATTGATGACGGTCAAGGCTTTGATACCAAAGAGATGGATTTGATTTTTGACCGTTTTTATAAAGGCGAAAAAGGAAATACCGGTTTAGGTCTTGCGATTGTAAAATCGACTGTAAAACAGTTAAAGGGAACAGTTTCCGGCTATAATATTTCTCCGCACGGCGCTTGTGTAGATATTTTGATTCCTACATCGAAAACAGGACAAGAAAAAACACAGAAATCCGGAAATAAAAAGCTGTTTCATTTGCAGCGCGGAGGAGTAAATTTGAGAGATAAGATAAGAAAATTTTAGGGGGAGTAAGTGTGAGTAACTTTCAAGATTTTAAGAAGATAAAAGGTTTTCAAACAAAGTCCATCCATGACGGATATGTTGCTGAAAATCCATATCATTCTTTGAATCCGCCTATCTTTATGACATCTTCTTTTGCATTTCATTCCGTAGAGGAAGCGGATGAAATCTTCAGAGGAGAAAGAGAGGGATTTGTATATACAAGAGGGAGAAATCCGTCTACCGAACTATTTGAGAAAAAAGTTGCGGTATTGGAAGGCGGAGTGGATTCGGTTGCTTTTTCTTCCGGAATGGGAGCGATTTCCGCAACTGTGCTTTCTTTTGTAAAACAGGGCGATCATGTGATTGCCGGAAAATTTTTGTACGGTTCTTGTTATGGATTTATGAAACATTTTTTATCTCGTTACGGAATTACAGTTTCCTTTGTCGATACAAGAGATTTGAAGCAAATAGAGGATGCAATTACTGACAAGACAAAGCTGATTTATTTGGAGACACCGTCCAATCCGAGCTTGTGCATCACCAATATTCGAGCTGTTTGTGATATTGCCAATAAGAAGGAAATTCCTGTTGTAGTAGATAATACTTTTGCAACGCCCTACTGGCAAAAACCGTTGTTGTTGGGGGCAAAGGTCGTTGTTCATTCGGCGACAAAGTTTCTGAGCGGACACGGAGATGTGGTTGCCGGTGTTGCTGTATCAAAGGATCAGCAATATATTAATAAGTTGCGTTACGGTTTTATGTGTGAGCTTGGAAGTCCGCTATCCCCTTTCAATAGCTGGTTATTGTTAAGGGGAATGAAAACATTGGGCATTAGGATGGAAAAACATGCTGAAAATGCAATGTTATTGGCAAATTATTTGCAGGAACATGACAAGGTGGAGCATGTGTGTTATCCGGGATTGAGTGATCATGAAGGACATGAAATTGCAAACGAACAAATGATGGGTTATGGAGCAATCATTAGCTTCACAGTAAAAGGCGGAGCAGAAAAAGCAAAAGAGCTGTTGACAAAGTTTAAGATGTGCAAATTGGCAGTGAGCCTTGGAGATGCGGAGACCTTGGTGGAACATCCGGCAAGTATGACACACCGTGATTATGACAAAGAAAGTTTGGAAGAATTCGGCTTATCGGATGATATGGTACGAGTTGCGGTAGGTTTGGAAGATAGCAAAGATATCATTATAGATTTTTATGAAGCATTCGAACAAATTTAACAGAATCGAGAAGATGAGCATATCAAAAAGCTATGCTCATTTTTTATTGCGCCAATATATAATAAGAGTAATTATAATTCACTATATAAAAATATCCGACGGGTTGTAAGGGTATACTTCTTTCATCATGAGAG
>ERZ773008.1544-NODE-1544-length-16029-cov-8.590272_pt1 | contig 16029 bp, 20 predicted proteins | sample MGYA00580664_ERZ773008 | MGnify/ENA primary metagenome ERZ773008 (study PRJEB29015, sample SAMEA2738016) | human oral metagenome | biome: human oral; feature: human-associated habitat; material: dental | place: China | collected 2048 ... | reverse complement strand
ACAACACCCTCCCCATTGGTAGAGAATACTATAAGTGAGGAGGGTTTTATCAATCGTCAATTGTGTATTGTCAATTGTTTTGTACCTTTGTAGTCTCAAAAACTATTTATACTATTTTCTATTATGCCATTGAAAAATAGACCCTTTGTACTATTTATCACCATATATTGAACCTCAAACATTATCATATAGAAGACGTCCTCGGCAGAGACAAAGCGCCTCAGCTCTTTGTAGGTATCTTTGAGCAGACCCCCGACCCTCAAGGGATTGAGTGGGCACATCGGCATACCTTTTACTCTGTGGTTTGGTTCACTGGCGGAAAGGGTTTTAATGTTATAGACTTCAGCGCTTATGAGCTTTTGCCCCATCGCATTTTTACAATGAATCCCCACCAAGTACACAATTGGGAATATAGCCAAAATGCACAAGGCTTTTTTATCCTCATCGCTCCTGCTTTGGCTACCGAACTCTCCCTGCACTTCTCGGCGCCTTATACCGACCTGAATAGGGACGACCTGCCTTTTGTGCATACACTTTTCCAAAAACTGCAACAACAGTCCGACCTTAAGAAACAAACGATCGCTCTGCAATATTTGGTTTCTCTCTTGGAGAATGAGGCGACAGCAATGCCGATGGTATCGCCCTTGGTACAGCAATATAAGGCATTGCTCACGGAGGAGTTGGGCGCCCATCGTTCGGTACAGTCGTATGCCGAATGCCTTCGCACCACCCCCGAAATCCTCAATAAAGAATGCAAGGCACACACGGGACTTTCGGCTAAACAATTACAACTCGATACCCAACTGACCGAAGCCAAGCGATTGTTACTTTACACTTCCCTTACTATCAATGAAATAGCCTATCGTTTAAGCTTTGAAGATAGTTCTTACTTCACTCGTATCTTCCGAGAAAAAACCTCGCTTACCCCTTCTGCTTTTCAAGAGAAATATTTATCATAAGAAAAAGTACCGAATAAAAGGTAAAAAGTCCTGCTTAGGTAAGGCTTTTTTAGGATACTTTTGCCCCAAAAAATGAAAGGTATTTTGGCATTGTTCTTCCTATGGGGAATCACAATTGCAAATGCACAAACAAAGCAGACTATGAAACATTCAGAACGTTACGAAAGGGGCTGGAAGAAGCTCCAAGAGATTGACGGAGAGGCAGGAGAGCGCGTGGTAGAAAGCCTTAAAGATATCGCTCCCGAATTGGCACAGTACATTATAGAATACTCCTTCGGGGATATCTATTCACGCGAGACTTTATCCTTAGCAGAAAAGGAAATAGCGGTTGTATCGGCACTCACAGCCTTAGGCAATGCGCGTCCACAGCTAAAAGTACACTTGCACGGCGCCCTGAACACAGGCAATAGTATTAGCGAGGTGAAAGAAGTCCTCTTGCAGATGAGCGTATATGCGGGATTTCCTGCCGCTATCAACGGATTGAATGCCCTTGGTGAAGTCCTTGCCGAGCGCAAAGCCCAAGGTATCACCGATAGTGAAGGGCGTACACCCACTGCATCCTCTACCGATAGAGACACCCGCGCCCAAGAGCAACTCAATGCCATAGCCCCCGAGGCAGGAAAGGCGTTTAGAGAGAAATATATCGCATTTGTCCCCACCCTTGTGAACGAGGGAATGGCGTATGCTTATGGCGATATTTATAGTAGGGATAACCTCAGCAAGCGCGCCCGACAGATAGCTACCATTACGGCACTCACCGCTTTAGGGACTTTCCCTAATGAGCTATCTTTTCACATTCGCGCAGGACTTACTGTAGGCTTGACGCAAGAGGAAATAAAGGAACTAATGTTCCTTATGACCATTTATGCAGGTTTCCCCGCAGCTATCAATGGGATAAACGCTTTAAAGAAGGTAGTGGAAGGCAATTAGGCTACTAACCCATTCGCTAATTTTCAAATTCGCTAATTAATTCTTACTTTTGCCCCCGAATTTATAAATAAAAGAAAAATGAAAAAGATTTTTATTATCAACGGGGGACAAGAATTTCACGGAGGTGGCGGTACCCTCAACGCCAGCATAACAGAATGGACTCGCCAAACACTTGAGGAACTGGGCTATCAGGTGCAGTCTACTTGTATTAATGATACGTACGAACCCAGAGCAGAAGCGGAAAAGATAGCAGGCGCCGATGTGATTATCTATCATACGCCTATTTGGTGGTTTCAGTTGCCTTATGGCTTAAAGCAATACATCGACGAGGTTTTTAACGCAGGAATGGATATCATTTGCCCTAATGACGGTCGTTCGCGTGAAGAACCTGAACGCAATTACGGTACAGGCGGACTAATGCAAGGTAAAAAATATATGGTTACCACTACGTGGAATGCGCCTTTGGCATCTTTTACTCAGCCGAATGACTTTTTCGACCAAACATCTGTAGATGATGGGGTGCTATTTGGTTTCCACAAGATGAATAAGTTTGTAGGACTCTCGCCTTTGGAAGGTTTTCATTTCTATGACGTAAGGAAAAACGGTACTCCCGAAAGAATTGAAGCCTACAAACAAGCCTATATCGCCCATTTGAAGAATATCTTTGGGAATAAATAAAGAAAAGCGGTTACTTATAAAAAAGTGACCGCTTTTTTTATTTTTTATTCCGTTAGGAAAGTTCCTTTTTCAAGCACAATTTTATTTCCCCATTGGGTAAGGGCATCGAGTATGGGCAAAAAAGATTTCCCTAAGTCGGTGAGTGAATAGATAGCCACCAAAGGAGGTTTTTCGCCATAGACAACTTTAGAAATAAGTTCGTCGTTTTCCAATTGTTTTAGCTGGATACTCAGCGTAGTTTCGGTTACCGAATAGAGGTCTTTTTTCAGTTCGCTAAATCGCTTTTCACCTTCTTTAAGGTGATACAAAATCACGGCTTTCCATTTTCCTCCTATCAAATCCATCGCTACGGCAATGGTGCAAGGATAGTTTTTTTCTCCTAAGCGAATGCTGGGGGCAGTACACTCTATTTTTGTTTCCATAGTAGTTGAAATTATAAAGTATCTATTTAGATAGTTATTGCCAGATTGAAAGTTGTACTATAATTTTGCGCCAAAATTAAAAAATAATTTCGATATGGCATTAGTAATTTTAGCACACCCCCATTTTGACCAATCGATAGCCAATAAGGCTATCATAGAGGAGCTTTCTCGTAGCGATATAGATTTTGAAATCAGAAATTTATCAGCGCTATACCCTACCTTTCAAATAGATGTAAAAGCAGAGCAAGAAGCCTTACTCAAGCATCAAGAGGTTATCTTTCAATATCCTTTTTATTGGTATAATATACCAGCGATACTCAAGCATTGGTTTGATGAGGTTTTCACGTATCAGTTTGCTTATGGTTCACAAGGAGATAAGCTCAAAGGGAAATATTTTATCCCAAGTTTTACCGTTGGGGCACCCGAAAGTGAATATCACACTTTGGGAGAACACCATTTCAAAGTATACGAGTTTTGTAAGAACTTAGCGCAAACGGCTTATTATGCACAGATGAAGTATGTAGAGCCTCTATATTTTCACGGGACATCAGTAAATGCAGGTTATACCAGAGAGGATATAGAAGCAAAAGCCAAAGCGCAAGCCCAGCGATTGTTAGCACTTCTTTCTTCACTGAAATAACACGCAAATTAGGATTAAAAAGCACCCTCCCCACTGATAGGAAATACTACGAGCGGGGAGGGTTTTTATTAGTTATTCTTCAAGTGGTCATTTCCAAAACGGATAATTGCTTCTATGATAGGTAAGGCTTCTTTACCTAAATCTGTAAGTGAATACTCCACTCGCGGGGGTACTTCTGGATAACTCACTTTTGCTACTAATTGATGAGTGCAGAGTGTTTTTAGTTCTTCATTGAGTACTTTTTCACTCACTTGTGGAATGGCACGCTTTAGTTCCCCATAACGATGTGTGCGCTGACTGAGATGAAACAGTATAAGCATTGCCCATTTGCTTCCCATTATTTGCATTGTTCGCCATACAGGACAGTCTTTGTTAATATTTTTTTCGTTCATCGCAATATTTTTTCTATTTGATACTGAGTAATTCTAACTTTTTTGTAAGGTGCTTACTTTCTCGTAAGTACTTGTGTGCTTGGATACAAAGGTATAATTTTGCAGTGAAATAACAAAGAAAAATTCATATAAAAATGACAAAAACAGAAATTGTACATCAGTTTTATGTCTCCTTAGCTAAAGGAGATTTTGAGAAAGTAGGCAGTTTATTAGCCGATGACTTAGTATGGCACCAACCAGGGAAAGGGGCTCTTTCAGGTAGTTACAAAGGTAAAGAGGCTGTATTCTCTCATTTGGGAAGAATGTCTGAGCTCAGTGGAGGCACTTTTGCTATTGACCAAATTGATTATATCACCGAAAACGCCCCTTTGGTAGCTGCTGCCGTCGCTTTTGAGGTCTTTGCTTTTGACAAAAGTATGCGAATGAGAGGTATTGATCTCTATCGGGTAGAGAACGACAAAATACAAGAGGTTTGGTTATTCTCTGAACACATAGACGAAGAGGACGCTTTCTGGACAGAAGCCCTCAGGTTATCTAACCAACAGAAATAATATTTCCCCGCTTGTAGAGAATACTATGAGCGGGGATTTTTTTATTTCATACTCTTTACTTTCTAATTCTCTAATTGAGTCATTTTCTCAATGCGTTTGTTGAGCTTTTTCAATTTCTTTTTGATTTGTTTTTCTTGGCGTTTGGCACCTCGTTCGACAGTCTTAGCGAACTTTCTTTGCTTTTTGCTGATATGCCTATTAAAGGCAAACGCTACATCTGCGTATTTGCCTGTTAAAGAATTTTTTGCATTTTCTTTGTCTTCGAGGACTTTGGCAAGCTTGGCTTCCAATCTTTCTTTTTCGGCTTGTAGCTCCGCAAGGGTTGAGGGTTGCTCTTGAGATTGCGCCACGGCAATACCGCCTAAAAATAGCGTGAATAACGCTACTATCAAAAATCTTTTCTTCATCTGTTTGTGTGCTTTTTTAAAGGGTGCAAAGATAGTGATAATTTGTTTATTTGCTAATTAGCGATAATTTAAATATAATACTGATTTGCCCTACTCTTCTATTTCCTCAAAATACCTATCCAAATGGCATCCTATTTCCATATCTTCATCGGAAGTATTACGTAATACCATAAAGTGACAATTTTTCTCGGCATTAACGAATACAAAATTGTGTTCGCCGAAGTACGCTTGGTATCCCTCATCTACTAACGACCAAACTTCACCCGCTTTAAAGCTGAAAATATCATTTTTTACCCGATAGCTCTTTCCTACTTGCAATTCCATAATAATATGTTTTTTTTAAGGCACAAAGATAATAATAATTTGCTAATTATCAATTGCCAATTGTCAATTGTTTTGTACTTTTGCCGAGTAAATTGTCAGCAAAAAAGAAAGGATATGAGCGATTTTAAACTAACACTTTTGAGAAAATGGGAATTTGACAATGAATTCTCATTTGTTTATGCTTCAACTTTACTACCCGATGGAACGGCTGTAATCCTAACTTCCGATTATACCGATTGGCATAAATATTACGCCCTTGTCCTTTCAACCGAAGGCGTCAAAAAGATTCCTATTGAATACAACCCAACATCCAACAGAGATTATCCTGTGCTCTTCAGATATAAAGAAGGGTTTGGCATCATCATCTCGGCAAAAGAAGTGTGGTATTACTCAGATATATATTCCTCGCCAGTACTCATCCCGATAAAAAATAAAACATTACTCAGATATAACATTCTACCAGAGAAGGCTCAGCAGCGGTATTTTCAAAATATATCGGATAGCCAAACGATTCCCGTTTGCTTTGAAAATGAAGTTTATTACGGCAATGCAAGATGTTTTGCCCTTTTAGAATTTGATGATACAGCCAAAACTGCCAAATGGAAATCTTTTTCAAAAATAGATAAAAAAGCATTTACGCATCATGACGACAGATGGGCAGACACTCCAAAGATAGACAGTCTTAAAATATCGGATAAAAGAATTTACGCCTTCATTCCGGGTGAAAGCGCTTCATCGGTCAATAAATGGGGAATGGATTATTATGCGCTCGCACAAATTTCTGCCGAAGGAAAGGTAATCGAGAAAATTATCGAATCGGACAATCTGCATACCGATCATAAAAAACACGGTGTAAATGGCTGTTTCACAGACTCAGAATATGTGATACTAACACCTGTTTTTAAAACCGATGAATGGAAGGGAAATCAAAAAGTCTTTTCGCTCACCACACGCGAATATGGCAATGTTTTCTTACCTAAAGGAATGACAAAACACAAACTCCAAAATATCACAGGTAACCTTTGCTTGACCTCTCTTTTCGACAGAGGTTTAAAAGAAATATCTTTGTGTAATTACAATAACTTATAAAATTAGACATTAGTTTTTATGTCTCAAAAAATCAGAGTTTTCAATAAATTATTAGCCCATTATGGCAAGCAATATTGGTGGAATGACCCCAATCGCATTACCGACTGGATTTCGATGATTCTCATTCAGCAAACTACCCAAGAGAATACCGAAAAAGCGCTTGCAAACTTAGAGGGTAACTTATCGGTAGAAGCTTTACACGCTATGGAACTGAATACTTTACAGGAATATATACGTCCGGCAGGCTTCTACAAGCAAAAAAGCACTTACATCAAAGCCCTCATAGAATGGTACGTGTCACATGGAGCGTCCTTACAGAAGTTTCAAGCTATCCCTACTGAGGAACTTCGCAAGGAACTGCTCTCTATCAAAGGCGTAGGCGAAGAAACTGCTGATGCAATGTTGTTGTACATCTTTGAACGAAAGGTATTCATAGCCGACCAGTACGCTATACGACTTTTGAACCGCCTGAACCTTTCTACCGCACAAACCTATAAAGCCCTCCGTGAAGAGTGTATGCCCTTAGTTGCTGAAATTCCCTTAGAAACCTGTCAAGAATGGCACGCTGTGATTGATGTACACGGCAAGGCTTACCGCAGAGGTTTTACCGATGAACAATGGTTGTTAGAGCAATAAAGAGGAAGGTATAAAGAGCTGTACTTTTGCCTCTTAGGAGAATTGCGATAAGGCGTGTAACGGAAATTGGTACTATTATTACAAGTAAAAGATGAATCAGCTAACAAAAAAAGTCTCTAAAAAAGGACAGAAAAAGGAAGAGCTTTTCGGAAAAAAGTTATTGAAAATAGGACGTATCATCCTAATTGTACTTTTGTGTTTCTCTCTGTTAGAACTTCTATTTTTAGCCCAAAACTTTACCCTTAACAAGGAGCTTATAGACGAGATTATAATCCCTATCCTCCCATTAGCAGTCTTAATAGGGTTATATGGCTTTTTTTACAGATGGGTGATGGACAAACGTATGCGGTACAGCCAATATACAAGAGGTGAACTACCTCCTACCATCAGGGTAAAAGCTCTGAAAGACAAAACCTTTCAATGGATAAAATTTCTGTCGATTGTAGTTTTTTATATATTAATGTTCTGGCTAATAAGTAGCCAAATCATAAATGAGTATAGAGATGGGGTTGTCAAATATTTTTATTTACTTATAGGAATTGCTGTTTTAATAGTTATTATAGTGCTCTTTGGCGAAGATCTTATAAAAAACACCGACAATACTTTTTATGCCTTAGAGATAAAAAATGGAACTCTTTTCATTTTTTATAAAGAAGAACTTACCCAAACTATCGATTTAAAATCCATTCACCATATCCATTTTTTCCTCGAAAAAGTGAGAAAAGGAGAAGAATCTGATAGAATACACCCGCGTATGCAGATTTACACCTAAAAAACAAACAGAGTATTGCACATCAAGCTAAGTATTGACAACTATCTTTTACTAAAAGCCTATTTTTCTCATAACCATTTGAATGTAACAGATGAATATAATCTGTTTATTTAATTACAATGTCTAACATTCTTCATTTTATAAAAAACTGGACGCTCCCCGTCTCAATGGGGATAGGGGCAGTGGCATATTTGGTATTTTATTACGTACCAGCTTTGGAGGGGGCTTCGCAATGGTTTGCGCCCTTTTTCAACAGCATATTGCCGCTGTTTATGTTCCTCATTCTGTATGTTACCTTTTGCAAGGTCGATTTTAAGAAATTAGCCCCCGTGAAGTGGCATTTTTGGACGACTGCTTGTCAGTTACTTTTTGTAGTGAGCATTCTAGGGGCTATTCTCTTTTTCCATATCAGCGGGAAACAACTGATACTTTTAGAGAGCATACTCGCTTGCATTATAAGTCCGTGTGCAGCGGCGGCTGCCGTAGTAACCCTCAAACTCGGTGGCAATTTAGAGCAGATGACTACTTATACTTTCCTTTCTAACCTGCTCTGCGCACTGCTCATTCCCGTGTGTTTCCCACTGATAGAACCCGCTTCACAAATGACCTTTTGGGGTGCTTTCTCGCTGATAATGCAGAAAGTATGTTTGGTACTGGTCGTACCGATGTTATTGGCATTGCTCACCAAAAGTCTCCCCCTACTCCACCGCTTTCACCAATGGCTTATCCACATCCCCGACCTCTCTTTTTACCTCTGGGGCTGCTCACTGATGATAGTTACCGGCACTACCTTAAAGAACATTTTCCACGCGGGGACGAGCGTATTATTTCTGCTGTTCATAGGATTTTCGGGATTAGTGTTATGTCTGCTACAATATGCCATAGGGCGTTATATAGGCAGATTTTTTGGCACTTCTATAGAATCGGGGCAAGCCTTAGGACAGAAAAACACCGCCTTTGCTATCTGGATAGCCACCACCTACCTGCACCCACTTTCTACCGTAGGTCCTGGTTGTTATATTCTTTGGCAGAATATCATCAATTCTATTGAAATTTGGAAAAAAGGAAAGTATAACGCATAAAAAATCAATTAACAATTAACAATTAACAAATTAGTAAATTAGAGAATTAGCAATCACCCGTGCGGTTCGTACCGGCTTGTCCCCCTTTGGGGGAACGGGGGCTAAATCGACAAATTGGCAAATCGGCAAATTATTTTTATCTTTGCAGCAAATTAACAAATAGTAATATGAAAATAGAAGATATTAAAGGTGATTTTAGTTATAAAGAAAATCCAAATTTGAGATATAGCAATGAGAACTATATCTTGGTAATCAAAGATGAGGACAACCCCGATAAATCGGTGCGCCCATTGTTATATGTAGATAAAAGAGCGGGAAAAGTAGAAAATATCGACCGATATGATATGGATAAAATTCAGGTGCCTATCAACCACTTCAAACCTGAACAAAGTTTTGATAGATTCGATAACTTGTACCAAATCCTAAAAATTTCGTACGGTACTATCGTCGCTACCAATTACGACGACGATAAATATCCTAAATGCAAAACCTTCGCTAACAACCTCAATTTTACTTCTAAAGAGGAAATTATAGAAATTTTAGAAGGTGAAATATTAGAATCTCAAGCTAAAATAAAGGTAAAAACCCCTTTTACTTCCCTTATTTCTGATGTATATGCGCGCTACAGTCAGCCGCTTTTTATAGAAACTGAAGAGAAAATCGTTGGACCTTTTATCATTGCAAGTCAAGATGAAGACAATACCTTTTCTGTACAAAAATACTTCAAAAAAGAATATCCTTTTGGCGAATACCAAATCACCGACAATAGTTATATAGAATTTCAGAATTTCGGATTTACCCGAAAAGTCCATATCATCGGCTTTAATAAATTCGATTTTATCAAGGAAATAGACTTTAAAGACGATAAGGAAATACTCAACGACTTTGCCGAACGCATCAAGCATAACCCTGCCCTGCTGAACAAACGCAAACAGCAAGAAATGCTCGACCTCATCGAAACAATGCGCCAAAACAAAGCGATTGAAACCTACCTCAAGGAAAACCGCCGTGTGTACGACATCTTGGAAAAAGCCAATGAAAAACTTATTAGCGACTATAAAATCAGTGAAATATTCCCGGAAAAAGTACGCTTAAACGAGATTATCGAAAACCTCACCGAGCGCGAAAGAGAACTGAAAAGCCAAGTGAGCAGTCAGGAAAAACGTCTGCAAGAACTACAAGAAAAAGTAGATGATACCCAAAACGAACTCGAAAACCTCACTAAAATCAAAGAAGAGAAGTTTGCCAAAGAAAAAATTGCCTTAGAACAGGAAGTAAAAGCTCTTACCGAGAAAAAAGCCAATCTCGCTGCCGAAATTGAAAGCGAAACTCAGCAAATTTCTCAACAATTGGTACAATTACGCAAGGAAAAAGACGATTTGACAGCTTTTGTTGATAAATTGTTACTCGAGAACAAACACGCCCAACGCGATGCCCAGCAGGAGCTCGTCAACCTCTTCAAACACAAAAAGTATTTCGACTTTTTGAGCGGTCGCAACCTCTCTCTCTACGAGGAAACCCAACAAAGAACCTTTACCAATTTCAGTATTACCGATGCTTTTGATACTTATGCCGCTTTCAGAGATAAAATAAAAGAAATTCTCTCTAAAAACGGACGTGCTTTTGAAACGCATTTCATTGACAATCTGCTCATCGCTATTCACCAAAATACACTCACCATTTTGGCGGGCTTACCTGGTACTGGGAAAACGAGCTTAGCGCGTTTGCTCACCCAAATATTAGCCCCTCAAGAGCGCGTTACCGAAGTATCGGTGAGCCGTGGCTGGTCATCACCTAAAGACCTCATCGGATTCCAAAACCCGCTTACCGATAAGTTCCACTCTGCCCCCACCGGTGTGTACGAACTCTTGGAGCAACTCAACTACGAGGTAGAACAACACTCGTTCTTCAGCGCTCCTTTGGCTTTCATCATCTTAGACGAAGCCAACCTCAGCCCTATAGAGCACTATTGGTCAAACTTCTATAACCTTACCGATACCATCGCTCAAGAAGGCGACTACCTCTCTATCCAGTTAGGTAACAACCACACGCTCAAGTACGCGAACAACCTCCGCTTCATCGCTACTATCAACTACGATTATACCACCGAACCACTTTCACCGCGTGTAATCGATAGAACAAACATTATCCAGCTGCCCGAACTCAACCAAAGCGTTCACTTTATCACCAAAGAAGAAGTAGAAACCTTGCGCATTTCGTTCCAAAAATGTATTGAGTTTTTCCACCTTCTCGATTTCCAAAAGAATGATAAAGAAGTGATTAGCTTTAGCGACGACGAGAACGACAAAGTATTTCGAGAAATTAAAGAACTATTCAAAAAACTGCGCTTGCCTATCAGCTATCGCGTGGAAATGGGCATCAAAAAGTATTGCAGTATGGCAAAACACATCGCTGGACTTAACGAGTATGTGCTTTTAGACTATTGCATTGCACAACGCCTCTTGCCAATGATCAACGTACAAGGTGAAAACCTTAAAGTTTATATCGACCGACTTTCTCAATTGCTGAATGAGAACAAGATGAAAATATCGGAAAAGATATTGGATAAGATGATTGAAATAGGCGAAAACAACGAAATTTTAGGAGGTAACTACAGCTATTTCCTCACCTTGTCGTATGCTTAGAGTTTACGAAATACAAAACGACGAACGCCGTGAAGTACTCTTGGAGGACGGTGTGTACAACGTGCAGGAATTGGGAGTTTACGAAATGGTTTTCTTCCCCGAAAACAACGACGACCTGAATCCTAGCATCGAAGGGACTCCCTTGCCTTCGGAATATTTGCGCTTAGATAGAACCAAAATCATACTGATGCCTCAACGCTATTTCGAGGATTATTTTGGTGGTACTCAACTCACAATAGGCGGAAAAACATACCCCTTCAATGTGCGTATCAGTAAGTTGAGACTTTCGGAAATAGAAGGACTCTTCACCTATTTATGGCAAAAAGAAGACCGCCTTTTTGATGTGTTCTATTCCAAAAGCAACGTAGAAGTAAAGAATAAAACTAACGAAGTGGGGCAGATGAACAAATTCATCACTTTGGTAACTCACTTTGTAACGGTATTCCAAAAACTTTTGCCTTATTTTGAGAAACAACCTCATTTCGTACTGAGAAAGAAAACTACCGTCTTGCCTTTCAATTCTAACAAGGTGAGTGCTAACACCGTACAGTGGATTATCAATAATTTAGACGAAGTACAGTTCGACGATGCTTTTAAAGGGCATCACAAAGCGGTACAACTCGGCAACCACTACGGAATGATAGACAATATCCACACCGAAGTGGAAACCCGCGATTGTAACACTTATGAGAACCAAGTGGTGATGGGTATCTTTTTTGTGATACTGAAAAAACTCCGCTCCCTCAAACGTGACATCGAACTGAAATCTACGGTTACTAATTGGTCGGATACTGAAGATTCTGAAGAGTATTTTGTAGATTTTAAAGACCTGAAACGCTTGCCTTTCATCCGCCTATTTGAAGAAATTAGCAAGGTAGAACAACAAGTGAAGAAATTGGAGCAGAGTTACCGTCGCATTTTTCCAGAGGTAACTCCCAAAGCCGAGCGCCCTGTACTCACCTCTATATTCATTCAGCGACCGCACTACAAACGCGCCTACGAACTGATACGCAAACTCAACGACTACAAACTCGACATCACGGGATATTTCAAGCTCTTCAACATCAGCAAACTGAGCAAACTCTACGAATTGTACAACCTCTTCCAGCTGATAGATGCATTGCGTTCAAGCCTCAAAATCGCATTCTTCAATGTGAATGTAGCATTGCGAAAAGAAGAGCCTATTGTCGAAAAAATGGAGTTTACAAACGATTTCTTTGCAGTAAATCTCTTCTATGAGCACAAATATTACCCCGAAAATAGCAATTACCACAGCACTTTGCTACGCCGTATCGATTGTGTAAGTCCTGAAGAGTACTACCACCCCGATTTTATTATAGAAATTATAGACAAAAAGACAGAAGAAACCTTCTATTACCTTTTTGATGCTAAATATTCGGTGTTGAAAAATGTAAAATTATTGCATTTACCATCATTAGAGAAGAAATACATCGCCCGCACAGGTATCAGTGGAGAGCGTTATAAGAAAATCAATGGATTGTTTGCCCTTTTCCCCGATGAAGAAGGAGAAAAAATAGTAGATGATACCTTTTTTGAACCTCAAATCGCACTTATTGCCTCTAAACCTAACACAACCCAAGAGCTCAAAGAATGTGTACAAAAGATTTTGAAGAAACACATTGGTGATTATCTGCTCAACTCATTTGAGTGAGTTCTTCCACTGTGATACCAAATACCTCAGCGTATTTTTGTAACGTTTTAGTCGATAATTTCTTGAATACTGAAGGTTTGGCGTGACGCTTGATAACCCATTGCCAGCGGTGCATAGCATCGGCGAGGACAGCCCAATCCATACGGTTGAGAAGCATATAATAGACTATGGGACTTTTGCGCCCTGCTATGGCATCTTCTTTAGCTTCATCAATCTGCTCTTGTAACCTGCCTAAAGAGGCTTCTAAAGCTACATTTTTCACTTCCCATCCCGAACTGAGGCGGGTAGTATAGTTTCCTTCATCATCGGTTACATAGCACAATTCCGTAAGGTCGCGCAAGGCACCTTTTTCCTGAGGTAGTTCAGATTCTTTCATTCCGTTAAGTTTTTAATCACTAAGTTTAATTCGGCTGTTGCCATAAGAACATCGCCTACAAAAGCATCACAACGCATTGAGCAGATGTAATACTCATCACTATCAAAACGAGAGAGCAATTCGGCTTCGGTGCGCACCACTTCTTGTACCTTAGGCAAAGTAAAAATTTCCAATTTCTTAATCGCACTGATGTAGCCTATCACATAGTTTGACGAATCTTCTATACCAAAGAGAAACTGCCCCACAATTGCCGAGCAGGTTTGCGCCATATTTTCGATAAGTCCCACTTCTACAAACAATCCTTCATCTACAAAAATACAATCATCAGTTATCGTAAATTCGGTAACTACGTGCGTATTACTGATGTCGGTAATGGTATCTACCATTTGCATCGGCGGACGGTGGGGGAGGTATTTGTGGATTGATATGTTCATATTCAGGTGTCAGGATTCAGGGGTTAGGGGCAAGTACGGTTTTCATTTCGCCTTGGGCGATGAGGGTATCACCTATAAAGGTTTGCATTGTTACGAGGGTTACCTCCATAAACTCTTGCTGGATAGTGATGTGTGTTTTAAGGGTATCGCCTACTTTGGGCAGGGATTGTATTTCTATGTTTTTAATCGCTCCTATATACCCCATAGGAGCAGGTTTTCCGTTGAGATAGTAGTAATAGCCTTTGTGCAAGGCGATGCTTTGGGCAATATGCTCTATGAGTCCGCTTTCTAAGAATATCCCTTGCTGTACAAAGAGGTTATTGGAGGCAATGGTGAGTCCTGCCACACCCTCGGTCGGGGTATATTCCCAAAGAGCATCTACCATTACAATGGGAGTGCGCTGGGGTATAAGGGTGAGAATTTCGTTTTTATCTGTAATTGGTAAAACCATAATTAAACGACCTTTAAGAAAGCATAAGAATAGGAGAATCTACCACTCTCTGGCACTGATAGCAAAACAGTATCGCCCGTTTTGAGCTTGCCTGAGTGCATCAAGGCTTCTAACATCAAATAAGCGGAAGCAGAACCTACATTGCCTACTTCGGGGAGGTTGATAAACCAACGTTCTAATGGAAGATCGATACCTACTGTTTTGAGGGCTTCATACAAGCGTTCTTTGAAATAACAAGACGAGATATGAGGCAAGAAATAGGTAATATCATCTGCTGACAGTTGGTGTTTATCTAAGGTAGCACGCATACTTTCAGCACCTTTTAGCAAAATATTCTCATTGAGCAGCTTCACATCTTGCTTAATAGCAAAAATAGATTCACTAAGCCACGCTTCAGCAGGGTATTCACTCCAAGCTTTGAGGTTGCCATCGGGGAGCTTGTCGCCACCGGCATACATACACGCTTCGAGCTCGTGAGCATACGAATAAGCGTCCATCCACTCTATTTGCAAAGCACCTTCGCGCGGTTTGTTTTCTAACAGAAAAGCCCCAGCCCCATCGGAGAGCATAAAGCGCAAGAAATCTTTTTTAAAAGCAATTGCAGGGTGCGCTTCCAACTCGGCTAAGAGTTGTACTTCGTTTTCGTATTTATCGGCACGCAACCACGCCGATACACGTTCAGAGCCTGTGCATACTGCATTCACACTATTGCCCGCCTTTACTGATAAGTACCCAAATTTGAGGGCATTCATTCCTGAGTTACACACCCCCGATGAGGCATTCAGTTCTACTGAGTGTCCGCCCAAAATGCCGTGTACCATAGCAGTGTGCGAGGGCAAGAGCACATCGGGGGTAGAGGTACCACAAGAGAGCACCTCGATAGTATCCCAAGGCACTTCGCCGTCCAATAGGTTTTGTATTGCCAAAGCCGTAAGCTGGGCATTGTTATGTGTAGGGTTACCTTGCTCATCGAGGGCATAGTAACGGGTGAGAATACCATTGTTGCGGAGCACGAGGCGTCGTGCTTTAGAGGCATTTTGGTTTATGAGACCTAAGAAAGTCTCCATTTGCTCATTGCCAATGGGATTGTTAGGTAAATATTTACTTGCTTTTGTTATATAAACGTTCATATTATTCAGGTAACAGGTAATAAGTAATAGGTAACAGGTTGTTATTGAAAACGGCGTAAGTGTATAGACTATTCGTGAGATCTAACTGATTGATATTGGTGATCTTCATATAATATTTTCCTTCTGATTTCATTTTCGTTAATAACTATTATTACCTAACTCTAAAAAGTCTTCAAAATATTCATTAAAAGAATTAAACATAGGTGTAGGGGTATCAATCTCAAAAGTTTCTTCCTCATTACAGAAGATTTCTGCCCCAAAAATCTTAGAATCTTTCAAACGGACAGTCTTAGAAACTTTATATAAAATTAGAAATTCATCTATTTCATAACGCAATACTATAAAATCGTCAGAGAGATGTAATTCTTCTCTTAATTGTTTTGTAAGCTCTACAATAGGGTAAGAAAGTGATGTTTCCTTCTTATAAATACCATTGATA
>ERZ773008.1543-NODE-1543-length-16032-cov-37.557990_pt1 | contig 16032 bp, 10 predicted proteins | sample MGYA00580664_ERZ773008 | MGnify/ENA primary metagenome ERZ773008 (study PRJEB29015, sample SAMEA2738016) | human oral metagenome | biome: human oral; feature: human-associated habitat; material: dental | place: China | collected 2048 ... | reverse complement strand
AGATGGTGCTCTCGGGCGATGGCGGCGACGAGCTGTTTGCCGGCTATTCACGCTACCGGCGCTACGCCACGCTGCAGCGCATCCGCCACACCACACTGGGCCTGGCCCCCGGGCTGGCCAGGCTGGGCGGCGCGCTGCTGCCCGGCACCCATGGCCGGCGGCTTTCGGGCATCGGCCAGCGCCTGAGCCTACCCTGGCCCGACGACTACCTGGCACTGGTGGCGCTGGCCAACCCGGCCGATCTGCGCCTGCTCTTTGGCGAACGCGCACACACCGATCCATTCGGCAGCGTCCGGCAACGGTTCGTCAGGCCTGACATCGATTCGCACGCAGAGCAGATATTGTCGGGCGACATGGACACGTACCTCGTCGATGACATCCTGGTCAAGGTGGATCGCACCACCATGGCCAACTCGCTGGAGGCACGCGCGCCCCTGCTCGACCAAAACCTGATCGCCTTTTCCGCCCGCCTGCCCTTCGATCTGAAGCTGCACGGCGAGCAAGGCAAGTATCTGTTCCGGAAGGTCGCCGCCCGGCTGCTGCCGGCCGAGGTGCTGACCAAGCGCAAACAGGGCTTTGCCATCCCGCTGGCCACGTGGTTCCGCAACGAACTCCGGCCCATGCTGCTCGACACCATCGGCAGCCGCGCCTTCAAGGAGCGCGGCATCTTCGACCACGAAGGCATACAGCGCCTGGTGAACGAGCATCAGCAAGGCCTGCAGGATCGGGGCGAGCTGCTGTGGATGGTGATGGTACTGGAGACCTGGATGCGAAGCCTTCCGGAGCAGGCCCCCCTTTCACCGGTGAACTGATGCTGGATATCGGAAAGCAAATCATCAAGCAGATCGTCTCGCCGCTGGCCGACCGGGCCGGCGTGTATGACCACAAGGTGGAGAGCCTGCTGGGCTCCACCAACCGATTGCTGGTGCTGATGTACCACCGCGTCATTGATGACTTGGCTTCCGATCCCTTTGCGCTGGGCATGTGCGTGCGTCAGAAGTACTTCGAGGAGCAGCTCGCCTGGCTGGCGGCCAACACCCAGGTGATGCCGCTGGACGTGGCGGTGCAGCGGCTGCTCGACAACGAGCCGCTGCCGCCGCATGCCGTGGCTATCACCTTCGACGACGGGCTTCTGGACAACCTGGCCTGTGCCGCTCCGCTGCTGGAGAAGTACCGGCTGCCCGCCACCTTCTACATCATCACCGGCGGCCTGGAGGAAGGCACCCCCATGTGGTGGGACCAGGCCATCGCCATCCTGGCCGGTACCGAGGCCCACAGCCTCGACCCGCGCGCCGTAGGCCTGCCCGAACTGCCGCACGAGATCCCGCTGCACCGCCATGCCCGGCGGGCCAGCTGCATCACCATCCTGAACGCCCTGTGGGAGCGCAACCCCGCCGCCATCGCCCAGTGCTTGGAACAGATGCGCGAGGTGCTCAAGCCCGGCCCTATCCCGCCAGCACTGCAGGCACCACGCATGCAGACCCACCAGGTGCAGGAGATGGCGCGCCGCGGCTTTCAGATCGGGGCGCACACCATCCGCCACATCGACCCCAAGCTCTTCAACCGCGAGCAGCTGCGTGCCGACCTGCTGGCCTCGCGTCGACAGCTGCAGGACCTCTGCCAGCAGCCCATCGACAGCTTCGCCTATCCCGGCGGCCGGTCTTCGGTGTGGATGCCGGATCTTCTCGATACACTCGGGTTCCATCACGCTGTTGACACCCGGCGGGGCATCAATCAGGCGCCGGCCTCGCGCTATGCCATCGCGCGGGTTGGCATGCCCGACACCCCGGTCGGCGACTTCAAGCGTGCCATCCGCAACCTGACCATTATCGACGCGACGCATTGAAGAAGCAGACCCAGTACCTCAACGTCCTGCTGGCGGCCATGATCGTCTGGGTGCCCAACCAGCTGCACCTACCGGCCGACCTCGGTGTGAAGGGCCTAAACAGCATCAACCTGCTGTTCCTGGCCATCCTCTACTTCGTCCACCAGCGCAACAAGACGTTGCCCCCCTCCGAGGCCACACCCCTCAAGGGCGTCTTCATCGCGTACTTCTGCATGCTGGGCTGGGGATTCCTGGTCGGCCAGATTACCGACCGGTCGCTGATAATGGAAGACCTCACGGCCATGAAGAATTCCATCTTCTTCATGTGCCTGTACTTCGTCTTCTTCCACGGCGCGCGCGACGAGACCAGCATCCGCCACCTTTTCTATGCCGTGCTGTTCGTGGCCGCCATAGCCGGCCTGGAAGCCATCCGTGAGGGCATCGACTACGGCTTCGGCGTCTACGGCGAGACCAAGCGCGCTGCCGGTCCCTTCGGCTCCAACTACAAGGCCTCCAACCTGGCCGCCGTCTTCTTCTCGATGTTCATGCCGGTGTTCGCCGCCGTGGCCCTCTACCAGAAAGGGCGACCCACCATCCGCATGGGCGCCATCGCCGGCGTCGGCATCCTGCTGCTGGGCATCTTCTGTACTTACTCGCGGCAGGCCTACCTGATCGTGGCCGCCATGCTGCTGCTGATGACCCTGAAGCGCAACGTGGTGCTGGGCATCCTCATCCTGGTGGCCGTCGTCAACTACGAGGCCTGGGTGCCCGAAGGCGTCGTCACCCGGCTGGCCATGACCGAGCAGACTTCCGAAGAAACCGGCGAGGAGCAGCTCGACGAAAGCACCGAGAGCCGCTTCGTCCTCTGGGCGGGAGCAGGCCGGCTGCTGCTCTCGCGCCCGTGGGGCATCGGCCTGAACCACTTCAAGCGCGAGATCGGCTCTGAGGAACCTTCGCTGGCCGGCCTTGACGCCCACAACTTCCTGGTGCTGATCACCACCGAGGCCGGCCCGTTCGGCGGCATCATGACCCTGATCCTGTACGCTTCCCTGGCCACCCTGGCCTGGCGCTTCTGGAAACTGGCCCGGACCCCCGACCAGCAGGCCATGGCGGCCGGCTTCGCCGGCGCCACCATCGCTGTCATGCTGGGTAACCTGTACGGCAGCCGTCTGCTGGATGGCGCCGTCACCGGCAACTACTGGATCCTGGCCGGCCTGTCGGCCCGTTACTGGCTGCTCTTGAAGAACGGCACCCGTGACGAGACCGGTGCCCTGATCGACACAACCCAAGACACGGCAGTCTCCACCGACGACAAGGGCCCGGATGGCACGCCCCGCCCACCCGTCCAGGAGCCCGCCACCCGACCGCGCCCGGATCGCCCCTCCCCGCGCGACGCCGACGGCCGCCTGATCCGCCCCGCGGGCTGAACCGGCCTCAGCCTTCGGGCTGAGCCGCCTTCGGGCTAAGCCAGCCCTCCGATCCCCACCGCGCCCGCCAGCCCCTCATCGGGCACAGGCCGGGGCCCCGGCTCCTCCCTCCCGTACAGGCCAGGACTCGGGCCATCCATCCCCCTCCCGCCCGTCGGCAGCCGACCACCTTCAGTCGGCTTGCCTTTTCGCCGAAAATGTAGGCTTCTTCGACGATTCTGGCCATATAAATCGCCATCTTCCTGACCACACTCCCCCGGTCGAAAGGAAGCGCCCACCCGTCTGCCGATGTTTCCCAGACGCAACGCCTGTCTCTAGAGTTCGTGTGACTTTTTTCAGACACCGGTGCCCACCGGCGTCCGGCCGGCAGGAGCCCTGACCTGTCCCCAGCCGGTTCGCCGTGAAAGGCACCCCACGACGAACCGCTGGATCATGACCCTTAAACGCCTGGCCCATCTGACGCCTACCCATCCGGAGACCGCGCAGCATCTTGCCCGCCGCATCGCCCCCTCCTTCACCACCCTGACCGCCCTGTTCCTGAGCGCCAGCCTGCTGGCCGCCTGCGGCGGCGGCGGTGGCGATGCCGAAGCCGCCCCTCAACCCGTGTCCGGCACCCCGACCAGCGCCCTGGCCGACGCAGGCCCCCTGGCACTGGAACAGGGAACCCCGGCCCCCTTCTCGCTGCCAGAAGACGACATCTGGTTCCTGGATGAAGCCGCCTTCAACCCCGAAGGGGCGTCCGCCACCGGCACCAAGGAAGGCGTCACCGCCAAGGCCACCGCCACGCAGCCCGTCATCGTGCGCGCCCCCGCCTTCGGCCCGGCCGGCCAGACCGTGCGCGTGGGCACGCCCATCACCCGCGTGACCGGCGTCTATCGCAACGGCGTTGCCGTCGCCGGCTTCCGCAGCCGCGATGGCCGTGACATCCCCGAAGGCCGCCAGGCCAGCTACACCCCTACCACGGCCGACATCGGCAAGCGCCTGGTCTACCGCGAGCGCGTGATCAACCAGCGCACCGGCGAGTACATCTTCGCCTACAGCAGCCCCGTCACCGTCGTTGCCGCCGACACCCCGTCGACGGACAATCGCACAAGCAAGCCCGTCTCGCTGCGCGCCCCGCTGATCGCCGGCGGCAACACCCGCATCCGCGCCGGACGCCCGGTCAGCACCATCGCCGGCGTCTACCAGAACGGCCAGATCAGCAGCCGCCAGTGGCTGCGTGATGGCCAGCCCATCGCCGGTGCCACGGCCGAGACCTACACCCCCACCCGAGCCGATGTGGGCAAGAAACTGGGCTACGTCGAGACCGTGCGCAATCCGGCTGGCACCGACCCGGTCCAGGTCCAGGCCGGCACCGTCTCCGTGGTGGCCGACAACTACCCGTCCATCCACACCATGCCCCGGACCTCGGTCACCAGCCAGACCGCCGAAGTGGGCCAGATGGTCCGTGGCACCTCGGGCGTCTACCAGTGGGGCCGGGTGCGCCAGGCCTTCTGGATGGTGGACAACACGCTGACCGCCAAGGGTGACAGCTACACCGTCACCGCCGCCGACCTGGGCAAGACGCTGGCCTACACCGAAGAGATCGAGGGTGACAGCGGCGACGTCGTCTGGCTGTCGGCCCCGGCCATCAAGGTGGTCGCCGCCAAGTCTGGCACCACCCCGTCCCAGCCAGGTGCATCGTCCCAGCCCGTGACTCCAGCCCCCACGCCTGTCGCCGGCGGCAATGGTTCTTCCGTGCCGGGCCTGAACCTGGGCGGTAATGGCCAGAACACGCCCACCACCCCCGGCGCCCGTCCGGTCAGCAACGCCAGCATCGCCGCCAACGACGTGTGCCGCGACATCCTGCTGCGCAACAACCCGCTGCAGCGCGGCCAGGAAAGCGCCCGCGTGCCGGACCGCCAGATTCCCACCACCGGCGTGGCCGTACAGGAACCCACCTACGGCACCTGCCAGGTTCGCCTGACCCACAACGGCCAGAAAGCCGGCGACGAGAAAAGCCATCGCAGCGACTACTCGCGCCGCCAGGCCTTCAACGCCGACAGCAGCCGCATCCTGATGTACGCCTCCAACGGCTACTGGCACCTGTACGACGGCCACACCGGCAAGTACCTGAAACAGCTTCAGGGCCCGGCAGGCGATGCCGAACCGCAATGGCACCCCACCAATCCCGACGTGCTGTACTACGTGCCCAACAACGGCTGGGGCATGACCATCACCGAGCTGAACGTCTCCAGCGACCAACGCCGCGTGGTGGGTGACCTGGGCGCACGCCTGAAGAGCTTCTGGCCCACCGCCGCCACCGCCTGGACCAAGTCCGAAGGCGCCCCCTCGGCCGACGGCCGCTACTGGTGCCTGATGGTGGACAACACCCAGTGGCAGGGCGTGGGCGTCGTCACCTGGGACATGAAGGAGGACCGGATCCTGGGCCGCATGAACCTGCCCGCCCGCCCCGACCACGTCAGCATGAGCCCCTCGGGCCAGTACTGTGTCGTCTCGTGGGCGCACAACCGGGAACTGGGCACCCGTGCCTACACCCGTGACTTCACCACCCCGCACGCCGCCTCCGCCTCCCGCCAGCCCTACGTGAAGCTGCACGAGCAGTCCGAACACTCGGATCTGGCGCTGAACAAGCAGGGTGAAGATGTCTACGTGGCCATCGACTACCAGGCCGACCGGGGCGATGTCTTCATGGTGAACCTGAAGACCGGCAAGCGCACCTCACTCTTCCCGACCTACCTGTCCGGCACCGCCACGGCTATCCACTTCTCCGGCAAGGCCTACGGCAAGCCCGGCTGGGCGCTGGTCTCCACCTACGGTGAATACCACGCCAGCAACCAGGCCAGCAGCCTGCGCAACACCGCCATGCAGCAGTGGATGCACCGCAAGATCTTTGCGGTGAGCCTGGAAGAGAACCCGCAGATCCGCCCGCTGGCCCACGCCGACAGCGACTCGAAATCCAGCTGGGGCTCCGACGCCTACTGGGCCGAGCCGCAGGCCACCGTCAACAGCGACTTCACCCGCGTGCTCTTCAACTCCACGCTCAACAGCAGCCGCATCCAGGACGTGGAAACCTACATGCTGGCACTGCCGAAGGGGGCTCTCGACAAGTAAACCTGCTGTCCACATGACCTGAGCAACCGGCGAGGGCCGCCCAGCGGCCCCGCCACCCAACCCGGGCAGGCCAGAGCGCCTGCCCGATTCATTTCCACCTTCTTGAATGGAAATACCGCCTCCCCGAGACTTTCCGCACTGCCACACCCCGCCAACGGAACGACCATCGGCCCGGCCTTTCCTGCAGAAACCGTCCGATGAAGAACACCGACCGGCCCACCTCGCCCGCCACCACCAACATCCATACCGCGCTGCACACTGCCCCGGACAAACCCCCGGGTACACCCCTTCGCTCGCACCGGCGAGTTGGCGCCCACCGCGCTACACATCTGGCCATTGCCAGCCTGCTGGGCCTGGGTCTTGTCGCCTGCGGCGGGCAGGAAGCCACCAACAGCAAACCTCATGTCGGCACGATCCTCTCGGACACCGACAACCCCAGACCAGCCGCCCCGAGCATTTCCGGCGATACGCCCAGCACACCCCATACGCCCGACACGACGGCCCCCACGCCTACACCGGTCCCGCCCGACAGCACCACCGACAAGACTGCCCCAAGCCCAGCAACGCTCTGTGTCGCAGAGCTGGCGACCATGCCGCCCCTGCTGGCCGGTACCGAACGCCACCCGCTGCCCGACAATGTCCGTCCGCCCTTCCTGAGCAGTACGCAGGATCCCGTCTATGGCAGCTGCGTCGTGCGCGTGACCGACAATGCCGCACACCCCGAGGCCCCTGCCCAGCGCAACGACTATTCCCGCCGGCAGGCCTTCAATGCCAACGACACCCGCTTTCTGCTCTCAGCCAGTGACGGCCACTGGCACCTGCACGATGCCACCACCGGCCGCTTCATCCGGGTGCTGAACAACCTGAATGGCGCTACCGACCGGCTGGCGGGCGATGCCGAACCGCAATGGCATCCCACCGATCCGGACCTGCTGTATTTCCTGCCGCGCGACGGCATCGGCATGCAGGTCTACCAGCTGGACCTCAAGACAAACCAGGTCAGCGTCGTGGCTGACATGGGCCCACAGATCCAGCAGCACTGGCCCGATGCCAACGTCGCCTCCACACGCTCCGAAGGTTCGCCCTCGGCCGATGGTCGCTACTGGTGCTTCATGGCCCGCGCCATGGTCGACAACGGCAGCTGGCCCATGCGCGGTGTCTTCACCTGGGACCTTCAGGAGCAGCGCATCATCGGCACTCTGAGCCAGGACGGCACGCCCGACCACGTGAGCATGAGCCCCAGCGGCAAATACTGCGTGGTCTCGCACACCCCAGCCACCGGCCCGGGCACCCGATCCTATCGACGCGACTTTCAGGCGCCCTACAGCACCAGCACCCCGGATGCCTGGCTGCAACTGCACACCACGTCCGAACACTCCGACATCGCCCTCGACCCGCAAGGGCACGACACCTACGTCTCGGTGGACTACCAGAGCAACGGGGGCGACGTGTTCATGCAGGACCTGGAAACCGGTCAGCGCACGCCCCTGTTCTCCACCTACCCGGGCCGCACCGCAACAGCCCTGCACATTTCCGGAAAGGCCTACAACAGACCCGGTTGGGTGCTGGTCTCCACCTATGCCGAGCACCCTGCCGATGACAGCAGCGTGCAGGGCCTGCACGACGAACGCCGCCAATGGCTTCACCGCAAACTGTTCGCCGTGAGTCTGACCAAGAACCCAGACATCCGCTCCATCGCCTACGCCAACAGTGACGCATTCCAATACGAGGCCGAACCACAGGCCACCGTCAATCGCAACTTCACCCGCATGCTGTTCAATTCCACCTGGAACGGCAGCAGCATGGCCGATCAGGAAGTGTTCCTGACCGCCATCACTGCCCAGGCCCTGGATTCGCGTTGAAACCCTGGGAGTCGAAATGGGGAGCAAGACCAACGAAACAGGCAGGGCCAATAAAATAGGTGGGGCACCAGCGACACAACAATGACGGACATGCAAGAACGAACTTGACTGCGAGTTCTGCTTCGCCCATACACTGTAAGACTGGTGTAACTGTCTTGGAAAAAGCTTCAAAACCTGCCGTATACCCGCACACGTGCAAGACCCAACAGGAAGATCTGTCGTTTCGGCACAGAGTCCGTTACAAACATATCTTGACGCCACGGTACGATGCGCGGGCCACATGTCATGGTGAACGGATCTGTGCAAAACAGACACGAGATACCGTCCGGCATCATGGCACCTCCCGAACCCATGATTCCTGATTCAGAGGATCCCTGATTTCGCCGCATGAAGACTGCACGGTCCGCCCCCCTACGTCACAGCAATCCAGCCGACAGATTCTCCCTCACGCATCGTGTCCGATCGCACACGATCCCTGATTGTTCCCGAGGCCTGCCAACAGCTGCGCTGTTGATGACCCTATGCTTGACGGCCTGCGGTCTGAACGACGGATCTGATGTCAGCGGCGAGACAGCCTCCCGATCCGAGAAAGCAACCACCAAACAGCTTGTAGACCCAAGCGGGAACACCCAGACATCCGATGCCGCTTCATCTGCCATGGCAGCATCCGGACACGGCGTAACGGAAAACGACCGTGCCGTTGCCAGAAGCGCCATTCTCCCCTCTGCTGCCGGAGATCTGGCCGGGGACAGCCAGTCCATGGCTCATGATCCCCTTTCCAGCGGCATCTCCCCGGAAACCACAGCCCAGGCGGAGGCAGCCGCCCACGACACGTCCGGCGAAAACGCGCAAGCCAGCGGTGACATGTCCACTGCGGCGCCTTCTGCCGCACCAGCCATCGATACAGGCTTCAATCCTGCACCACCCTCGTGGACCGATCTTTCGGGTACCAGCCCGCTCTGTGCCTCGGTCTTGAGCGGCGCACCTCCGCTCACATCCGGCACCGACGTAGGTGCCATGCCCGCCACGCCGCGCCCTGCCACCGGTGTGGCCACCGAAGACCCCACCTGGCACAGCTGCATGGTGCGTCTCACCCAGCAGGCCGAGACGCATCCCGAACATCCGCGCTACACACCGCATTCCGCCCAGCAGGCCTTCAACGCCGACGACAGTGCCGCATTGCTGCGCACCAACCACGGCGAATGGCACATCCTCGATCCGCGGACCGGTCAGTACCTGAGAAAGCTGGAACACATCCAGGGAAATGCCGAACCGCAATGGGATCCCCATGATCCGCGCGTGCTGTATTACCTGAACGACGACGGTGAGGGCATGAAAATCCTTCGCCTGACCATCGATCTTTCCCCCAACGGCACCGATCGTACCGAACAGGTGGCCGACATGTCAGCCGAAGTGAAGAAGCGCTGGCCTGATGCCACCCATGTCCGCATGCGTGGCGGCACCCCGTCGGACGATGGCAGCACCTGGTGTTTCATGGCCGGCAAACAGGAAGGCGAGACCTGGACCGGTCGGGGTCTGTTCACCTGGGACCTGAGAAACGGCCAGATCATCGGCACGCTCGGCAGTCTGCCGGGCAGGCTGGAATATGTCACCACCAGTCCCAGCGGCAGCCACTGCGTGGCCCAGTACACCTATCTCAATGGCGTGCATGCCTACAAGCGCGACTTCTCGGCCCCATACAACGCAAAGACTCCCGGCAACAGCCTGAAGGTACTGGGGCGCGCCTACCAGCAATATGGCGACGTGGCACGCAACGCCCAGGGGCAGGACATGTATGTGGGCTTCGACGTGTACAGCGACCCGCACCACCTGTTCATGACGAACCTGACGACCGGCGAGAAGACCACGCTGCTGACCACCAGCTTCGGCCTCAACACCGACACCGGCGTGCAGGTCTCGGGGCGCGCCATGCAGCGACCCGGCTGGGTGCTGGTCTCGGGATTCGGCGAACGCAAACGGGGTGTCAACAACCTTAAGGAAGATGATCCCGACCGCAAGTGGTTCCACCGCAAGATGTTCGCCTTCAGCCTGGAGAATCCGCCGAAGGTGCTTTCCATTGCCAACCTGCACCACCTGTGGGACAGCAACCAGAACGCCACCTGGCCACGCCCACAGGGAACCGTCAACCGCAGCTTCACCCGCATGATGTTCAATTCCACTTGGGACAGCATGAACGTGCAGGATCTGGACACCTATCTGGTAGAGATCCTGCCCAACGCCGTCCCCCCGCTATCTGGGGAGACACACTGAAGTCTCACCCTCCACATCACACCCTGGAGGTCTGGACGGACCGCCCCGGGTGACACGCGGACGTGGCTTTCAGGCGACACGGTGCTAACCTTTTCTGCGATATAACACCGCCTTTCCAGGCCCTGTTCATCGCCATGAAAATTGCGCCGTTCGCCCTTCGTCGTACTGCCATCGACACCTCTCCCGGTATGCCCCGCCTTTTCTCGGCGGGCGCATTGCTGATGACGCTGTGCCTGACCGCCTGTGGTAGCGGCGGTGGCGGATCGGCCGCCGGCCATGACCTGCTGGCCGACAACGCGCAGACGTCCCAATCCAGCAACGCTGCCAACAACGGCACAGGCGTCACGAGCACCAGCGGTGGCAACGCCAGCAACAGTGCCAATAACCCGGCCGGCGGTGCCGGCGCGGTCAGCACGCCGCAGCCCCTGAACGGTCAGGCCCCTCTGGGCGACAACAGCGCATCGGTACGCCCCCTGGCTCCTGCCAACGATCCCGGCAGCACGTCTGCACAACCGTCGGCTGGAAGCAACGGCGCGAATGCCGACAGCGCGGGTGCTTCCAGTGATGCCAGCACCAGTGGAACGCCGGGCCAGTCCGGCAACACGAACAACGCCGGAAACGCAGGAAGCTCGGGTAGCGGCAACAACGCCAGCGGCTCTGGAACCCCCGGCCATGGCAACGCCAATGCCGGCCAGCCCCCCGTCAATAACGAAACACCCGCCGTCAAACCCGGCGATGGCGCAGCCGGCGGTGGAACGGCGGGGGACACAACCACCACGCCGGGCACCGACGGAAACGTCGTGACGCCCCCAGTACAGCCAGCCCCTCAACCGAACCCGACCGATTCGCCGGCCAACGGTAATGCAGGAACAGGTGCAAACGCTGCCCCCGGCGACAATGCTACGCCACAAAATCAACAGGGTTCCGCTCCGGCAACCTCGTACACGCCCCCTGCTCCTGTCGGAACCCAGGATCCCAGCCCGCTTTGCGCCCCCATTCTGGCCAAAGCCCAGCAGCTGACATCTGGTACCACCGTGGGAGACATGCCATCCACACCCCGGCCCGCGATCGGCGTGGCCACCGAAGATCCCACCTGGCACAGCTGCGTGGTGCGACTGACCAAGCATGCCGAGACGCAACCGGCCCATCCGGTCTTCACCCCGCATGCGGCCCAGCAGGCTTTCAACGCGGACGACAGCGCCCTTCTGCTTCGCACCGACCATGGTGAATGGCAGATCTTCGATCCGAAGACGAGCAAATCCATCCGGAAACTCGACAAGATTTCCGGTGATGCCGAGCCGCAATGGGATCCGAAGAACCCGAACGTTCTGTACTACCTGAACGTCGATGGCAAGGACATGAAAATCTTCCGTCTGACCGTCGACCTGTCACCGAACGGCACGGACAAGGCCGAGCTTCTGGCTGACATGAGCGTACAGATTCACCAGCACTGGCCCACTGCCACCCATGCCCGCACCCGCGGTGGCACGCCGTCGGATGACAGTCGCACCTGGTGCTTCATGGCCGAACGGAATGAAGGAAGCAGCTGGAACACCCTTGGCCTGTTCACCTGGGACCTGCAGACCGGAAAAATCATCGGTACGCAAAGCCTGCCGCCCAGCTCGCCGGAATACATCACCACCAGCCCCAGCGGAAGCCACTGCGTGGTGCAGTTCCCATATCCCAACGGCGTCTTCGCGTACAAGCGCGATTTCTCGGCCCCGTACAGCGCACAGGTTTCCGACAACAGCCTGCAACTTCTCAAGCAGCCCTACATGAAGTACGGCGATGTGGCCCGCAACGCTCAGGGGCAGGACATGTATGTGGGCTTTGACGTGTTCAGCGACCCGCACCAGCTGTTCATGACGAATCTGGCCACCGGCGAGAAGACTCCGCTGCTGACCACCAGCTTCGGCGCCAACACCGACACCGGCGTTCAGGTCTCGGGACGTGCCCTGCAACGACCCGGCTGGGTGCTGGTCTCGGGATTTGGCGAACGCAAGGACGGCGTCAACAACCTGGCGGCCAATGATCCCAACCGCAAGTGGTTCCACCGCAAGATGTTCGCCCTCAGCCTTGAGAACCCGCCCAAGGTGCTGTCCATTGCCAACCTGCACCATCTTTGGGACGGCAGCAAGAATGAAACCTGGCCGCGTCCGCACGGCACCGTCAACCGCAGCTTCACCCGGATGCTTTTCAACTCCAACTGGGACAGCGTGAACCTGCGTGATCTCGACACCTATCTGGTGGAGATCCGGTCCGACGCGGTGCCTGCGCTGCACACGCCCAAGCCCTGATTCAGGCGCGGCCGCGCAGGCGGTAGTACCAGACGCCGATCAACTCGTGCAGCATGGCGCGCGCATTCCAGGGCGCGCCATTGTTGGGAAACCAGGCTGCCCAGGAGGGCGATGCCAGCTGCCGATAATCACTGCGCACCGGGATCGGGTCCAGTCCGGCCTGGTGCGCCACCGCCAGCGAACGTTGCATGTGCAGCGCGCTGGTCACCAGAATCACGGCCTGGCGGCTCTCGTCCTGACCGCCTTCCTCACGGATGAGCCTGGCCGCCCCGGAAATGTCCTGGAACGTCGTCCAGCTGCTGCGCACCGTGCGGATGGCCTCGGGCGGAACACCCAGCCCGATGGCCAGGCGTCGCATGTCGGCTGCCAGCGAATATTCCGGTTGATCACCCATTCCTCCCATCAACACCAGCAGCCCGCCGGTGCGCCGCCAGGTCTCGATACCGGCGCGCAACCGCATGTAGCCACCCTGGTCCAGCCGCGCCTGTGGCCCATTGGGTCCAGCGGAACCGCTGGAGGGCACAATCACGCCACGCACACGCGGTGGATTCACTGCGCCGGCCGGCGACGCGGCGGCGGCATCTCCACCCGGAGCCGCTACCGTCTTGACGAAGTCTTCGGCTTCACTCCGTGAAGATGAATCCGTCCTTCCGCGGTCTGCGGCCTTACCGTGTGATGACGGATCCCCCATCCCGTCATCTGCGGTCTCTCCTCTTCCGGCCTTGCCCTCACGCACCGTCAGAACCGCCTGCGCATCCAGGGCATCGGCCCTGGCATCCGGCGGAAAGCCCAGCGCGTCCAGCTGCTGCGCCACCGTCTGCGGCGTCCCTTCCAGCGCCTTCACGCCAATATTGATGATGGCCGGCGTGGAAGTCAGCACGAAGGCCACTACCACCACCGCCGCCACACTGCGACGCAGGCGCCGCTGCCACGGCAGGACCCGTCGCCACAGGCTGAACACCAGCATCACCGCTACCAGCGTCACCGGCATCGGCAGCAACCACTCCGAGGCATCCCCCACAAACAACATCGACGACTTTCTCCCGCGCATCCAGCGCCTTCATTCAAGAATCCTCCGAACCTCAGAGAATCCCAAAGCCGTCGAACATACCATCAACAGAAATTCCGCCGACGAAACACCACTGCTTTCTATACGTTTTACATACTAGCGCGTCATGCCAGCAACTTTGCCAGCCACTGACGCACATGATGCGTGTAAACACGCTGTCCATGCAGCGTCGTCATTGTGTGATCGATGTCCGGCAGAAAGACACTCTGCACATCCCGTGCAATGGCACTGCGGTCCTCGGCCGACAAGGGGGCGGCACGCATCACGTCATCGAACTGGCTGGCATGGTTGTAGCGCTGCAGCACACTGCCAGTGAACACCAGATAGCAGGGGCAGCCCCGCCGTGCGCGCTCAGCCAACCCCTGGCCGAAATCCGCCACTGTCAGCACGGGCAGCCCGTAGTCCACCGGTGTCTCGGGCTGGCCACCGCCCGCACGCAGGCGTGCCAGCCGCCCCAACACGGCATTCTTCAATACCGGCCAGGTCAGCGTGCGAAGACGCAGCAGATAACGCAGCATCCGGGTACGACGATTGCCGAAACTGTAGCCGTCGACCATTACCAGACCGGCCACTCGCTCATCATCCAGCGCATACTGGTAGCCGTATTCGGCCCCCGAACAGATACCGATGATGACGAAGCGCGACAGGCCTGTGCTCTCTGCCAGCAGATCCAGAGCCGCCCGGATGTCGCGCCGCACCTGCGCCAGCATGCCATCGGTACCCCCTGCTCGACGACTGTCACCCAGCCCCGTCAGATCCAGCCGCAACGATGGCAGACCGTCCTGGGCCAGCGCCCTGCCAAGCTTCACATGGATGCGGTGCGGCCCGATGCGGTGAATCACCCCCGCATTCACGAACAGCACGCCGACCGATGCAGAAGGCCCTGTGGGCTGCACCAGCGTGCCCACCAGATGCCCCTCGGCACCCAGCTGCACCAGGCGCTCCCGGTACCCATCCGCCCCGCGCACCGCGGCATGGTTTGCTTCAGGCATGAAAGACCTCCTCCGACAGCCAGGGCAACAGGCGTTTCAGGGCCGCATCCGGCACCAGCGGCGTGTTCAGCGCCTCTTCCGATGTCCAGTCGAAATCCACGTCCACGGGCACCAGCGTCAGCGATGCCGGCCGCTTCGCCTCGGGCCAGGGCAGCGCGCCGTTGGCCTGCAGGGCCGCCACATGCGCCACCGGCACGGTCTGCCAGTCCTGGGCATCCAGTGCCCGGATGTGACGCACCAGCCGCGGCGACAGCGCAAAGCCCATGGCCTCCGACAGATCGGCCTCGCCCTTTTGCCGACGCAATTGCGCATCGGGCACCGTGGGCAGGCTGAAGGCACGGCGCAACGCCGCCCGATGGTCCTCCCACAGCACATCCAGGTAACCCTGACCCTGCACCACCGGATCCCAGCCGATCAGTCGGTCAGGGGGCGGGCCTTCGGTGAGCAGCGCCAGCCGCGCATCGTGCCCACCGGCAAAGCGCCCCGCAGCCTGCCAGCCCACCGCAAACCCCAGACGGATGCCCAGCCAGCCGATCGCATCGACCCCGGAACGCCGGCGCAGCGCCTGGTGCGCCGCCAGCGCATCCAGCTGCCAGCCCTTCATCTCGCCGTCCAGATCGTCACCTGACGAATCGCCACAGCCATGGAAATCGAAGCGCAGGACATGCACGCCCAGCCTGGCCAGCCGGTCGGCCAACACCCGAAGCAGCCGATGCGCCCGCACGGCCTCCTGGCCCAGCGGATTGAGGATCAGCACCCCGCGCCCACGATCCGCGCCCGTGGGCGGGTGATACAGCGCTGCCAGCCGGCGGCCACTGCCAGCCGGAATGTCCATGGTTTCCATCGCCAGCCCTACCCTTGCAGATCCATCCAAGCGAACACCCACCGCACCATCCAAAGAAAAAGCGCCGAACCGCCCCACCCGGATAGGCCACCTTGACCGCTCCATCCGGTGATGCGAGATTCAGCGCTCCCTGGTCCCGAAAGACCATCCTCGGGAAGCTGGCGCTCTGGCGGCGACGCTCCCCGTGGATTCCGCCCGAAGGCCAAGCCGATATCCATCCGAATACCTGCCGGGACCACTCCGGCGATTCGGCCGGGCTGCAGCCCGGCTTACAGCCGCCAGACTGCCTTGCCAGCCTTCTCGATCTCGGCCGGATCCCAGGCGCTCTTCA
>ERZ773008.1542-NODE-1542-length-16047-cov-9.600863_pt1 | contig 16047 bp, 16 predicted proteins | sample MGYA00580664_ERZ773008 | MGnify/ENA primary metagenome ERZ773008 (study PRJEB29015, sample SAMEA2738016) | human oral metagenome | biome: human oral; feature: human-associated habitat; material: dental | place: China | collected 2048 ... | reverse complement strand
AATTCATAACATTTGATATAATAGAGTTTATGAAACAGCTTACGATTCCTTCTTACACCGAAAAAAAGATAAAAAAAGGACAATTTGTTTTAGAAAAACAAGATTTCCCTTCTCTTCCTTTTCATGATCAAGCCGTAGAATTGGCAAATACAAAAGGACAATTTATAGGCATCGGATATTTATCGGAGCAAAACAAAGGGATTGGGTGGTTTATTTCACATAAGAAAGTAACTTTAGATGTCTCGTTTTTCTGTCAGCTATTCCAATGTGCTAAAGAAAAACGACAAGTTTATCAACAATCTGAAGAGACGACAGCTTACCGTCTTTTTAACCAAGAAGGAGATGGATTTGGCGGTTTTACAATAGATTTGTATCAAGACTATGCTGTCTTTTCTTGGTATAATCTCTTTGTTTACGAAATGAAAGAGACCGTTGTTCAAGCGTTTCAGCATGTTTTCTCAGAAGTTGCAGGAGCGTATGAGAAAATTCGATTTAAGGGATTAGATGTTGAGTCTGCTCATTTGTATGGGCAGGAGGCTTCGGCTTTTTTCACTATTTTGGAAAATGGTGTTCGGTATCAAGTCTTTCTAAACGATGGCTTGATGACGGGAATTTTCCTTGACCAGCATGAGGTGCGTGGTAGCCTGGTAGAGGGTCTAGCAACTGGCAAGTCTCTATTAAATATGTTTTCTTACACGGCAGCTTTTTCGGTTGCGGCAGCCATGGGAGGAGCAAGTCAGACGACCTCTGTCGATTTAGCAAAACGGAGTCGTGAGCTATCTGAAGCGCATTTTAAAGAGAATGGTTTGGATCTGAGTCATCATACATTTTTTGTGATGGATGCGTTTGACTACTTTAAATATGCAAAGCGACATGGTCTGACCTATGATGTGATTGTTTTAGACCCGCCGAGTTTTGCAAGAAATAAAAAACAAACTTTTTCAGTGGCTAAGGACTATCATAAGTTGATTGCTCAGTCTTTAGAAATTTTAAATCCTCACGGAATGATTATTGCTAGTACGAATGCTGCGAATATTTCACGTAGTAAGTTTAAAAAAGAAATTGAAAAAGGTTTTGCAGGAAGCAAGCACCGTTATCTGAAAGAATACGGTTTGCCAGCAGATTTTACTTATAATAAGAAAGATGAAAGAAGTAATTACCTCAAGGTATTTACCATTAAGGTGGACAAATGAAATTAGTCGTATCAGTGATGCCTAAAAATTTAGAAGAAGCGCAAAATATTGATAGTTTGCGCTATAATGACGCGGATATTATTGAATGGCGCGCTGATTTTTTAGCAAAAGATGATATTCTGACTGTTGCGCCTGCTATTTTTGAAAAATTTGCTGGTCGTGAATTGATTTTCACTCTGAGAACAATTGGGGAGGGTGGAAAGATTGAATTGACGGATGATGAATATATTTCTATCATTAAGGAAGTTTCAACAATATATCAACCCGATTATATTGATTTTGAATATTTTTCTCATAAAGATAGATTTGAGGAAATGTTGGATTTTCCAAATCTTGTTTTGAGTTATCACAATTTTGAAGAAACGCCTGAAAATATGATGGAAATTTTATCCGAATTGACCAGTTTGACTCCAAAAGTAGTAAAAGTTTCTGTTATGGCGCATAGTGAGCAAGATGTACTGGATTTGATGAACTATACGCGTGGCTTTAAAACATTGAATCCAGATCAGGATTTTGTGACGATTTCTATGGGACAAATTGGAAAAATTTCACGAATAACAGCGGATTTGACAGGCTCAAGCTGGTCTTTTGCTAGTTTAGATGAGGCTAGTGCTCTAGGGCAAATTTCTCTTGCTAATATGAAACAAATTCAGGAGATTTTGAATGAAAATTGACGGCTATACTCGTTTAGCGGCAGTTGTTGCCAATCCAATCAAACATAGTATTTCTCCTTTTATTCATAATGCGGCATTTGAGCAAGCGGGCGTTAATGGAGTTTATGTAGCTTGGGAAATTTCAGAAGATGACTTGAAAACGACTGTTGAAAATATTCGCCGCTATAATATGTTTGGGATTAATTTGTCCATGCCCTATAAACAGGCTGTGATTCCTTTTTTAGATGAGCTCACACCGGCTGCACAGATGATAGGGGCAGTGAATACTGTCGTAAATCAAAATGGGAAATTAATTGGTTATAATACAGATGGTAAGGGATTTTTTATGAGCTTGCCATCTTTTGTCATCAAAGGCAAAAAAATGCTTATACTTGGAGCTGGTGGAGCTGCAACAGCCATTATTGTACAGGCTGTTTTAGAAGGTGCTGATGAGATTTTTGTGTTTACGAGGAAAACTTCTTTTGAGCGTGTTTTACAGCAAATGAAACAAATTCAGCAGGCAGCTAGCACGAAAATTTCAGTGTTACCATTAGAACAAAGAGAACTATTGCAAGAAAAGCTTAATGCTTCCGCTTTGTTGGTCAATGGGACCAGTCTAGGGATGGATGAAAAGACATCACCAGTCCCCGACACTATTCGTTTATCAAAAAACCTCCTTGTGGCGGATGTGATTTATAAGCCATTTGAAACACCATTTTTAAAATGGGCAAAAAAACAAAATGTGCAAGTTGTTAATGGCTTAGGTATGCTACTGTATCAAGCTGCAGAAGCATTTAAATTGTGGACAGGAAAAGATATGCCAACTAAGGAAATTTGGCAGGCATTGGAACAGGAGTACAATTAAGGAGTTGCCTATGAAATTAAATGTGAACCTCCCCAATCATCCTTACGATATTATCATTGAAAAGGGGATTTTAGCAAAGGCTGGAGAATGGCTGGCAAGTTTATGGTCAGCTCAAAAGCTTGTTGTTATCACTGATAATCATGTGGCAAGTCTATATGCCGAAACAGTCAAACGTAGTTTAGAGCTTGCAGGTTTTGAAGTATTTGTGTTTAATTTTCTGGAAGGTGAAGCCAGTAAAAATTTAACAACAGTTACTAACGTTTATGAATTTTTAGCAAAAGTTGGATTGACCCGTAGCGATGGTATTGTAGCCTTAGGAGGTGGCGTGGTTGGTGATTTAGCTGGTTTTGCTGCTTCAACTTATATGCGGGGTGTTCATTTTGTACAGATACCGACTAGTTTGACTGCTCAAGTAGATTCTTCAATCGGTGGGAAAACGGGTGTCAATACACCGTGGGCAAAGAACATGGTGGGAACTTTTACTCAGCCAGATGGAGTTCTGATCGATCCAGATGTTTTAAAAACTTTGGGACAACGGGAGCTGATTGAAGGTATGGGAGAAGTTATCAAGTATGGTTTAATTGAAGATGTAGAGTTGTGGAAGGAACTGGTTGATATGGACGGTAGTCCAGAGTCTATTTTAGAGCACGCAGAAAGTATCATTTATCATTCTTGCAATGTCAAACGCAAATTAGTAGTAGAAGATGAACTTGATAATGGAGTGCGTCTTTATCTAAATTTTGGGCATACTATTGGTCATGCAGTAGAAGCGACTGCAGGTTATGGAAAAGTCATGCATGGAGAAGCTGTTTCTATTGGAATGGTCCAGATTGCGCGCGTGGCAGAAAAAGAAGAACTAATGCCTAAGGGAATAACCACAGAGATTGAGAAGATGTGTTGTAAGTTTGGTCTCCCGACTGATTACCAACCTTGGCGTCAGGAAGAACTCTATCAAGCTTTACTTCATGATAAGAAAGCTAGAGGAAAGATAATTAAATTGGTTCTTGTTCCAAAATTGGGCACGGCAACCATTTATCAGATTCCTTTAGAAGAAATGAAGGATTATTTAGAAAAATAAGAGCTTAGTGTATATAAAATACGAGGTAACTAAATGAGATATTTAACTGCTGGGGAGTCACATGGGCCGCGTTTAACAGCTATCATTGAGGGAGTACCGGCTGGACTTCCTCTTACGACAGATTACATCAATTTAGAACTCAAACGCCGTCAGGGCGGATACGGTCGTGGAGCTCGCATGAAGATAGAGAGTGATAAAGTGGAAATTACTTCCGGTGTTCGTCACGGGCGAACCATGGGCGGGCCGATTACACTCAATGTGACGAATCTGGATCATCAAAAATGGTTGGACATTATGAATGTGGCAGATGTGAACGACAAAAAAAAAGAACTGCGTAAGATTACCAAGCCTCGCCCGGGTCATGCAGATCTGGTTGGAGGTATGAAGTACCGTTTTGATGACTTGCGCAATTCTTTGGAGCGATCTTCTGCACGTGAAACGACCATGCGGGTTGCAGTAGGAGCTGTTGCTAAGCGACTCTTAGAAGAAATTGGAGTTGAAGTAGCCAGTCATATTGTAAGTTTTGGTGGTATTGATGTTGAAATTCCGGAAAATTTGACCGTTTCTGAAATCAAGAAACGTGCTCGTCAGTCAGAAGTTTCGATTGTCAACCCAGAACGGGAAGAGGAAATCAGATCCTATATTGATCAGATAAAGAAAGATGGCGATACCATTGGTGGAATTGTTGAAACCATTGTCGGTGGTGTGCCAGTTGGACTAGGTTCTTATGTTCAGTGGGATAGGAAATTAGATGCTAAAATTGCTCAAGGAGTAGTTTCTATTAATGCATTTAAAGGTGTGGAATTTGGGATTGGTTTTGAAGCAGGGCGGCTTAAGGGCAGTCAGGTTATGGATGAAATACTCTGGTCTAAAGAGGATGGCTTTACTCGTCGTACCAATAATCTTGGTGGTTTTGAGGGTGGCATGACTAACGGAGAGCCTATCATAGTACGCGGAGTGATGAAGCCGATACCAACTCTCTATAAACCACTTATGAGTGTTGATATTGAAACACACGAACCTTACAAGGCAACAGTAGAACGGAGTGATCCGACTGCTTTGCCAGCTGCTGGTGTAGTAATGGAAGCTGTTGTTGCAACAGTACTTGCAACGGAGATCTTGGAGAAATTTTCTTCGGATAACCTAGACGAATTAAAAGAAGCAGTTCAACAATACCGTGATTATGTGAAAGGTTTTTAATGCTTACTTATATTTGTACCATGTTACTCGTAGGACTGTTTGCGGGGATTTTGGGGGCTTTATTAGGACTTGGAGGCGGAATTGTTATCACGCCTGTACTCACTCTCTTATTTGGAGTAGACATTAAGTATGCGGTAGGAGCCTCTATTATTGCAGTTTTAGCAACTAGTTCAGGCTCTGCTATTGCTTATCTTAAAGATGATATGCTCAATCTACGGATTGCTATGTTTTTAGAAATTTTTACAACTTTAGGCGCCTTTGTAGGTGCGGTGTTATCAGTGATAACAGATTCACAGTTTCTTTTTTTACTTTATGGAGCTCTTATGCTCTTTCAAGCATTTAATATGTACCAGAAAATTCGTTCTAAAAAAGAAGAGCATTTACCTAGTCAAAATGATGCTATTGCTGAAAAACTAAATCTCAGTGGAGAATATTTTGATAAAGGCTTAAATCGGACGATTAAATACCAAGTAGCTAATGTTCCAGGTGGTTCCGTTGTTATGTTTTTTGCAGGCGTTATGTCGGCTCTCTTAGGCATTGGCGCAGGTGCCTTTAAAGTCTTGGCTATGGATACGGTGATGAAAATGCCTTTAAAAGCTAGTTCAGCAACCGCTAATTTTATGATGGGAGTTACAGGAACTGCTTCAGCCATCTTTTATCTTTTTGTAGGACAAATCAATCCGGTATTAGTGACACCAATCGCCTTAGGTGTTCTAGTCGGCTCTTTTATCGGAAGCCGCATCATGCCATATGTGCCTGTAAAAGTTTTGCGGTGGATTTTTCTTGTTGCTTTGTTAGCTCTTGGTATGCAAATGTTTATACGAGGTATGAAATGACAGATAAGATGCGAGAAGAAAAAGAGCAGCTGGATTTGGTAATGGGGAAAATTCTTCGCGTAGGAATTTTACTGTCCCTTATTTTTATGTTCCTTGGTCTGATTTTTTACTTTTTTAGTGGGCAGCAGGTGATTTCTTTAGGGAATTTAGAACAGTTTAATCCAGTTGACTACGTGAAGAGCCATTCCATTTTTGATGCAGTAACGTTTATGCTACTAGGATCTTTTATGCTTATTTTGACACCAATTTTTCGAGTGATTTCGACATTTATCATTTTTTTGAAAACAAAAGATAAAATGTATATGATTTTCACAGCGATTGTTATGATTATTATTTTGGTGTCGATTGTTCTAGGGTTTATCATTGAACCAAAGTAAAGGAGTGAGCATGAAAAAGAAAGTTATTTACATTGCAGGTCTTGGTTTGATTGGATCATCAATCGCACTTGGAATTCGACGTGGTCATCCAAACTATATCATATTAGGCTATAATCGTGGAGAAGAGTCAAGAAAGATCGCCCTTGAAAAAGGCATAGTGGATAAAGTGACCAACCAGTTTGCTGAATTTGCTTCTCTGGCAGATGTGATTATTCTTGCTATCCCTATCAAGCAAACGATTGAGTTTATTCAGCAATTGGCAATACTAGATTTAAAAAAAGCTGTCATTGTCTCAGATGCTGGCTCTACTAAAGCTGAAATTGTGGCTGCTGCTGAAGAAGCCCTAAGGGAGAAAGATATCCGATTTGTAGGTGCTCATCCGATGGCTGGTAGCCATAAAACGGGGGCTCGTGCAGCAGATGTGAATCTGTTTGAAAATGCCTATTATATTTTTACTCCGTCTCATTTGACGAAAGATGGCACGATAGAGGAAATGAAAGATCTCTTATCGGGTTTGCATGCTCGGTTTATCGAGATTGATGCCAAAGAGCATGATGATGTAACTAGCCAAATTAGTCATTTTCCGCATATTCTAGCTTCGAGTCTTATGGATCAAGCAGCTGCATATACTCAACAGCACGAAATGACACAACATTTCGCTGCTGGAGGCTTTCGTGATATGACACGGATTGCAGAGAGTGAGCCAAGCATGTGGACTTCGATTTTGTTGACCAATCCAGATGCTATTTTAGAGAGAATAGAGGATTTTAAGAAGCGATTAGATATCATTTCAAGTGCTATTCAGAATAAAAATGAAGATTTAATTTGGAAATTTTTTCAACATGGGCGGCAAGTCCGAAAAGCTATGGAAATTCATAAACGAGCTGGTGTGGATAGCTTTTATGACATTTTCATCAATGTTCCTGATGAAGAAGATGCTATTTTAGGTATCTTAGAACTTCTAAGAGGAACGTCCATTGTTAACATTCACATCAACGAAGAAAATCGTGAAGACATTAACGGAATTCTCCAAATCACCTTTAAAAATCGTGAAGATTTGGAAAAATCTGCTAAAATAATAAGAGAAAAGACACATTATCCAGTCTTTTTAGATTAAGGAGGAAGACTATGTCAAATATTTATGATTTAGCAAATGAACTTAGCCGTACTCTGCGTGACCTTCCTGAGTACAAAGCTGTTGTCGAAAGTAAAAAAGCAGTAGATGCTGATAGTGAAGCAAAAGCTCTTTTAAAGGATTATCTAGCTTTCCAGCAAGAATTGCAAGCGATGGCGCAATCCGGTCAAATGCCCACGCAAGAAGTACAAGATAAGATGAAATCCTTTGGGGAGAAGATTCAAGGGAATCCTGCTCTGACTGAATTTTTCAACAAACAACAGCAATTATCTATTTACTTGGCGGACATTGAACGTATCATTTTTGATCCAGTTCAAGAATTGCTAAAATAAACAATATACACAGGTTGGCTGATTCAAATTTTGAATCAGCTTTTTTGGTCAGGGCGAATAAACCTTGTAAAACAAGTCTCTTCCAGAAATATGTGAATTTTCTGCATGTTTTTGGAAAATGCTTGTTTTTTAATGATTTCTGAGTATAATGAATTATATCTACTGGACAAATTTTCAGTATATTATCAACTATTAGACACCTATTTGAGATATCCAGCCATTGTAGGACGTGAGGGAATTCTGGAACAAGTTCAACTTAACTTAACAGAAGAAGAAAATGAAAATTAGCTCGTTCTGCACAATTCATCAAGCAAAAATTTTTAGAAAGTTTATCGTCTTAAGAGGTTGAGGAAAAGTAGAATCTGAAGAAATGAAGTCTTCTCCCACTCACTTTTGTTTCCCTCCTTTTTTTATGGTACAATATGTAAAAAGGATCAGGTATGAGGTTTTCTATGCAATTACGAACAAAGGCAAGTGGGTTAGCAGGGTGCATTCATGTGCCAGGGGATAAGTCTATTAGTCATCGCTCAATTATATTTGGTAGTTTAGCTAAAGGAGTCACAACGATTCATGATATTTTGCGAGGGGAAGATGTTCTATCCACCATGCAAGTCTTTCGCGATTTAGGTGTTCAGATTGACGATGATGGCAATGTAGTAACGATCCACGGGGTGGGTTTTGCTGGCCTTAAAGCCCCGACAAACACACTGAACATGGGAAATTCTGGTACCTCCATGCGCTTGATTTCGGGCATACTAGCTGGACAGGATTTTGCAGCAACAATGGTTGGCGATGATAGCTTATCGAAACGTCCTATGGATCGTGTAACAATTCCTCTCCGTCAAATGGGAGTCCAAATCGCCGGGCAAACCAATCGTGACCTGCCGCCGCTTACGATTCATGGAAATAAGACCTTACAACTAATTCATTATACATTACCTGTGGCTTCTGCTCAGGTTAAGTCTGCTTTGATATTTGCTGCTTTGCAAGCTCGAGGTGAATCCGTCATTCTCGAAAAAGAGATGACCCGCAACCATACAGAAGATATGATTGAGCAGTTCGGTGGTCAGATTTTTATCAATGATAAGGAAATTCGTATTCAGGGTGGACAAGAGTTTATAGGACAGAATGTTGTAATACCAGGAGATATTTCTAGTGCAGCTTTCTGGTTGGTGGCAGGACTTATTGTTCCAAATTCTAAGATTATTTTGAAAAATGTTGGAATCAATGAAACGCGGACTGGCATTTTGGATGTCATTCAAGCAATGGGTGGGAAGTTAAGTGTGGCGGATGTAGACAATATTGCTAAGTCTGCAACTATGACGGTGGAAACATCTGAATTAGTTGGCATAGAAATTAGTGGAGAAATTATCCCACGCTTGATTGATGAATTGCCCATCATTGCACTTTTAGCTACTCAAGCTAAGGGGCAAACGGTCATTCGTGATGCAGAGGAACTAAAAGTAAAAGAAACAGACCGTATTCAAGTTGTGGCAGATACACTAAATAGCATGGGAGCCGATATTACTCCGACAGAGGATGGCATGATCATCAAAGGGAAAAGCCCTCTTCATGGTGCTAAAGTGAATACATTTGGCGATCATCGAATTGGTATGATGTCAGCTATTGCAGCTCTTTTGGTAAACGACGATCAAGTAGAACTGGAACGAGCCGAAGCTATCAATACGAGTTATCCGAATTTCTTTCATGATTTGGAGGATTTACTTCATGCCTAAAATTTTGATTGGTTTCATGGGGGCTGGAAAATCAACAATTGCTAGCTTGTTAGATGAGAATTTTATTGATATGGATGAGTTTTTGTCAGAAAAACTAGAGATGCCGATTAAAGAATATTTTGAGCGGTATGGTGAAGGAGCTTTTCGACAAAGAGAAAGTGAATTATTAAAAGAATTGCTGCAGTCAGAACAAGTCATCTCAACCGGTGGCGGAATCGTAAGCAGTATTCAAAATCGCAAATTATTAAAACAAAATCCTGAAAACATTTATTTGAAAACAGATTTTGAGACACTTTACCAGCGCCTTGAAGAAGATCAGAAACATCAGCGCCCGCTTTATTTGAACAATAGCAAAGCTGATTTAAAAAGTCTTTTTAATCAACGTCAGGCTTGGTATGAAGAAGTAGCTACAAAAGTTATTGATGTGACTACTTTGACACCGAAACAAATTGTGGAGGTGTTGCAATGAAAATTGGATTTTTAGGTCCGAAAGGGTCTTTTTCTCATCATGTGGCACAAGAAGCCTTTCCAGCAGATACTTTAGTTGCTTTTGAAAATATCACAGAAGTTGTAAAGGCTTATGAGACAGGTGAAGTAGATTATTCTGTGGTGCCGGTTGAAAATTCAATTGAAGGCAGTGTCCATGAAACATTGGATTATCTTTTTCATCAGGCTGCCATTTATGCTGTGGCGGAAGTTGTGCAACCGATACAACAACAGCTATTGGTCACAGCAACTGATAAGCCAGTAGAAAAAATCTTTTCTCATCCGCAGGCAATTGCGCAAGGCAAAAAATATATCCGTCAGCATTATCCACAAGCTAAAATCGAAATAACAGCTAGCACAGCTTATGCAGCCCGTTTTGTGGCTCAACATCCTGAAGAAAATTATGCCGCCATTGCTCCTAAAACTGCAGCCAGTGAATATGATTTGCAGATTATTGCAGAAGATATTCAAGAAATGGATGAGAATTTCACTCGTTTTTGGTTGCTTGGACAGTCAATCTCGGATTTGCCATTGTATCCGAAGGAAAAGAAAATGACGCTTGCTTTAACTTTGCCAGATAATCTACCTGGTGCTTTATACAAAGCCCTTGCAACTTTTGCATGGCGGGGAATTGATTTGACAAAGATTGAAAGCCGTCCATTGAAGACAGCCTTGGGAGAATATTTTTTTATTGTGGATATCAATAATGAAAAAGCGAATTTGGTATCATTTGCGATAAAAGAGTTAGAAACAATTGGTATTACTTATAAAATTTTAGGAAATTATACTGTTTATACCATTTCAGAAAAGTAGATTGGAGAAATCATGGGTAAAAAATCTGATAATCTCAGCCACCATGAGCAGTTGAGACTGGACTATCTTTACAAAAATATCCATTATTTAAATGAACGCGAGAAAAAAGAGTATCAATATCTTCTTAGCAAGCAAGAAGGAAAACAAACAATAGAGCCAGCTCGAGCAGTGAGAAGTAACTTTTCTGACCAACAGGTTCCTGAGAATTTTGGCTATACTGAACAAGGATTACCTCAATATCCAGAAAGAAGTCGCCGTAGTAAACGATCTAAAATTGAGCGCATACCAAACTATACAACCGAAAATGTAGAAAATCTGCCCAAGCCTAAAAAGGAAAAACGACATAGAAAATTACGTGTGAAGCGGATTCTAGGTTGGTTAGCACTTTTTGTGGTGTTGATTATTGGAGGGATGCTTTTTATGTTTATAAAAGGTTTGAACACCTCTAAAAGCAATCCAAATGCAAAAGCTGCTCAAACAGAGATTTTTCATGGGAAAGATACAAAAGACGGCGTGAATATACTTATTTTGGGTACAGATGGACGAATTGGGCAATCTTCTTCTGAAACGCGGACAGATTCGATCATGGTCTTAAATGTCGGTGGAAAAAATAAAAAAATGAAACTCGTCAGTTTCATGAGGGACACGCTCGTTCACATTGATGAAGTCAGCCAAGGATCGGGTTATGATCAAAAGTTAAATGTAGCGTATGCCATTGGAGAGCAAAATAAGAATCAAGGCGCTGAATTAGTACGCCAAGTGTTAAAAGATAACTTTGATATTGACATTAAATATTATGCCTTGGTTGATTTTTCGACCTTTGCAACAGCGATTGATACACTTTTTCCAAATGGTGTTGAAATGAATGCGAACTTTTCAACTATCAATGGCGAAAAAGTGAGTGAAGTTCAGGTGCCGGATGATCTTAATATGAAAGACGGCGTGGTTCCAGAGCAGACGATTAAGGTTGGCAAACAACGAATGGACGGTCGTACGCTTTTGAATTATGCGCGTTTCCGTAAAGATGATGAGGGAGATTTTGGACGTACACGTCGCCAGCAAGAGGTGATGAGTGCGATTATTCAGCAAATAAAAGACCCAACGAAACTGTTTACAGGATCTGAAGCACTTGGAAAAGTCTTTGCGTTAACTTCGACAAATATTCCCTATAGCTTTTTACTAACACATGGCTTATCTTCTCTTACCAATGCTCGTAATGGTGTTGAAAAGATGACTATTCCTAAAAATGGTGATTGGATAGATGCTTATGATATGTATGGTGGTCAAGGATTGCTTGTTGATTTTGAAGCTTATAAGACTAAATTAGCAAAACTTGGACTCAGATAATGATATAATAGAAAGTGATAATTTTGTCGCTTTCTTTTTTTGGGAAATGGCAGAGCAGATAGAAAGAGAAAATATGTTAAAAAAGAATGATGTGATAGAAGTTGAAATTGTAGATTTGAGTCATGATGGTGCAGGAATAGCTAAGGCAGAAGGGTTGGTTTTCTTTGTAGAAAATGCCTTACCAAGTGAAAAAATCCTTATGCGGGTTCTCAAGGTCAATAAAAAAATCGGCTTTGGTAAAGTAGAGGAGTTTCTTCGCACTTCAGACCAGCGTAATGAGAATCTTGATATGGCTTATCTGCGTACGGGAATTGCGGACTTGGGACATCTGAGCTATCCATCCCAGCTGGCCTTCAAACGCAAGCAAGTCAAAGACAGTCTCTATAAGATTGCTGGTTTGTCCAATGTTGAGGTGTCGCCGACACTTGGTATGGAGCGGCCACTGGGCTACCGCAATAAGGCTCAGATACCTGTTCGTCGTGTCAATGGACAATTGGAAACAGGATTTTTCCGAAAAAATTCTCATGACCTCCTGCCGATTGAAGATTTCTATATTCAGGATCCAGTTATTGACCAAGTTATCCTCTTTACACGCGACTTGCTCCGTCGTTTTGACCTCAAACCTTACGATGAGAAGGAAAAGACTGGTCTCATTCGCAATCTAGTTGTTCGCCGTGGCCATTATTCTGGTGAAATCATGGTGATTTTGGTAACAACCAGGCCCAAGATCTTCCGAGTGGAGCAACTGATTGAGCGTTTGGTAGAGGCCTTTCCAGCTATCGACTCCATCATGCAGAATATCAACGATCAGCCGGGGAATGCGATTTTCGGACGGAAATTTCGGACACTTTATGGATACGACTATATCACAGATCGCATGCTGGATAATGACTTCCAGATTGCTGCGCCAGCCTTTTACCAAGTCAATACAGAGATGGCAGAAAAGCTTTATCAGACAGCCATTGACTTTTCCGAGCTAACCGCAGATGATGTGGTGCTTGACGCTTACTCAGGCATCGGGACTATCGGTCTGTCAGTCGCTAAGCAGGTTAAGCAGGTCTATGGTGTAGAAGTGATTCCAGAAGCTGTCAAAAATAGTCAAAAGAATGCGGAAATCAACGGCATTACTAATACCCATTATGTTTGTGATTCAGCAGAAAATGCTATGGCTAACTGGAGTAAGCAAGGAATCAAACCAGACGTTATTCTGGTTGACCCACCACGTAAAGGATTGACAGAAAGCTTCATCGAATCCAGTGTCAGTATGGAACCAAAGAAAATTATCTACATATCCTGCAACCCAGCAACCATGGCGCGTGACATCAAGCTCTACCAAGAACTGGGTTATAAACTGAAGAAAGTCCAGCCGGTTGACTTATTTCCTCAAACGCATCATGTAGAGGTAGTATCACTGCTTATACGAGATGATCTATCGGCGAAGTGTAAGGAAATGGTCTGTTCTGAGATAAGATAAGACTTCAGATAAGAAGTTTTTATTGAAGTATTGTATTGATATGTAGGTTATATTTTAATTTTGGGAATTAGGACGTAATACGAAATCTGGGAATGCTGATATAACAGTTGAAGATAATGAAGGTACACCTTGAAGCTAAGACTTTTGGAAATGAATTTGATAAAGAGTGGAAAATACAGAAGTTGATGGTGGTCAACTTTTCTCATATGAAAAACAAGAAAATAAGGCAAGAGCTCTAGTTTTAGTTTTATATGTTTCTCAAATTGAAGCTGGTGAGATTAAACGGATGTATCATGTAATTCATTTGATTGATAATACCGATTTTCTTTCGACTCTGGATAATCCAAAATCATATAATGATGCTAAAGGAGGAAATGACAAATTCGAAATTTGGCGTGATGTCTATCAACAAGATTATGTTACAAATGGAGTATTGGAAGCTAACATTAAGCCTTTTGAAATTGGACAAGCGAAATCTTCAATTGCTGATTTAAAAGAAATCGCACATGATGAAGTTCAAAAAAATATAATCAATTTGCAACAATTCTTCGTAAGTATAATGTTGGCGGACGTGAAAATGCCTTCGATAAACTCGTCAATCTCTTCTTAACAAAAATTGTAATATAGAACATCAGAATGAAGCAATAAAACAAATAGAAAAATTAGAAGATTTGATTGTGATTGAAGAAAGTAAGATTGTAGAAATTCAAAAACAGAAAACAGATATCTTAGAAAGATATTTAAATGAATAAAAAGTATTTTTGAGTAGGTGTAACATTTACCTGATTTAAATCTGTTGAATTCCAAGGGCAAAGCAATCAATTTTATTTCTCAGTATAGATAATCGTCAAGCATATATAGGAAACATTCTCCTCTTTGTCAAGTCTAAATTTTTAGCACGCTCATTCAGACTAAACGAATTGAATATTTTCAAGCTGAGCCTTTCTCACGCCACTTTTCTATAAATTCTGCTTAGACGAACGATTAAAATATTTTGAATCTACTTCGTATTTACTCTTCATAAAAAGATTGATATAATAGCTTTGAAAGCGCTTAAAAATTCAATTTAAAAAGGAGATTAAATGACTTTAGAAACAAAAAACATTGCCATTCAAGATACTTATGGCGATCGATTCCAACATTGTTGGGGGTGTGGTCCTAAGAATGAGTCAGGTTTGCATTTAAAAACTTATCCTAGTCTTGATGGAACAAGTTGTATTAGTAAGATAACACCAGCTCGCCAGTATACTGGTGGTGTTCCAGCTAATCTATTTGGTGGCATGATTGCCATGATTTTTGATTGTCACGGTACCGCTTCAGCAGCTTGGTTTGCCCATCAAAATAAGGGGTTAGATTTAACAGAAAAAACGGTGATTGGACGATTTATTACAGCTCGATTGGAAGTAGATTATAAAAGTCCAACACCTATTGATGAGGAAATTACGGTTGTCTCTCGACTTGAAGAATTGGGTGAAAGAAAAGCCATTGTGACAATGGAGATGACAGTAGTGAATCAGGTACGTGCCAAAGCAAAAATGGTAGCAGTAGCAGTGAAAGATAATATGTAACGGATTTTCCCTTGGTTCATTACACCAAGGGATTATTTTGATTATTTAAAAAATCTCTTTAATATTAAATTAATAGTAAACATCTCAGTTAAAACGATGAAGAAATGACAATAAAGCTTTAGAAACGATGGATTTCATCGCAAAAATATTTAACCAGTATTTGGTCTATGTAAAATTTGTTTTTCTAATGCGGAATTTTTGGTATAAAATAAAAGTATCTTGATTTATAGAATTGAGAATTTCTTGTTTCTTTTATGGAAATAGTAGAAAATGGAGCGTAGATGTAGTATAATGCGATTGTTATGGGTTTTAATTTTAATAAGGTAAATCTTAAGAAAGGGCGAAAAATGACAATCTCAATCATCATTCCTTGTTTTAACGAGGAAGAGTCGCTTCCGCTGTTTTATGCGGAAATGGAAAAAATTAAATCTCAGATAAATGATCATTTTGAATATATCTTTGTTAATGACGGCTCAAAAGATAGAACTTTATCTATTTTACGAGAGCTCAGTCAGAAAAATAATAGTGTTCATTATCTCTCTTTTTCACGAAATTTTGGGAAAGAAGCAGCTCTTTATGCTGGTTTGCAGCATGCAACAGGTGACTATGTAACTGTTATGGATGCGGATTTGCAAGACCCACCTGCATTATTGATTCAAATGAAAAATATGCTAGATGAAAATGCTGAATTGGATTGCGTAGGAACGCGTCGTATAACACGCGAGGGAGAACCTCTGATTCGTAGTTTTTTTGCGAAGATGTTTTATAAATTGATTAATAAAATTAGCCAAGTTGAGATGGTAGATGGAGCGCGTGATTTCCGTCTCATGCGTCGACAAATGGTAGATGCTGTTTTAGAGGTTTCTGAGTATAATCGTTTTTCCAAAGGGATTTTTGCTTGGGTTGGATTTAAAACAAAATATTTGGAATATAAGAACGTGGAGCGAGTTGCAG
>ERZ773008.1539-NODE-1539-length-16064-cov-42.134862_pt1 | contig 16064 bp, 12 predicted proteins | sample MGYA00580664_ERZ773008 | MGnify/ENA primary metagenome ERZ773008 (study PRJEB29015, sample SAMEA2738016) | human oral metagenome | biome: human oral; feature: human-associated habitat; material: dental | place: China | collected 2048 ... | reverse complement strand
GCGGCTTGGCATACTGCCCCGCAATGCGCCCCACCTTCACCACCGCCTGTGCCGCTGCATACGTCAGCACCACCGACATCTGCAGCAGTACCCGGAAGGTCTCACGCGCCGCCTCGCCATCCAGCATGTCGAAGCTCTCGGCACAGTCACCTCCCTGCAGCAGGAAGGCTCGCCCTGCCGCCACCTCGGCCAGCTGCGCCCGCAACGCCTGCACCTCACCCGCAAAGATCAGTGGCGGAAAGGCGCGCAGCTGCGCGCACACTGCATCCAGCCGGCCCTGGTCCGGATAGGTCGGCATCTGTCGGGCCGGATGCGTGCGCCAGCTCTCGGGCGACCAGGAAGAAATGTCGGCCGCGGCCGTCGCAGCAGAAGTTGTGCTCGAAACAACAGAAGCAGCAGACATAAGCGCAGAGTCCTCTGAAACAGTTGTCATGATAGAAAGACAGGAATCGGATACAAATCAGGGAAGGAGCTATTGTAGGAGAGCAGGCTGTGGCCGGTCGGGCGCAGTACCTACCGGATCCGGTTGGTCGACCATAGCCTGGCATCGGCCGTCCGCACGTCCATGACATCCGCCCGAATCCAGACCGCTGGATGTCAGCAAGAGCACGCTGCTCACGTCCCTTCCAAGAGGAACTCGCGATTCAATCTGTTGTCACTGAGCTGCCTGACGATCAGGTTGAAGGACCACCGGGCTCGTACGCCAGTGGGTTGCGCTTCCGGCCTTCCTGTCATCACAGCAGCCCGGATCGGCATGGGGGGCAGCCCCGAGGCTGTACCCCTGCCACACCACCCGGCATGTGGGTCCACACCGGGCGGTTCAAGAAGTTGAGCTCAGCAGAGTCGGGGAAGGCCCAGCTCCTACCAGACCCGCGGCGTCTGTGCCAACCGGTAGTCGCTCTTCCAGCCCGGCAGGTGGCTGCGCAGCCGCTGCACGACCTGCGAGCTTTGCGGTCATTGGCCCGCTCGCCCTGCCGGGCAGTGCCTTGTATCCGCAGGCGTGCGCCCATGCTGGGCGCACCAAACGAAAAAGGGCCGGCATGAAGCCGGCCCTTTGAAATGGGATGGTGGAGACGAGGAGGATCGAACTCCCGACCTCGGCATTGCGAACGCCGCGCTCTCCCAGCTGAGCTACGTCCCCACAGTCGGGTGGATGATACCACCGCTTTGGTCAATCCCAAACCGGTAGCCCCGCCGGCTACCGGACGAGCGGCAGTGGCGCCGCTGCAAATGCAACACCCGTCTGCGCCATAAGCCACCCCATGATGCAAACAGGGCCACCCGGTTTCCCGGATGACTCTGCAGGGTCAGGGAAGGTTCATTGGCGCAGCGACGCCCTTTCCCCGCTCCATGCCCTGGACCAGCCTTATGCCAGCAGCGAACGCAGCATCCAGGCGTTCTTTTCGTGCAGCTGCATGCGGGTGGTCAGCAGGTCGGCGGTGGGTTCGTCGGAGGCTTCGTCTGCCGCTGGGAAGATTTCGCGGCAGGTGCGCACCACGGCTTCCTGGCCTTCCACCAAGTCTTTGATCATCTCGTTGGCAGACTTGGTGTTGTTGCCGTCCTTGATGCTGGAGAGCTTGGCAAACTCGGTGTACGAACCCGGAGCCAGGTGGCCCAGGGCGCGGATGCGCTCGGCGATCTCATCCACGGCGGTGGCCAGTTCGGTGTATTGGGCCTCGAACATGGCGTGCAGCGAGTTGAACTGCGGGCCGGTGACGTTCCAGTGGTAGTTGTGGGTCTTCAGGTACAGGCTGTAGGAGTCTGCCAGCAGTTTGGACAGGCCCTTGGCCACGGTTTCACGTTGCTTGTCGGTCATGCCGATGTTGATGCCCATATTTGAACTCCTGTCAAGAATAGGGAGGGTTGCCATTCAGTGCTTCCAGTCCCAATGCCCTCTGCCTTCCGGCCGGCCCGGGCTGTCCTGCACGATGGGAGGCAGTATAGGAACGTCCTATCGATATAACAAATTTATTTATTTCATCGTACCGATAGCCAGACATGGGGCGGCAAGAAAAAAGGCGCACCTGATCGGCAGAACAGGTGCGCCTCAATGGTGGCAGCCTAGGCTGCCTCTCCTCCTCCTCAACAGGGGGATCGGTGCCTGACACCAATCAGCGTCCCCTTTGGTGATGAGGATATTACCCCGTTCACAGGTGAATTGCCGGTACCTGGCCCTAGGGCTAACCCTAGGGAACACATCGGGACTAACCCTGAAAATCTCTCCGGAACGGGCTGCCGGAAGGTACTGACAGCCCCATCCGGCCCGGCGCATCCGCCTCGTCTCAGGTCCGTCCCACGCGGTTCAGCATCACTAGGGCCAGCGCCAGGAACAGGATGGACGGAATGCTGACGGCCAGCCAGGGCGGCCAGGTGTTAATGAGACCCAGGTTGGAAAAGAGGCCATTCATGATGTAGAAGCCCACGCCCAGCGAGATGCCGAAGAAGAGCTTCAGGCCGATGCCGCCAGCGCGAACCTGCAGGTAGCCGAAGGGCAGCGCCAGCATCAACATGACGATGATGGCCAGCGGGTAGACCACTTTCTTCCACAGGGCCAGTTCGTAGCGGTTGGCGTTCTGGGCGTTTTCCTTCAGGTGCGAGGTGTAACGCCACAGGGCCAGGGCCGACATGCGGTCGGGGGCAATGGCCAGCACCGACAGCAGCGCCGGGTTCAGGTCCGAGACCCAGACGGTCTCGGGCCGGCGCTCCACGGCCGCATGCAGGGCGTCGTAGCCCGTCTGGGTGCGAGACACGTTGAAGCGGGTGGTCTCCACACCTTCCAGCCGCCAGCTGCTGGCCTGACCGTTGTGCGCAGGCTGGTAGCGGCCGTGTTCGGCGTGAATGACGGCCATCAGCCGGAAATCGGTGTCGAATTCGTGGATGGCCACCTTGCTCAGGCCGCCGTCGGCCTCCAGGGTGCCGATGTTGACGAAGCGGGTCTGCTGACGCTGACCATCGGGGCCACGCACGCTGTCCTTCAGCCACAGCCCGGAGCGGAAGGCCCCCACGCCCGAGCCCTTGCCCAGCACGTCCATGCGCAGCTGCTGGGCACGCTGTTCGGCCATCGGGGCGATCCATTCGCCGGCCACAGCGGTCAGCACGGCCAGCAGCACGCCCAGCACCAGCACGCCGCGCAGCGCCAGCTGGCGACTCATGCCGGCCGCACGCATGGCGGTGAATTCGGAATTCTGGGCAAACTGGGCCAGCGCGTAGATGCAGCCGATCAGTGCGGCCACGGGCATCAGCTCGTAGATGTGGCTGGGCAGGCCCAGCAGCACGTACAGCACAGCCTGCGGCAGCCGATAGCCCCCCTGGCCGATGTCATCCAGCTCGTTGATGAGGTCAAAGAAGGCAAAGAGCCCCAGAAAACCCAGCAGCACGGCCATGATGCCGCCGGCGATCTCGCGAGTGAGGTAGCGGGCCATCAGCTTCATGCCGTCTTGCCTCCCCGCAGGCGGGCCACCAGCTTGCTGAAGCTGAAGCGCGGCAGCGTGAGCCGCTTGCGGAACATGTAGAGCGCCAGGCCCAGCACCAGGGCGTGGGTCAGCCACACGCCCACCCCGAAGCTCAGTTTCTCCTGGGTGATCCAGGATCGGACGACGCTGTTGAGGTTGGAATAGGTGAAGTAGATGAGCACGCCGATGACGAGGTTGACGGAGCTGCCCAGCCGCGGGTTGACGAACGAGAGCGGGATGGCCAGCAGCGCGATGACGAAGACCGAGATGGGCAGACCGACCCGGTAGGCCAGTTCACCCCGGGCGGCGGACGACGAGAGCTGCAGCAGGTCTGGCGTGGCCATGCCGCGCACGCTCTCGATCTGGGTATTGACAGGCTTGGGATCGAGCCGCACGCCGTAGCGCAGGAACTCCATCAGCGAATATTCGGGCGTGCCCCAGGTGCCGTCGTAGCGGCGGCCGTCCTCCAGCACCAGGAAGCGATCGCCGTTCTCCTCGATCTTCACGTGGCCACCGCGCGAGGCCACCACCACCATGCGCGGGCCGTTGTGCTGCACCACGAAGACGTTGGAGACGGTGCTCTTGTCGGGGCTCATCGATTCCACGAAGAACACCCGATTGGACGAGGTGGATTCGCGGAACTGCCCCGGCGCTACCATGGACACATCCTCGCGCTGGTTGAAGCGCTCGCGCAGCTCGGCAATCTGCTGGTTGGCCCAGGGCGACAGCACGAAGGTGACGGCTGCCACCACCGCCGCATAGGGCAGCACGAACATCATCACCGGGCGGATCCAGGCCGTCAGGCTCTGACCGCTGGCAAACCAGATGACCATCTCCGAGTCGCGCCAGGCGCGTGCCAGCACCATCAGCACCGACAGGAAGACCGTCAGCACCAGCAGCACCGGGATGAAGCCGATGGCGTTGAAGGCGATCAGCGGCAGGATGTCGGAACTGGCGATCCGGTCGCTGGTGGCACGGTTGAGAAACCGGATCAGCGACGTGGTGACCAGAATGGTGAACAGCGTGGCGAACATGACGCCGGCGACGCTGTTCAGGTCGCGGCGCAACGACTGACGGAAGATCATCGTGCTAGTTTACCCGGGTTACCCCCACTTTCCGGGGGGCGTGAGCACACTTTCACCGCCTGTGGTGCGTGTGCAGACATCCCGACATCTGCCGACCCGGACCCATGCCCTGCGTCCGGGTCGGCAGATCACCCTCAACCTGTGGGAACATGCCGTCGGCCGTCTGGCCGGCCGTCGCTGCAAGGGGCACTGAGCCCCGTCCTATAATGGGCGTTTGCCATTCTGGCCCGCTTCACCCAATCGAGATTCCTGATGACGCTGCAGTTCTCCCTCAAGACCACCGCTGCCGAGAAACTCCGCACCCAGTGCCTGGTGCTGCCCGTGCAGGCCGGCAGGCTCACGCCCACCGGCGCGGCCATCGACGCCCGCCTGGACAACGCACTCTCGGCCATCCTGAAGGCCGGCGACCTGGGCAAGAAGCCCGGAGCCACGCAGCTGGTGCCCACCAGCGTCAAGGGTCTGCCGCGCATCCTGCTGGTCTCGATGGGCCATGAAGACACCATCAAGGCCCCCCGCTTTGCCGAGGCCGTGCGCAGCGCCTTCCGCGCCGTGCTGGCCTCGCCCGCCACCGACGCCTTCTGCTGCCTGCACGAGGCCCACGTCGAACTGCGCGAGCTGCCCTGGCGTGTCGGCCAGATCGTGCTGGCAGCTCGTGAGGTGCGCTACCGCTTTGACGATTACAAGAGCAAGCCCGAAGCCGCCCCGGCCCTGAAGGACGTGGTGCTGGGCGTGGAAAGCGCGGCCGACCAAAAGGCTCTGGCACCCCGCGTGGCGCGCATGTCCGACCTGGCCGATGGCATCGACACCGCCCGTGACCTGGGCAACCAGCCGCCCAACGTCTGCCACCCGTCCTTCCTGGCCAGCCAGGCCCAGAAGCTGGGCCGCCAGCTCAAGCTCAAGGTCGAGGTGCTGGATCAGAAACAGATGGCTTCGCTGGGCATGGGTGCCCTGCTGGCCGTGGCGCAGGGCTCGGCCCAGCCGCCCAAGCTCATCGTCATGCACTACCGTGGCGCCGGCGCACGCCAGGCACCAGTCGTTCTGGTGGGCAAGGGCATCACCTTCGACACGGGCGGCATCTCGCTCAAGCCGGCCGCCGACATGGACGAGATGAAATACGACATGTCCGGCGCGGGCTCGGTGTTCGGCACCCTGCAGGCCGTGGCGCAGATGAAGCTCAAGATCAACCTGACGGTGATCATCGCGGCCGCCGAGAACATGCCTTCGGGTTCGGCCGCCCGCCCGGGCGACATCGTCACCACGATGTCGGGCCAGACGGTCGAGATCCTCAATACCGACGCCGAGGGCCGGCTGGTGCTGTGCGACGCCCTCACCTACGCCGAGCGCTTCAAGCCGGCGGCGGTCATCGATGTGGCCACGCTCACCGGTGCCTGCGTCATCGCCCTGGGCCATCAGCGGGCAGGCCTCTTCTCGAATGACGAGGCCCTGTCGGCGCAGATCCAGGCCGCTGGCGATGACTCCGGCGACACCTGCTGGCCCATGCCGATGGACGACGCCTACAACGAGCAGCTGCGCTCGCCCTTTGCCGACATGGGCAACATCGGCGGCCGCCCGGCCGGCGCCATCACGGCTGCCTGCTACCTGTCGCGCTTTGCCAAGGCCTATTCGTGGGCCCACCTGGACGTGGCCGGCGTGGCCTGGCGCTCGGGGGCCAACAAGGGCTCCACGGGCCGTCCGGTGGCACTGCTCACCCACTTCCTGATGGATCGCGCAGGCTGAACGGCCTTCCCACGGCACGAGTTCCCGCAACCCCATGACCCAGGTGGATTTCCACTTCAACGTTCCCAACACCGGCCACTACGGCTGCCGGCTGGTGCGCAAGGCCTGGCAGGCCGGGCACAAGGTGGTCGTCTATTGTGAAGACACCCGGCGCCTGGCCAGCTTCGACCGCCTGCTGTGGGAGTTCACGCCGCTGTCCTTCATTCCGCACGTCTCAGTCCGGCATCCGCTGGCAGAGCGCACTCCAGTGCTGCTCACCGCGTCCGACGCCGACGTGCCCGCCAGCCACCGTCAGGTGCTGGTCAATCTGGGCGAGCGCATGCCGCCCGCCTTCGCCGACTACGCCCGGGTGGTGGAACTGGTAGGCACCGATGCGCAGAGCCGTCAGGCGGCCCGCGCTCGCTTCCGTTCCTACCGCGAACAAGGCTACACCCCGCTCACCCACGATGTGGAGGAACGAGATGGCAACCGATGACAAGCACCCCGACTCCACGGGCACCCACACCGCAGCCGGCGCCCATCCGGCAACAGGCCAGGCCACCACCTGGCCGCGCTCGGAGTTCCCCGACGACTCCGACGACGACTACCTGGAAGACGACGAGGCCGGCCCGCTGGACGAGGACGCCGCCATCGCCACCCTGCCGCCGCTCACCGACGAGGACCGGGCACTGATCAACAAGCTGGTGCATTCGATGCGCCTGCTGGATGTCGGCATCTCCTCGGCGGCGGCCCATGAGGCCGCACCCGCCACCGCCCCGGTCCCCTTCCCCGAGCTCCCCACCTCCGGCAGCCCGGACGCCGCGCCGTTCGCACCACGCACCACGACTGTCGTGCCACCCGCGGTGCGTCCGTCCACTCCCACGCCCGAAGACGAAGATGCCATCCCGATGCTGACGGATGTCGTCAACGTGCAGCGCTATCACCCCGATCAGCTGCCGCGCAACTTCGAGGACGTGGACTGGAGCAACCTGGCCGGCCAGGTGCGCGAGAACGTGCTGGAACGGCTACTGCGCCGTGGCGACATCCTGCTAGACGGCCAGATGAACCACGCGCTGGCCCCGGTCATCTCCCGCGCCGTCGAGACCATGACGCGCGACGTGCACGACACCCTCAACCGCCTGATCCGCGACATCGTGGCCCGCGCGGTCAACGAGGAGATCACCCGGCTGCACGCCGAGATGGCCCGCCAGAACCACGACGACTGAACCCAGCGGGGCTGCCCAGGCCCCGTCGACGCTGGACCAAGACCCGCACAAGCCTTTCCGAACGTGCCTGATCGTGACGCGGGGGCACCATGAGCGACACCGTGGGCATGACGCCCGACACGCTCTAGAATTCCCCTCATCCGATCACTTCCATCCAGACACGTTCATGACCAACGCTGCTGCCCCTGCGGATTCCGCCCAGGACCAACTGCCCAAGAGTTTCGAGCCGGCGCCCATCGAGGCACGCTGGTATCCCCTGTGGGAATCGCGCGGCTACTTCGCCAACCGGCCGGCCCCGGGCACTGACGCCGCCGGCACGGCATCCGCCCAGCCGGCCAGCGACACCGCCTACTGCATCCAGCTGCCGCCGCCCAACGTCACGGGCACGCTGCACATGGGCCATGCGTTCCAGCAGACGCTAATGGACACACTCATCCGCTACCACCGGATGCTGGGCAAGGACACCAACTGGGTGGTGGGTAGCGACCACGCCGGCATCGCCACGCAGATCGTCGTCGAGCGCCAGCTGGCCGCCGAGGGCAAGTCGCGCTACGACCTGCCGCGCGAGCAGTTCATCGAGCGCGTCTGGGCCTGGAAGAACGAATCGGGCGGCGCCATCAGCAAGCAGATGCGCCGGCTGGGCGACTCGGCCAACTGGGAGTACGCCGACAGCCTGGGCACGCATTCCGGCTACTTCACCATGGACCCGAAACTGTCCACAGCGGTTGCCGAGGTCTTCGTGCGCCTGTATGAAGCCGGCCTCATCTACCGTGGCAAGCGGCTGGTGAACTGGGATCCGGTGCTGCGCACGGCCGTCTCCGACCTGGAAGTGGACATGACCGAGCGTGATGGCCACCTCTGGCACATCCGCTACCCCTTCGCCGACGGCCCCCAGAAGGCTGCTGACGGCACCGAACTGGCGGGTCTGACCGTGGCCACCACCCGCCCCGAGACCCTGCTGGGCGACGTGGCCGTGGCCGTGCATCCTGACGACGAGCGCTACCGCCACCTGCACGGCAAGATGCTAACCCTGCCGCTCACCAGCCGTCAGATCCCCATCATTGCCGACACCTACGTCGACCCCGAGTTCGGCAGCGGCTGCGTGAAGATCACTGGCGCGCACGACTTCAACGACTACGAAGTGGCCATGCGCCACAACCTGCCGCTGATCGTCGTGCTCGACCTGCAGGCTAACATGGCGGGCGACGCCGTGCCCGAGGCCTACCGCGGCCTGAACCGCTACGAGGCCCGCGATCGCATGGTCGCCGACCTGGACGCCGCCGGCCTGCTGGTCGACACCGTCAAGCACCGCAACATGGTGCCCGTCTGCGGCCGTTCCGGCGAAGTGGTCGAGCCCATGCTGACCGACCAGTGGTTCGTCGACCAGACCCGCGAGATGCAGCCCGACGGCCGCCCCGGTGGCATGGCCGCCATCACCCGCCCGGCCCTGGAAGCCGTCACCTCCGGCCGCATCCGCTTCTTCCCCGAGCACTGGGCCTCCACCTACGACCACTGGCTCTCCAACATCCATGACTGGTGCATCTCGCGCCAGCTGTGGTGGGGCCACCGGATTCCCGCCTGGTACAGCGAGGATGGGCAGCTCTTCGTGGCTCGCAACGAGGAAGAAGCCCGCCAGAAGGCCGACGCCGCCGGCTGCACCGGCCCGCTCACCCAGGACCCCGACGTGCTCGACACCTGGTTCTCGTCGGCCCTGGTGCCCTTCACCTCACTGGGCTGGCCCGCCGACGACGCCCAGACCCGCGCCGACCTGGCCCGCTACCTGCCCTCCGACGTTCTGGTCACCGGCAACGACATCATCTTCTTCTGGGTAGCCCGGATGGTGATGATGACCCAGTACTTCACCGGCAAGGTGCCCTTCAAGGACATCTATATCAACGCCATCGTGCGCGATTCCGAAGGCCAGAAGATGTCCAAGTCCAAGGGCAACACCCTGGACCCGCTCGACCTCATCGACGGCATCGAGCTCGACGCCCTGCTGGCCAAGTCCGTGCGCGGCCTCATGCGCGCCGACCACAAGGCCCGCATCGAGAAGTACGTCAAGAAGCACTTTCCCGACGGCATCCCCGCCTTCGGCACCGACGCGCTGCGCTTCACCTTCGCCTCGCTGGCCAACTTCTCGCGCACCCTCAACTTCGACATCAGCCGCTGCGAGGGCTACCGCAACTTCTGCAACAAGCTCTGGAACGCCACCCGCTTCGTGCTGATGAACGTCGAAGGCCATGACAACGGCTTCGCCCGGCCCTGCAAGAAGGACTGCGGCCCCGGCCAGTTCATGGACTTCAGCCCGGTCGACCGCTGGATCGTTTCCGAACTGCAGCGCACCGAGGCCGAAGTGGCCAAGGCCCTGGCCGAATACCGCTTCGACCTGGCTGCCAACGCCATCTACGGCTTCGTCTGGAACAGCTACTGCGACTGGTACCTGGAACTGGCCAAGGTCGAGCTCAACCACGAGGACCCTGCCCAGCGCCGCGGCGCCCGCCACACCCTGCTGCGCGTACTGGAGGCCGTCCTGCGACTGGCCCACCCCCTCATCCCGTTCATCACCGAGGAACTGTGGCAGAAGGTGGCCCCGCTCACCCACAGCTACGGCGACGGCGGCGTGCAGACCCTGGAAGGCGAAGCCCTGCAACAGGCGCTGGCCGAGCGCCGCCACTCCATCATGCTGCTGCCCTACCCGCAGGCCAACGACGCCAAGATCGACGAGAACGCCGACGCCTGGATGACCGAGCTGCGCGCCCTGATCGACGCCTGCCGGGCCCTGCGCGGCGAGATGAACCTGGGCCCGCAGCAGCGCGTGCCGCTGCTCATCGCCAGCGACGACGCCCGCATTGACCGGATGCTGCCCTACCTGCCCGGCCTGGCGCGCCTGTCCAGCGCCGAGCGCGTGGCCAGCCTGCCCGAGAACACCCTGGCTCCCGTCCAGGTCGTCGGCAACCACCGCCTCATGCTGAAGGTGGAAATCAACGTGGCCGCTGAAAAGGCCCGACTGGACAAGGAGATCGCCCGCCTGCAGGCCGAGATCGGCAAGGCCAACGGCAAGCTCTCCAGCCCCAACTTCGTCGAACGCGCCCCCTCCGCTGTGGTCGAACAGGAGCGCCAGCGCCTGGCGCAGTTCGGCGCCATGCTGGAGAAGGTGCAGGGACAGCGGGCCAAGCTGGGGTAATCCGGGATAAGCTGAGGCAAACCGGAATCAGCCGGAAAGCGTCAGGGCCCTTCTCGGGCCCTGACGCGGGCAAACGAAGCCCCCATACTCTCTCGAGTCCTGGGGCAAGCCGCCGCGCGTTCACTCTCGGCCCTGATGCCGGCCAAACACCACACATGTTCACGCTCGGGTCCTGATGCTGGCAGGACGCCGCACATGTTCACTCTGGGACCAGCAAGCCACAGCCGCACCGTACCGTGCACCACACCCTCTTCCCCCTGATGACCCGCATCACCCGGCTGGAATTCAGGGCGGAAAGCGGTCCCGGCTCTCGGATGCAGTGGAACCATCGGGGCAGCGGTCACGTGCAGGTGACGGTGGCCGGCCCCGATGTCTTCTTTCAGGAAGCATTCACGCTGGACAACGGGCTGCCCTGCCAGGACCGGAAATGCTGGCATTTCGGGGAAGAAGGCATCATCTTCCGTCATTTTCGGGAGCAGCGCTTCCAGGACATCCTGCTGCTGGTGCCCGATACGAGCGGCATCCACCTGGTCGCCCAGACGCCCTATGCCTGCCCGCCAGACCGCTACGACGGCAGCCTGTCACTGCACGACGGCACGCTCGAACTGCGGCTGCGCATCACCGGCGCACGCAAGGACGAAGACATCCGGTACCGCTATCGGGCGGATCCGGGCTGATCACCTCCAGATCCCGCTCATAGGGCCACTTTCCATCGACGCAGTTCACCCACAGTCTGCGTCAGTCCCTGCCGCATGAGCGTATCCAGATACTCATCCACCGACTTCGGCGGGTTCTTCAGGGCACGGCGCTGATTGGCTGCTGCTTCGCATACATGAGCGGGATGCAGATCCAGCAGATCGAAGATGAAGTCGTCCGGATGCTGGGCAACCAGGTTGTATCGCTCCAACCGCTCCGGAGGGAAATCCTTCAGGTTGAAGGTGACTATCAGGCTGGCGCCACAATGGATCGCCGCTGCCACCACATGTCGATCATCGGGATCGGGCAATTCGATGGTCGGTATCAGATGCTGGAACCCGGTGACCAGACAGTCACGTACACACGCATTCATCAGTGACCGGGTTCGCTCAAGATCCTCGTCCTTCAGGTCCGGACGCTGCCTCTTGAGGTTGCGTGTCCATTCATCGTGAATCATGTCCGTCCAACGGGCACGATACAGATCGGTCAGCGCAAGGCGCATCAACAGGTCACGCAGCGGCGCCGGATACAGCACACAGGCGTCGTAGACGGCCGTGAAATGGGAACTCATTCGTACCCCATGCCCAGCGCCTGCGCCTGCTCGGCCAAGGCGTCCAGCGCCTGTTGACGCTCTGCGTCGATCTGGCTCTTGTAGGCCATGACGTCGGCATAGCGGACACGTCGATGGGTACCTGTCCTGTGGAACGGGATCTCGCCTCGCTCCAGCAACTGCACCAGGAAAGGACGGGACACATTGAGTACATCCGCCGCTTCCTGGGTCGTCAGCTCGGCATGGATCGGAATGACGCTGACGGCGTTGCCCTTGCCAATCTCGGTCAGCACATCGACCAGCAACCGCAAGGCAGAGACCGGCAGATGCACCGGGTGCGAAACGCCTGCATCGTCGAAAAGTTCGATCTGCTGCGAATCTGCACGGGTCTGGAGACAGGCCGAAAGCAATCGCCCGCTTTCGCGGGCGATGGCGACCTCCTCAGCGGAGGGCAAGGTGTGAGAGCGGAGCGCAGCCTTCATGATCTTTCCCTTCATCGTCCGGCCATTCTATTCGAAACAAACGAAAAACGAAATAACCGAAACGACGAAAGGCAAGATCTCGTCAATGCTCCATTACCGCCGCCGCAGATAAAACACCGTCACGTCCCCGTCATCCACCTGGGCCAGCAGCGCATTGCCCGTCTGGCGGGCAAAGGCGCTGAAGTCCTGTTTCGAGCCAGGGTCGGTGGCCTCCACACGCAGCACCTGGCCACTCTGGAGAGTGGCCAGGGCCTTCTTGGCCCGCAGGATGGGCAGCGGGCAGGAAAGCCCTCGGGCGTCCACGTGGGCATCCACGTGGTCCGGGATGGCGCTCACTTCCGGTTGGCCAGCTGCTGCACCAGGCGTTCGTGGGTCATGCCCAGCACGCCTTCCAGCGCTGCCACGTCGTTGCCGCCAGCCATGGCGAAGTCGGGCTTGCCGCCGCCCTTGCCGCCCACCTGGGCAGCCACGCGGCCCAGCATCTCGCCGGCCTTCACCGTATTCACCAGGTCGGGGGTCACGCCGGCCACCAGCTGGATCTTGTCGTTGCCTTCCACCGAGGCCAGCACCACCACCAGCGACTTCAGCTGATCCTTCAGCTGGTCGACCGTGGCGCGCAGCGCCTTGGCATCCATGCCATCGACACGGGTCACCAGCAGGTGGGCACCGCACGGCAGCACCGTGGCCTGGGCGGCCAGGTTCTGACCCTGGCTGCTGGCAGCACTGGCCTTCACGCGATCCAGCTCCCGCCCCAGATCCTTCACCTGGGTCTGCAGCTGGGCCACACGGGCCGGCACTTCAGCCACCGGGGCCCGCACGGCCGCGGCCACCTCGGCCAGCGTGGTCAGCTGCTGCTGGATCCAGGCCAGGGCACCTTCACCGGTCAGGCCGTCCACGCGGCGGATACCGGCAGCCACGCCCCCTTCGGAGGCAATCTTGAACACGCCGATCTCGCCGCTGCGGGCCACGTGGGTACCGCCGCACAGCTCGCGGGTATCGGCCACGTCCACCACGCGCACCACGTCACCGTACTTCTCGCCGAACAGCGCCATGGCACCGGCGGAGATGGCCTCGTCATACGACATCTGGCGGATGACGGTGGCCGTGTTGCTGCGGATCTCGGCGTTGACGATGGCCTCGACCGCCTGGATCTCTTCCGGCGTCATCGGCTTGTTGTGGCTGAAGTCGAAGCGGGTATGGTCCGGATCGACCAGCGAACCCTTCTGCGCCACATGATCACCCAGCACCTGGCGCAGTGCCTTGTGCAGCAGGTGGGTGGCCGAGTGGTTGCGGGTGGTCTTCTGGCGAAGGTCCGTATTGACCTGTGCCTGCACGGTGTCGCCCACCTTCAGGCTGCCCTCTTCCACGCGACCATGGTGGCCCCAGACGGCGGCCTGGATCTTTTGCGTGTCGGACACGGCAAAGCACAGGCCCTGCCCCTGCAGATGGCCCTGGTCGCCCACCTGGCCGCCGGATTCGGCGTAGAACGGGCTCACGTCCAGCACCACCACACCCTCGTCACCGGCCTTGAGTTCCTGCGCCGGCTTGCCGTCGTGGTACAGCGCCAGCACGCGGGCCTGGACCGACAGCTCGTCGTAGCCCACGAAGCGGGTGGCTTCACCGTCATATTCCAGCAGCGAAGCGCCCTTGAAGCGGCCGGCGGCACGCGCCTGCTCGCGCTGGTGCGCCATGGCCGCCTCGAAGCCTGCCTCGTCCACCGTCACGCCGCGCTCACGGCAGACATCGGCCGTCAGGTCCAGCGGAAAACCATAGGTGTCGTGCAGGCGGAAGGCCGTCTCGCCGTCCAGCACCTTCTTGCCCTTCAGTCCGGCCAGCGCCTCTTCCAGCAGGCTCATGCCGTTGGCAATGGTCTCGAAGAAACGGGATTCCTCACCCTTCAGCACTTCCTCGATGCGGGCCTGATCGCGTTTCAGCTCGGGGTAGGCCTCACCCATTTCCTTCACCAGTGCCGGTACCATGCTGTACAGGAACGGCTGGCGGGCACCCATCTTGTAGCCGTGGCGCACCGCGCGGCGGATGATCCGGCGCAGCACATAGCCGCGGCCCTCATTGCCCGGCACCACGCCATCGACGATGGTGAAGCAGCAGGCACGGATGTGGTCGGCGATGACCTTCAGCGACGGGCTGCCCGTCTCGGGCGTGCCACCCGCGTCCTGCACCACCTTGGCCGCAGCAGCCAGCAGGTTCACGAACAGGTCGATCTCGTAGTTGGAATGCACGTGCTGCAGCACGGCCGCCACCCGCTCCAGACCCATGCCGGTATCCACGCTAGGACGCGGCAGCGGATGCAGCTCGCCGACTTCGTCCCGGTTGTACTGCATGAAGACAATGTTCCAGATCTCGATGAAGCGGTCACCGTCTTCATCGGAGCTGCCCGGAGGGCCGCCAGCGACCTCGGGACCGTGGTCATAGAAGATCTCGGTGCACGGGCCGCAAGGGCCGGTGTCGCCCATCATCCAGAAGTTGTCCGACGCATAGCGCGCGCCCTTGTTGTCACCGATGCGCACGATGCGCTCGGCCGGCACGCCCACTTGCTTGGCCCAGATGTCGTAGGCCTCGTCGTCCTCGGCATAGACTGTCACCAGCAGCTTCTCGGGCGGCAGCTTGAAGACCGTGGTTAGCAGCTCCCAGGCAAACTTGATGGCGTCCTGCTTGAAGTAGTCGCCAAACGAGAAGTTGCCCATCATCTCGAAGAAGGTGTGATGGCGCGCGGTGTAGCCAACGTTTTCCAGATCGTTGTGCTTGCCGCCGGCGCGGATGCACTTCTGGGCCGTGGTGGCGCGGCTGTAAGGACGCTTGTCGAAGCCCAGGAAGACATCCTTGAACTGGTTCATGCCCGCGTTGGCGAACAGAAGCGTGGGATCGTCATGGGGCACCACCGGGCTGGACGCGACGATGGTATGGCCCTTGGACTCGAAGAACTTCAGGTACTGCTGGCGGATTTCGGCGGACTTCATCATGGGTATCCGGTGGAGGAACCTTGCATTCTAACGAAGGGGCTCCCCACTCTGCCAATCGGGGCTTCCCCTTGGGCAACACCTGGAAGCGCCTGGATGCGCTCATCATTCGGCGGTACAACATATCAGGCCCGGAAGGTCCCGGCCCCGGCAAGAGCGTCCCCCGCCGACTGCCCAAACAGTGCCTGGGGCAACCGCCCAACCAGAGCCCGGAGCAGCCGCTGTACAGAGCCAGGGCAGCAGCTATGGCATCATTGCCCAAAGGCCGAAGAACAACATCTGCCCCAGAGCAAGCCTCCCGAAAACGCCCTGGAATCCCGCAGTAATCGCGGATGCCCAGAACATGGCGCAGGCCTTCACCAGAATGGCTCAGCCTTCATCGCCCCCCGATCACACCGGAGACCCAACCCTCATGAACGCCACCACCCAGCCCGCCTCCACACCCGCCACGCCATCGCTCAAGGTCGCCTTCCTGGGCCTGGGCGTGATGGGTTACCCGATGGCACGCCATCTGGCGCAGGCCGGACACGCGGTCTGCGTGTACAACCGCACCACAGCCAAGGCGGAACGCTGGCTGGCCGAGATCGAAAACAAAGCCCCCGCCGGTCGCCACCGCCTGGCACCCACACCACGCGAGGCGGCGCAGGACGCCGACATCGTGTTCTCGTGCGTGGGCAACGACGACGACCTGCGCA
>ERZ773008.1535-NODE-1535-length-16081-cov-10.778859_pt1 | contig 16081 bp, 13 predicted proteins | sample MGYA00580664_ERZ773008 | MGnify/ENA primary metagenome ERZ773008 (study PRJEB29015, sample SAMEA2738016) | human oral metagenome | biome: human oral; feature: human-associated habitat; material: dental | place: China | collected 2048 ... | reverse complement strand
CTCGGCTGCGGGATGGTTTCGACTCAGCCGTTCGCTTCGCTCACGTGCTGGCTCAGCCAGCTTCAAGGAAGGGGCGTTCGCGTGCTGGCTCAACCGGCTTCGGGAAGGGGAAGTTGGTTGAGCCGGCCTGCTCGCTTGGCGAGCTGGTCGTGTCGAAACCATGGTGACTTGGGGTTGGGTCTGTTTCTCGGCTGCGGGATGGTTTCGACTCAGCCGTTCGCTTCGCTCACGTGCTGGCTCAACCGGCTTCGGGAAGGGGAAGTTGGTTGAGTCGGCCTGCTCGCTCTGCGAGCTGGTCGTGTCGAAACCGTGGTGAGGGTGTTTGGAGGCTTGTTTGTCGGGTTCCGGGTGGTTTCGACTCGGGTCGCTCGTTCCTCGCGACCTGGCTCAGCCAGCTTCAAGGAAGGGGCGTTCGCGTGCTGGCTTTAGTCGTTGAGCCTGATTTCCCGGTCGCAGCGGGCGATCACCGCCGGGTCGTGGGTGATCACCAGCATGGGGATGCGTTTCCTGACCTCGGCCAGGACCTCGCAGATGGCGTCGCGGGTGGTCGCGTCCAGGCTGGAGGTCACCTCGTCGAGCACCAGCAGCCGAGCCCCCGAAACCAGGACTCGGGCGATCGCGAAGCGCTGCAGCTGGCCTCCCGACAGCTGCCGCGGGCGGCGGGTTTCCCAGCCGGGTGGCAACCCGACCAGCTCGGCCGCCTCCTCGACGCCCGTTCCCGCCCCGCCGAGTCGCACCGCCCTGGTTCGGGCGCGCGCCAGGGACCGCCCGAGCGACCACGCCGGGTTCACCGACGTCGCGGGATCCTGCGGTACCCACCCGATCGTCCCGCGCGCTGACCGGGGCCAGTCGTCCAGCTTCGCAGGCAGAGCCATCCCGGCAACGCTCACCTCGCCGTCGCGCCGCGGCCAGAGCCCGACGAGGGTCCGCGCCACCGTCGACTTGCCCGAACCGGATGGTCCCGTCAACGCCACCGCCTCCCCTTCGAGAACGTCCAGGTCCAGGCCGGTCACGGGGGGATCTGCCAGCCCGGGCGCGCCCGCCGTCAACGACCGTACGCACAGCACGGGCTCCGCGTCCCCTCGCGGTCCATCGTCTCGCGATGCTCCCGGGCGGTCCGCGGTCACGACCTCCCGCGCCGGGACCCCGTTGGTGAGACGCCCGTCACGCATCTCCACCACCCGGCTGGTCAGGCGCGCCGCCACCGCGGGGTCGTGGGTGATCACCAGCAGCGTGGCGTCCAACTCCGTCATGAGCCGTTCCACCAGACCCAGGGCGGCGTCGACGGCCGACGGGTCGAGCCCGGCGGTCGGTTCGTCGAGCACCAGCAGCTCGGGGCGGCGCGCCAGGGCGCGGGCCAGCGCCACCCGCCGCCGCTGCCCGCCCGACAGCTCCGCCGGGAAACGGTTCAGGAAATCGCGGGTCGTCGGCAGTCCGAAGGTTTCGAGAGCCTCGTCGCGGAGCCGCTGCGCCTCCTCACCCGATTCCTGCGACAACTCCGTCATCAGGTACCCGATGCGGCGGGTCGGGGTCAGCGCCCCGGCCGGGTCCTGGTCCAGCCGGGCGACGCGGCGCCGCAATCCCCGCAACGTCCCGGGGGAGGCCAACCGGCCATCGGCAACGACGGGCACACCCAGCACCGTCACGTTTCCCGCCGCCAGTTCCAGACCGGGTGCCACCGACCCCAGCAGGGCCAGGGACAGGGTCGATTTCCCGGAGCCGGATTCCCCGACGAGGCCGACCCGCTCGCCCCGGCCCACGGCGAGGGCGGTTTTGTCCAGGATCGTCCCGGCGGCCGAACGGATCCGCAGGTCTTCCACCTGCACGGCTGGTTCAGTCACGGCGACCTCCGAGGGCATCGACGAACAGGTTCACGGGCACCGTCAACGCCACCATCGCACCCAACGGGGCCAGCACCGCCCACGGGTTGAGACCCAGCCCGTCGAGGTTCCGCGACACCATCGTCGGCCACAGGAAACCGGACTCGGCGGCGGTGGTGCCGAGGAAGGAAATGGTGGCCATCAGGTAGAGGGCGGTGATCGTCGCCAACCCCAGGTCGGCCAGGACGGGACGCAGTAGCACCGGCACCACCTCCCGGACCAGCGCCACTGATGTCCTGTCGCCGGCCACCCGGGCCTGTTCGAAGAAGGCCGCCCCCAGCAGCGGCTCCGCGGCCGCCCGGTAGTAGCGGGACGTGAACGGCAGGGTCAGGGCGGTTGCGATCGGGATGGTGGCGTACAGCGACGCCCCGGCGCGCTGATAGACCACCAGCGAGGCAACGATCATCGGTGTCACCAGGACGACGTCCAGGACGAACCGCACGAACCAGGCCCCCCGGGCCCGGGTGGCGAGCCACAAACCGGCGGCCAGCCCGACGCCCTGCGAGACCACCGCGGTCAGGAGGGCCGCGACCAGCAGCGCCCGGCCGCCCTCCAGGAGCTGGGGCAGCACCGGCCGTCCCAGATAGTCGTGCCCCAGCCCGCCCGGGCCCCCCGTCGAATAGGCGAAGGCCGTCGTGGCCGCGGAATCCCCGATGGCCGGCGCCAGCCACGGGGCGGCCACGGTGACAAGCACCATCAGCAGGGCGATTCCGCCCCAGATCCTCGCTGAAATGCTCACCTCACACCACCGCAACCATGCGTTCCTGGCGCACCGACAGCGCATCCGCGACGGTGAAGGCCACCACCGCGACCACCATCATCAGCGCCCCCGCGGCCATCACCACCGGCACCTCCCTGTCCCCGACGGCCCGCACCAGCGCGAACCCCAGACCGGGGAAGGAGGTCACGGTCTCGACCACCACGGCTCCACCCAGCAGGTAGGGGACCGTCTGCGCGAGCAACTGCAGGACGCCGGGAGCCACCGACGGCAGCAGGTGCCTGGACAGCACCCGTCGCCGCGTCAGGCCCGCCAGTTCCGCCTCGCGCACGTAGGGGGCGGCGGCGTGGGTGGCCACCAGGGCCTGGACGCGACGGGTCAGGGACGCGGAACACACCAGCCACAGCGACAGCGCCGGCATCACCAGGCAGACGGGGTTCTCCCACACCGTGCGACCCGCACCGGGAACCGACAGCACCGGCAGCCAGCGGGTCCACACCGCCAGGACGGCCAGCAGCGCGATCGCCACCACGAACTCCGGTATCGCGGCAGCGGCCACCGAGATCCCCGCCAGGAACCGGCTGACCGGATGCCTCGGACGCGCCCCGGTGACGACCGCGACGGGCAGGGTGACCAGCACCAACCCCAGCAGCACCACCGCGGCCAGGCTAAGCGACGCCAGGACCGGTTGCGTGATCGTCTCGGCCACGGGCCGGGACGTGATGAGCGTGGTCCCGGGATCCCCCCGCAGGATGCCCGCCACCCATTCCAGGTAGCGTTCCAGGACGGGCCGGTCCAGGCCCATCCGGGCCCTGGCGGCCTCCACCGCGGCGGCCCCGTTCTTTGAGGCGCTCGCAGTCGCCGCGTCCCCGGGCAGGGCCTGGATCAGCAGGAACAGCAGAAACGAGGCCGCCAGGCACTGGGTCGCGGAGCGCGCCAGCCGCCGCAACAACCAACCGGTGAGGGTGGGTCGCTGCGGCGACGCGTCGATGGTTCGTCCCAAGGCCGGATCAGCCGACCGGGTTGAAGGTGGCCTTCGTCAGCCAGGGAACCGACTGGACGGAGGTGAAGTTCTCCAGCCCGGCCCGGTACGCCGAGACCTGCTTCTGGTAGCCCCAGATCAGGTCACCGCCCTGGTCGTGGATCTCCTTGTTGATCTCGCCCACCAGCTTCTTCTGTTCGGCCGCGTCCAGGGTGGCGGTGGCCTTCGCCAGGTTCTGCTGGATCGTCTCGGAGGTGAAACCGGACAGGTTGAAGGGGTAGTCGGGCATGACCTGGCTGCGGAACTCGGTGATGGGGTTGCGGTTGATCCAGAAGGCGGTCGCCGCCTGCGCCTGGTGCAGCTCCTCCAGGTTGCTGTAGTAGGTCTGCGGGTCGCGTTTGTCGACGGTGACCTGCACCCCCACCTCGGCGAACTCCTGGGCCATCAACTCGGCCGAGGAAACCATGCCCGGCATGACGTCGGCTGCGACGATCGTGAAGGACGTGACCCCCTTCTCCGCGAAGATGCGTTTGGCCTCCTCCTTGTTGGCCACAGTCTGGGCCACATCCTCCGGGTAGTTGTCGTAGCCCTTGCCGAGCATGTCGTTGGCGACCTCACCGGTGGATCCGAGGACGGTGTTGACCAGCTTGTCCCGGTCCACGGCGAGTTTCGCGGCCCGCCGCACCTCCGGGTCGTTGAAGGGTGCGACGCGGGTGTTGAGGGCCAACTCCAGGGCGGACGCGGACTCCAGGGTGGGCTCGGCCACCTTGACGTTGGGAGCCCCGGACAGGGTCGTGAGGGCAGCCGAGTTGAGGCTGGTGGCGAGGTCGATCTCGCCGGTGCGCAGGGCGTTGGCCTGGGCCGTGGAGTCGGGGATCGGCACCATCGTGACCTGCGGGATGGACGGGGTGCCGTCCCAGTACTTGTCGTTGGCGTGCAGCTGGTAGCCGGTGCCGGGGTCCCCCTTGTCGACGACGAAGGGGCCGGCGCCGATACCGGTGAACTTGCCCTTCGGAGCGATGGCGGAGAACATTCCCAGCGAGGATTCGAGGAAATCGGATGCGGGTTTCTTCAGTTTCAGCGTCGCCGTCGACCCGGATGCACTGGAGGCCTCGAAGTCGATGCCGGAGTACAGGGTGGCGTAGCTGGGGGACTGGGCGAAATGGGAGAGGGAATCCAGGACGTCCTGCCCGGTGACGGCGGTGCCGTCGGAATAGGTCAGGCCGTCGCGCAGCGTGACGGTCCACTCATCGGCGGTGGCGTTGGGTTCGATGGACTTTGCCAGGGACAGCGTCGCCCCCTTCTTGGTCATGACCGCCAGGGAGTCGTAGACGTTGAACGCCAGCAGCATCGAGCCCGGTGAGGTGGCGGTGACCGGGTCGAGGGAATCGGTCGGGGCGAAGAGCGCCCCGATCCTGACCGGCTGGGAGACGCCCGAGGCCGACGGGGAGCTGCCACCGGAACCGGATGCGCATCCCGTCAGTCCCAGGGCGGCGGCCACGATGATGGCGCCCAGACGCAATTTCCAAGGTTTCATCGTTTCTGCTTTCTCGTGTCGCTGTTGGTTTCTTGTTTCGGATTCAGACCAGGGACCATCCGCTGGCGCTGCTCCGGTACTGCCAGAAGTCGCGGTAGGGGCCATCGACGCCCACCAGGTCATTGTGCCGGCCCTGCTGCGCGACCCGGCCGTCGGCCCCCAGCACCACCACCTGGTCGGCGGCGGCGATGGTCTCCAGCTTGTGGGCGATGACGATGAGGGTGGAGGAGCGTCTCAACTCCTCCATGGCGGCCACGATGTTCGCCTCGTTCTCGGCGTCGAGGGCGCTGGTGGCCTCGTCGAGGAGCACGATGGGTGCCCGTTTCAGCAGGGCCCGGGCGATGGAGACGCGCTGCCGTTCGCCACCGGACAGGGCCCGGCCGCCCTCACCGACCCGGGTCTCCCAACCACCGGGGAGCCGCTCGACGATCTCCGTCACCCCGGCGAGGTCGGCGGCGTGGCGCACCTCGTCGTCGGTGGCGTCCTGGCGGCCCAGGCGGATGTTGGCCTCCAGGGTGTCGTCGAACAGGTAGACGTCCTGGAAAACCATCGACAGCTGCGACATCAGGTTCTCGGTGGTCAACTGCTTCACATCCACCCCGCCGACCCTGAGCTGCCCGGAATCCGCGTCGTAGAACCGCGCGACCAGGCGGGCGATGGTGGTTTTGCCGCTGCCTGAGGGGCCGACGAGGGCGCACATCGAACCGCTGGGCACCGTCATTGAGATTCCGCGCAGCACCGGCACGTCGGCCTGGTACCCGAAGTCGACGTCGACCAGCTCGACGCTGCCGCCGGAGGGAGCCTCGGGAGAGGTGTCGGGTTCGGGCAGCACGGGGGAGTCCATGACCTGATCGATGTGGTTCATCATCTGCCGACGCTCCTCGAAACCGATCATCATGGCCCCGATGTCGTTCAGCATCGTCATGAACCGCAGGCACATGCCGATGGTGACGATCGCCTGGAGCGGGGCGAGTTGCGACGACAGCGCCAGGGCGGCGGACAGGACGATCATGGAGATCACGACGAGCTGGGCGAAGGCGCCGTTGACCATGTTGCCGGCGGCCTCCCACCAGAAAGCGTGCCGCGAGTCGCGGTGGTTGCTCTCGAACGCCGTCCTGAGGCCCGGCGGGTTCGGTGCGTTGCAGGAACGCAAAGCCCCCTGACAGCGGGAGAACTCGATGATGCGGGCCGCCAGTTCGACCTCGGAGGGTTCGGCGATGGCCTTGCCGTGGTTCAGGAGGCGCCGTCCGATGATGAGGCCCAGGGCCAGCACGGGAGCCGCGCAGGCCAGCAGCAGACCGAGCCGCCAGTCCCAGAACCAGGCGCCGATCCCGATCACGACGCAGGAGGCCATGTTGACCCGCAGCTTGTACAGGAAGTGCGCCACCGACTCTGACAGGGACATCATCTCCTGACTGGCCATCCGCGACATCCAGCCCGCCGACGACGGATCGAACCAGGACAGGGGCAGCCTCGCGACCTTGTCACCGATGCTGTGATGGACGTTCTGCATGAAACCGAGCGCACCCACGTACCCGGTGCGGGTGCCCATGAAGTCGATGACGAGGGTGACGACGGCGGTGACGAGCAGAACCACCAGCCAGCCGCCGAAATCCAGTCCCCAGCTCGGGGCACCCGTCGTCAGGGCGACGGAGGCGGGGAGCAGGGCCAGCAGTGCGAACCCGGCCAGTGCCCCGGCCGCCACACCAATGGTGAGTCCCGTGGACAACTGCCGCCACTGGGGCGGTGTCATGAGGCGGCGGTAGCGGGGCAGCAGCGCGTTGCGGTTGATGTCGCTCATCGGTGGTCCTCCTCGGCTGAGGCGGTGCGCAGCTCGCCGCTCTGGTGCAGCAACGCCCGGTAGTGGGGTTCGTCGAGCAGCTCCTCGTGGCTGCCGACCGCTCGGATGCGTCCTCGCTCCATCACCACGATCCGGTGGGCTCCCCGGATGGCGGCGGGCCGGTGGGCGATCACCAGCACGGTGCGGCCCTTCACCAGGGTGCTCAGGGCCTGCTGGATCTCGGCTTCGGACTCGGGATCCGCGAAGGCGGTGGCCTCGTCGAGGAGCAGCACGGGGGCGTCGACCAGGAGCGCCCTGGCGATCGCGATCCGCTGCTCCTGCCCGCCGGACAGCGAGGTGTCGGTGCCGATGACGGTGTCGTAACCCTCGGGAAGCGACATCACGAAGTCGTCGATCCTGGCCATTCTCGCGGCCTCCCGGACCTCGTCAATACTCGCCCCCGGACGGCCCAGGGCGATGTTGTCGCGGACGGTGGCCCGCAGCAGCTGGGCGTCCTGGAGCACGAACGAGACGTGCGAGTAGAGGGTTTCCTCGGTCAGCTGCCTCAGGTCGACGCCCCCGAGCCGGATGCTCCCGGAATCCGGGTCGGCGAAACGGGCGATCAGCGTGGCCAGGGTCGATTTGCCGGATCCCGAGGGGCCGAGCAGGGCCGTCACGGTTCCCTCCTCCAGGGCGAGGCTGACGTCGTCGACGGCGAGGGTCTGGCCGTAGGAGAAGGTGACGTGGTCGAGTTCGACGGTGCACCCCTGGGGGACCTGCGAGGTCTCGGGGTAGGGCAGGACGGGGGTGTCGAGGATGTTGCACAGCCGGATCGCCGCGGCCCCGGCCATCTGGTAGGACCAGGAGATCGAGGAGACGACCTGCACGGCACCGGGGAGCACCAACGCGATCAGCGTGGCCGCGAGCACCTTGGGCAATGTGACCGCCCCGGCCTGGATCAGCAGGGCCCCGCCCCCCAGGTTCACCACGAGCAGCAGCGGAATGGAGATCCACGCCATGGAGACGCAGCTGATCGATACCAGGGGCAGCGCCCAGGCGCGGAAGAACCGGGAGAACTCGTCGGCGGAATCCACGTAGGCGGAGTGCGCCCTACCGACCCGCCCGAAGGCCTTGACCACCGAGATCCCGGCGACGAACTCGGCCATGGTGGAGGAGACCTTCGCCAGTTTCGCGTCCATCTCCGCGGTCTTCTCCGGCATGCCCTTCATGGAGACGGCGTAGGTGGCCATGTGCAGCGGGATCGTGGCGATGCTGAGCAGCCCCAGCCGCCAGTCCAGCCAGAACGCAAGGCAGAGCAGGGCCAGCGGGGTCACCACCGCGTTGAGGATCTCGACGGGGCCGTGGGCGATCACGGTGTGGACGGCGCGGGTGTCGTCCTGGACGCCCTTGCGGATCAGGCCCGAGGTCGACTCGGTGAACCACGACAGCGGGGCCCGTGCCAGGCGCTGCGCGATGCCGCGCTGCAACTGGTCACGCAACCTCAGGTCGGCGACGTGGGTGATGAGCAGGCCGACGAAGTACAGCAGCAGCTGGCCGGAGAAGGCGCCGATCAGCAGTCCAATCACCGCCCATGCCCGGTCGGCGTCGACGGCGGTGCCGGCGCTGTGGGCGGCCAGCAGGAGGTCACCGAGCTGGACGAGGGCGAGGTAGGGGGCGGTCGTGAGAATGGCCGAGGCGATCACGAACGCCTGTCCCAGCCGTTGCAGTCCGCGCACCGGGGCGGCCAGGCGCTTGATCGCCGCCTGCCCCTCCTGCGCTTTGCGTTTGTTCTCCTCCATCGGATCGGCCTGCTGGTCCGGTTCGACGCGCTCGAGTTCCTGCGTCGTCATGAATTGCACCTCGAAAGATTGGGAAATGGTCTTCAGCATTCAATGAGGCTCACCTTAACGCCACGCTGTGACGTGGGCAACGAGTACGTTAACCGCATGAGATCACACGGGAGGCGCACCGGCCCGAAACCGGGCTTCACCCACGACGACGTCGTCACGGCCGCGTTGGAGATCGGGATCCGGGACTTCACCCTCGCTGGGGTGGCCAAACGCCTGGGGGTCGGCACCCCGGCGCTGTACCGCACCATCGCGTCACGGGACGACCTGCTGCGTGGCTGTCTGAAACGCCTGGCCGAGGAGAACAGGTTCACCGTTTCCGAAGGCGGGTGGCGGGAACTGCTGCGGCACCAGGCCGAGTGGTTGTGGGGTCTGGTGGACCGCCACCCCGGGCTCGCGGAGACGTTCCTGGTGGTCACGTGGGCGCACCACTACTTCGCCCGGGGTATGAAAACCTGCATCGATGCGCTGGTCGAGCGGGGGTTCAGCCCGGACGACGCCGTCTTCGCCGTGGACTTCATCGGCGACACCGTGCTGTGCACCCATCTGGTGATCGAGGCGAACCGTGCGATCCTCCCGGGGGAGGACGGTACGGTTGCGACGGGGCTGGAGGTAGCCGTCGAGAACTTCAACCGGGAGAAGTTCGCCGAGGATTTTCCGGAGCAGCTCGTGCCCAACGAGGGCTGGACGGGCCGGGGTTTCCTGGACCGCAAGATCGAGTTCGTCATCGAGGGCATGGCCCGGCGGGTCGGGGGCTGAGCGATGGGCTGGTCCCGTGGGACGATGTCGGCATGTCCCGGAAAAACAACGACGATGTCGAGCCTGACCTAGAGGACAAGGTCATCGAGACGGAAGCGGATGCTCCTGGGAAGGAAACCCGGACTGGGGAAGTGAAGTCCGGGGATGAAGCGGTCCTGCCTCGGCGCGTCCCGGTTTTCAGGGCGCTTCGGGTCGGGGGAGCGCTCACCGTCCTGGCGGCAGTGGCGCTGGCCTTAGCATGGGCGGGTTCACGTTGGAGGCGCACTGATTCGCATGATTCCACGCCGGTGTGGGTTGTCTGTGCGATTCTGTCCTTCGTCTGGTTTTTCGCCGCCGGGAACGGGAAACGGAGGATCGTCCCGGCGGTAATCGTCGGCCTGGGGTGGGCCGCGATCATCGTCTACCAGCTGCGATCGTGGTGGATGCTCTTTGATAAAACCTCGGTTGGTGCTGCCCTGCTGTTGGCGTGGGCCCTGGGCGCGTTCGGTCTGGGAATCGTCGCCGTCTTTGATCTGTTGCTGCGCGGAATACGCGATCAGTGGGGGTTTCCGGAGGGCGGCAGGGGTGATCCCGCTGGGATCGTGTTCTCCCGTCATGATGGCAGCAAAGCCGGTTCGGGGATTGCCAGAAGGGCGCGTTGGGTAGCTGTTGCGCTGATTCCCGTCCTCGCGCTGACCGGGGCGACCGTTTCGTTGCGTGCTCTGACGGACTTCCCGGTCCATTCGACCCCATTTTCCCACACCACAGCGGCCATGCCAGAAGGCGCACTGCCCGAGTTTCCGGCCACGGTGGGGTCCACGGTTGCCTGGACGAGGGATGTTCCCGATCTGCTCGCCGTCGCCGCAGGCGCGGCAGGTCCGATCATCCTCACCACGGACGGGTTGACGGCGCTGAGACCCGATGGAACCACCCTGTGGACCTATCACAGACAAGCCAAGTACGAAGATCCACTGACCAGTCCTGACGGTCGTCATGTTGTGCTGAGAATGTCGGTTCCTCGAGGCGGGCCCGGCCAAGGGAATGGGCATGATCAGACTGACGCTCCGGCTTACGACAGTTTGACCCTGGTGCTGGATTCCCTCACGGGGCAGGTGACCAGCGAACACCCCACAGAGGGTTCGGGTATTCAACTCACGGATTCTGTTGTTCTGGACGGTGACATCGCCTACGATCTGGCCGATGGCAGCCAACGCTGGACGTTGCCGGATGATTTTGAGGTAGCCAAAAACCACACCAAGTCCGCAGGACATGCCTCCCTGATTCTCGAACGCCGACGGGAAAACAGCGATCGGTCCAACCCCGTCCTGCTCGTTGCCCCCGACACAGACCCGTCAGCTGCCGTCGAGGTGCAGGGTATTCCTACCAGGGATGCGTGTGGAGAATCCGAGAAGGGGATTGTCGCGGTGAATGGGTGGGTCTCACAGTATGCGGAGGCCCCGCCAGAGGAGAAGGAAGTGCGTGGTGAGAAGCTTGTAGAGAGCGCCGCCATGCAGGCGGTCACACTCGATTCTCTGGCGGGACTGGAAACGAGCGCGCCGGTCCCGCTGGGCAGAACAGCCGGAGTCAACTACCGCGCATCCACTGCATCGGGGACACTCGCCCTCTACCCCGAGTACTCCGTGGACGAAAAAAAGAAAAACTGCGAGATGATCTCCCTGGGGAAATCGGACAAGGCCTGGGTGGGTGCTGTGTTCGATCCCGTTTCCCGTACCACGACTCCCGCATCCCAATACGCGGGTGTGGCAGCAGCCAAAATCGGTGTGACGATCATGCGGGAAGGCGAGACCCTCTCCGGGGCGGTGGTCGTGCAGCCCGGGGACGGCTCCGACGGGGCCACGATTCCCATCGCGCCCGGATCCACCTACCTGTCTTTCGCATCGTATGCTCAATATGGGGGAGGAAGCGGTTCATGCTACCTTCATACTCCTGTCCAACTCGCTGGAAGATGCGGTGGCGTAGATGCCGTATTCAAGAACACACCCGGGGTCACCGTGGTTGTTTTTGACCCAGAAAAAGAGATAGGGGAAGTCTCGTCGTACAGATCGAATTACCGCTCCTATCGCCGCCTGTATGGCCTGACGGGAGGTGTGTCGTGAGATCTGAGAAATCGATCCGGTCTTTTGTTGCCGCGGGACTCTTCTTGGCGCTGCTGCTCGGAGCATGTTCGCTGGGTCGGGACGTCCCTCGTGTCCGGATCAGCAACCTCGACGACACATCGGGTGTCGTACAGGCGCCCGAGCCCACCGAGGCTGGCTGGTCCGTCGTTTTGAGAAACTGGGAGAAAGGTTCCGCAACGCCCACCGCCAGTGGACTGGTCGTCGTATTCGGAAGCCAAGAATCCTTGGGAACGACGGATAGGTTTTACGTCAATCAGGTCGTCTCCTTGAATCCCGCGGATGGATCGGTCCGGTGGGCCACGACCATCGAGCAGCCGATGGAAAATGACCTCCAAGATACGTATCAAAAAGCCTTGGATCATGGGAATGGAGATTTTGCGGATCCGGAAACTGTTGTCGCCAGTCCGGATGGAAAGTACGTGGCGATTCAACTCGAGCCGTACATGGTCAACGGGAAAGCCAAGGACATTGCCGACCAGCGCATGAACACCGTCGTCCTGGATGCCGAGACCGGGCAGGAGGTCCGCACCGTTCAGGTTTCCGGTCTGGTCCTGGGACAGGCCCTGACCGACGATTCCCTGGTGGTGCAGACCGCGGAGAACTATTTTCCGGCAGGCACCGGAACGCTCCACGTCCATTCCCTGAAGGACGTCCGGGCCGATCCGGCGACGGTGCGTGCCGATCAATGGCTCATCGGAGCCACCGCCAACTCCTTGATGCTGGCCCCAGGAAAACGTTTGAAGCGGGTCGATATGGATTTTCCCTACACTGTGACTCGGATGAGCACATCGGGTGAAGACCTGGGAACCCTGACGGGCATCCTCGATGTTCATCCCGGCGGTTGGGCGGAGCGCTTCAGCGACCCGGCGGCCGCAATCCGGGAACCCCGCGTGAAACAGCCCCGGGAACTGATCAATGTCGACACCAAAGCGAGCATGGACATCTCCGACATGTCCGTCGATGACGTGATCCTCCCAACGGGGCCCGGCCTCCTGCTGGAAGGAGATGTGCGGACCGAGCAAGGCGCAAAGGAAGTCAGAGTCGGGTGGATGCAAGCGCGCGCCGAGAGCAAGGAAATGAGTGTTGAGAACGTGACGACCATCTTCGTTGACGCATACGCAGGAAAAGTGGAGATCGAGGTCTTCTCGATGGGGAAGGAGTGAGGCAATAAAGTTCGTTCGCAGACGGTGTGTCGACCAGCAAAACAGGGACAAGACCAGCAAACAGTGGGGATGTGAAGAACGCCGGGAGACGGGGAGAGGTCAGAGCCGGTGGGCCGGGCCGCCGGGACGGGTGATCAGGGTGGTGGCCCTTTCCGCGACCTCCGGGAACTCGGCCGAATAGCGCTCCAGCCAGGCAGTGGCGAAATCGTCGGCGTCGATGGTGGGTACCAGCGCCCACACCGAGCCGCCGAAGCCCGCCCCGAAACTGGAGGCGGCCTGCGCCCCCAGGTCGCGGGCCAGGGCCTGCATCCGGATGGTCTCGGGCACCTGGTTGCCCAGGTTGTCGCGGGCGTTGCGCTGGGAACGGTCGGCCAGCCTCCCGAGGGTGTCGAGGTCGCCGTCCCCGAGAGCCGTGATCGCTGCCGGTATCAGCTCCTCCGACTCGGCCAGGAAGGCCCGCAGCCGCGCCGACAGCACGGGGGAGTGGGCGACGACCGCGTTCAGGCCTTCCCAGGCGTCCTCGCCGCAGGCCAGGACCTCGCCGATCGTCAGAGCCTCATCGCCGGTGGCGGAGTTCCAGGCGGCGACGATCTCCCGGGTTTGCAGCGACGCCGCGTTGTACAGTTCCAGGGCAGCCCCGCTCTTCTCGGCCAGGACCCCGGAAACCCCGACGACGAAGCTCAGGTCCCCGGGCAGTGCGACGGACTCACCCTCCCGGATCGGGCAGAAACGGAACCGCGTCAGCCGGTCGACCTGGCAGCACAGCATGGCGGTGTGGTCCTCGGAACCGCCGAAGGTGCCGACCCCCCGCACCCCGGTCAGCGACCCGAAGCCCATGCCGTTCTCGATGCAGGCCAGGTAACCGGCCAGGTCGGTGACGGTGGCGATGTTCTCCCGCCACTCGGGGCTCTCCCGGAAGCCGTTGTGGTCGATCAGGGTCAGCGCCACCGCCACAACCAGGGCCGAACTCGACGACATGCCGGAGGCCAGCGGCAGCGTCGAGTCGATGACCAGCCGCGCGGGACGCAACTCGCCGAAGTTGAGGGTCAGCCGGTCGATCACCGTCTGCAGGTAGCCACCCCAGTGCCCGGCAGGAAGGGCGCCCGGGCGGCCGGGGAGCGGGGTCAGCTCCTCGCCGGGTGAGGCCGTCGTGACGGCCGAGAACCCGCAGGCCGCATCCTCCAGCTCGACCGTGATTCCCTGTTCCACCGCGGCCAGCAACGAGTTCCCGCCCGCGTAGTCGGTGTGCTTCCCGAGGACCTCCAGCCGCCCGGGCACGAACCACGCGGTCACAGAAGCACTTCCCGGGTGCGCAGGGCTTCCACCACGGATGCGATGTCCCCACGGCTCGACATGTCGAGCACCCCTAGGTCCGCTCGAACCACGCGGTACGGGTCGCCGTCGGCGATGGCGCGTCGCACCGCGTCGGTGATCTCGTACTCGCCGCGCGCCGACCTCGGAATGGCGCGGGCGGCCGCGAAGATCGCGGGCGTGCACAGCCAGCAGTTCATGGAGATCACGGCTCCGCCGCCCATGCGTTCCACCGTGGCCTCGTCGGGTTTCTCCACCAGCTCGGCCAGGTTGCCCTCGGCGTCGGCGGTGGCCAGTGCGAACGCGGCGATGCGTTCGGCGGGAATGTTGGAATGGTTCAGCATGCCCTTGCGGGTGAAACCCACCAGCGCGGAACCGGGCACCTCGTGCAGCAGCTCGAGGGCCTCGGTGGGGTAGTAGTTGTCCGAGTTGAGCACCAGCACCCGGTCCTCGCCCGCGAACTCCTCCGCCGCCAGCACCGCGTTCGCGGTGCCGAGGGGTCCGGCCTGCACTGCGTAGGAGATGCGCACGCGCCGTTTGGTGATGCCGTCGTAGTGGTCGCGGATCAGGTCGTGCTCGGGGCCTATCACCAGGCAGACCTCGGTGAAACCGGCGTCCGCCAGGGCCGAGATCACGAAGTCCAGGAAGGGGCGGCCGTTCAAGGAGATCATGGCCTTCACCCCAGCGTCGGCGGCCCTGCTCTGTTCGGCGGTCAGCGCGACGTCATCGGCGGCCCTGCGCATGCGTGACCCGAGGCCGCGGGCGAGGATGACGGCTTTGTGCGGTGCGGTGTGCGAAACCATGCGCGAAGCCTATTGAAAACTGCGCGAAATGCTCACCTCGGGCATCAGAAGTGCGCAGAAATTTCGCAGGGAGAGTGCAGTTCCCTGCGTTGGATCAGAGATGCCGGGATGCGCTGTCGAGGATCATCGCCATGGACACCGCCCCCGGGTCGACGTGTCCGATGGAGCGTTCCCCGTAGTGCGCCGCACGGCCGCGGCGGGCCAGCATGTCACGGGTGGCCTCGGCTCCCGCCTGCGCGGCGGCGGCGGCCCGGGCCAGGCTGGTGGAGGGTTCCTCATCGCGTTCCAAGGCCGCGTGCTCGAGCACGTCGACGGCGGGGCACAGGGCGTCCAGCATGGTCTTGTCACCCACCTTCGCCCTGCCCCGCGAGGCGATTCCGTCGCGCCCGGCCTTCAACGCCTGCCAGATGCTGGAGACGGTGTGCGGGGACTGCCAGAGCTGCCCGACCCGCAGGAAGAACGTCCCGTACAGCGGCCCCGAGGCCCCGCCGACGGAACTGACCAGGGCCATGCCCACCTGGTTGAGGTACTGGCGCGTGGTGGTGTCCGGGCCGGGGGTGATCGTGGCGGCGGTCGCCATACCGCGTGCCATGTTCGTGCCGTGGTCACCGTCGCCGATGGCGGCGTCCAGCCCGTCCAGCTCGTCGATGCGGGCCTCGAACTCCGCGGCGGTCGATTTCAGCCAAGCGCTCAGGGCATCAGGGCTGTCAAGCATTGGCGTCCTTTCCGTTTCGGGGCGATTTCCCCGCAGAAGCAGTCGAAGTGAATTTCAGCGCAGGCCGCGCAGGAAGTCCTCGTCGTCGTCGGGGGCGAGAGGGCGCGGCCGGGGGCGAGGGGCGGGGCGCCCCGCGAGCAACCAGGCGAACGGGCCGATCACCGGGACGCAGATCACGACGAACAACCACAGCCACCGGGGCATGGCGCGCACGCGAGCTCCCTTGGTCTGTGCGAGTTCGACGATGCAGTAGATGGTGAGCATCACCACTGCGACGAACAAGAGCACCCTGAGCACGGGGCAATTCTAGCTCCCGGAATCCGGTTTTCGCCCCGGTGTTAGGGTCGCGTCGCGACCGAGAAACGGAGGTGGTGACCATGAACACGGACGTGTCCCGGATGCTGGAGGGCGGAGCGGCGCTGTGGCTGGCGGACGGCCCGGCCCCCCGGCTGCCGCGGGGAGTGGGGGC
>ERZ773008.1534-NODE-1534-length-16086-cov-2.532593_pt1 | contig 16086 bp, 10 predicted proteins | sample MGYA00580664_ERZ773008 | MGnify/ENA primary metagenome ERZ773008 (study PRJEB29015, sample SAMEA2738016) | human oral metagenome | biome: human oral; feature: human-associated habitat; material: dental | place: China | collected 2048 ... | reverse complement strand
CTACCTGCGCTGTATCCCCGACATGACCGTACGCGCCAACCGCATCCTCGCCACCGCCCGCGTCGTCTTCGCCACCCATGGCTTCACCAACGCCCGACTCACCGACATCCTGCGGGAATCCGATTTTCCCCGCAGCTCCTTCTACTATTTCTTCCACACCAAAGACCAGCTCTTCGATGCCGCATTCGCCGACGGGCTCCGAGAACTCGCGGGCTATGTCACCGTTCCGGACGTCGACAAGCTCACGCGGGACACATTCTGGCCGGCGCTCACCAAAGTCATCGCCGGAATGACCAACGCTGCCACCCGCCCCGATCTCACCGCGGTGGGCACCATGTTTCACCTGGCCGACAAACCCCACTCCCCCAACCTCACCGAATTCGAACACACCATCGACAATTGGACGGCGCGCATGGTCGACCGGGGGCTACGGCTCGGGCTGCTCGACCCTACCATTCCCCCACGCCTCCACGTTGACCTTGCCTACGCGGTTGCCACCAGGCTCGACTCGTGGGCGCTCCGCCACCCGGATGCCCCCATGGCGGACCTGGCGAGCACGCTTTTACCCCGCATGCTGGGAAACCCCACCACACCTCACGATAAGGAATGACACATGTCCACCATTCTCGTCGCCGGCGCCACCGGCTACCTGGGAAGATTCATTGTTGCCGAACTGCATCGCCGCGGCTACCAGGTCCGGGCCCTAGTCCGCGACCTTGGCAGGGCCGAAACCCCAGGTATCTACGGCTCCCCAAGTCTCACTGGTCTGGTGGCGGACTGGTGTATCGGCGACGTCACCAACCCACACGTCACCGCCGACCTCGCCCACGGAGTCACCGGCATCATTTCCGCGCTCGGCGTCACCAGGCAAAAAGCCGACCCGTGGGACATTGACTACCGCGCTAACCTGGCAATCTTAAACTCCGCACACCGCCACGGGGTGAATAATTTCTGCTATGTCCATGCGTTGGGTGCCGAGCATTGCCCGACGCGGATCACTCGGGCGAAAACCGCGTTCGTGCGGGAGTTGCAGGAAAGCGAGATAACCGCCCAGGTGATAAGCCCCACGGGATATTTTTCGGACATGGCCCAGGTCCTCGATATGGCGCGCCGGGGTCGGGTGGTTTTGTTGGATGATGCGGTGCGGATGAATCCGATTCATGGGCTGGATGTGGCGGGGGCATGTGTGGATCGGCATGTGGCTGGGGTTTCGGGCGAGTGGCGGATTGGTGGCCCGGAGGTTTTGACGTGGCGTGAGGTGGCGGAGTGTGCGTTTCGGGCCCTGGGCCGGCCGGCGCGGATCACGGTGTTGCCGCGGATTGCGCGGGGGCTGTTGGTGCGGCAGCCGTGGTGGGATGGGGTGCGGTTTGCAGCGTGGAGCATGACGCATGATTCGGTGGGTGAATCAATTGGCCGGCAGCGACTCTTGGATTTCTATAACGTGATCTTGGCTTAAGTTTCGGGCAAATATTATCTGATGCGACTACGGTTGGAGATGTATTGTGCGCCCAAGTTATATGGGTATGCGATACGCATTACGTCACTATTTTCCGCAGTTTGAAATGGAGCGCATCTCTATGACCACCGATATTACGACGACCGACGCCTGGGCTAAGGTGGCACAGGCACAGCAAAGCTTGGCACAGAAAACTTTACGGGAGCTTTTCGACGCTGACCCGCAGCGAGGAGAGGAACTGAGCTTCACCGCTGCGGATCTACATGTGCTGCGTCAATGGTGCCGACCCTGGTGTCCAGGGGCCGGTAAGATGCCCTCATTGAGTTGGCTCAGGCTGCTGGTTTGTCGGAGCGCATCGAGGCTATGTTCCGGGGCGATAAGATCAATAACACGGAGAATCGCTCGGTGTTGCACACCGCCCTGCGGCTGCCGGTGACTGAGGATTTAGTGGTTGATGGTCAGGATGTAGCAGCCGACGTGCATGAGGTATTGAGCCGCATGCGGGATTTCGCCACTTCGTTGCGGTCGGGGGCTTGGTTGGGCTATACCGGGCACACGATTAAGACCGTGGTGAATATTGGTATTGGCGGCTCGGATTTGGGGCCGGCCATGGCGACCCGGGCGCTGCGCACCTATGCCACCGCCGGTATCAGTGCCAAGTTTGTGTCCAATGTGGACCCGGCCGACATCATTTCGGTGTTGGATGAGTGTGATCCCGAATCCACGCTTTTCGTGGTTGCGTCGAAGACTTTTACCACGCAGGAAACGCTGACTAATGCGCATGCCGCTAAGCGGTGGCTGGTGGAGAAGTTGGGGACGGAAGAGGCCGTGGCCAAGCATTTCGTGGCCGTGTCCACTAATGCGGAGAAGGTGGCCGCTTTTGGTATCGACACCAAGAACATGTTTGGTTTCTGGGAGTGGGTTGGTGGCCGCTATTCGGTGGATTCCGCCATTGGCCTGTCGCTCATGGCGGTGATTGGCCCGCAGGATTTCATGCGGTTCTTGGAGGGCATGCACGCGATGGATGTGCATTTCCGGTCCACGCCGCTGGCGGAAAACGTGCCGGTGCTCATGGGGTTGCTTGGGGTGTTGTATAACGATTTCTTTGGGGCTCAGACGCATGCGGTGCTGCCGTATTCGGAAGATTTGGGCCGGTTCCCCGCCTATTTACAGCAGTTGACCATGGAGTCAAATGGCAAATCGGTACGACGGGATGGTACGGCTGTGACCGTAAATACCGGGGAAATCTATTGGGGTGAGCCAGGTACTAATGGCCAGCATGCGTTCTTCCAGTTGATGCACCAGGGCACGAAGCTGGTGCCCGCCGATTTCATCGGGTTTGCCCGGCCGAAGCAGGACCTGCCAACGGCCGATGGTACGGGCAGCATGCATGATTTGTTGATGAGTAACTTCTTCGCCCAGACGAAGGTTTTGGCCTTTGGTAAGACCGCGGAGGAAATCGCCGCGGAGGGGGTGGCCCCAGCGGTTGTTCCGCACAAGGTGATGCCTGGTAATCGTCCGTCCACCACGATTATGGCGGAGGAGTTGACGCCAGCAGTGTTGGGCATGTTGATTGCGCTCTATGAACACATCACGTTTGTGGAGGGGACGATTTGGGATATTAACTCCTTTGACCAGTGGGGTGTTGAGTTGGGGAAGCAGCAGGCTAATGACCTGGCCCCGGCTGTGTCTGGTGCGGTCAAGGTGGATTCTGGCGATAGCTCAACCGATACGCTTATTTCGTGGTATCGGAAGCACCGCAACTAGGACCACGAAGGACCCCACTCAGAAACCCGAGTCAGGTTTCCTGAGTTTTCACCAATCCGCTTGAGGGGAGCTACATACCGTAGCTCCCCTCCCCCATGTTTTACCCCAATTAATCTTTGCTGTTTTAATACGATATTCTTTAAATCCGCAATCGGTTCCCCTGCGGATAATGTCTACCCCCGATGCATCATACCCTCTCGACTACCCCCTATTTCAGGGCACCTAAACGTGGGTCCACATTTTTAGGTACCCATTTGTGGGTAGTAATGCCCGATCCCATTCCGACCGACCTCCCCATTTATGGGGCACCCGCTTAAGGGGCCCCACCTTAGGGCACCTATCCTAGGGCACCCGTCCCCATAGGAGGATGCCCAAATACCCCAATTCGGTGCCCCATACCCTATGGGTAAAGCAACCTTAATTGGGGTTATTTTTCCCGAATCAATACCCCCATTTTTCACCCCTTAGTGCGAGGAATAATAACATTATTCATGTCCATAAAAAGGTCATATAAGATTAAAATTCTCTCACTTTTCTTTCCGTTCTTCTGTCACGCTAGAATTAAAAACCAAAGCTCACAGCATGCTAATTTAGTTCATTGAACATTCGATCATGCGTACGTGATATCTTCGATGCACATAGCAATAGAGAAAGAAATTCGTCGTGTCTTTTATGATGAAACCTGACCGAGTTCTTGTTCTAGGAGGAACAGGTTCTGTCGGTCGCCTCGTGGTTCAAGCGCTGCTAAACCACGACATTTCTGCACGCCTATTGAGCAGGGATCCCCGCAAAGCCAAAAGAATGTTCGCCACCACCGACACCGGCAGCAATACCATCGATATTGCCGGCGGGGACCTCATGAACCCCGCAACCATTGCCGACGCACTCGATCATGTCAATGCTGTCATTCTCACCCATGGCGCACCCCATAATTCCGGCGAATACGAAAGTGTCGACTATGGGGCCATCCCCGCGCTCTTAGAGGCGTTGGGCAAGAAAACCATCCCTGTTGTCCTCATGAGCTCTATTGGGGTCACCCATAATGACGCCATCGAACTGCTCACCTGGAAACGCCGCGGTGAACGCCTACTCCGCAGCAGCGGGTTGCCCTACACTATTATCCGGCCCGGCTGGTTTGACGCCGGTACCGCCGAAGAACAGCACGCCGAACTCCGCCAGGGCGACAGCACCGAATACGGCTCTGTCCGCCGCGTCGATGTTGCCGAGGCACTCGTCCAGGCCACATTCCTTTCCGAAGCACTCTACCGAACCGTGGAGTTGTTCTCTGTCGAAGGCCCACCCCTGGAGGACTGGGCGGAGGCCTTCAACTCCACCGCCCCCGACGCCGCCGGCGCTCTCGATGGCATTAATGACAAAACCACCCTGCAGTTGGACCGGGAGCCTCACCGCATCATTGACGATCTTTACAAGTTCGGCAGCATGAAATAGTCTCCTGTAGGCGTCAGGCGTCGCGTGGAATCGCGTCATCGCCGCGCCAAGATTTCTCGTTTCACCACGGTGTTGTTGTGACGGTCTTTCGCCCACATATCAAGCCGCACATTGCCGTTTTCGATGTCGAGTGGGCATTGGAGTCTGCGAGTTTCCCCGTTTTCTGTCGGGGAGGCAGCCACACACTCGCTGTCCCAATATTTTAGATCCCGATCAAACTCAAGGACCGCCACGTTTACCCGTGCTCCTGGCTTCGTAATATTCAACTGATTCACCACCATCACACTTGGCGGTGTGCAGTCAGAGGCCACCCCGGCATAGGTGACAGTCCACCCATAGGTTTCCGTCAAGACACGAAGACCATCATCACCGGCGGGATCCTCGCACCGGTAAATATCGTCCGCTCCCAGCTCAACACCATGGGATAATTCCTGCTGGCCCCACCCAGCCAATATGGCGCTCATGTTTGTGGGCGATAACCCCGATAAGTGAAACATGCCCCGCATGTTCGTGACGTTACGCACATCCCAGGCGGATAAGTCGCTATCAAATCTCGTCGCATTGGTAAACATATTGCTCATGTCGGTGGCGCTCACCGGCTGCCAGGTAGACAAATCTCCCTGAAAACCGGAGCTTTCAAACGCAGGGGCGAAATTCTGGATTCGTTGAACATCCCAGCCGCTAACGTCCCCGTAGATCTCGACAACGGAGTTAAAAATATTCTCCATTGTTGTGGCCTCGCTCAAATCCGGCGCCGGGGTTACAGACGCCATGGGCTCCGCGGTGTCCTGCCGTTCGCCCTGGCTGTCATCGGGGTTGGGAAGTTTGACCGAATAGAAGGCCATAAACATGCCTGCCAGGCTTTGAAATTTATTGGTTCCCCACTGATGAATAATGGCATGAAGCTTGCCTGCCCCGCGTTTTATGCCAAAATTCACCCCGGCGAATCCTCCACCATAAATACCCAGCGCAGCCGCCGGCTGACACGACCTGGCAGCGAACTCGGCAGCACTCATGGTTGCCTCTCCCCGGGAGTCAAGACACCAAATACGTACGTTGTCGTCCGCCTGGTCAATGGTGGGGGCAAAGTTTCCTTCACCAAAGACCTCAATGACAAACGCATCCGGATGCGCCTGCCGGAATTCTTGCACCGATTTTGCCGACACCCCCTGATTTGCCGGTGCTTCCAGTTTCCCTGGCACAGCCTGCTGGTCCGGGGTGGTTGCGGGAATCATCCGAAAAATCACCACCGCGAAAACCACCGCAACCGCGGCCATTATCAGGATAGTTACCAGGATGGGTTTCGGCATGGCCATGTGAAAAATTATTCCACAATCCCGACACCGGCATGACGCAAATAAGCTTCCCGCTTAGCCCGGCGTCGACAAGCACGCTGCTAGGCGCGTCGATAAGCATCAGGGGACGTGGGGGCGGTGTTCTGGATCATGACTGCAACCGTAGCGGTGTTGTTGTAGTAATCCTTCACCCAGATCGTGTGTTCCTCCGGCGTGGTAACGTGGCATTCCAGTTCCTTGGGCTCGGTGGCGGTATGCGGCACCGCTGTGCATTCGTCGCCCCAGCGCCGCAGTGTCTTATCGGACAGCAACCAAACCACCATGGTCTCGGAAATCGGCTGGTTGGGGGCGGTTTGCTCCATCACATTCACTCGTGGCGGGTGGCAGTCGGGGGCCTGCGCCACGCTGCCAAGGTTGCCCGACATCTTTGTTTTGAATGTTGGTAATTCCTTGGGTTTGCCGCAATAGTAAAGGGTGTTTGAGCTCAACGTCACATCATGCGGTAGGTTTGTCGCCCACCCTTCTATAATCGCGGTGACATGGGTTGGCGATAATCCAACGTTGTCAAACATGTTGTGCATCGAAGCCACCCGGCGCATATCCCACCGAGAAATATCGGAGTCGAACCGTTCCGCATGGTCGAACATCATGCTCATATTGGTGGCGGTTTTCGGATTCCACTTGGAAATGTCCCCATGGAAACCGGAATCGTGAAACAGTCCCGAAAAGTCTGTCACGTGGCTTACATCCCACAGGCTCACGTCCCCCTGGAAGTCTTTCACATGCTGGAACGTGTTGCGCAGGCTTGTGGCCTGGCTGAGGTCCGGGACTCCAGCATGCGGGGCGATCTCCACCCGCCGAAACCGCGCAAACGTTTCCGGCAGTTCCAAAAATTTATTCGTCCCCCACTGCTTCACGACCGCGGTTTCGCACGTCTCGGCCATCGTTGGGGTAAAGCTCATGCTACGAAAATCACCACCATAGATCGCAATGGTCATGGCATCGTTCTTTTCCTTGTAGCATGAGCTGTCCGGGACCTGAGCCACCTCCTGGAGGCTTTCCCGATGCGAATCAATGCACCATAGTTTCACGCCGCTGTCCGCGCCATGAATGTTCGGCACGATGAGTTGCGGTTGGGGGTCACGCACCGTCATGATAAACGCATCCGGGTGCTCCCGGGTAAAATCCGCCACCCGATTCGCCATAGTGTGCGGCGGCACTGTTCGATAACCCCTAGCGATGATGTTCCGGGCCGCAACCACGTCGATCCTGCCGGGCCTGGGCAGAAACGCAAAAACCACAGACACCGCGATAACGATAACCGACCACGTAATGACTCGATAGTTTGGCTCCGGCGCCGACGGGCGAATGGTTGTCATGAGATATCACTGCTTTCTTACGCTTGTCGACGCGCGAACGTGGCGTAACCATAATCCAACCCACAGTATATGTACTACACAACCAAAAGCCTGTCTGAACTGGAAGTATTTACCCCATATTCATCCTACTTTTATCCTGATGTCCCACATAAAAAGAATCCCCTTGAACCGCGATTGAATTCGGCGGCCAAGGGGAATGAGGCGCACAAACTAGAGTTGCACCACCGGCGTGTAGCCGTAAGGAATGGCGTTGGAAGGCACAACAGTTTTGCCGAAGGGGAAGCAGGCGATGGGAATCATTTTGAGGTTACCGATGCCCAGGGGGATGCCGATGATGGAAAGAAACAGCGGGACCGCCGTAATGACATGGCCAATGGCGATCCACAAGCCCGCAAGCAGAAACCAGATCACGTTTGCAAAGGCAATGCCGACATTATCGCCGCCGGGTTTTGTCACCACCGCGCGCCCGAACGGCCAGAGGGCGTAGCCTGCCATGCGGAAACTAGCGACCCCGAAGGGGATGGTGATAATGAGCACATACATAATAACCCCGGCGATGGCATAGCCGATGGCTAACCATAAACCGCTGCAGACAAACCAAATGAGATTGAGTAAAGTTTTCATGCCTTTAAGAATAGGCAAGTCTCTGAGCCCGGGGTTGCGTCAGCCGCAGATGGTCTAGATAACGGGTGGTTGGCAGCGTGGACACCACCAGATCATACGTTCTAGTTCCCCCTCATCCCCACCCGCGGCACCCCCTAACGTGCCGGTGGCGATGATCGTGCGGCACCTACGACATGGTTGCCCATCCCGACCGAACACATAGGTGGATTCCCCTACCCGGCGCACCCCGGTGGTGACGCGAAGCGGGGAAAGCCGATTGCCCCAGATGAGCCGCCGCGCAATGGCTAAAACCTGGTGTATGTCGCATAATTTCACGGGGGTTTGGGGGTGGATACCAGCGATGAAACAGATTTCGGCCCGGTATTCGTTGCCGATGCCGGCAAGATTAGTTTGGTCGAGAAGCGCGGTCCCCACGGGCCGATCCGGTCGCAGCATTATCCGACGCCACGCCTCAGGTTCGCCCACATGTTCCCAATCCGGGGCAAGCACGTCCGGCCCCAGGTAACCAACGTGTTCCGGGTAGGTTTTGGCCGAGAATATTTTCACGAATCCAAGCGAATGACCCATCAGTTCGATGGGCTGGTGCGGTGGATCGGCGACCCTGAGGATCACGCGGGCGGTGTGGGCAGGCCTTCGCCAGCGGTCGCCAACACGGTGGATCGTCCAGGTTCCCTCCATTTTCAGATGCGTATGGATTATAGTATCGTCTAACTGCATAAAAAGGTGTTTACCGTAGGGCCATACTCGCCTGATAGTGGTGCCAGCAAGGTTCACGGTCGCGTACCGTGGCACCCGAATGTCGGCGGCAAGCACCGTCCGGCCCACCAGGAATTGGAGCCGGCGGGACAGCTGGTAAATGGAATCACCTTCGGGCATAAAACCCCTTACCTCCTACCTCCACCGACGCCGGCCGGTCGACCCGCGGCCCGACGACCCCGGCAACCCATCGCCTAATTGTTCGATTGCTTCAGCAACGCTGCGGCCTCGTTTCTGAGGCCTGGGGACCGGCGGCGCACCGATGCGTAACCCACTTGGGGTGAGTCGGGCCCCGGCGGTCCGGAAGACTTCAAGGTGAGGGCTCTCGTGCACCGGCTTGCCATTAAGCTTTTCAATGGTTATCCGCGTGGTGAGATTCTTCCCCACCGCCCCGGACAGGGCCTGCACAACTAGGCGAATAATGGTTTCCTCGGAGATTTCGGCCCGAGGCGACGGAAACCAGGTGAGGGTTTTCCCGCCCCGGGTGAGGTGGGCCGCAGGAAGGCCGTCGGCGAGCACCACAAGAGCGCCGGCCGCCCGACTGGGCGATTTGCCGTCCCCCGGCCACGGCAGGGCGGCACCATACGGGTTGGCGGGATCACAGGCGGCGATCACACAAACGTTCGGTTCCGACGTGCCGGAGGGCCAGCCGGTCACGTCGTCGGTGTCGGCGAAACCGCGAAGCCGGTCAATGACGGCGGCGGTGGCAAATTGGGCCGCGCCCAGGTCGGTAATGAAGTGTCCCCTGAGGGCCTTGCCGGATTCTTCGAAACCGCTCAATACCTTGTAGGCCAGGGCGAAACCGCCAAGAACGTTTTCCGCCTGGATCGCGCCCCGGGTCACCACGCCATAGCGGTCGAGCCATGCCTCCCCCAGGGCGACGGAGCGGGATGTGGGGTCAGCCGTGGGGATCGGACTCAACCCCCACCTGCCGGTCATATCGGGTGGAGTTTGATGGATGACGCCGGCATGATCCCTGCCCATTCGCCCCATCCGTCCCTGCCGACCTGAGCGTCCCGGCCTGCCGGCCCGGAGCCGGGAACGGGCCGGGGTCCGACTGGTCCGGTGGGCGGTTTTTCCCTGAGCCAGGCGGGCGGCAAGCGGGGCAAAACTATCGGGGCTCACCAGGCCGCAATCAAAAAGCTCCCAGAGGGCGGCGCGGGTTGCTGCCGGGTCGCCCACCTGGTCCACCAAGCTGTCGAAGAGGAAACCACCGCCCGGGCTGCCGGACATCATGTCGTATATGCTGCGGGCCGCGGGGCTCAGCGTGGGCGGCTCCACTTCCACGGGGACGAGATCGGCGGCGTATTCGGCGGGCAGAAGCAGTACCCATGGGTCATTGGTTCCGGCAAGCCCGGCGCCCACAATGCGAATGTCACCATCGTGGCAAAGCTGCTGTAAATCTGCCGGGTTATAGTCGCGCACCCGGCTCGGCAAGATGAGGGTTTCCCAAGCGCTGGCGGGCAATCGCACGCCTGCCAATTGCTCACACACCGCATAAATTTCGTCACCAACATCCAGGCTATCGTGGCACGGCTGACCCGTGGTTCCTATTGGAGAAATGCCATGCCAGTCGATGAGGAGCCGGGCGTAAGCGCTGTGACTCACCGGCTGGGTTTGGGCGCGGGCGGCGGCCAACGAGCGAGAACGAATAAGCTTCAGCACATCGGCGGCAACATACTCTGGTTCATCTACCCCATGCCGATAGTGGCCGACGATGACCAGGCCGGCATCAACGAGCCCGGACAGCAGGTTGTGGGCCACACCCGGGGCTAGGCCGAAAGCAGCCACCATGTCCGCCAATAGGAATGGCCCCCGGGTGCGACACCAGCGGCTCACCAGCTGTTCCAGGGCATCCGGCACCAGAGCGGTGGGTGCGGCTACACCAGGTGGGACGGGGATCCCAAGGCCATCGCGGAGAAGTGGCGCGTCCGAAACCTGGGCGAGATGTTCCACGCCGGCAATGCGGACACGCATGACTCGCTGACGATCGAGGTCGTCGATGCGGAAAGCGTCGACAAGCATGTGCTGCGGCAGGTCGGCAATGGGAATCGGGCCCAGGATGCGGAGGGCGTCGATGAGCTCCTCTCTAGTGCGGGCCCGGCGGTTGGGGGCTATGCGACGCAGGCGGGCGTCGACGTCGGCGATGATATCGGGGTCAAGCAGATCCCGGAGTTCAACCGAACCCAAAAGTTTCGCCAATAGTTTCGGGTCGAGGGCAAGGGCGGCGGCACGTTTTTCCGCCAACGGCGAGTCGGTTTCGTATATGAAAGCACTGGTGTAGGTGAAGAGCATGGCGACCGCGAAGGGTGAAGGTTGCATGGTTTCCACCTCCGCAATTCGGACGCGCATGCCCCTTATGTCCTCGCAAAGTTGCACCAATGCCGGCAGATCATACACGTCTTGCAGACACTCGCGGACCGCCTCAAGAATGATGGGAAAGTTGGGGTATTTCCGTGCCACATCCAAAAGTTGGGCGGCGCGCTGACGTTGCTGCCACAGTGGGGCACGCTTACCGGGATTTTGGCGCGGCAACAATAATCCCCGAGCGGCACATTCCCGGAATCGGGCGGCAAATAGCGCCGAATTCCCCACCTGCTCCGCCACAATATCGGCAATATCATCAGGGTCAATCTGGAAAAGACCGGCACCCGGCACCACATCCGACTCGGGCAGCCGAAGCACAATGCCATCGTCACCGCTCACGGGTTGTGCGTCAATCCCCATATCTGAACTGATTTTCGCACCAACGGCGAGCGCCCAAGCGGCATTCACTCCCCGCCCATAAGGGGAATGCAGCACTACACGCCAATCCCCCACTTCGTCACGAAAACGCTCTACAAGTAAGGTTTTCTCATCCGGCACAATGCCCGTCGCATCCCGCTGTTCCGAAATGAAACGCCGAATATTATCGGAAGCCCACTCATCCAATCCATCGAATATTTGTTCAGATTCTACATTGGGTTTTTCGGCAACATCCTGTGCCGAATCCACTGCTAGGGACTGCGCCACAGCGCGGCGAAACTCCCCCACCGCCCTGCCGAGTTCCGCCGGTCGACCCACCTGATCCCCCAACCAAAACGGCAGCCGGCCAGACGAACCTGGCGCAGGCGTCACAAGCACTTGGTCTCGGGTGATTTCCTCGATGCGCCAGCTCGATGCCCCGAGGGTAAAGACGTCCCCTACCCGAGATTCGTACACCATTTCCTCATCAAGTTCGCCCACCCGGCGCGCCCCTTCGCCGCCGCCCAAGAGGAAAACCCCGAACATGCCGCGGTCGGCAATGGTGCCGCCGCTTGTGACCGCGATGCGCTGGGCACCGGGCCTGGCCGAGAGGGTTCCGGTGATGCGATCGTAGATAATGCGCGGGCGGAGTTCGGCGAAGTCGGTGGAGGGATAGCTGCCGCTAGCCAGGTTTATTACGGCATCAAAAACTTCTCGATCAAGATTGTGGTAGGGGTAGGCTCTGGTGACTGTTTCGAACCATTGTTCTACATCCCAATCGGCGACGGAGACGGCGGCAATGGTGTGTTGTAGTAGCACGTCAAGCGCGTTGGTGGGGATGCGGATTTCCTCGATGAGCCCGGCCCGCATGCGTTGGACGGTGACCGCGGTGTTCACGAGGTCGGCTCGGTGCTTGGGGTAGAAAATCCCGGTGGATGCGGCGCCGACGATGTGTCCGGCCCGACCAACGCGCTGGAGGCCGCTGGCAACGGATGGCGGGGATTCGATCTGGACAACAAGGTCGATGGCCCCCATGTCGATCCCTAGTTCGAGGGAGCTGGTGGCGACAACGGCTTTGATTAGGCCTTCTTTGAGGAGGGTTTCGGTGCGGGCTCGTTCTTCTTGAGCAACAGAACCGTGGTGGGCGCGGGCGATATCGCGGGGTGCGGTAACGATTTCGTCCGAGGGCTTCATCATGTCTGCCGGGGGCCGGCCGCGACTCGCAACTGGCGGTATCGACAGCGCCTGCTGTGCCGACCAGGTGTCGACCCCGTCGGTATCATCACCTCCCTGGACCCCGACCCCGGCTGCACGGGCACGATCATGGGCACAGGCGTGGGCATGAAGTTCGTTGAGCTTGGCGGTGAGTTTTTCGGCGATCCTGCGGGAGTTGACGAACACCAGCGTGGATTGGTGGACCATGATGGTGGCGTAGAGGTGTTGTTCGATGTGGGGCCAGATGGAGGTGGTGGTGTCCGAAGCCGCGGGAATATCCAGGTTCGCGGCACCCGCCGAGGTCGCGCCCAAAACCACGGGGGGATCCGATATCATGCCGGCGTCTGGCCCAGCGACAGCATCCGGTGTTTCCGAACTATCCGCCGCTTCTGACACGTCCAAGCCACCCAACATTTCCGAGCTATCTAGCGTATTCGAATCGTCGGCTCCATCATCAGCAACGAGTGGGCTGGCTAATCCCAGCGGGTCATCAATGGTGTAGTCACCAATGGTGGAGCCCAGTTCGGGGGCGGGAAGGTCACTCATGTCGGGGACGGGGACGACCACGGAAAGGTCCCAGGTTTTGGTTGCTGGCGGGTCGATGATCGTGACGGGGTGGCGGCCGCCCAGGAACCGGGCAATGGTTTCATGGGGTCGGACGGTGGCGGAAAGCCCAATGCGCTGGAGGGGGTTTTCGACTAAATGTTCGAGCCGTTCCAGGGTGAGGGCGAGGTGAACTCCGCGTTTCGTGCCGGCGATGGCGTGGATTTCGTCGATGATGACGGTGGTGACGGTGCTGAGGATGGTGGCCGCCTTGGAGGTGAGCATGAGGTAGGCGGATTCCGGGGTGGTGATGAGAATGTCGGGCGGGTTGCGAATGTGGGCGGCTCGTTCCGCAGCAGTGGTGTCGCCGCTGCGGACGGCCACGGTGATATCGGGGTGGTGGATCCCGAGCCTGGCGGCGGTGTGGTTGATGCCGGTGAGAGGTGCGCGAAGGTTGAGTTCCACATCGGTGCCTAGGGCTTTGAGCGGGGAAATGTAGAGGATTTTCACGCCTGCGGGAGCGTCAGTCTGTGTGTTGGTCTGTGTGTCGATTTGCGAGTGAGTCGCCCCACTGCTCGGCGCGTGGGCGGGCACGCCAGCCGTCTCAATCATGTTAGATGTAGTGGGATGCGGGCGGGGTTTTTCGGTGGTATTGCCGTCACTTTCGGCTGTGAGGGTTTCTTGCAGTGAAGTTTTTGTAGTGGGATTGACCACAGGTAGGTGGGTTTGGCCGGGTGCGGTGGCGAGGGTATTGAGTGCCCATAAAAAGGCGGCAAGGGTTTTCCCAGATCCGGTGGGAGCCACGACTAATGCGTTTTCACCTGCGGAAATGGCAGACCAGGCGGCGGTCTGCACGGGGGTTGGGTGGGCGAATACATCCCGAAACCAGGTGGCAATGTGGGGAGAGAATTTGTCTAAAATGTGGTCTTCTGGTTCTGGGATGGGGTTGGTGGGCATGCTTCCATTCAATCAAACAACTAAACTTTATTAGTATGACTGCTCATTTAGATGATGCCACTTTGACTCACCATCTTGCCCAGAGTACCGCCGATCTATTAAAGGGGATACGTAACGTGGGTGCGTTACGGGATCGGGCTTTGGGTGATGCTGGTGATAATTTAGCCCAGAACTGGATTGCGCGAGTGCTTGAGCAACATCGCCCCGATGATGGGTTCTTGTCGGAAGAAGCCGCGGATAATCCAGAACGGTTGGGGAGAGTACCACCGGTCCCAGCGTTCCACGCATGGACGCCCCCACCGCGGCCAACGAACCTTCGTCCGGGTAGCTCTTGATATATGTGTCCGGGGAGGCGGCGGCCAGCAGCACAAGTGGTATGAGCCAGGCGAGGAGGAAGAAGCGGTGGGTGCGGAGGTGGATTTGGATGAGGTTAAGCATGGCTGTTCCCTCCCTGTTGCTGGTTTTGGTTACCCTGTTGCCGGGCGGGTTTGCCCTGCCCGTCTTGGTAGAATTCGAGGAAGAGTTCTTCGAGGCTGGCGGGGGTGATGGTGATGTTTGATGCGCCTTGGTCAATGAGGTGTTGGAGGGTGGGGTTGACGCTGTCTTGTTCGTGGATGTGGTCGTAGTCTGGATCGGTGGCGCGGATTCGGACGCCGCGGATGTGGGCGAGTTGTTTCAAGGATCCGGATTCGACGATGGTGCCGTTTCGGATGATGCTGATGTCGTCGGCGAGTTCTTGGACTTCGGAGAGGATGTGTCTGGACAGTAGGATTGCTGTGCCTTCGTTGCGGCGTTCCCTGACGATGTTGATGAATGTTTGTTCGATGAGTGGGTCGAGTCCGGAGGTGGGTTCGTCGAGGACGAGGATATCGACGTTGGCGGCGAAGGCGGCGATGAGCATGACTTTTTGCCGGTTGCCTTTGGAGTAGGTGCGGATTTTTTTGGTGGGGTCGAGTTTGAATCGTTCGATGTATTCGGCGCGTTTTTTCTTGTTGTCTCCGGTGGGTCGGAGTTTGGCAAGGGTGTCGAGGACTTGGTTGCCGGTGAGGTTGGGGAAGAGTTCTACGTCGCCGGGGACGTAGGCGACGTTGTGGATGGTGGTTTTGGTGGGGTCGGTGTTGTTGATGCGGAGGGTTCCGGTGGTGGGGTGGATGAGTCCGAGGAGGCAGCGGATAGTGGTGGATTTGCCGGCGCCGTTGGGTCCGAGGAATCCGTGGACTGTGCCTTTGGTGACGGTGAGGTTCACGTTGTTGAGTACCCGGGTTTTCCCGAAATCCTTGCTGAGCTGCGAAATCTCAATCGGATAAGCGTTCATGCCTTCACTATAAAGTGCGACGTAACGTCACACGCAAGCCCCCGCCGCTTTACGACGCCCTCCCGGGTGTGCATGCCCGCACCCGGGGACGCTGGTGCCAGAAACCCCGCTTAGTTGTTTTGAAGCACAACACCTGTGCCTTGCTGCACATTATCTAAGCGGGGTTTCTGGCTTGGGTGAGTAAATCTAGGATCCCTCCAACCGGTTTGTCAGCGTAGAACATATACTGCTGGGCGGTGTAGCGTGTTTGATAGCTGCAAAACCCCGTTCAGGAGGTCTCAAGCGAGGGGACTTCGGAGGTTTCGCAGCTATCAGAAGTGCTGTCAGCAGTGCTGCACTGATTCTAAGCTGACAATCCCGGTTTGCGGGCTCCTGGGGGAGAAGTTTTCGGGAGAAACCCCGCTTAGATGATGTGCGGCAGCGATGGGGGCGGTGGGTTTGTCAGCTTAGCAGGTTTGATAGCTGCAAAACCATGTTCAGGGGACATGGAATCCGGGAGGTTTGGGGGTTTCGCAGCTATCAGAAGTGCTGCCGGCGGTGCTGCACTGATTCTAAGCTGACAATCCCGGTTGGTGGGATCCTGGGGGAAGGAGTTCCGGGAGAAAC
>ERZ773008.1531-NODE-1531-length-16105-cov-10.905171_pt1 | contig 16105 bp, 15 predicted proteins | sample MGYA00580664_ERZ773008 | MGnify/ENA primary metagenome ERZ773008 (study PRJEB29015, sample SAMEA2738016) | human oral metagenome | biome: human oral; feature: human-associated habitat; material: dental | place: China | collected 2048 ... | reverse complement strand
GCCGCACCACTTCGCCGCGCACCAGCCCCAGCAACACCAACAGCCGCCCCGTCAGCACCGCCGCCATCAGTGCCGCCGAAAGCCGCGCACCTTCCCACAACAGGGAAAGCAGCGGCCCTTGGTTTTCAGGCAGCCACCCGCCAACCACTCGGAACACCAGCACAAAAGCTGCCACCGCGCACACAAACAAGCCCACCAGCCGCGCATTGTCGCCCAGCGCCAAGCCGGCCGGCCGCTCGCGTTTGACCGCAGGCTCGGCCACCCACAGCGTGGTGAGCACACCGGCGCCCATGGTGCCCGCCATCAGCCAATAAGTGTTGCGCCAGGCGGCATACAGATAATGCCCCTTTTCCGAGCCGAAGCCGCTGGCCAGCCACAACGCGCCCGCCCCGGCCACAATCATGCCCACGCGGTAGCCCGCCGTATAAGTGGCCGACATCACCGACTGCATCGCCGCATCGCCCGGCGCGCTTTCGATGCGGTAGGCATCAATCACCACGTCCTGCGTGGCCGAAGAAAAGCCGAGCAACACCGCCGCTGCCGCCATCCACGGCAACACCGCCGCATTGGCCGGGTTGAGCGCGGCCATCGCCAAAATCGCGGCGATAATCAGCCCCTGCGCCAGCAGCAGCCAGCCGCGCCGCTGCCCGAAACGGCGTGTGAGCCACGGCAGCGGCAGCGCATCGATTAAGGGCGCCCAGATGAATTTGAAGGAATAGCCCAATGCCGCCCAGCTGAACATGGTCACCGTGGCGCGGTCGACGCCTGCTTCGGTGAGCCACAGCGAGAGGCTGGAGAAAATCAGCAAAATCGGAATCCCCGCCGCAAAACCGAGCAACAGCATGGCGATGGCGCGGCGGTCGGTATAGCCCACCCACGCGTGCCGCCTCGGCGTTTGGCCATCGGCATGGGAGGAATCGGCTGGGCGTTGGCTGGATGAAGTCATGGTGCTCTCCGCTGCGGGGTAAAACTGGAAAACGCGGCATTATAGCGCGTTTGTTTCGGCAGCAAGATTGGATAAAGGCTACCTGAAAAAATTCAGGTAGCCTTTAGTAATAAGTAAAACAGAAATAGGTAGAAATATAAAACTATTTCATGCAGCGGCAATAGGTTAGATTTTTGCCATGCTCTTGCTCAGCATATTTCTCTAATGCAGAAATGGAGTTAGCACAAACTTTGTAATATCTTTTTCCCGTTGTGTAATTTTTTCTCTCATTACTGCTGATAGCTTTGCATTGGGCAGTATGTATTTTAGGGTACTTCGACCATGACTGAGGCTCGTCTACATTCAAAACATAGCCATCAGGATTGACCATCAGCCATGCTCGATATGCATCATCACTAGGTCTGCGTTGGAAAATTTCCCATTCAGGCATAAAACTCCACCTTCCAAATATTAAATTTACTGAATTTCAGGTAGCCTTTTCTTGCTTTCTTACTAGCCGTGGCTAAACCGCTTATTCCTGCTCTCCGCCCTGCCCGTCTTCCTCCTCCGGCATATCTGCAGCGGGGTTGTCTGCCTCCATCGCTTCTTTCAGGTAGCGGTAGAGCGCGCGGAAGTGTTTGGGCGGCTTGGCCTGCTCGCGTTCCTTGCGCGTGTTGCGGATCAGGGTGCGCAACTGGCCGGCTTCGGCGGCGGGGTAATCGCGCAGGAAGTCGGTGAGCGCATCGTCGTTTTCCAACAGGGTTTCGCGCATCTGCTCCACACGCTGCAAGAACGCGTTGTAGGCAGCGTGGCTGCCCTGCAGTTTGTCGAGAAACTCGCGGATCGGCTCCGGATCAAGATCGCGCATCAGGCGGCCGATGTATTGCGTTTGCCGCTTGAGCGCGCCGTTGCTGTTGATTTTCTTATACATGGCAATGGCTTCGCGCAATTCTTCGGGCAATTCGATTTTCTTCAGGGTGTCGCCGGAAAGGCGGGCAAGCTGCATGCCCAAATCCTGCAAATCGTGCATTTCTTTTTTGCGGCGGGTTTTGCTCACCCATTCCTGCTGGTCGTCTGGCTGCTGTTGCATAGCGGTTTTCCTAAATCAAGTTGGCGGTATAGTGAATTAACAAAAATCAGGACAAGGCGGCGAGCCGCAGACAGTACAAATAGTACGGCAAGGCGAGGCAACGCTGTACTGGTTTTTGTTCATTCACTATATTTTATAGCTGAAACAATGATTGCCCTACCTCGGGCGGCGCGGCAAACCGGCTCGGCAGGAAGGCGGAATATTTTATGCCGCGTTTGCCTGCGGCGGCTTTCAGGTAGCCTTTTGCCACCAAGCCCCGCAGCTTATTCCTGCGGCGGCAGCGGCGCACCGGCGGGATGTTTGTAGCGGTTGTAGGCAAACAGGTATTGCTCGGGGAAGCGGCGCACCCAGTTTTCCACGTTGCGGTTGATGATTTCGGCGTCGTGGGCTTTGTCGCCGTTGAAGCTGCCTTCCACGGGCTCAACGTGCAGGGTGAAGCCACGGTTTTCAGGTAGCCTGATGCCGGCGAAAAACAAGGGGCGCACGTTTTTTACTTGCGCGAGGCGGCCGGCCAGGGTCATGGTGTAGGCGGGGCGGCCGAAGAAGGGCGCCCATACGCCGTCGCCGTGTTCGTCGGGCACGTGGTCGGGCAAAACGATGGTGGCTTCGCCCTGGCGCAGGGCTTGGATGATTTGCTTCACGCCGTGCAGGTTGGTGGGGGCGGTACGGCCTTTGTCGCGCACGCGGCCGGCCTGCATGATGTCGTCTAAAATTTTGATTTTCGGCGGCTTATACATGGCGGTGAGCGGGAAGGGCAGGCGGTGGCTGATGTAGCGGCCGGCGAGGTCGTAGTTGCCGATGTGGGGGGTGATGAGCAGCAGGCCTTCGCCGGCATCGAGGGCGGCCTGGATGTGTTCCCAGCCGTGGGTTTCCACGAATAGTGCGGCCACCTGCTCGGGGCTGCGGAAAAAGGCCAGCGGCAGCTCGAGCCCGCCTTTGGCGGTTTCGCGGAACACGGCGCGGACGTGTGCGGCATCGTTGGGCAGGCCGGCGGTGTGCAGGTGGTTGCGGATGCGTTCGCGGTCGGCGCGGGCGAAACAATAAAGCAGGCCGCCTGCGCAGTTGGCGATGAAGTGCAGCACGGAAAGCGGCAGTGCGGCCAGGGTTCGAAAAAGGAAGAAAACGAGGGTGCGCATGAGGACGGCGTTAGGGAGGGTTTGAAGCGGGTTTGGCGGTATTGTAATGGAAAAAGGCTACCTGAAAACAGACCGGGCTGTTTTTCAGGTAGCCTTTTGCCTGGCTGCGGGCATCATCCCTTCCGTGGCGTTTCACGCAGCCTTATGCCGCCTGCCTCTTCTCCAGCAACTTCGGCGCCACCACCGCAACCGCTGTAGCGGCAATCACCAGCGCAATGCCCAGCCACGACAGCGCGGAAACGCGCTCGCCCAACACCAGCACCGCCAGCAGCGTGCCGAACACCGGCTCGGAGGCGGTGAGCATGCCGGAGAAATTGGCCGGCACGCTGCTCATGCCCTTGTTCCACAGCGTGTAGGAAAGCCAGCTGCAGCACACGCCCAGATAAAGCAGCCCCAGTGTGCCGGGCAGGTTCCAATTAATGTGCAGGCTGTCGGCAAAAGCCAGGCTCACCGGCAGGCACAACAGCGGCGCCACGGCCATGGAAAGCGAAGTGAAGGCGGGCGCGCCGATTTGGGCAATCATCCGCTGCGAAGGCCGCATGGTGGCGCAAAACACGATGCCGCCGCCGAACACCAGCAGGCAGCCGAACAGGCCGATGCCGCCCTCCCCGCCGCTACCGACAATCAGGAGCACCACCCCGGCAAAAGCCGCCAGCCCGCACAGCCAGTGATACCAACGGGCAAAGTCGCGGAAAAAGAAGTGGCCGATAAACACCATCAGCAGCGGCTCCAGCCCGACGATGGTGGAAGCGCTGGCGGCGGAAGTGTATTTCAGCCCCACGAACTGCAGCGCGAGCACCACCACATAGTTGCAAAACGACAGCCACAACAACGGCCGCCAATGCCGTTTTTCCAAGCCGCGCCCGAAACGCAGCGCGGCGGGCAGCACCAAGATGGCGGCCAGCAACAGGCGGCACAGCAGCATCAGGAGCGGATCGGTCATGGTGTAGGCGTATTTGGCCGCAATAAAGGCACTGCTCCAAAGCAGGAGCGCGATGATTTGGTAAAGCACGGATTCTCCTTGGCCGGGGTGCGGCGGGCGAAAAAAGGCGGCAGTGTACCCGCTCCACACGGGCGGGGCAACGGGCGGCACAGGGCGGCAAACCGGCCGTATCGGCGGGCTTCGGGCAGCCTTATCCATTTCCTGCCGCCGTGCAAAAGGCTACCTGAAAGCGAAGCTTCAACGCAGTTAAAATGCGCCGGGTTTTTGCACTTTGCCGAAACCGCGCTTTCAGGCAGCCTTTGGGTGGCCGCCGGGTTTAAGAATCCGACTTACGGTTTTTCAGGTAGCCTGATATGGGGATGGGTTACCTGAAAAACGTTGGGTCTGTTAAACCAACCTACTTTACTGTGGTTTTCAGGCAGCCTTTGTCTCCTTAAAGGCTGCCTGAAAACTGAAACCGCGTGCGTGCGTTCCGCACACACCCTACCACGCGGGCTACACTTGCTATCCGCCGTTGATTTTGCATTGAAAAAAGCAGCCTGCACTTGGATGGTTCGAGTGCAGGCTGCTTTTTGCCGTTTGAATATCGGAATTAGCGTTCCGGTTTTGCGCGGTAATATTGGGTTTCGCGCAGGATTTCGGGTTTGATGATGCCCTGTAAATCTTTCACGGGAATGGTCAATTCGGGTCTGCCTACAACATATGCGCCGATTTCGTAGGTTTGATACAGGAAGGTCAGGCCGTTTTTGTCGAAACGCCAGTTGCCGGTGGCGGAAAAGCCTTCTTTGTTGAAATTATCCGCATATTCGCGCGCTGCTTGTTCGCTGTCTTCGAAAGTTCCCGTCAGATATTTGATATAGGCTTCTTTGAGCAGGTGTGTCAGCTTGGCTTTCTGGCCGGGCAGCAGGATGTCGTCCAGTGTCAGCGGTTTCGGGTTGGGTGTGCCGCGTTTCAGCACGGTCAGTGTTTGGACGCCGTTGCCGTGCGTGCCGCAGAGATATTGCCAATTTTCGCGGTCGAATACGGCGTAATGTGGTGTGTAGCCGCCCAGTTCCAGCGTGTCGACAAGGCGCAGGCTGCATATACTGCTATCTCCGCCGTTGCGCCGAATTTCGCGGTTGCTTTGATTGGCCAGTTTCACATCTTCGCTGCGGTCCAGTGCGGCTTGGACGGAACGGCGGGTGGGCAGTCGGCCGCCCATTTGTTTTCTGACCCAGTTGTCCAGATGGCGGTCGCCCGTGACCGGATAGGCAACGGTGGATTCATGGTAGTTCCCGTGATCGTAGGTTTTGGCTTCCAATGTGATGGTTTTGAAGAGCAGCGGTGCGGGGGCAGCCTGCACATGAGCGGCGAAGGCGGCGGAAAGCAGCATGGCGGTGAGCGTTTTGGTGAACATGGGGATTCCTTTAAGGTTGGCGGCGTTGAATGTCTGCCGATGAAAAGTTAGCCCTTGCACGAATGCGGTCGGCACGTATTGGCCGGGGCTTTGAAAATCAGCCTGCACTTGGAAAACAAAGGGGCAGGCTGCTTTTTCAGGGTGGGTTAATTGTAGGAAATCACTGTAAACAACGCTACTGATTTCTACACCTTATCTGTTGCTGCCTCAGCCACTATCGGCCGGGTGGGCACGGTTTGCAGCCGCCAGTGCCGCACTGCCCAATCCAGCAGTTCTTGCGGCTTATCCACTGTGGGCGCGGGCGGCAGTTTCAGGTAGCCCATCACTTGGCGCAGCAGGGCTTCTTTGCGTTGCAAATCCAGCGCGGGGGCGAGGGTTTGCTTCGACCATTTCTGCCCTTCGGCATTGGTGAGCAGGGGCAGGTGGGCGTAGTGCGGGGTGGGGAGGCCGAGGCAGCGTTGCAGCCAGATTTGGCGCGGGGTAGACACGAGCAAATCCTGCCCGCGCACGATGTGGGTGATGCCTTGTTCGGCGTCGTCGGCCACCACGGCGAGCTGGTAGGCCCACAGGCCATCGGCGCGCAGGAGGACGAAATCGCCGATGTCGCGGGCGAGGTTTTGCGCATAACGGCCAACGATGCCGTCGGTGAAGGCGATGGTTTCATTGGGCACGCGCAGCCGCCAGGCGGGCATTCTGCCGGCGGCTTCGGGCGGCGGGGCGGCGAGCCGTGCGCAGGCGCCGTTGTAAATGAAGCCGTCCGCACCCTGCCGCGCTTGGGCGTGCCATTGTTTGCGGCTGCAATAGCAGGGGTAGGCGAGGCCGCTTTGCTGCAGGCTTTGCAGGGCGGCGCGGTAGAGGGGGTGGCGGCGGCTTTGGTAGGCCACTTCGCTGTCCCATTCGAAGCCGAATGCTTCGAGCGTGCGCAGGATATGGGCGGCGGCACCGGGCATTTCGCGCGGCGGGTCGAGGTCTTCCATCCGCACCAGCCAGCGCCCGCCCTGTGCACGGGCATCGGCATAGGAAGCCAGGGCGGTGAGCAGCGAGCCGATGTGCAAAAGGCCGGTGGGGCTGGGGGCGAAGCGTCCGATATACATGGGGAGGGATTGGTTTAATAGCGTTAAAACTGAGTTTTCAGGTAGCCTCTGTGCAGGCTGAAGGCTACCTGAAACTTGATAATCAAAGGTTTATTCCACCCACTGCACAATCTCTTCCATCGGCAGGCGGGTTTTGGCGCGCACTTCTTCGTTGCGGTAGCCGAAGGCGGCCATGAGGCTGACGCGGTATTCGGCTGGGTTGAACAGACCTTTTTCGGTCAAGAAGGCATTAACTTCTTCCTGCCGGAAGCCCTCGATCGGGGTGGAGTCGATGCCGATAAAGGCGGCGGCGGTCATCATATTGGCCAGGGCGATATAGCTTTGTTTGCTGGCCCAATCGTGGAAGGTACGCGGGCTTTCGGTGATGCGGAAGTTGTGTTCGGCAAACTGCTTGAAGAAACCTTCGCGCATTTCCACGATGTGCGGCGGGATATGGTGCACCCCGCTCCACATTTTGTGCCGGTAGTCCGGCTGCATTGCGGCTTGGGTGCGGGCGAGGAATACGATAAAGTGGCTGCAATCCATGATTTTATCTGCCGCGCCCCAGGCCAGCGGTTTGAGCTCGGCGCGCAGCGCAGGGTTTTGGATCACGAGAAAGCGCCACGGCTCCAGCCCGAAGGAGCTGGGCGAAAGGCGGCCGGTTTCCAAAATAAATTCGAAATCTTCACGGCTGATCTTTTTGGCCGGGTCGTATTTCTTGCAGGCATAGCGGCGGTGGAAGGCTTCGAGGACGGTTTGTTTGGTATCCGGCATGGCGGTCTCCTGAATGAGGCGGTGAAAAAGGGAAAAGCATAGCGGGGGCATGGGTGGAAGTCAAAAAGGCTGGTTGGCAAGTTTTTAGGTAGCCTGTTCCGTCAGAAGGCTACCTGAAAAACCAAACAGCGAAGGCAAAGCCGCCTGCCGGGCGCAAAAAAAGCTGCCGGTATTCCCGGCAGCTTCGGTGTTTCCGCCAAACGGCAAAATCAATACATGCCTTCGCGCTCTTCGCGGGTGGAGATGTAGATGTTTTTCACCTGGGTGTAGGCGGCGAGCATCATTTTGTGCGTTTCGCGGCCGATGCCGGAAGTTTTGTAGCCGCCGAAGGGGGCGCCGGCAGGCAGGCGGTTGTAGCAGTTCACCCACACGCGGCCGGTTTCCAGGGCGCGGGATACGCGCAGGGCGCGGTTGATGTCGCGCGTCCACACGCCGCCGCCGAGGCCGTAGTCGCTGTGGTTGGCCATTGCGATAACTTCTTCTTCGGTTTTGAACTTAATCACGGTGGCTACCGGGCCGAAGATTTCTTCTTGGGCGATGCGGCTGTGGTTGCTGTCGGCGGCAATCAGGGTGGGCTCGACAAATTCGCCTTTACCCAATTCGCCTTCCACTTTTTTACCGCCGGTGATGATGCGGCAGCCTTCCTGCTCGCCAATTTTGACGTATTTCAAAATGGTTTCAAGCTGGCCGGCGTTTACTTGCGCGCCCATTTGGGTGTCGTCTTCCCAAGGCAGGCCGACTTTCACTTTTTTAAACTCTTCGGCCAGCGCGGCTACGAATTTGTCGTAAATGCCTTCCTGCACGAAAATGCGCGAACCGGCACAGCATACTTGGCCTTGGTTGAACAAAATGCCTTTTTGCGCGCCTTCCAAGGCTTTGTCGAAAGGCATGTCGTCGAAGAAGATGTTGGCAGATTTGCCGCCCAATTCCAGGGTGGACGGAATCAGCAGCTCGGCAGCGGCGATGCCCACGCGGCGGCCCACTTCGGTGGAGCCGGTGAAGGCGAGCTTGTTGAAGCCTTTGTGGTGCAGCATGTATTCGCCGGATTTGCTGCCTTTGCCGGTAATCACGTTGAGCACGCCTTTGGGCAGCAGGTGGTTCACTTTTTGGGCGAAAGACAGCAGGCTCAGTGAGGTGCTGGAAGAGGGGTGGATCACGATGGTGCAGCCGGCGGCCAGCGCGGGAGCGATTTTCCAGGCGGCCATGAGGAAGGGGAAGTTCCACGGAATGATTTGGCCAACCACGCCGATGGGCTCGCGCAATACGATGGAGAGGTCTTCTTCGTCCAGTTGGTTGGCACTGCCTTCTTCGCCGCGAATCACGCTGGCGAAGTAGCGGAAGTGGTCGGAGGCCAACGGAATGTCGGCGGCGCGGGTTTCGCGGATGGGTTTGCCGTTGTCGAGCGTTTCCTGCAGGGCGAAGAGTTCGGCATGCTCATCAATCACATCGGCAATTTTGTTCAGAATGGCGGCGCGCTCGGTGGTGGTGGTTTTGCGCCAGGTTTTAAACGCGGCCTGTGCGGCGGCTACGGCGGCATCCACATCGGCGTCGGTGGCGTCGGTGAATTTAGCCAAGAGTTCGCCGTTGGCGGGGTTGTGCGATTCCAGCAGGTTGCCGGGCTTTGTCCACTCGCCGTTGATGAGCAGACCGTATTCGCGGTCGAAAACGTTCAGATTTTTAGCCATTTCGTTGGTTCTCCTAAGAATTGTGCAGGGGCTGGCGGCCCACTCCCAATAACATAAACAGCATTCGATTGATGCTGTGGGCGCAGCATATTCTTTTTTTCCAACTCTTTCAAGGATGCGTATTACCAAACCGGGCTTGTTTACAGATTAAAGGCTACCTGAAAACAAAGCTTCAACGCAGTTAAAATGCCGCGCAGGCGGCTTCGCAGCGCTGCTATTTCCATAGGGCTTGCACACTCTGCTGTTTAGGATGAAAATGACAATATAACAATGAATAATCAGCCTGCCGCCACAGCCGCGGGCAGGCAAAACACATCAGGCCGGAACCGGTTTTTTGTTGCCGCAGAAGCGGAGGAGGATAAGCAATGCAAACGATTAAAAAAATTGATGCCGCAGCCCTACGCGCGTTTACCGAAGCCGCCTTTAAGGCATACGGCTTCGTGCCGGACGAATCGGCGCAGATTACCGACGTGCTGATGGCGGCCGACCTCTGCGGCGTGGATACGCACGGTTCGCAGCGGCTGGAAATGTACCGCCAGCATATCAACGGCGGCTTCGTGCGCATCGGCGCCCAACCGGAAACCGTGTTTGAAACGCCCGTATCAGCCGTGGTGGACGGCCACGCAGCCATGGGGCAGCTCGTTGCCCGCTACGCCATGCAGCTTGCCATCGACAAGGCCAAACAAAGCGGCATCGGCATGGTGTCGGTGCGCAATTCCAACCACTACGGCATCGCCGCCTACTACAGCAGCATGGCCGCCAGCCAAGGCCTGGTGGGCATTTCCATGACCAACTCCTTCCCCATCGTGGTGCCCACCTACGGCCGCACCCCGATGATGGGCACCAACCCCATCGCCGTGGCCATTCCCGCCAGCCCGACCGATTTCAGCCTCGATGCCGCCACCTCCGTGGTTGCCTTCGGCAAACCCGAGGTCTACCTCAAAAAGGGCCTGACCGCCCCGCTGGGCTGGGCGATTAACAGCCAGGGCGTAGACGAAACCGACCCGCAGATTATCGTGGAATGCGTGCGCCAAGGCTTGGGCGGCATGTATCCCTTGGGCGGCGGCAGCGAGCTGTTCGGCAGCCACAAAGGCTACGGCTATGCCGTGTTGGTGGAATTCTTCTCCGCCTGCCTCTCGCAAGGCACCACGTCCAACCACACCATGAAAAACGGCCATGCCGGCATCTGCCACCATTTCGCCGCCTTCAACCCGGAAATCTTCGGCGATGCCCAAGCCATCCGCAGCCGCTTCAGCGCCTACCTGCAAGAGCTGCGCGAATCGGCGAAAGCCGCCGGCCAAGAGCGGATTTACATCCACGGCGAAAAAGAAGCCGAATGCTGCCGCGAACGCAAACAAAGCGGCATCCCCATCCTGCCCAAAACGCTGGACGAAATGCGCCGCCTGGCCGAAGAACTCGGGCTGCCGTTTGAGTGGTAGGGCTTGGATACGGCCGTGATAAAGGCTGCCTCATGATAAATCATACTTGTAGATTTGATGGGTGTACTCCTTCAGGGATAAAAATAGAGTGGTTTGTTGATAAAAATAGCAGACGTATCACTAATTTCTATCCGCAGAGAGATAAGTAACTATGAAACTTATTTATGAGTATTGGTTTAATCCTAGTTATAATAAACATGAGCCAATTTGCTTATCATATGAGGCGAATAAACGTAACTTGCCTAGTGAACCGGATCATACAACAGATTTTGAAGAAGAAAGGATACTGGCAGCTTTGCTAGGTAATTCTGATTCATTATATTCTGCTCCATTTGCCAAAGATAAATTGAACAGCCCATCCATTAAATGCCAGTTTATTGGTACTGAAGGATGGGATGCAGAAATTGTCGATAATGAAGTGCAGATGCGATTTGCATTTGCTTCAGATGATCCTGAGGATGAAGATTACCAGCCGCTTCTGATTCTTCCCCGCAAAGAGGTAGCCTATGCCATGGATAAATGGCTAGCATTCCTGCAACGGGAAGTGGATCCGGACTATTCGGAAATCATCGACACCGAAGAGGCGTATCGTTAATCCATAAGAGGCTACCTGAAAATGCGAAAAACAATTTTCAGGTAGCCTGACGCAAGACAGCCACCAACAACACATCCCTTCTATGACCGGACAAAAACAATATCCAAAAACCTACCGCTTCAGCCCCAACCCCACCGGCAAACCCTACCAACCGGACCCCGCCAACAAAGAGCGCGATTTGGAAACGGCGCGGCGGATACAGCGGAGGCTGCTATTTCCAAAATTCGGTTTTCTCACCGGATTCCTGCCACTGTTCATAGCCATGGTGTATGAAAAGCTAACCGGCGGGCCGGTGTCCGAAGGCTTCATCATTTTCGGGTTTTGCTATGTGTTTACGGTTTGGCCGCTGGCCATCGGCCTCACCCTGCTTTTCGGCAGCTGCCCCTACTGCCATAAGACCCAAGGCCTCAACGGCCGGGTGTATACCCTGACCGGCCGCGAAATTTCCGCCTCGCGCGGCGTATCGCCGTTTATCACGAAATGCATCCGTTGCGGCGCACCCTTATCAGTAAAAGAAGTGGGAGCTGCCTACCGTCGGCTGGAAGAACAGGAAAAGGCTACCTGAAAAACTTTCAGGTAGCCTTTTAGCATTTGTCTGACTATGGCCGGCTGGCCAAATCTTTTTCAATCTTATCCAGCAGCGCAGAGCAGCAGGCGGTGAGGATGCGGCGGGTTTCGTTGAAATTGCCGGTGTACCACGGGTCGGGAACATGGCTGTAGCCGCTATCGGGCAGAAGGTCGGTTATCTTGAAGATTTTGCCGGGGTGTCGGCCGAAGCGTTGTTCCAGTTCGGCCAGGTTGTCGTCGTCCATGGCCAGCAGGTAGTCGAAATCGGCCAAATCCTGCGTGCGCACGCGGCGGCTCACAAAGCCGCTGCTGTCGATGCCTTCGCCGGAGAGGATTTCCAGGCTGCCGCAGTGCATGCCTTCGCCGTCGTGCCAGCCGGACGTGCCCGCGCTGGCGGTGTGCACCGGCAGGCCGCGGGCGGCGGCCATGCTGCGGCAGAGATATTCGGCCATCGGCGAGCGGCAGATGTTGCCCAGGCAAACGAACAAAACCTTAACGGGGCGTTCCATAAGGCTACCTGAAAATCAAACGGCGGCAATAAACAAAGCCACAATGCACAGCAGGTTCACGCCGAACATGGCCGAGCGCAGCGTGGCTTTATCGTTGATGTAGCAATAGATAAAGGCGATACGACTGGCCACGAAGAGCAGCGCCCAGAAATTGATGGTGAACTGGGCGGCGTTGCCGGTGGCGTGGGCGATGATGACGGCGGCGGCAAACGGCGGGAAGGTTTCGTAGCTGTTTTGCTGTGCCGCATCGGCGCGTGCGGCCTTGCCTTGGGCGCGGGCCAGGAAGGCACGCGGGTTGTGGTTGTCGGCCGGGGAAAATCCGGCGCGGTATTTGGCATAGGCGGCGCAGAAAATGGGCAGGAAAATGGCGAAGAAGATGCACCAGTAGGCTAAGGTCATGATGTGTTTGCTCCTATAGGGCTAAAGCGTTTATTTTCTCCCGCCGATATTGCTGCGGCTCGCCGCCCGGCAGGAGGAACATTGCTTCAGACGTAATGGGTTGGAAAGATTGGTTTTGTGCGAGGAGTGATTATACACGGGTGCAAGACAGATAGGCTGTTTCCGGCAATAGGCGGTGGGATGGGATAACGCAATGCTGACAGGCTACCTGAAATTTTCAGGTAGCCTCTTGCACATCGGGAAACACCAGCCGCGCTTCTACGCCGTTTTCGCGGTTGGCGAGCATCAGGCGGCCGTGGTGCAGGCGCATGATTTCGGTGGTGAAGCTCAAGCCCAGCCCGCTGCTGCGGCTGCCGTCGGCGCGGGGGAGCGAGTAGAAGCGTTGGGGGATTTTGGCCAGCGCGTAATCGGGAACGGGGCTGCCTTGGTTGTAAACCGCCAGTTCGGTGCGGCTTCGGCTGCGGGTGAGGCTGAGGCGGATTTCGCTGCCGGTTTCGGCAAAGTCGATGGCGTTGTAAAGCAGGTTGTCGATGGCTTGGCGCAACAGCAACGGGTCGCCTTGAACGGCGTGGGGTGGGCAGTTGAGGGCGATGTGCAGTTGTTTGGCTTGCAGGGCGGCGCGGCTTTCTTGGGCGGCCTGTGCGGCCAAGCTGGACAAATCAACGGTTTGGATGTCGTTCAGGCTGTCGCGGTTTTCCAGTCGGGCAAGTTCGAGCAGGCGGGCGATGAGTTGCTTTTGTTTTTGTGTGTTGCGGTGGATACGGTCGAGCAGTTGCTGTTGGTCGGGGCTGAGGGGGCTGTCTTGCAGCAGTTCGAGGGCGGCCTGCTGGGCGGTGAGCGGGGTTTTGAGTTCGTGGGTGAGGCCTAAGACATAATTTTCAATGTGTTGGCGGTGGTCGAGTTCGTCGCGCAGGTGGGCGACGGCGTGGACGAGGCGGTAGAGGTAGCTGTCGCCGAATTGGGGTTGCGGGGCTGGGCGGTTGGCGGCCATGGCTTCGGCATAACGGCGGATGCGGCTGATGCTGCGGGCGAGCCACCAGGCGAGTGTGCCGAGCACGGCGAGGTTGGCGGCGAGCAGGTGGGGGACGTGGGGGCTGCCGTGCGCCAGTGCCCACACGGTAAGCAGGAGAAGGATGCCGAGGATGGCGAAGAATAGGCGGAGGCTGAGGTGTTGGAAATATTTGAGCATGGGGAGCTTGGTTTGGGGTTTCAGGCTGCCTGAAAGCTGCCTTGGAACGATGCGTGGGCAATAAGTGCCCACCCTACGGAGCGTATCCGTTTTCAGGTATGGTGGATATGCTGGGGGGCTTGGAGGCTACCTGAAAAGTGATATGGCTTGAACGCAGGAGCATTTATGCCTGCGTGGTTTGCGAAAACCTAACAGGCGGCGATAAACAGCGCAACGATACACGCCAAGCAGCCGTACCAGATATTGGAGCGCAAGGCGGCCTTATCCTGTGCGTATGCCCAAATATAGGCGGCGCGCAGCAGCAGGAACAGGGCGGATAGGATATTGACCGTGCTTTGCGCGGCTTCGCCCGTGGCGTGGGCGATGATGACGGCAGCGGCATAAAGCGGCAGCATTTCGTAGCCGTTTTGTTCTGCGGCAAAAAGTCGTGCCGCTTTGCCGGATGCCTGCGCGCTGTGGCGGCGGGGTTCGCGGTTAGCTTCGGCATCAAGCAAGCGGGCGGACTTTTTGGCCAAGAGGGAACACAGGCTGTTGAGCAGAGCGAAAACGAGTATGCTGAAATAGGCGAAGGTCATCGGGGGTTTCCTGATTGTTGGGCAGTTCTGGCATGGATAGCGTTCGCTCCGGTAATCGGATTCTGAGCTGTATAGGCTGCATTGGCGGGCGGGTACTGGCTGCCACCCCATGAAACCGAACGGGAAAGGCTACCTGAAAACCGTCAGGTTCATCAATCCGGCCTGCTCGCTGATCAGCGATGGCAAGCCGGGTAAATGATGGCTTTTCTATGATGATACGTGAGAAATAATATCCGAATTGATGGCGGAACATTGCTTCAGGCTACCTGAAAATTTTTCAGGTAGCCTTTCCTATTCAGCCGAACAACGCGCCGATGGCGGCATATACGCTCAATACGGCTATCAGCGAATCCACGCGGTCGAACACGCCGCCGTGGCCGGGGAGCAGGTTGCTGCTGTCTTTCACCCCGGCGGCGCGTTTGAACCAGCTCTCCAAAAGGTCGCCGCCGATACCCACGAACGTGAGCACGGTGGCGGTAAGCATGATGCCGAGCCAGGAAATATTGAAACCGAACCAGCCTGCAGCACGCGCCAATGAAGCGTACACCAACACGCACAACAGCCCGCCAAGCACGCCTTCCCAGCTTTTGCCGGGGCTGATGGCGGGGGCGAGTTTGCGTTTGCCCCACAACCGGCCGAACACATAAGCAAACACGTCGGCAACCCACACCAGCATCATCACGGCCAAAAGATGGAGCGCAGATTGGCTGTCGGGGCGCAGTTCCAGCAGGGCAAACCAGAAAGGCAGCATCAGCAGCCAACCGGCGGCCAAGCCTTTCCAATCGGCCTGCAAACGCCATTTGAAACGCAGCCAGGCGGGCATGCCGAGCAGCCAGAAGGCGAGCACGGCTGCCCACGCCGCCGCCGGCAGCCGCCAGCCGCCGCCCCAAGCCAGCGCCATAAACAGCGCAGTGCCGGCCAAATAAGGCCGCTGCACTTGCTCCGGCATGCTGCACAGCCGGCTATATTCCCATAGGGCGAGCAGGGCAATCAGACCGGAAAACAGCGCCCACAAGCCGCTGCCGGCGGCAAACAGTATGCCGAGCATCAGCGGCAGTAAAACCAGGGCGGTGAGGATTCGTTGTTTGAGCATAGTTGGATTCTTTCAGGTAGCCTTTGGGGGGGATGGCGGCAAAACCGATACCGTATTGAAGGTTTATGGCCAATTTGTTTAAACGCTGGGATTATAAGCGAAACCGCCATACATAAGAAAAAAGGCTACCTGAAAAACCGAAAATGGGTTTTCAGGTAGCCTTTCTCCTGCCCCGCCGCCGAACAGCCAAACGCTTTTTGCTATAATCCCATCCTTGTTTTCACTCGATTTTCCCCAGCCAAATGGATTTCTCCCAAACCCTCTCCAAAGACCGCCACTTCCTGCAATCCGCCTTCAAAAATCCCAACAAATACGGCGGCTTGTCCAAAGTCGAAGAAAAATACCGAAAATCGCACGAAATCTTTTTGAAGCGTTTGTCCGCATTGCCCAAACCCGAGTTCGACAACACCCTACCCGTTCACGAAAAACTCGAGGAAATCAAAAAAGCCATTGCCGAAAATCAGGTAACGATTATTTGCGGCGAAACCGGTTCGGGCAAAACCACGCAGTTGCCCAAGATTTGTTTGGAACTCGGACGCGGGGCGGCGGGGCTAATCGGACATACCCAGCCGCGCCGTTTGGCCGCGCACTCGGTGGCGGAGCGGATTGCCGAAGAGCTGAAATCGGAAATCGGCAGCACGGTCGGCTATAAAGTGCGCTTTACCGACCACACCTCGCGCGATGCCTGCGTCAAGCTGATGACCGACGGCATCCTGC
>ERZ773008.1527-NODE-1527-length-16148-cov-3.966694_pt1 | contig 16148 bp, 17 predicted proteins | sample MGYA00580664_ERZ773008 | MGnify/ENA primary metagenome ERZ773008 (study PRJEB29015, sample SAMEA2738016) | human oral metagenome | biome: human oral; feature: human-associated habitat; material: dental | place: China | collected 2048 ... | reverse complement strand
AAAAAAAAAAAAAAAAAAAAAAAAAAAAAAACCCAAAATTTTTTCCCACAAGGAAATCCAGCGGCTTGCTCAGGATCTCCAGATGATGAATTTGCAGCTGCTCTAGGACTTATTTAATAAATTTTAAAAAGGAGGCTATAAATGTCTATCAATTACGTTACGAAACGAGAAAAACAATTTGATCAGAAATTGATGCAGGGCGCATTAACAAGCATTTTAGAAACACCAAAAGTTAATTGGTTGGGTGCTAAATCATTTGAAATCCCTACTGTATCTGTATCTGGTTATAAAGCACACACGCGCTCAAAAGGTTATAACGCTGGTACTGTCTCAAACGACAAGAAAGTTTATACTCTTAACTTCGACCGTGATATTGAGTTCTTCGTTGACTCTGCAGATGTTGATGAAACCAACGAAGAATTATCAGCAGCTAATGTCACAGGTACATTTATCACAGAACATGCAACGCCTGAACTTGATGCGTATCGCTTCTCTAAATTGGCTACAACAGCAATTACAGCAACAAAATTCAAGTCAGAAGATGATTACTCAGAAACTAATGTGTACTCACGTTTGAAATCTGCTATCTTGCCGATCCGCAAGTATGGAGCAGCTAACATCGTGATCTATGTATCTAGCGAGATCATGGATTTCTTGGAACGCTCAAAAGATTTCACGCGCTCAATCTCTACTACTTCGCCTCAAGGTATCGATACACGTGTTACATCTCTTGATGGTGTACAAATTATCGAAGTTTGGGATGATGCACGCTTTAAAACACAATTCGAGTTTACAGATGGCTTTGTGAAAGCATCTGGCGGTAAAGACATCAACTTCCTTATCGTAGCTAAGCCAGCAGTAATTGCCAAGGCTAAATTTAACTCAATTTATCTCTTTGCTCCTGGCCAACATACAGAAGGTGATGGATATCTTTACCAAAACCGCATGTACCATGACTTGTTTGTTTTAGAGAACAAAAAAGATGGCGTTTATGTTTCTCATAAATCCGCTTAGGAGGTAAGAAATGAAGAAATATATTAAAGAAAATCAAGTTTACACTGTCCAAGAGGGCAGTGAGCTTGAGGTACAGTTGCTTTCAGATGGTTTTGAAGAAGTCGTAGAGACTGAGGACAAACCAAAAAAGGCGACACGCGCTAGCAAAGCTGATGCTGAATCAAAAACTGAAGATGAGTAAGGAGGGATAGAGTATGAGTCTTTTTAAAGCACAAAAAAATATCTACTTTACAAGTCTAGATAAGGTTGTTGCCACTGGCGAGACTATCGATCTGGATCAAGAATACGCAGACGCAGTAAATGCTGATTTAAAACCAGTATTTCCAGACGTTGAAGCTGTACTTGTGCCAGTTGAAGATGGAGAAAAGCCAAAAAAGGCAACACGCGCTAGCAAAGCCGACGCTGAACCAGCGAAAGATGCAGCAAACGATAAATAAGGGGTGGCAACACCCTTTATTTGTAAGGGAGGTTACTCATGTCTTATTTAACACAAGAAGAGTTTGTCAATCTGGGGTTTGATACTGTATCAGATTTTGAAAAACTGTCCAAACGAGCAAAGATTGCTATTGATTTATACACCCAAGGCATTTATCAGCGATATATCAATTTTGATAATGAGATTGATCATCGAAAACAGGCGGTAAAGCTAGCCATGGCATTTCAGATTGCTTATCTGGATGTTTCGGGCATCACAACAGCCGATGACAAACAAGCTATGACAAGTGTTTCCATCGGTCGTACATCAATCTCTTATCGCAAGCCTCAAAATGTATCAGCAGGTCAGCGGTTCAACCTTTCGCTGGATGCTGAGAATGCCCTGAGACAGGCTGGATTTAGTCTGATAACGGCAGTTGATTATGATCGATAAACGTTTATTAACAGATGTTGTTTCTGTCCGAAAGGTTGCGGGCAAAAACGAGTTTGGAGATGAGAGTTATGCTAAAGCGCTAGAGATTAAACCAGTAAGATTTGATCGATCAGTGAGCGTTACGGGTATTAATAACTCGAAATCTCGACAGAAATCTGGTGTTATCTATATTTACCCTAGATTTGCTAACGTGACAATTGATGATACTTGGCTTGGTGCAACTGTTAATGATGGATCCCGTGATTATATCATTACAGGTTATCAGCCTAATTACCTAAACGGGAAAATATTTAGCTATGAAGTCGAGGTGATTTGATGGCTGATGTTAGAGTCGTTGTTGATCTTGGTGGTGTTGACAGAAAACTATCTCCAGAAGTGGAAAAACGTGGAAAGCTAGCAATGGCTAGCCAAGGGATGATGATCATGGAGCCATATATACCTCTGAGAGGCGGCCCATTGAGAGCATCTGGACGCATTGAAGCAAATGGAGATATCAGTTATAACACTGTCTATGCTAGAGCCCATTTTCACGGCACAAATGGGATCGTAGTGTTTAGGAGATACAGGACACCTGGTACAGGTAAGAGATGGGACAGGGCACTAAAAGCCAATGTCGAGAAATTGAAACAAGTTGCCGTTAGAGCAATGGGGTTGAGATGACACAGAATAATAAAAATTTTCAAGTCGTGCTGTTGGATCATATCAACGCTATCAATAACCTACCATTAAAAGCTCGCCTTGATTATTTTGAGGATGATAAAGATGATTTAGTCATCAATGCTTTACCTGGAGGATCGATTGATAAGCAGTACATGGATGGTACTAGAGAAGTATCTCTACCTTTTGAAATTGCTGTTAAATGCAAGAACAATCAAAAGGCTAGCGATACAATCTGGCTCATCAATGGATACTTATCTAGCTTTGATATTGATTTACCTAGCACAGATAACACTTATAATTTTCTATCTCTTGATGTTGGGAAACCTGGCATCAATGGAAAAGATGAACAAGGTTACTTTGTCTATACATTGCAAGTGACCGCTAAATTAGAAATCGCAGGAGGATAATTATGGCACGTCAAAAAAATGCCAAGCGCAAACACTTAGTAGCACCATTTGACCCAAGTAAAGCAGACACTGTACCAGCTGATAACGAATTTTTCCCATTGGCAAAGTATATCGAAAGTATCGAAGATGATACTGACGAAGAAACAGATGACAAAGGATATTACGATGGCGATGGCACAAAAGAAGAAACTGTTACATCGGTTGCTGGTGCTTACACAGCTGAGGGTATCTATGATCCTGAAGATAAAGCACAAGCACTTATCGCAAATATGAAATATAAAACTGGTGACGGCCGCCGTTTGTGGCACCGTGTGATTGAGTCTAATGGCAAGAAATCATTCACTCAAGTAGCAAATGCTTCTGAGATCAAAGCTGGTTCTGGTGATGCAACAGATTATGAAGGATTTGGTTGCAAACTCAAATGGATCAAATCGCCAATCGAAAAAGCTATCACCTTATAATTAAAATTTTTTGGAGGAAATAGAAAACATGGCACGTACTTATAACTTTGGAAATCTCAAGGATGTTACGACATTTAATATTGGAGATGTAACTCTTGAATTTCAACCAACGGATGAAAAGAGCGAGATGCTTGAGAAGAAATCCGCTGAATTAAAGGCAAAGGCTGAGCAGATTGATGAATCTGGTACAGAATGGGAATTGCGAAAAGAACTCAAAGACTTGCTAGATGAGTTCTTTGCAGTAGCTTTTGATGCTGACACACCACAAAAGCTTTATGACGCTTGTGGACAAAATACCATCTCTTACCTCAAGTTATTCTTGCAGATCGCTGATGCTTTGCGAGAAGTCAACGAAGAACGACAAAACGATGAAGCATTTAAGAAGTATCTTGCTGAATAATGTTTGATATTTCCAAAAAAATGGATGACAGGCTGGTACTCGGTGATACAGAGTATCAGCTTTTATTATCGTTTGACCGTGTGTTGTGGGTCTTTGATATGTGGAGTAAAGAACATATACCACCGCATCTAAAACCTAAATTGGCACTAGCTAAGTTAACCGAAAATGAAAGTTTTAAAGACATGGATACACAAGAGGCTTTAGAAGTCTATGAAGAAGTATTTAGAAAACATATACAGGTTACAAAAGCTGTTGATGAGGTTGATAGATATGACATTGAGGGTAATGTATTACCTAAAAAGCCTAAAGAACAGTCAGACGGTAATGATAACCCCTTATTTTCAATCAAATACGATGGTGAGTACATTTTTTCATCGTTTATGCAGGCTTATCAAATTGATTTGATTGAAGAACAGGGGAAATTGCACTGGCAGAAATTCAACGCTTTATTAGCTGGTCTGCCAGATGGCACTAAATTTGTGGAAGTTATGAAAATCAGGGCATGGAAACCTCAAAAAGGTGAAGATCCCAAAGAAAAACAAAGGATGCGCAAATTACAAGAAGAATATGCGCTACCAGATATCTAAGAAAGGGGGGATTAAATGGCTTCTGATGGAAAAGTTACCATTACCATCGATTTGGATGGAGCAAAGGCTAGAGGTGAGGTTAAATCACTTAAAAGCATGCTAATGGGGCTTGGTGATACATCATCAAAAAGTTTTGGTACTGGTTCAAAATCTGCACTAGGGTTTGGTACAGCCGTAGCCATTGCTAGCAAAGCTGTCTCTACTGCAATGGGAGCTATTTCTAGCTCCATGGGAGGCGCTATTAGTCGTGTCGATACGATGAACCGCTTCCCTAAAATGATGCAGGCCATGGGCTTCTCTGCAGATGAGGCTAAAGGATCCGTGGATGCCTTGGCAAAAGGTATCGATGGGCTACCTACAGCCCTTGATGAGGTTGTGGCAACCACTCAACAATTAGCACTGATGAATGGTGATTTAGGCAAATCAACTAAATTAACACTGGCTTTAAACGATGCCTTTCTGGCTTCTGGATCGTCAGCTGCTGATGCCAGCCGTGGTTTAGTTCAGTTTAGCCAGATGATGTCGTCAGGGAAAGTTGATATGCAGAGCTGGAAAACCCTCATGGAAACAATGCCACTGGGTCTTCAAAAAACAGCAGAGGCATTTGGGTTTGCTGGGGCATCTGCTAAAAACGACCTGTATCAAGCGCTTAAAGAGGGGGAGATCACGTTTGATCAATTCTCTGACAAGTTGATCGAACTCGATGCAGGGGTTAACGGTTTTGCTGAATTAGCGCGTGTTAATTCGATTGGTATTGCAACATCATTTAAAAATATCAAAACAGCTGTTGTACGTGGTACAGCTAACATGATACAAGCATTTGATAAAGCAGCACAAGCTAGAGGTTTAGGAAGTATTGCATCTAACCTGGACAAGGTTAAGAAGGCAGTATCACAGGCATTTGATGCAACAACACCTCACATCGAGCGCTTTATGGATCTTATCATGCAATTGTACTCAACCATGGAGCGCAATGGAGCGATCAAAGCTTTAAGTTGGGCTTTCTTTAGTGTGAAAAAAGCTGCTGAAAGCGTATTTGAGACATTCACTAAAGGATCTGGATCTACTGGTTGGATATTAATGGCTAGCCATGCGGTAGAAACCTTTGGAAAAGTTGTAGCCTCAATTGCTCAAGGTGTTAAAAAGTTCGTTGATGGTTTCAATGAAACAGATGCTGTTAAAAACTTTAAGTTAGCAGTGGAGGATGCCTTAAATGCTATAGAGAAGATTGCTGGTGCTGTACAGCAGAGCCAGATAATCAGAGATATAGGTAAAGCTTTTGGAGAAGTGGTAAGTCAAGTATCTCAAGCTATTTCTACTATAAGCGAGTTTATATCATCTATGGATCCTGGGACATTACAAGTAATTGTTGATGGGATTGTTGCTTCTTTTATTGCTTTTAAAAGTGTGAAAACAGTCAACAGTGTTGTAAAGAATTTATCAAAATCGTTTAATGTTCTGAGATCAGCTATCACAGGCCATCCAATCTTAACACTAGCTGTCATTATAGCTGGTTTATATACGGCATTTATGACGGCCTATAACGGGAATGAAAAGTTCAGAAAAGCAGTTGATAAAACAGTAAAAGCAGTTACTGATTTTGCCGAAAAGGTAGGAGATATGTTTAAAGGATTTGATCCTTCAATTCTTATCCCTATCGTTGGAGGTTTGACGAGTATTGTGGCCACTCTTAAATCAATGGGTAAATTAAATGGTGTGTTTAACATATTCAAGAAGATCCCGAATCCATTTAAGAAGTTTGGCAAGAATGCCAAGGGTGCTTTTGATGGCATCAACTCATCTGCTGGCCAATCCAAAGGGATTATTGAACAGATATTTTCTGGCATAGGGACTGTTATCGAATCTATTGCAAATGGGATCTCTACAGTATTACAAGGCATAGGCACAGCATTATCTACGGTAGCACAAGGATTTGGTCAAGCAGCATCAATGGCCAATCCATCTCAATGGTTAGCTATGGGGGCTGCATTTCTAATGATAGGCGCTGGAGTGACTCTTGCTGCAGCTGGTATCTATATTTTAGTTCAAGCTGCAATTCAGCTAGCTAATGCAGGTACTGGTGCTCAAGTTGCTTTGTTAGCCTTGGGTATTGGTATAGCAGTTCTAGCTGGTATCTTTGCTTTGTTAGGGCCAGCATTAACAGCAAACACCGCTGGAATACTGGCATTTGGTGCCGCTGTCCTGATGGTCGGGGCTGGTATCGGTATAGCAACAGCAGGGATCTCTCTATTAGCTCAACAGCTACCCACAATAGCAGAATATGGGGTAAGTGCATCAGTAGGTATGTTAGCCGTTGGTGGTGCTCTGTTCGCAATTGGAGCAGGCGCTTTGATTGCTGGCGTCGGGCTTGTTATTTTAGGTGCGGGATTATTAGTTGCTGGAGCAGGTGCATTGGTGGCTGCTGTCGGAGCGATTGCTCTGGGTGCAGGACTAATGGTTGCGGCGGCGGGTCTTGCGGCAGTTGGCGCAGCTTTAAATGTGGCAACGCCATTTATATCAACATTTGCAGATGCTATATCGCAAGTTGTGACCGCTATTAGTACTGGTTTGAGTTCTATCTTAAACTCTATTGCTGGAGTTATCAAAGAGGTAGGTAATGCAGCACTAAATGCAGGGAAAGGCTTTAAATTATTGGCTGATGGAGTGGCTAAGATTACAAGTCTTAATCTATTTGATATGGCGGCATCGCTTGGAGCTGTTGCTGTCGGAGTTGGTGCTATATCTGCTAGTAGTGGGGGGATGGCTAGTGCTGGAAACGGCATGAAGTCGCTAGGACAAGGTTTAATGCTTGTTAGCACATTTGGTACGTCTGCTATGACAGCTTTAACGACATTACAAAGTACCATGACATCACTGCCAGCTACATTGACTACAACAGCAGCAAGTTTTGCAACATTTACCGCTCAAGCAGTTGCAGGTTTGGCGGGCTTATCAGCTATAAATGCACCAATTACATCATTTAGAGCGCAAATAACAGCTATTGTACCAGCATTAGCAATGGCTGTTACAGCATTTGCTCAATTAGGATCATTATCATCTGTTGTATCAAGTCAATTAACGATGATAGCAACAGGCATACAAACTGTCACAACTGCATTTGCTACATTACCAGGGCAAATCCAAAACGCTATGCAGACGGCTCTAACAGCTATTATCAGTGTTGGTTTACAAATGCAGATGCAAGGTAGATTAATCGGCATTAAGACTGTACAGAACATGTCTCAGGGGCTCATTAGTGGCCAAGGACAATTAATGTCTGCTATGTCTGCACTCATCAATGCAGCAAGAGCTGTAGGTATGTCTGGTGTTGGTGTGATGCGATCTGTCGGAGCTTATATAGGTCAAGGTTTAGCCCAAGGTATGATGAGTGCTTTAGGAGCTGTAACAGCGGCAGCTAATGCCCTTGTCGCTCAGGCTGAAAGGGCTGCACAGGCTAAAGCGAGGATCCACTCTCCATCCCGTCTATTTAGAGATAATGTTGGACGCTATATCTCTCAAGGAGTAGCAGTCGGTATTTTAGCAGATGCCAATAAAGTAGATGATGCAATGGGTAGTGTGTATGATCATATCCAGTCATTTAGCTTTAGAGCAGAGGATGTAATCGGTATCGGTAAGTCTAAATTGTCCAAAATCGTACAAGTTAAATCCGACCTTGAGAATGCTGTCAAAGCTACTGTTGAGGTCGCTAAAGAGAAGAGTAACAATCTACTTAAACAAGCTCTTGATGTAGCTGAAAAAGCTGTCGAGAGACCTGTCAATACCTATCTTGATGGTGATGTGTTGGTGGCCAAAACAGGAGACAGACAAAAAGCTTATCAGGATAGAAAGACAATCATAAATAACAGGATGAGAGGTATAAAAATTTGAGTAAGGAAATGACGTTTAATGGCGTAAATATGTCTCGCTATTTTCGCATCACAGACATCATCCGACCGATTGGGAATAAGAGGAGCATCGCTAGCAACGATGCCCCCCTTATTGGTGTTAATGTACAGCAGGTAAAGATCGGGCCTAAAGAGCACACTATCAAATTTGACATGAAAACTAATACGCCTGAAGAAATGGAAAATCTCAAACATGAATTAGCTGGTGTATTGAATGTTTCGGAACCAGCTAAGATTGTATACGGCGATGAATCAGATAAGTATTATCTAGGCTATCCAGTGGATGAGATTACACCAGAAAACATAACAAGATGGTTTCAGCGATCAGAACTTAAAATCCTCATTGCAGATGGTGTGGCGCATTCGTCGACCTATCGAGAGTTTGACGATGTCAAAATTGACAATGGAAAACTAGTAATTGATGTGGATAACAGAGGTACTACTCATGCTTTGCCGATCATAACAGTTAATCACAAATCAACTAATGGATATATCGGACTTGTTAACTCCGTTTCAGCGTTTGAATTGGGAAACAAAGAGGGATATGTGACAGATCCAAGACTGAGATCAGAAAGCTTGCTAAATTATCGAGGAGATAAGGTTTCTGCTGGATTATCTTCTGGCCGTAGAAATCAAGCGATCCTAAATGACACTTCGCAAGCATTAGATGGAACACTTGGGATTGTTAATGTATGGAATAGACCACATATGCACATAACAGGTATTGGAAAAGGTAATGGCAACCATGCAGCAAGTCTTACATGGGATATACCAGCAGATTCATTTGGCAACCGTGGATCTTTGAACGAGTATTTTTGGTGGAGACAAGTTTTTCGGGTAGGTCGATATGATCAGCTCGGTTTCATTAAAATTATGTTTTCAGACGAGCAAGGCCGTTTCTTGTATGGCGTAGAAAGTATCAAGAGAGAGACGGGTGCTAAATGTGAGTATAACTTCCTGGTCACAAATGGCCAAGGTGGATATAAATTAGTCAATCAGTGGGAGTTCGAGGCTGAAGAGAATCAAGCAACAAATCCGTTTGATCCTCCTAGAGGTTGGTCTGATTTAGAGCGTAGAGATGATGTTGTTCAGGTCTTCTGGTTTGGTGGCTATCACAAGTTTAGAGTTCCAGAAATCGCTGGTAAGAAATCTGCTAAGATCCATATTGCCCTAGGTACATTTGGTAATAGAGAATGGCCAACACATATGTATATTGATGGTTTTGAGTATCGAAAAGATATGGTCTCTGGTAATCGAGCTGTACCAAATAGATTTTCAGCGGGTACAGAGGTAGTTATCAACAGTGAAGATGATACTGTACAAGTAAATGGTATCGATAGTGTATCGGATGTAGTGGATGGATCAAATTGGCTATCCATACCACCTGGAAGGAGCTCTATTGAATGTTATCTGTCAAGCTTTTCTGGAGATAAACCAAGTATAAAAGTTAAGTTTGAGGAAAGGTGGCTTTAATGTTATTAACAATACACAATCAGCATCTTAAAAAAGTTGCATTTATTGATAACAACAAACAAAAAACGCTGAACTATTACGATGATACCTGGACAAGACAATTAGAGACTGGATCATCAACGTTTGAATTTACGGTATTTAAGCGATCTGTCCAATCAGATATGTTGGGGTATAAAGCATATAAGACATTACATGATAAAGCTTTCGTTTCATTCAAATATAAGCAACAAACCTATGTATTTAATGTAATGAGGGTTGAGGAAGATGAGCATACAATCAAATGTTATTGCGAAAATCTTAATCTTGAGCTTTTAAATGAATACGTAAATCCTTATAAGGCTAGTGAAGCACTGACCTTTAAGCAGTATTGCGATAATATGGGCTTGCTCAACTACTCAGCATTATCAATCGGGATCAATGAGGTAGCTGATTTCAAGCGTACTCTTGAGTGGGAGGGGCAAGATACTAAACTTGCTAGACTACTATCTTTAGCAAATAAATTTGATGCAGAAATTGAATTTGAGACAAAGTTAAACCCTGATAGTACTTTAAAATCATTTAAAATTAATGTTTATCGTGAAAATGACGATGAACATCAAGGGGTAGGTAGGGTCAGAACAGATATTAGGTTGGAATACAAGAAAAACCTAAAATCTATCAAGAGAACTGTTGATAAAACTGGCATCTTCAACGCTGTTAGGCCAACAGGTAAGACAGAGGGGGATGATCCTAAAGAAGTCACTATTGGTGGCATGGTTGATCCCATAAAAGAAAAAAATGCTAAAGGAATTTTAGAGTTTTATCAAGATGGAGATGTGCTATACGCTCCTATCTCTCGGCAAATGTACCCATCAGCGTTTGCTCCAGAAAATAATGATGATCAATGGATCAGAAAAGATTTATTTGTTGAATCTGACAATCAGAAAGTCATTAGAGCAGCAGGTTTGAGAGCTTTGAAAAAAGCAGCCTATCCAGCTGTTACTTATGAAATTGATGGATTCTTGGATGTTGAGATCGGAGATACAATCCAGATTTACGATAATGGATTTTCTCCAGCGCTTAATATCAGAGCTAGGGTCTCAGAACAGATTATAAGCTTTACAAACCCTCAGAATAATAAGACAACCTTTGCTAATTTTAAAGAGCTTGAAAATCGTCTATCTAGCAATTTACAAGCAAGGTTAGAACAACTTATAGAGGAATCTAGACCGTACGTCATCAGACTATCTGCTAGCAATGGTGTTGTGTTCAAAAACAACAGAGGGTTATCTATTATCACCCCTACTTTATTAAAAGGTAGTAAAGAGATATCTGGTGTTGAATGGAAATGGCAACTAAGCAATGCATCTGTTACAACCAGCAATACTTACACAGTAAATGCTGCTTTGGTCACAGATGCAAGTAAATTAACTGTAATGGCTTTTGTAAATAACAAAGAAGTCGCAAAAGATTATCTGACATTAGTCAATGTAAATGACGGTATCAAGGGTGATAAAGGAGACAAAGGCACTTTTGAGGGGACTGTTGGACGCAGAAATCTATTAAAAGGCACTAAGACTTTATCGAGATATAGCCCATCATCCGAATACAATGGTTTTAAAGTGGCTAGGTCTGTTGCTGGCGCTACTGGTTATCAAGATACTTACTTAGAAAAGATGACGATAGCAGCTACTGGTAAAGAGTATGTGGCTGTGTTTTATGCTAGAGCAAGTCACGATAATTATCAAATTCGTTGCCATATGTATGGGCCAAACACTGGTACCACAGTTGAAACTAGTACAGGCTATACCGCTAGCAGTAACGCCGACGGTGTGGCTTTGTTAAAAATCACAAGAGAATGGAAGCCTTATTGGGTTAAGTGGGGGCAAAATCCCACAGATAAACCTAGAAACATTATAATTGGACGTCATGGAGTACAGATGGGAGGTATTGCTGGGGCGTGGGTAGAAATCTGCGCACCTGCTCTGTACGAAGGCCATGCAGTTGGTGACCATGTAGACGCTCCAGAGGATACTGAGATACAAATCAAACAAGTAGAAGATCAAATACCAACAAATGTCGCTGGCAGAAACTATATTTTAAACAGTGACATAAGTGGTAGTTTAACTAATGGTAAAAACGTTGATTTAACAATATCTCCTGATTTTTTTTCAGATGTTAACACGGAGCGTAGTTTTACTATGTCGCTCGAAATCGAGGGAAAAAATTTGCAGGCTTTAAATGGACGTAGACGCTTTGGATTGGCATTTTGCTTTAATTTTGAAGATGGAGGACCTTGGTATCCTGAAGTTTGGCAAGAGACTGACACGGATAAAAAGCGAATCTCTAAAACTTGGAATTTGCCTGTCGGTAAAAATCTAAAGAGTATCCAGTATGTCAAAATCATGAACTCAACTGGCTCATCTATTGGGTATGCTAGGCCAAAGCTGGAAATTAGTAGGTTGGTAACTGCATGGAGTGTAGCGCCAGAAGATATTAAATCTAAGGCTGATGGTAAACTTACGCAAGAACAACTTAATGCGCTTGCAGAAAAAACTCAAATACAAGATGCTGAACTAAAAGCAAAGGCATCTATACAGGCTTTGAATGAACTAGAAAAAGCATACACAGCATTTGTCAAGTCAAATGCTGAAGCAGCTAAAAAGTCAGAAACTGACCTTATTGAGGCAGGTAGGAGACTGGAACTTTTAACTACTCAAATTGGCGGATTGAGAGAGATGAAAACCTTTATTGATACTTACATGAGTTCATCCAATGAAGGGCTGATTATTGGTAAAAGTGATGCTAGCTCAACTATCAAGGTGTCTAGCGATCGGATTTCCATGTTTAGTGCTGGTAAGGAAGTCATGTATATTAGCCAAGGGGTGATTCACATTGACAATGGTATCTTTACCGCCAGCGTGCAGATTGGCCGTTTTAGAACGGAGCAATATCCAGAAAATCTGGATATGAATATTATCCGATATGTCGGATAGAAAGGAGTAATATGGCTGAATTTTGGAGTAATGACGATCGTGGTTATCGTATTAGATTATGGGTTGATCAAGTTGGTCAAAATGCAGAAGCAAATAGTAGTCAAGTAAGATTTAGGTTAGCGCTACTTAATACAACAACTACTTTTGCAGGGTATAGCTGTACTGGATATATCGATTACAATGGTCGTCGTATCAATTGGCATGGAACACCTAGTATGCTTAATTGGAATGATACACTTTGGCTCATTGATGAGACTGTCACAGTTAATCATGATGCAGATGGCGTTAAATCTTTTGGCGTAACAGCTAGTTTTAATGGTAGTGGAGGATATTCTCCAGGTACTCTAACGGTTGGAAGAGCTAACTTTACTTTAAGTACCATACCACGATCTAGCTCTGTAAGTGTTGGTGATGGGGTAATTGGAAATGGTTTAGTAATTACAATCAATAGACAAAATCCTAACTATACTCACACTTTAAGGTACGAATGGAATGGTAAGTCTGGCATCATCGCTACAAATGTTGGAACAAGTTACACTTGGGTTATCCCTTCTAATTTTGCAGATGATTTACCAGGTGCGATGAGTGGTAAAGGTACACTATACGTTGATACTTATAATGGTTCTATCAAAACTGGAACACAATCTATTACCTTTACAGCTATTGTTCCAACCAAAATCAAACCAACTTTTAGTGGTATTAACTTGGTTGATACAAACAATACTGTAAAAAAATTGCTCAAAGGTAATAATTTTTTACAAATCATGTCTAATATACAAGTTAATTTTATTGGTGCCAAAGGTACCAATGGTGCTACTATTACAGAGTACAGAGCAGAAATTGTAAACAAAAACCAGTCTATTAATGCAAACGGCGGAACACTTGGTATGATGAATTTTAGCGGATCAGCAACTATCCGAGCTTGTGTGATTGATAGCCGTGGCGTGCAATCAGATACTAAGGATATCACTATCAATGTCATTGAGTATTTTCCACCAGCGTTTAGTTTTACGGCGCTTAGAACAAAGGCTACACCTAACATCATTCAGGTGATCAGAAATGCACGGGTTGCACCAATCGCGTTAGAAGGCAGTCAAAAAAATGTGATGACTTTGAGTTTTAAAGTCGCACCACTAGATAGCAATTCATACACAGAAGATAATGGCAGCGCTTCTGGAACCTTTACTAATCAAGCAACGCTAACTAATTCTGCGGCCAATCTATCTGGTAACTATGCAGCTAATAAATCATTTACGATTGTTGGCAAATTAGCGGATAGGTTCACTAGTGTTGAATTTTCGACTACTATCACAACAGAGAGTGTCGTGATGAGTTACGACAAAGAAGGTCGTGTTGGTATTGGGAAAATCGCAGAACGTGGGAAACCTGGGTCTTTAGATGCAAGAGGTGATTTGTATGGCGATAATGCAATCGTCAACGATATTATAATTGCTGGTAAAAAACTGAGAGATATCTTTTATCCAGTTGGTACTATCTACCAGAGCATCAACCCTGATAATCCATCTGATTTTATCGGTGGTACATGGGAGCGATTTGGTAATGGCAAGGTGTTAGTTGGAGTTGATGAGGCTGATAATGATTTTAAAACTTCGACTAAAGAAGGTGGAGAAAAGTCTCACACACTTACGATTGCAGAGTTACCAAAGCACAGTCACGGAAATACCAACTTTAACACTGGCGGTAGACCATTAAGTGCAAGTACAGGGTGGGAGAATACTAATATAGGCCTCTATCGAGCAACGGATTACAACCAGGAAAATACCTTTAACCAAAGTGTCGGAGAGAATCAACCGCATAACAATTTACAACCGTATGTCACAATTTACCGCTGGCGTAGAACAGCGTAAAAAATCCCATCTTAATAAGGGGATAATGATTATATAATATAAAACTAACTAAGGAGGAGTAGCATGTTAAAAGTTACTAAAACACGACAAACCACAGCAGAATTTTTTGTCACAGAAAATGGTGAGGAGAAACTTGTAAAAACAACAGTAGTTAATACAGGTAATGATGCAGTCTCAAATGTTTTTGAAACCTTGCACGAGCCAGAACTATATGCTAAATACCGCAAGGAAATGCGTAAGCATGAAGCAGAATTGCGAGAATTACGCTATGCGATTGAGGATGAAATCTTGGCAGATCTTGAGAAATCTGGCGAATCAACAGAATAGAGGTGCCTATGCAAGAAAAGGAATTAATGCACTGGCTGATTACAGTTGTTTTTCCCGTAATGATTACGGGAGCTAGCTTTTATGTAGCATCAAAAAACCGCACGGCTGATTTAGAACATCGTTTGACAGAATTAGAAGTGATTAACCGCCAGCAAGAAAAAGTGATTGACAGCCACAATAAGAGACTGGACAAACATGAAGAAGAGCATAAAATCACACTAGCTTTAGTTGAGCGGATTGATAATCTGAATAGAAGCATTAATGATATAAAATCAGATATGAGCGAAATCAAAGACACAATTGGAAAATTATAAGGAGAAATACTATGCAACAAATACAAGAAATCGTTATTAGCGGAGCAATGGGGATTTTGACCATTTTGGCTGGAATTGTGGTAAAAGCATTCAAAGACTTTTTGATCGCCAAAGGTGGCGAAAAGTCAATCAAAATCGTTGAAATCCTAGCTAATAATGCCGTAAATGCAGTTGAACAGGTAGCAAAAACAACTGGTATTAAAGGAGCAGATAAACTAGCGGAAGCTAAAAATGCTATGATAAGCGAACTAGAAAAATACAATGTTTACATGTCAGATAAGGATCTAGATATGTACATTGAGGCTGCTGTTAAGCAGATGGAAACAAATTGGAAGGAAAAGTAATTATGACAACAGTAAATGAAGCATTACAAGATTTAGCGGCTTTGGTGGGTTCTGGCACACCTGTTGGTAATGGCGAGTGCTATGCGCTAGCAAGCTACTATGAGTCTCTTATTAATCCAGATGGTACAGTGGGCTTGGGTGCTGGTGTCGGATATGTCAGTGGTGCAATTGGAGATACAATTTGCGCAGCTAACATTGGCACTAGTTACGATTGGAGCGCTAATGGATGGTCTGTATCTAGTGATGGCGAATTACAACCAGGACAAATATTAACTATCCAAGCCAACGCTTACAATGAGTATGGACATGTGGTTGTCGTTGAATCTGTGGAGGGAGATCAATTAACAGTCATTGAGCAAAATTACGCTGGCGCTCGCTACCCTGTTCGCAACTATTACAGCGCATCTGACTATCAACAAACTGTAGCTCATTACATCACCCCTCCTGGAGCTGAGATAACAGAAAACGCATCTCATACTAATACATCAACCGAACCAAATAGTTATAAAGAAGACGGTACAATGACCGTCACAGTAGATGCCATC
>ERZ773008.1523-NODE-1523-length-16188-cov-3.313643_pt1 | contig 16188 bp, 25 predicted proteins | sample MGYA00580664_ERZ773008 | MGnify/ENA primary metagenome ERZ773008 (study PRJEB29015, sample SAMEA2738016) | human oral metagenome | biome: human oral; feature: human-associated habitat; material: dental | place: China | collected 2048 ... | reverse complement strand
GCAGTCTTAAATTATTCTGGATTGAATGAAGGAATAATCAAGATTATTGAAGCTAAGAATCTGTGGGATAACACAGAATTCGTCAAGAAATTAGCTGAAATCAACACAAATGCTCCAGATAGTCAGAATAAGATTGATAAATTACTAGAAACCTATGGCGTGTTAGAACGTAGAATCCAAAACCCTGCAAATGTTCGTACAATGACGGATGCAGACGGTACTGCTAGACAGGTTGACGGTTTAACAGAAAAAATCGAACGAAATATGTATCTAAGTGCGCAAGGTAGTTATTTCAACACTAGCACAAACGCTGGTGATGTAGCGTATTCGATTGCAAACTATAACGACCTAGTGAACAGCGCTTATAACAAGACGGTTTACTTCACTATTGCATATCAAGAAACAGGAACAAGCGCATTAACAACATGGCAAAACATGTTGAATAGCGGAAGACGTTACGCAACAGGTACAGACGGACATAGTGGTGGATTAGCTTATTTAGGTGATGGTGGTAGACGTGAACCGTTCTTAACACCAGACGGATATTTCGGAGTATCACCTTCCACAGATACACTATACGACTTACCTAGAGGAACTAAAGTCTGGTCAAGTATCGATAATTTTAAACGTGATACGTTGCATAAGCCTTATTTATCGGGTTATTTAAGTCGATTACCACGTTATGCAAAAGGAACTGTAAAGAGCTTCCTTGATAAATCAGATGTGAGAGTGCCAAATGTATTCAGCTCTGGAGGTCAAGTTGATAATTCAACGTATGCACCAGTACTGCACATCGAACACTTCCACGCAGAGAATAATATGGATGTAGAAGAACTATTCAGACAGTTTAAATGGATGATTAAAAGGGAGAGTGATAGATAGTGAAACACTTTATTAAATTTAACGGTAAATCTTCATTAGACCTACACTTGCTCTTATCTGGAGATATACAACACGTTGCAGCACAAAACGATGTAGAAGAAGTGGAGGTTTTAGGTAGAGATGGAAGTATTATTGTGGATAAACACCGTTTAAAGACTGTTGTGCAACCATACGAATTCTATTTAAAACTTCCTGCTAAAGTAAAAATGCAAAATGCTATCGATGCAGTATCCGATTGGTTGTCGCCAGTCGGGTACTGTGAATTAGAGAAATCGTGGGATAAAGATTACATCTATTTAGCTGCATTTAACGAAACATTTAGTGTATCAGAAACATTATTCTACTTAGGAAAAATGGCTGTTAATTTTAAAATCCACCCTATTAAATACTTAAAGAGTGGTAGAGAATTCGTAGAAGTTCAGAATAATTCTGAATTAGTAAATCCTACTAATAGAACAAGTCTTCCAGTATTGAAAATTGCAGGAAACGGTAATGTAAAAATTACTGTTTCAAATACTAGAGGAAGACAAGAAATGAAACTTGAAGATATCGAACGAAAAGTATTTGTCGACTGTGAAAACGAAGTTGCGTACTCGGAAGATGGAAATTCTATGTTAAGTGTTTACGGTGCAGATTTCATCCATCTTGATATAGGGACTAGTCGAATTTCATGGGACAACCCTTCAATGAAAGTTTGGATACAAACGAATTGGGGTGTTAAAGTTTGAGTAAAATATTCGTAGAAATTAAAGGTTCAGACAAAGTAGGATATTTGAAAGATTGGTTAGTAGCCCCAAAAGTCAAAAGAAGAGGAACTCAATTAGAATTTGAAGGTGTGTATCGTGCTGATGGCGTGAATGCACACCTTCTTTATAAAGGGAATATCATTCACAGCGATGCTGATGCAAGAAATAAAGAACAGCAATTCGATATTATTCGTACAGTTTTCGTTGATGATACAAGGATTGAAGTTTATGGAGTACACGTAGCGCATCGGTTAAAGTATTTAAGTTTGCTTCCTAATGTTACAGCAGAAGGGCCAGGATACCATTTACTTCGAACGTGGCTTGACAGCATTGTAGGTCGTAACAAATTCAATATGTGGAGCGATATTACAGAAACTGCAAAAATCGAATGGAGTTTAGATAAAATATCAAACGCTAGAGAAGCGCTTTACGGTCACGAATTGTCTCTAGCAACGGTACTTAAAGCTGATGTAGGATTTGATAATTACGAAATTAAATTATCAAAAAATTTAGGCAAGCGTAGTAATGTCGTGTTGAGTTACGGAAAAAATATAACTGAATTCAGACAAGAAGATAATGATGAAGATGTTTTCACTAGTGTATATCCTTATATGATTCATGAAAAGAAAGTATATACATTAGATGAAAACGAAAGAGTTGTCGATAGTCCTTATTCTAATAATTTTTTATTTGCTCGTGTTCTTCCTGTGGATTTTACAAGCGAGTTCAAAGAAGATGAATTCGATGGTGGAGATGCAGGGGAAAATGAAGCGGAAGGAATTGGGGAAGGGGAAGTTGAAGAAAAATACACTGCTAGTGGTGGTTCTTGGAAAAGAAACAGTACAGGCTGGTGGGATGAATACCCTAACAAGAAGTATCTAAAAAATTGTTGGAAATATATTGATAACGAATGGTATCGATTTAAAAAGAGTGGGTACATTTATCAAAACGCTTGGTTTAGAGATAAACACGGAAACCGATATTACTTTAAAGATTCTGGAGCGATGGTAACAGGCTGGTACAAAGTAAAGAAGAAATGGAAGTATTTCTTATGGTGGGGTGGATTAGATAAAGATAGAAAGAAACCTTACGAGTTAGATAAAGCAAAACTTAGACAGTTAGCAGAAAAATACATTCGTGATCATAACATCGGATTTCCTAAAGTAAACGTAACTGTTTCTTTTGTAGATTTAATGGCTGAAAACCCGAATTTCAATGGAGATATTGCGGTTTATGATGAAGTAAAAATCAAGTTCCCTAATCTAAATAATGCAGTAAGTAAAGCAAGAGTCATAGGAACAGTATGGCTACCGTTATCCGATACTTACGAAAGTATTACTGTAGGTAATGAAGAATCCACACTAACACAATCGATAACCAGTCGAGTTGAAAACAAATTAAGTAAAGTAGAAGCACAATTAGCAGAACAAGCTAGTGCGATTAAAGAAAATGAAAAGTTGTTATTCAGTGAAAGTGATGGAGAAACAAACGTCACTTATACATCAGATACTCTAGATGAAGAAAGTCCATTAGGGTTTCAAAAAGACGATTTGTTGTTAAAAGATAATAAATTGCAGCGGTGGACAGGTACGGAATGGAAAGATGTAGAAACTAAATCGGATGTAGATGTTTCGCACATAGCAATGGGAATGACTGATTTAAAAACACAAATGAAAGTGTTGAAGCAAGAACAAGATGCAAAAGCAAGTCTTTCTGTCGTATCCGAATTAAAACGTGCTTATGATGCGTATGTAGATAAGGAAACTAAGGATAAAGCAAAAGCAGAATCAGACCTTATCGAAATGTGGAAGCGTGTTGAACAAATCAAACATGATCTAGGAAACATGTCTGTTACTTATAAATTCTTAGACCAAAACGTTCGATTAGCAAACGAAGGGATTTCAGTAGGGAATCCATCTGGAGATTGCTACTTATTAATTGCTAATAATCGCATGTCGATGTTTAGTGCTGGTCAAGAAGTTATGTATGTGTCGCAAGGTATGCTTCATATCGACAACGGGGTATTTACTAAGACTTTACAGATTGGTAATTACATCGAAAGTCCATTAGAAAGCAATCCGAATATTAATGTAGTTAGATTTGTAGGGAGAAGGTGATTAGTTGCAAAGATTATATTTTAACGGGAATTGGAAAGGCTATGTAGAAATAACCACAGAATTAGTAAGTCAGAATAATGTCGATGCAACTAGTGTCGTTAGGGTTACTGCTAGAATTGGACAAGACCCGCCTAATGCTATCAATTTTGGCGATGTTGGCGCTTATTTAGGGCTTTACTTAGGTGGTGTGAGTAAATACCTATATTTTGGAGAATTGCAGTTAAACGGAAATTCTCGACTTCTAGGAACGCTTGATTTTACACTTACACACGATGAAGCGGGAAATGTAGATTCTGATTTAAAAATATGGAGTTGGGATACAGAAGGTTTATCGTGGAATGGATTAAATTGGGGTAGTTTAACTCATACGATTTCAATTTCAGTTCCGCAAATCATTCGTTCTGGTATTATCGAATCGGTATCAAACATTACATATATCGGCGAATCCGTAACGGTGAAAATCAAAGATAATGAATCTGGATTGAAACATCAAGTCTGGTATAGAGCTTTTGGAAGTTACTGGATAGATTTAGGAAAAAACATTGATAATGAAATCACATTTACCACAGATAGAGAATTATATAAAAAGTCTGGAAATTCTGATACAGGGTATTTAGATATTTCGGTAAGAACATTTAAAGATGGAAAACCATACGGTGGGGATGTTTATAAAGAGAACATCCCTATTAAAATACCCGAAGAAATCAGACCGAAAATAAGCGACATCGTATTTACTGATAATTACGCAAAGAGTAAGAGTTTGAATATACCGATTTTCTTGCAAAATTTATCAGATATTAATTACGAGGTTCAAGCTGCTAGTGATTCTATAACAGAACCTAAAACGTTCTATATCAGTATTGAAGGTACAGATAGAGCATATTTCGGTAAAACTGGAAACATCGGTTCATTCCACGATACTGGATCGGTAACATTCAGAGTTTATGCAAAAGATATTCGAGGTCGTACTTCGAACACGATTAAGAAAACAGTACAAGTACTGAAATATAAATCTCCAAAACTACTATTCGTAGTTCGAAGAAGTGGAGCTAGAAACGAAACGTTGACGGTCACACGTACCGCAAAAATCGAACCACTAATCCACAATGGGGTGCAGTACAATACATTCTCTTTGAAGTTTTACACAAAACGAATCGAAGATGAATATTTCATAGAAAATCAAGGCGGTTCATTAGAAACTAATTCCACATATCAATTATTAGAACATAGTGCGAATTTACACGGAGCGTTTCAAACCGCAAAATCATTCGTGGTTAAAGGTGTATTAAGAGATGCATTTTCGGAAACGGAATATATCTTCACTGTGAGTACGGAAGATGTCGTTTATTCATATTCTCCAGATGGTATTGGTGTTAAAAAAATATGGGAACACGGTGCGTTAGATGTCGGTGGAGATGTATGGGTAGGCGGATATTTAGCGATTAAGAATAATCGTCATTCACTACCGTTCACAGGGAATGTAGATACGTTAACGAGAGCAGGTAACTATTACGTTTTTAATTCAACAAACATTCCAGCTACTGCAGGATATTTAATCGTATCCTCTCATCCAGATAATGATCAATACGCAGTGCAAACATTTACACCTTATAATTCGTCTGTAACTCATGTTAGAAGACGTGAAAAGAATGTGTGGACTAAATGGACAAACGTGTGGACGGATGCTCAATTATTAAACGGATGGACTAGATACGATGATTCACACTATCCATTGCAGTATAAAATCCGAAATGATGGCTCATTAGAGTTAAGAGGTTCTATCAAAGGTGGTAACAGTGCGGATTATCAATACATTTTTAAAATCCCATCCGAAATTAATGTTTATAAACAAAGTTATTGCAGAGGACTTACTGGGAATTATAAACAGTGTTCAATCATTGTATACAGTACAGGAACGGTTGTTTGTGGTAGCGGTGTTGAAAGTGGATGGTTGTGTTTTGATGGAATAACAATTTCAATTTAAAAACAGGAGTGATTTTATGTTACTTGTAAATATGGAAAAAGTATCACAAGAAATCGAAATGGCTAACGCTTTAATGATTAAAGAAAAAAGAGCTATCGAAGAATTGAACGGTAAGCGTGGAAGTTTAGAATCTCAATTAGAAAATGTGATGAGAGACATTAATAATCATATTACTAATATTGCTAAATATGAAGCGGATATTCGAGATATAGAAAAAGCTAGAGAGATTGTGATGAAGATTGCAGAAAAAGATGCGGAACAAGATAAGTTAAGACGAATGGAAGGAGTTTCGCCACAATAAAATTTAGGGAGTGGTTGCTTATGCACCTAGACATTTACGATGTTGTTAAAATTGTTGGGTTCATTATCAGTTTAATCGGATTCTGGAATATGATGTCTGGAAAGATTACAGCCCAAGAACAACGTCTAACCAAAGTAGAAATGGTTGGTAAAAAAAATGAAGAACAATTAATGAGACATCAAACAAGATTAGATAACCACGATGTAGATAATAAAATCATGTTGCGGTTAGTCGAAAAAGTAGATGCATTAAAAGAAGATATTCAAGAAATTAAACAAAAATTAAACAAGGAGTGATTTTTTATGATGATCAATTGGAAGGTACGTATTTTAAATAAAACATTTTGGGTGACTTTAGTTCCCGCTGTAGCATTATTGTTACAAACATTCTTAGCAGTGTTTGGAATCAAGTTAGAGCTAGGTGAAACAATCGATAAATTGTTAGTATTTATCAATGCGCTATTCGCCGTATTAGTGATTGTGGGTGTGGTTAACGACCCAACAACAAGCGGTGTAAATGATAGCACACGAGCAATGACGTACGAACGTCCGAATAATCAATAGAACAGGATTAGATTAGAAGTCAAACACAGAGGTAGGTATGCATACGATGCGCCTATCTCTTTTTATTTATAGGAGGTAAATATGTTTACATTAAGACAAGCAATTAGTTATGTAAGAAATTTGTCAGATAACAACATCGGTGTTAACTTTGATGGCTGGTACGGTTGGCAATGTTGGGATTTAGTAGCAAAAGTAATATATGAAGCTACTGGAAAAGTAGTTAATGGAAATGCTATTGATTTACTGGATTCTGCTAAAGCACTAGGGATTGAGGTCGTTTATGAAGCTCCCGGAGTAATTGCAAAAGCTGGAGATATATTCGTAATGTCTGTTCCGGGTTCTCCTTACGGTCATACGGGTGTAGTTATCGAGGATTCGGATGGGGTTACACTTAAAACGATTGAACAAAACGTTGACGGAAACTGGGACTACTTAGAAGTAGGAGGACCCGCTCGTTATCGTACACGTTCGTATACTGGTATGGTTGGATATATTCGTCCAAACTATGCTACTGATTCAGAAAACGTCAAACGTCCTAGTGGTTGGATTGAAGATGAAAAGGGTTGGTGGTATAGAAACGATGACGGCTCTTATCCTAAGAATAAATGGGAAAAGATTAACGGAAGTTACTTCAGATTTAATAACAATGGATACGCTCTTGAGAATACTTGGTATAAAGATGAACAAGGGCTATGGTATTGGTTAAAGTCGGGAGGATACATGGCTGTCGGTTGGCAACAAATAAACGGAAAATGGTATTACTTTAACAATCTTGGAGAAATGCAAACAGGTTGGATTCAATACTTCGACAAGTGGTACTATTGCACGGAATCAAACGGTGATATGGTGTCCAAGGAAGTTCGAAAAATTGCGGATAAGTTCTACTACTTCAATGAGAACGGCGAGATGTTGGAACGTGCTGCGGTCTATGTAGACGAAAACGGAGCGATTCATTTCGAATAATAATAATCAAAACAAGCCTACCTTAATTGGTAGGCTTTTTTATTTTGCCCTTTATGCTATAATCGTTCTAAGGGGTGTTGAAATGGATAATGTTTATTTATTATTAGAAATTATTGAAGACATTGAAGAATACGGTGCAGATTATCCAGTCTATGCGATATATAAAAATGATTTAATATATGACTACTGGTATGTGGAAGAACCCGAAGTAGGGTTGGATATGGAAGATACTAAAATTATTATGGAACACTACGAGGAATTAGATTGTATAGATAAAGATTCTGTACGTGAAATGTCATTATTAGAGTTATTGAATCGGTTGAGAGTGCAGGTGGAAGAAAAAAATAATTGAGTACATTTTGAGTACGAAATAATGCAAACGTGTTATTATATCAATGGTTGACGAATCCCTCCTGAAACGTATTTTTATATCTAAACAAATCCCTATGTATCAAAAATGTTGATATATAGGGATTTCTTTTATTTACAAATCTATTCATTTTTGACCTTTTGAGTACATTTTGAGTAAAAAGAGTACAAATTGAGTACAAATTATTAAAAAATATTCCGAATAACCTCGTTTTCTTCCGCTTCTTTTTCCTTTAAAATATGAGCATAAGTTTGTAGTGTTATTGTTGGGTCTGCATGCCCTAATCGTTTACTAACTGTTAGTAATTGAATGCCTTTAGAAAGTAGTATGCTTGCGTGTGTATGTCGTAATGCGTGGAAGGTTATTTTCTTATGAACACCCGCTCTGGTTAACGCTCTTGATAAAGCGTAATTCACAGAGTTATTACTCATAACTGGAAACAAACGTTCACCATTTCTGGGGATTAGTTTTAAAATTTCTAACAATTTATCTGATACGGCAATTACACGTTTAGCATTTCGAGTTTTACCGTCCGTAAATTCTTGCGTGAAACGGTAATCAAATCCGCGATCAATTTTAATTGTTTTATTTTTGAAGTTTATACAATCCCACGTTAATCCCAAACATTCTCCGAAACGCATTCCAGTATACATAGAAAGCAGCATAACATAGCGTGTGGTATAGCTAGGTTGCAACCCTTCTAACAAAGCATGCTCTAAAGCATTAAATTCTTCATAGTTTAAATATTTAATATCTTCATTCTTTGTTAAGTGTTCTTGTCCTTTAACGACAGCTCCTTTTGTAGGGTCGTGCATGATGATTTTAGACTGAATCGCATATTCCATTGTCGCACGTACAGTTTCATGATATTTCTTTACTGTACCTTTTGCTCTCGATTCAGCAAGAGTGTTTAAGAAATTTTGGTATTTCTCTAACGTAATTTCTTTCAACGGTATATTAAATTCATCTTTAACATATTTTATAATCGTCATATAACGAGCCTTAGTAACTTGCGTTATTGTTCCTTCTTTGAATAAGTCAAACCATTTTTTCATTAAATTTCCTAGTAATACTTTGTCTTTTTCAAACTTCTTCCCAACAAGTAATTCATTTTCTTTTAATACGGATGCATCCTTTGCTTCCGCTTTGGTTCTAAATCCACTTTGAGATACGTATTTACGCTCTCCGTTATCGTAGTAATAAACACGGTAAGACCACGTTTTACCTCTTTTGGTTATGCTTGCCATAGTTTACCATCCTTTCTATTTATGGTAAAATAGGGCATAACAAATAGCCCTATTTAAGGGTGATTTTGATATTTACCACACTGCATCCGCCAAGATTGATAGTGTGGTGTTTTTTTATCTCTATATAGAAATCCTCAATTAGAATCACGAGAAATTCACGCGATTAATTATCGTTATTTATAGCATAAACTCAACGTTTTAGTAATGCTCTATTTTTGTAATCACGCGAAAATCACTCGTAAAAATGGATATTAAATCTAGTAATACTCTCTCATTTCTTCCTTAACTCCATAAGTCGCAATTAACTTATCAAAAGTTTCTGGAATATCTTGATACTGTTCTTGGTAGAGAAGAAGCATCAATTCCGTAGCAAATCTATCTGCTTCATTCTCTAGTTTCCCTTTGCCGTTATATGAAGCAGTGTAGAATCCATCTAATCCATAATGATCTAGTGCATGTTTTAGCTCATGAGCCATGACTAGATACCTCAAATTACAATTACGGATATTATCATTAATCCAAATCATAGGTTTATCATTTGGAGTTGATAACATTAGACCTTTCAAATCGCTAGGTAACGACACAAATTTCACGTCAATATTTTCATATTCAGCGATTATAAACGGATTAGCCGTATTGTGACGATTAACTAACTCAGTTACTTCCAATTAATTCCCACCTTTATTTTGTTGTATTTTCTCCCATAGCATAGCCTTAATCATGCCTTCTAATTGCAATTTATCTTCTTCAGATAATTCAATCCCATTGTAAGACATAATTACGCTATTACGTTTTAATGCTTGGTCAAAGACAATTACGTCTTCATTAGTAGCCCATTTAGGGATATCTGAACGACCAAGTAGGTAATCTGTAGATACATCAAAGTATTCAGCGACCTTTTGAACTTTATCTACACCGGGATACGTTTTATCCCAATGGCGAATGCTTCCTTGACTAAAATCAAGTTTTCTTTCCAATTCAGCAACTGTCATTTTACGTTGAGACACTAACTCTTTAACGTTTTCCAACAGCGACATATCAATCACTCCTAAAATTTACAAAATAAAAATAGAAAATTTTACATTTACGTGTTGACAAATGGAAAATATTGCATTATTATTATCTTGTAAGCTGATTAAACGAACAAAACAAAAGAAAAGCAGATAAATCAAATAGTCCGGCAAGACTGATATAAAGCTATTCGTTTGTATTGTTTATTTTGTACGCTTACATAATAGAATATATTACATTAAATGTCAATAGAAATGTAATAAATCAATAGAAAATTTTTCGGGAGGTGCAGGATGAACGAAGAGCAAAAAGCGTTGAAAAAAGAAATTCTCAAAGCCTTAATCGATAGAGATTGGACTACTACTGATTTAGCAAATGAAATGGGAATTTCGAGAATGTATTTAAACGACTTGTTGAACTTCAGACGCGGAACTATCGCACGTATGGAACAAATCAAAGAAATCTTAGGGTTGGAATAGGAGGTAAAAATCATGGATAAAAATAAAAAAGCACCTAACTCTTTCGAATTAGATGCTGAAATGGATGATTTAATCAGAGAAAAAGTCAATGAAGTTTTAAAAGAAAATCATCCAGTGAAAATAGATATTGATACTATGGTTTCAATTTTTGGGACAACCAATGATGGTATCGTTCAATCAATGAAAGTGAACAAGAGTAAGAAATAGCAGCAATAGAATTACCTAAAATTAATTCTTTATCTGAAGTTTCTCGTTGAGTTCTTCTAAGGGTTTCAGTTACTTCAGAAAAAATTGCTTGCTTTTCTTCTTCAGTTAATGTTTTTAAGAAATCTTCGAATGATGGAAACATATAAACACCTCCTTTCCCAATTTCAATTATAGGCTTGAAAGAAGGTTACAACAATATGAAAGGAGAATGAAAATGGATTTTGACGAACTAGTTTTTGAATCGTTACAACGGAATCCACAGAAGTTAATCAATTTATTAATGAACAGTGGGTTTAAGGTAGTGGCAATGAAAACGGACTTAACTACTAAAGAAATGTGCGAACAAGCAAACATTAATTATAAGAGTTGGTTACAAAGTGATGTGCGTAATGATCCACGAATTGTAGCGATGAGAGACACAACTAGTGGGAGAAATCATCAGTACAAATCTAAGGATGTAGACCGAATAAAAGAAATTTGGAGAGAAAGTAAAAGGAGAAAACCATGAGAACAGAACGAAGATTAAAGAACACAGTACCTTTTATGAAATTCCTCTCGTGGTATTTCAAAGGGCTAGGAATTGCAGGGATTAGTATCGTTGCAATCTTAACAGTAGCAACAATAGTTCTGTTGTATATAGGCGAAGCAAACCATCAGCATACAAACAAAGTAGACCTAACGAGAAATGGTAAGTATGTAGAAGTTGATTTTCAAGATACGTGGAATGTGAAAGGAGAATAAATGACATTCGAAGATTTACACTCACACTACTTAGACCCGCCAGAACCTAAAGTGTGGGGGGATGACTATAAATGGGATGAAATCTATATGGGAGATAGGTATTACGAACATAAAGGAGATAAGGTTTTAGAAGAAGATGTTGAAGAATATCTTAGGACGGTTTATCTAACAGAATCGCCAGTAACGAATATCGTCGCTTATGACTGGAAAGGAAACAAAACAGATATAGAAGCGAATTATTACAAATTACAAGGTGATTATGTAAACGAAGATGAAGTAGATGAATACTTAAAAGAAGTATACCTCGTAGACCCAGTAAGAATCGCAGGTGAATAAATGGGAGATATTTACTTAAACGATGATTTACTCGATTCGAAATTACAGCATATTCTGTATGGAAATAAAATCATCGGTCAAATCAGAATGAAGAACGATTCATACGAATTACATTTTTATGAACCACAACACAGAATGACACGATATAAAACATTTAAGGAGGTAGAGAAACAAATTAAATGCGTATCGAAATTGTTAAAAGAACAGAATCAAGAGTTGTTTTAGATATCGAATCTGATTATGTAAATCCACTCTTATTCGAAAAGTATATGAAGTACGGAAAATCTGTGGAAGATGTTGCAGTTGAGATAGTACAGAATATCCCGAACGTGAAATCATTCCACATTGAACCGAAGGGAACGAGAAAGGTGATGGAATACAAATGATGAAAAACAAAATTTCAGTAACAGATAATATTTCGATTGAAGTTTCTAAACACAAAATTGATATTTTTACATTTCTCCCATTCAATATCCAAGTTTATTTTGAAGAAACAATCAACGCTACGTTAGACGAAGACGGTGAGATGTTCGGAAAAAAATATCAATTAAACATTTTTGCAAAACCAAAATATATGGATGAGTGCATGTCAGTACATGATGTATCCTCCACAATCAGTAATTACAAAGACTTAAAAGCGTTCTGGAAATTCGTTGAAAACAACAAAAAGAATTTATTCGATATGGCGGGTTATGAAGGGGAAGTTGAACGATGAAGTCACAGTCAACGGAAGGTATGAGTTATGAAGAATGGTTAATATCCCGTAGACGTGGGATTGGCGGTTCTGATGTTGCAAAGGTCTTAGGGTTAAGTAAGTATTCATCGCCTTATCAAATCTGGATGGATAAAACAGGAAAAATCGAGATTGATACATCAGAAACGAGTGAAGCTGCTTACTGGGGTCAACAAATGGAAGAATTAGTGGCTAAAGAGTTTGAAAAGAGAACAGGGAAGAAGGTTAGGGTATCAAACAAGATTTATTTTCATAAAGACTATCCATTTTTACTTGCGAACGTTGATAGGGTTGTTGTGGGAGAAGATGCAATCCTTGAATGTAAAACAGCAAGTGAGTACTTAAAAGATTCGTGGGCGGATGACGAAATTCCTATCGCATATCTAGCGCAAGTGCAGCATTACTTGAATGTACTCAATAAAAATAAAGCATACATTGCTTGTTTGATTGGTGGAAATAAATTTGTGTGGAAAGAAATCCAAAGAGACGATGAACTCATCGAACAAATGACGGAACGACTAGTAGATTTTTGGAAGAATAACGTACTAGCCGATGTAGCACCACCAGTTGACGGAAACGAATCAACAACAGAATTCATTAGCAAGTTGTATTCGAAAGATTATCTGGATAACTCGATCGAATTAAACGCACAACAAATTCAAGATTTAAAAGATTTAAAAGAATTAAAAAAATACGAATCAGATATTAAAGAGCAAATCAACGGTATTGAAAATCGTATTAAAAACGCTCTAGGACAATCTGAAGCAACGTTTGGAAACAGTATGGAATATAGAGTTAGTTGGAAACCTTTCAGCAGAGTAACGGTTGATTCTAAATTACTGAAATCTAAATATCCAGAAGTATATGAAAATGTAACAAAAAAGAGTGAAAGTAAACGATTCACGGTAAAGGAGATAGGATAAATTGGCAACAAATAACAGCTTAAAACAAGCGATGCAACAAGCACCATCAACAAATGTATCAAGCACAAAAACATTAGGTGTAAAAGCGTTAATCAAATCTGATGCGGTTCAAAAATCATTCAATGAAGTTTTGAAAGATAAAGCAACAAGTTTTACAGCAAACGTATTAAGTCTAGTAAATAATGATGCTTATCTAGCACAATCAGAACCGATGTCTATTATTACTGGAGCAATGACTGCAGCAACATTAGACCTGCCGCTAGATAAAAATCTAGGATATGCGTACTTAGTACCATTCAAAGATTACAAAAACGGTAACGTGCAAAAAGCACAATTCATTTTAGGATACAAAGGCTACATTCAGTTAGCACAACGATCAGGACGATATAAAGCATTAAATGTAACACCAGTTTATGAAGGGGAGTTAATCAGTTGGAATAGACTTACTGAAGAAATTGAATTCGACCCAGAAAAGCGTGTTAGCGATGTGGTTATCGGATATTGTGGACATTTCGAATTATTAAACGGATTTAAGAAAACAGTCTACTGGACAAAACAAGAAGTGGAATATCACCGCATGAAACACAACAAGGCTAGAGATAAGAAAACTCTAAGCGGTGTGTGGGCAAGCGACTATGATTCCATGGCTTGTAAGACAGTATTAAGAAACCTATTAAGCAAGTGGGGAATCCTTTCAATCGAAATGCAGACTGCAGAAATCCGTGACGAACGAACGATGGATTTAGACACAGAAACAAACGAAATTAAAATTGCTGAACCTGTGTTTGAACAATCTGAAACAACACCACAAAACTTTGATGCTGAAACTGGAGAAATTTTAGAAGGAGAAATCAGCTAGAAAGGTGGTGCAGAATGCAAAGTTATTTCTCACACGACAGCAACGCAAGGAACTCGGACAAACTGATAAAAGTTCGAATGGGTCTAGGTGCAGAGGGTTACGGAATATTCTTCATGTTGATTGAACGATTACGAGAAGAAGAAGGATATAAAAGTACAATCGATTACAACATCTTAGCGTTCGATTTAAAAGCAGACCCTGAAAAAATAAAACAAGTTGTTGAGAATTACGACTTATTCAAATTTACAGAAGACGGAAAATATTTCTATTCTGATAGCTTTAATGAACGAATGGAAATGATGGATGCACGCGCACAACAACGAATATCCAAAGCAAAAAAAGCAGCAAAAGCACGGTGGAATAAGCAATCTGAAGATACCGCCGATGCTCAAGCGATGCATAAGCATTGCTCAAGCAATGCTCAAGCAATGCTAAACCATGCCAATAAAATAAAACTAAATAAAACTAAACTAAATAAAACTAAACTAAATAAAATAAAACGAAATAAAATTAAATTAAATAAAACAACAACAAACAAAAAAGCAGTTGTCGTAAGTCCATCTAATTTAAATCAAATGGTGGAATATTATAAAACACTTTTCGGAGAGTGTAATAAGACTATTGAAAAAGATATTGATAGAGCGTTGGGGTTGTTTGGGAGAGATAAGGTTATCAGTTCATTCAAAGAATCGGTTAAAGCGGAGAACCCTTATAGGTATATGAAGGGTATATGGAAGAATTGGGAGGATGAGATGAATGGTAGCGATGGACAAGGTAAGAATGAAGGTGGCGGGGCGCGGGTCGTGCCGATGGTAAGTTGGGCAAAAGTAGGAGGGTAAATGTTTAGAAGATTTTCAAAATACAACGCAAAGAAAGTAGAGGTAGACGGAATCAAGTTTGATAGCAAAGCGGAAGCGGAATACTACTTACATTTGAAGGAGAAAGTAGACAACGGAGAAATCCGCAGCTTTGAAAGACAAATAAGAATGACATTACAAGAAGGGTTCTATTTAGACGGAATCAAAGGGAAGATTCGTGACATTACTTATGTGGTTGATTTCGTAGTAACAAAGAGTGATGGGAGCATTACATACATCGATGTTAAAGGCATAGAAACGGATGTCTTTAAATTAAAACGCAAAATGTTTATGCACAAATACCAAACACCGCTAGTGACGGTTAAGAAAAGAAAAGGCGGTTGGGTATATGGGTAAAATGACACCGATTGAACGTGTGGTATTGTCACTAATTCCAGTAAGCGATGAACGCAGAATCAATATCAAGGACATTGTAGCAAAGACAAACCTATCCACACGACAAGTCAAAAAGATTATAGATCAGTTAATCAATAATTACGGAATCGTGATTGTAGGTGTACGTAACGGAAGAACAGGCTATTTTATTCCAGTGACAGATAAAGCGAGACAGGAAGGAGTTCTACCGTTAAAGGCGCAAGCAATCAAGGAATTCAAACGAGTAAACAAGATTCAAAAGGGAAACTTAGATGAATGGAAGAAATATATATAGGAGATGTAGAAAATGAAAAATGAAGCTAAAACGATAGGAATTAACATCAAGTGTGCATTGGTAAGAGCAGGATATAACTGTTCAAGTTTTTCTGAAAAAACAAAAATCGCAAAACAAACCTTATCAAAAATTGTGAGAGGAGAAAGAGATGTAAGAGTAAGCACTCTTTTAACAATTGCTGATGCTTTAAAAATAGATA
>ERZ773008.1519-NODE-1519-length-16208-cov-72.004767_pt1 | contig 16208 bp, 18 predicted proteins | sample MGYA00580664_ERZ773008 | MGnify/ENA primary metagenome ERZ773008 (study PRJEB29015, sample SAMEA2738016) | human oral metagenome | biome: human oral; feature: human-associated habitat; material: dental | place: China | collected 2048 ... | reverse complement strand
GATGGCCCCGATTAATCCTGCCATTATAAATTGATCCATATTAATCATCCTTTCTGTATTTATCGATTCTTGCTTTTAGGCTTTGCAGCACATATTCCTGTGCCCTGTCCTTTTGGGCTAGTGCATCCATCATATCCTCATCGCGAGTTCCCTCACATATTAGATGATGGATAATTACCTTCTCCATTTGACCTTGGCGATGTAACCGCTTATTAGCTTGTTGATATAACTCAAGACTCCAGTTTAACCCGAACCATATTACGTGGTTCCCGCCGTCCTGTAAGTTAAGCCCGTATGCCGTACTAGCCGGATGCGCTAATAGAATATCAATCTCTCCAGCATTCCACGCTATCTCATCATCGGCACCTTTTAATTCACAGACTCTTAATTTAGTCTTAGCTAATGCTACTTTTAACCGTTCACAGTCATGCTTGAAGTTATAAAACACTAATGCAGGCTTTCCGTTTAACTGTTCTACAAGTTCCATAAAAGCCTCAATCTTACAGCCATGTATCTCGTGAACGTTCCTATCACCATCATATACAGCACCGTTTGCTAACTGTTGTAGCTTTGTAGATAATGATGCTGCACTCAAAGCTGTGATATCTTCGCCAGCTTCAATCAACTCTAATACAGATGTGCGTTCCATATCTTCGTAGGCTTTTTTGGCTTTCGCATCTAACTGCACATATTTAATATCGTTGATTACTGGAGGTAATTCCAAATAGTCATCAGCTTTCATGGATATGCATAACCCAGATATTGCCGCCATGATACTGTCATTTGAATCGGATTTAGGTTTATAGGAGTACACCATTTCGCGTGACCTCTGATCGGGCTCGAAATAGTAATCCCTAAATCCTGTATACGTTTTCCCTAATGACTCGCCGCGGTCTAATAAATACACTTGTGCCCATAAGTCGATTAATCCATTAGGGGCTGGCGTACCCGTTAACAACACCATACGCTTGATGTGATTATACATATAGACTAATGATTTAAAGCGCTTAGCTGTGTGATTCTTAAAAGAACTAGATTCATCCACAACTACCATGTCAAACGGCCATGCATTCTTGTAGTAATCAACTAACCACGTTACATTCTCGCGATTGATGATGTAGATGTCGGCAGGTGTGTTTAAAGCCTTAATACGCTTTTTCAGGCTGCCTAATACAGTAGATATTCTCAATATACCTACGCCGTCCCATTTTCGTGCTTCGCGTTGCCATGTAGCCTCCGCCACTTTCTTAGGCGCTATGATTAGCACTTTACGAATGGCAAATCTGGAGTACTTCAATTCGTATATGGCAGATAACGTGATAATCGTTTTCCCTAAACCCATATCCAGGAATAACCCTATCTTATTTTGATTAACGGTCTTGTCGATACAATATCGCTGATACGCATGCGGAATAAACTGCATTACGCTTTCACCCCGAATTCTTCCGTAAATTGTTCCAAATAACCAGCCACCGCATCTGCACCTTTTAACACAAATACTTTTTGATTTAGCTTTTGAAGTTCACGGGCTTGGACACCCTGCAATCGCGAAAGTACGCCTTTGGATGTCTTCAATTCTACGAAATGGATAACACCATTTGGCCATATGACGATTCGATCAGGCACACCGACATTACCAGGGGATACAAACTTATACGCTTTACCTCCCGAACGTTTGACGCCTGCAACTAATTTTCTCTCGATATCCTTTTCTAACATTTCTCACCTCTGAAATCTTTAAACGTTAACATGTTTACATACGCGTATATGAGGGTTCAAATTAAGGCTGTAAAGGGCGTATTTTTTCTTAAAACTCTTTGTTTTGATATTTACCAGTATATAATGTTAACATTGTTAACCAACCTATATGAATATAGATAAATACTGACTTTATGCGTTAACATAGTACGTTAACATTCTCCGAATTCGTTAACATTCTAATGTTAACAAAAATACTGAGAATGTTAACGCTTAATTGAGAATGTTAACGTTATAATTTCAGTTTTGACTCGTTGATTCTGAACCCTCTTTGATGTCCATATTCACCAAATCTCATCAACTGACTTCCCCCCATTGTGTACGGGGAGTCCGCCAGTATTTGATTAATTTCCCTGGTCTCGATCTTCTTCATGCGACTTGGGTCGTTACCAAAACATTCCCACCATACCTCTGCCGCACAAATACGGTCACGATATACTAACTCTTGACCCTCGGCAGGTTTAGCATTCATGCTAAGATACGTCCTCCTGGCGCTCCGACTCATCACATTCCAATTTAAAGGCACTTTGATTAATAAAAACTCATTAATCAGTCCTGCTTTGGTATTTGATTCCATGTGTGCCTCTCTAGCCGCATCAGCCAGTTTTAGTACGTTCGGGTCATCCTCGATAATGAGGCTTTCCCCGCTTTTATACCGATACAAGGCCTCCGCCCATAACTGGTCAACTTCTCCTGGAAGATTAACAAATATGTTCTTTCGTGGAGTCGTCATCTCAAGATCAATAGGCCAAAATCGGCGATTACCTGTAATATCTTTTAGGAATTCATATTGATTCGTACTACCAAAGAATACACACTGCCGTGGATACTCTTGTGTACGTCGGCCATAAGCTTGACGAAATACATCTACTTGACGACTTAGAAATTGCTTGGACGCATTTTCTTCAGCCCTTGAATACCCTGCCATTTCACCAGCTTCTATAATCCATTTACCTTGAATGCCTTCCGCAGCTTCTTTACCCTCAAAGGTATTTAAGCCATCAGCGTACCACTTCTTGCCCATCGTGCGGATAAGAGTACTTTTACCGATACCTTGACCGCCAATAAGAATTGGCATCGTGTCATACTTGCATCCAGGCTCAAACGCTCGCGCTACTGCCGCCGTAAATGACTTTCTAGCGGCTGCACGGGTATACACATTATCCTCAGCCCCTAAGTAGTCGATGAATATGGTATCTAATCGGGCAATGCCGTCCCAGGATAACCCGTTAAGGTAATCTAGTACTTCATTAAATCCATTTTGCTCAGCGCACATAATGAGGGCATCCATGATTTTATCTTTACCGGTGATATCATATTTATTTTCTAGGTACCACCGTAAGCCCGCATCATCTGCGTCTGTCCATATGCGGAGTCCTGGTGTTGGGTTCCATGGTAGGGCCCCTTTTGCCACGTATCTCGAACCAAATCTATCATAGGCGAGTCTACCGACAAGAGCTGGATCATGATGCATGATTTTAAGCATGTTATCTAGCGTATTCTTAGGACGACCGTTTTCGTCGTACTTCAGAGTAGAACTTTTCATCCAGTCGACGTTTGTCAACGCATTAGGGTCGAGGTCGGATGTCTCAGCATGAGCCGATACATCCGTGATAATATCAGCAAATACATTTGATGCTGATTCTCGGGCACGGGCCATGTTGAGTTCATTAACGACTACCGTATCTTGCATAGCTAGTTTAGCCATAGCCATGTAAGATGGCAGCTTGTGCCCAGGTGTCCCATCCTTAGCAGTCTCGTCTAAGCTGTGGAACTTATGCAACCGGATAAGGTCAAAGGCATTAACCAGTTGACCACTACACGGGTCAGTATTATGGTGACTGAACAGGAATGTATCGTCATCATAGATAACCGCCCCTGCTACTGTTGAGCCAGTAACGAACGTTAAGCGGTCCTCACTGCCGTCAACATCGACATATGCATGAGGTATGAATTTATCAATCGCCTCACGGATACCATATATTCGACAAAAGGCACCTACGATACCTGGCTTTTCTCTCGGATCAGCTTGCTTTGCAAGTAGCTGCTTTTCATGCTGCGATGCTTCCTTACCTGGTACTTGTGGCCAAGAACGCACATCTCGCCAATCAGTATATTGGCTGAGCATACCGTCAGTAGATAAGAATGCCTTATCGCCTACATAATATACATATTGCGCATCGTTCGGGCATGATGGCCAATACATGAGCCGAGAAGCTTCGAACGTAGTTCCATCCATCATACCAATGCCGATGAGCTCCGCCAGCTTACGAGCAATAGGCTCATATTCATCAGGTGTCATCGTTCTATCAGTAGGGACGATAACACGTAACCGTGGACGATGCACCGTATGAGAACGGGTTGAGTAGATGACATAAGCCATGCCTAGGCTGTCAATCGTGCGAGCAACGTTCTCAGTTTCCCCAGGCGATATGGCATCCATATCAAGGGTAATTAGATCACGCCCAGACACGTTGATAGCTTTACGTTGCAGACCATTTAGAGTACCACCAACAAAGCCGCCTATGTCCTTTAGCTTGCTTTTCTCAGATTTTGGCAATCTGTGATATTCGTCTACGGTTTCTGTTGTACGAACGGGGATTTTGAGGCGTTCACAAAACTCGGACCACAACATCTCCGTACGGGTCCATTGCTTTGATGTGCGACTCGCACCGATACTGATGGTAATCAGTTTATCGTTTTGCAAGTGTATCCCCTCCTAATCTTTCATATAATAGTCGTTAGTAAAACCTGCTGATGATAATAGCAGTCCATCTGCCCAAGGTATGGCGATTGAGAATATAGCATTAACATCATTTAACGTAGATTCTGCATTCTCCTTGTTGATTTCAAGTACAGCTTCATCATGGATGTGCATGATAATTTGATATCCTACATCCTCCAATCGGCGTAACGTTAACGCTAAACAATCGCGAGCGACTGCTTGTGTGATGTTTTCGACTAATTTGCCTCCATAGGTACTTTCAGTAACCCATGCAGCATTTACTTTAGTCTTAAAATGTACAGCATCCTTACCGAATGCATTCTGCTTAATGCTTGGGCTAGGATAAAATAGCTTACGTCCACTCGGTAACTCAATCGTCATATAACGGTAACCGTATATTGGATCAATTTCCAAACGGAACATAATGCCATGGTCAAGGCCTATAGGATTCCCGGTAGTAACGGTGTACACGGCTGCATTCTCAACCGCATACCACAAATCTCGTATTCTAGGCGACGCATTACGCCACAAATTTACGATTTCAGGTAATTCCTCCTCATGAAGTCCCATATCAAGTGCCCCCATGGCTTTTAACGCATTCACTCCGCCTTGATAGCCGAGCGCCAATTCAGCGACTTTGCCTTTTTGTCTAAGGTGTCCATTTTCGCCATGTTTAACAACGGGAACACCAAACATAGATGATGCGGATGCACAGTATATGTCTCCGCCCTCAGCGAATACACGCTGCCGCCAATGTTCTCCCGATAACCATGCAATAACACGAGCCTCAATGGCTGAGAAGTCGGCCACACATAATGTATTGTCCTTTTCAGCAATAATCGAGGTACGAATTAATTGAGATAGTGTATCCGATACGTCGCCATATAGAAGTTCTAACCCTTGACGGTTTCTGGTTTTAACGAGATGCCGAGCCGTGTCGAGGTTTTCAATGTAATTTCTCGGCAGGTTTTGCACCTGGATAAGACGACCCGCCCAGCGTCCGGTACGGTTGGCACCATAGAATTGTAACGTTCCTCTGAGACGAAAATCAGCGCCCATAGCGCTATCAGTCATCGTATATTTAGATACAGATGACTTAGCTAGCTTTTTACGAATCATGAGTACTTTTGCGGCAACGTCATCAGCATCCATCAGAGCATCAGCCACAGTGTCCTTAGTTAACTTTTCAAGACTGACATTAGTATTATTGTTTAGCCAATCAAGTAATTGATTCCGGCTGTTAGGGTTACTAAGTCCTGTGATTTGGTAAGCCTCATTCATCAACATTTCTCGATTTTCCTCATCAATGTATAAGGCACCCTCAACCAATTCATGGTCAATGCGTACACCTCTACTATTGATTTGGATATCAAGATACCAATCTTTCCACGTATCATCAGGTACGGGGAATGAGGCTAATCTGTGATAGCATTCCATCTCAGTGATAACGTCCTGGCGGTTGTACTCAATGAATGCATTCCACTTATCCATATCATGTCTAGGTAGATTACGGGTACGGCCCCCATTACATTTGGTAGGCTTACATGGTGTACAAAAGTACTTGATAAGTGCTTTCCCCGATGTGTCCTTTTTCTTATCCTGAGGTAACCCCAGGGCCTTGCCGAGTAAGGCTAGGCCCATAGGATATCCTAGGTAGGCACCGTGAATCATCGTGCACTGCCACTGATCAACAGATGTGAGTAACCCTGCACGATTTAGACACGTAATTTCAAATTGTGCATTGTAAGCGTGCTTGATTACATCTGGGCTTAATAAATCACGAATTACACTGTCAGGAATTACTCCTCCCTGCGCTAAATCTACAACTTCAACAGGACCAAAGTCGTAGGAATACGCAAATAGTAATATGGCGAAATCAGGTGATTCAGTGTATTTGTACACTCCGAATGAGATATCAGTCGATGAATATGTTTCTATATCAATACTTAGATGCCTCATATCAGGCACCTATTAGTAAGGTTGACCAGTTACAGGGTTAATCCCTACAGGAGCCTGTTGTACAGATTGCTGAGGTGTCGTAGCATATGCCGGTTGTACATAACCTTGTTGAGGTGCTTGTTGTTGTACAGGTTGACCTGCTGCTACTGGAGCACCGGTATAAACATTAGCTGCGCTACCTTGAGGTGCACCAAATACAGAGGATGCTGCAACAGGCATGCTACCCAACGCTTCACCATCGCGTACTTTTTGAACAGGGCCCAAACCACATCCGATACCAGTGGATTGATTAGAATAGAAGAAGAATCGAACGAGTACATTGACATACATGCCGGAATATACTTGCGTAGGATTTGTAAGAGGGTTACCTTGAAGATCTACTACTTCAACTTTATAGCTAGCATCTTGCGCTGCTGTAAACACCCAATGACCTTTACATTCAGGACCAAACTCCTTACCAGATTGTGTGTATCCATCGCCATCATGAATTGGTACTTTTGGCTGTGCCGGAACACGTGCGCCGAATTTAGTACGGGCTGATTGGATAGCAGCTTCGATAGCATTCATAAGTGCTTGATGTTGAGCTACATCAGTTTTAGGTAACAGAATAGTAGCTGAATATCTAGGTTTAGCACCAGGCTGTGTGGAATTAGCCCAAGGTTCTAATAGGTGACAATAGGATACACGAACATTTTGCAATAATACTTCAGTTGGTTGTGGAACGAATGACATAATTAATTACCTCCATTATTATCATTAGATACATTAAATATTTGCGCCGCAGTAGGTTGATTGGTAATCCGAGGACGCTTATCGGATTCCTCAACTAGGGTAGGCTTGCCTGCTTTTTTAACAATCATGTCGCCTACCATATCATTAAATTGGGTCTTACCGATGGTCTTTTCCATCTGTGCCAATGTTAATGTCTTGCGTTCATATAGAATGCTTTCATCGATGCCAGCTTTAATTAAAGTATCAATAGCAGCATCAGTGTCTTGGAAAGCTCGACTACCACGACCCTCTACGGCTTTCCAGCCAGGGATTGTCACTCCGTTAAGGGATTCAGTGAGTGCGTAGTCTTTCATGTCTTCGAGCCAAGCAGCGACGTCTTTACCTCGACGAAGATATTCGCCGAGTTCTGTCATCGAGATAAGCCGAGGATCATGATTAGCAACTAGCACACTGTGCAATGAGTCATTTGCCTCATATCGGGCTTTGCACTGTTGTTTCGCCCTGCAGAATCTGCACCAGTCGCCGGGTTCAAATTTACCATTGCCAGATATAGCCTCGTCTGCACGAGGTTTGACGAATGTATTACCCCAATCCAGTAATTCTGCTGTAGGGATTTCCCATTCGCTGATATTATTAACACGGGGCTGCACGATAGTCATTTTGACCGTATTGAACATATAGAGTAATCTATATGCATCAATCGCACCAATAGCATATAACATCATTTGCGGATTATGTTCCGCATCAACGACTACCCCTTTTCCGTGCTTATAATCAACGATATGCAAGGTGTCGCCGGATAGAATAATACAGTCAGCCGTGCCGAATCCATCGGGTACATAACGGCTAAAATCAACGCGTTTTTCAATGGCTACTACTGGAGTTGCCGTGCAACCTAACATAACACCTTTGATATATTCAAGGTATGTTTCCGAGGTATCGTCCATTTCTGGTTGCCACAATTCATCCTTTTTGATTTTGTTGAACTTGCGAGTGTATGTGGATTTCGCCATGGCCGTAGTATACTTCTGTAGTTTTAACTCACACAGTTCGTGTGCCAGGGTTCCTTCCTTTGCATACACAGATGTACTATCGGGAAAGTTCTCCTCTAGGAGAGGGGCGGCTGTACAATGCAGCCACCGGTGTGACCCCGATGCGTTTAATAATGCATGTGATCGAGGTGCCATTAGATTCTTGCCCCCAATCCTCTAATTGCATTTACTAATTCAGGGTATCTGTCCTCAGGTACTTCACCCAAGTATTGAACACCGAATTGTGCCATTAATTGTTGCAGTTCTATAGCTTTCCCTGCGTCAAGTAATGGTGCAAGCGCCGCTTGAATTTCAGGCAATGTATATTTCTTAACTTCCTGAGATACTGGAGCGGTGACTGGTGTTTGTACCGGTGCTGCAGATTGTACCGATGCTGCAGATTGTACAGGTGCGGTAACTGTTTGTACTGGGGTATCAGTTGCCATGTTGACAGTTGGTGCCGTAATAGCTACTTGAGTAGGAGTAACTTGTACAGCTGCGTTATGTGCCGTCATGGATATGGTGTTTGGTTGCACAGCTACTGTTGTAGTAGGTACACCTTGATTTGCATCTTGCGGAGCTAGATTAGATACGCACATGGACGGTGCCGCTACTGTAGATACCACTGTATCTACCATGCCAGGGGCTTTATCATCCATTGCTCTATCGCTATCTACAAAACTTTTGAATTGATTTAACACAGCTTTTAGCTGATTATATACATCTAGTACATTAACTCCTTGAACTTCAACTTTAATCATTATTTAACTCCTCCTGAATATTAATAATTGATTGGTTATAATACGATTCTTTTAGCTCGAACCCTAAAGCCCTACGGCCCATACGAAGTGCCATAACTGGGACAGTCCCTATACCGGCAAATGGATCAAGTACGATATCATTCGGATTACTCCACAATTCGATGCATCGCGCCACCGTATCTAGCTGTAGCGGGCATATGTGACGTTCATCCTTATTGTCACGAGCCGCTTTATAATTCAGCGTATGCGTTTGACGGATGTCAGCCCATACAGGATTAGCGTATCGTCGCCATACTTGATGGCTATACATAGGCTCCGTATTATATTTTTGTTTTTTATCAAACAATTGTGGATCAGGCACAGGACGTTCAATTCCTTTGATGCCCTCAGGTTCCTCCTGCCCGAAAAACTGAGTAAACCCTTCCGGGTGCGCGATGGGCTCCGGATTGTCACCAGGTTTACGCAACGTCACGATGTAATCAGGCGCCCCCATTCTACACATGGCAGAATCTTTTACAATTTGCTTATGTAAAAGCCCTAGTGCCTTTGTCCTAGTAGCCTCAATGAGAGGGTCTTTCCAAATCGTGACCCGGGAATGCATCACGAATCCAGCATCCTGAAAGGCTCGAATAATGTCACCAGGAAAGTCTTTCATTCCGATAACACCGTCCCTGGATTTCGTGAGTGGTAAATCCATACAATGGACCGATACTAATCGCCCAGGCATTATTACACGATGTAATTCAGTAATTAAATACTTGAAGTGCTGCCAAAACTCGCTATCGGTAGATGAGTTGCCCATATCCCTATCAGAATTAGAGTAGACATACAAGCTACTAAATGGAGGGCTAAATATAGAGTAATGAACGCTATCATCAGGTAGCCCTTTTAGCACTTCTACTGAGTCGCCATTATAAATTGCAAATCGGGACTCAATTAACTGATTTAGCACGTTCACGTTGTAAGTCCTCCTTTGCTTTCTTATTTAGCGCTTGCAGCGTTGCGACTCCAGCAAGGGCGGCTATACCTTTATTCATGCCTGCATCAATAGCTAATTTAGTTAATTTGGCTGCTTTTAGCTCATTGATGTGGATGACCCTTATGTTATGATCCTTAGCATAAGCTAGCTCTAAATTGCACCCGGTTGAGTTCTCCCAGCCGTTGCACATTATGATTGCGTCACAACCACTTAGAAGGTCAATGCACCAGCTTATGCCAGTATCATAATCGACCTTATCGTACAGATGCCCAAACATATGTATAGGTGAAAGGAATATGTTATGCGTATCACTGCCAAAAGGTTCCTTTATTGGAAATACACCCATATCTTCCTGCAGCCACTTTAATACAGAGTCAGCATTCTTTTTATTTTTAGCCAATCCTCCGAATGGATGGCTTACGTAAATTTTAGTCATATAACAGTCCTCATTTCTGCCCAGTTAGGTAACGCCATCGGTACACACGGATTGTATTCCGTTGCTTCCCGTCTAGTTTTAGATAATTCAGTACGAACAGCGTCACGAGTAAGCGCAATCATAGCGTCCCTCATTTTTATAGCATCCGCTTCCTTACGTTCGATGTTCGCCTTAACAGCGCCCTCTTTTTCAGAGATTACGATATATGCGTTCACCTCATGTTTCTGGCCAAATCGCCAGCATCGACGAAGCGCTTGATAATATTGCTCATAACTATCAGACAGCCCTACGAATATCATATTGTGGCAGTTTTGCCAGTTCATTCCGAATCCAGCGATACTTGGTTTTGTTACCAAGCATTTTAGGAATCCAGAACCAAAACCTAACATCATGCCCTGCTTTCGAGTCGCCTTATCACTACCTTTGACGTCCTCTGCGAGATTAATCATTTCTTTTAGAGTGGTCGATTCATCATTAAGGTCGCACCACACTAGCCATTGCTCATTAGATGCATTGACTAAATCAGCTGCTGCTCTACATCTTGATTCAAGAGATGCTTTGCGAGCCCTGCGACGTTCCAGTAAGGATAAAGTAGGAACATCTTCACCAGTTTTATCAACGACGATTTCATGTACGTGTAACTCAGGCAATTCATAGCCATCATCTTCATAACCCAGGGATGCCGGATGATCTAGCACAACTGCCCATGACGCCATCCATTCCCAAAAGGTATTTTCTGCATGACCTTTCAATCGCCATTTAGCGGTATCACTACCATCATGCGTGAAATACATGGATAACATCTCATTACGGCTCATGATGCCTAGGAACTCCGCATGATTGCCAAGCTCCATATAGTCATTCGGTGCGGGTGTTGCCGTACACGCTAGCCGATATGGCGTATTACTGAATCGATTAATCAAATCCGTACGTACTTTACCAGTGAATGATTTTAGGATGCTCGATTCATCCAACACGACACCTATTAGATTATCGGTATTGAATCGTCCTAGTTTCTCGTAATTTGTAATATTAACGCCTGGCACAATGTCATCATCGGATTCGCATATAGTCACAGGAATATCGAAACGCTCACCCTCAGACTGCGTTTGAGCGGCCACAGCTAGTGGTGCTAATATGAGTACGGATCCACCTGTATGTAGATAAATCTCATACGCCCAGGACAGCTGCATTAAAGTTTTACCTAATCCACAATCCGCGAATATGGCAGCTTTACCTTTTGCCAAGGCCCATTTAACGATATCTCGTTGAAAGTCAAATAGATGTTTGTTTAACATACCTGCGTCAATAACAAATCCGTGAGATTCTGACATTTTAGACTTCGAGTTAATGAAAGCGTTATAATTCATCGACAGACGCCTTCACAGATTCATACTCAGTAAGTAACGCCGAGAATTCTGGGTTATCTTTTGCAAGTAACCGATACATGGTCAAGCGCTCAGCGTTCTTAGCCTTTTGCTCGAGTTTCTTTTCTATGTCCTCCAACTTAGCGCGATCAATTTCGCGCTTATTACATTTAGAAATATCGATAACCGCAACGACCTGTTTGACTACATTTCCTTTGAAACCTTGCATCCGAACAGTATCAAGGTCTTTTGCCTTTTTTAAAACACGAGCAATGCCTAATCCGTTTCTTGATTTAACAACAACCCAATCGCCAACACCAATGTTATCGATTGGAACATTTGTATCGGATTCGTAATATCTAAACCAAAATTCATCTGGGCTATGTACAGGTGTGTTATTTTGCCAGTAATAATCACTGGTATCGTAAGTAACTAATAGGAATTCCATAATATGTCCTTTCTGTGGTATACTTTAAGTGGATATTTTTCTAGTTTGAGCTTGTTGATGTTGCCGCATCATCAGGCTCATTTTTCATGCCCAAATCCTCGCATTCATCAGGAATGCAATAGTCTCGCTTTGGGCAGGTACTACAATTTCGCAATTTAATCACCACCTTTCAAAGCGCTTAAATCAAGCACCCTCTCAGGCTTTCTAGCTTCCCATGTGTAGTAATCTAGACCTGCTTCTTTTAACACATCCGCAGCAGCTTGACCTGTTTGCGCCTCATCAATAATTATGTAGGCATTTTGCTCGGCGTTGCGTACTTCGATTAGTCGTTCCACGAACGGCTTTAAGAGTTCACAAATAGCCGCCCTGGATCTTGTCGGATTATGATAGAACATCTTCCCTTGACTAATCATACGATCTATTAAGAAGTCCGAAGGCGGCACACTAGCCAAAACGCTATCGCCAAATCCCGCTTGCTTAATTTCTCTAGCTGCTTTCCGTGCTTCGGATAGAGCTTCTTCTAAACGCTTAAAAGCATCTAGCGATTTAATTTCTTTAGCTAATAGAGCTTCGCATTCATTTTCAATTACATCGGTTTTGTCAGAACTAACACGGGATACGAAGTCCCTCACTTTTTGTTTACTGATATAAGGTTTTGTCATTTTCTGTCTCCTTTTAGTTGTAATATGGATTGCGGCAGTATTTGCCACATTTCCTTACCTTAGGAATGTACACGACATCTTCCTGCTCCTCAGCATCCATTTCGGCTTTATCTTTGTAAAAGCCGTATAGGGATATAACCAGTCCGATTAACGATTGCAATATAAACTGTTCCCAACCGATTTGGTCTACTTCTAAAGCCCCCATAGAGCCTGCAATGAGGAACGTCCCCAATAACATATAGCCCATAATTTGATCTCCTTTATAACATCATCATTGATAAAATAGATGCTACTGCAGCTGCAGCTAAGCTTAAATACATTCCTGCGTCAATCCATGTCATGATTAATTCCTCCTAATGAATTCCAGCGGATTTAAACTCCGCATCAATTAGCTTTAAATCCCATCCTAGAGAGTGAGCAAGGTATGTTTTAAACCCCTCTTTATCTATAACGAAGCTCCTGGACTTCTTGCCTGGCGATTGCCAGGCGTATGCGAACGGGAATCGGTCTCTTGCGATGCCCTCTCGGATTGCTGTTAGGCTAACACCAAGGACAGTCGACATTTGGGCGACTGAAATCACTTTTTTAATCATGTGCGCTGCCCTCCTTTCACTTGATTTTAATTCAAGTCCCTGGTTAAAAAAATTTGGTCTACGGTACACCCAAAGTATGCAGCCACTGCTACAACTTTACTTATGGCCACGTTAGAGATATCCTTTTCCCACGCGCCATAGGTTGGTAAAGATACGCCTAAATCAGCGGCTACCTGTGCTTGTGTAAGGCCCTTTCTTGCCCTTAATTCAGCTAAATAAAATTTCTCGGGCATTAATACCACCTCCTTTTGTGTCATCATCTTAACATGAATTAAATTCAAGGTCAAGCATTAATTTGAATTTTTTTCAAGTTTTTATAAAAAAATATCAAATCTATTTGAATTTAAGTCAAATATATACTATAATTTAAATATAGTTTGGGTGTGGGGAGAGATTAAGGAGGAAGAGATGAGACTTTCAGATAATATTAGACGCTTTAGACGACTTCGTGATTTATCACAGGAAGATATAGCAAAAAAGTTAGGATATAAATCCTTTACAACTATACAAAAATGGGAAACAGGTATGGCCGAGCCACCTGTAGGTAAATTATATGAACTGGCCGACATACTTCGTGTCAATATTATGGAATTACTAGGTGAAGAGCCTGACGATAATATAACAGATATGCCTCTCAGTACTTACAAATTTGTACCCGCATCAGTTTCAGCGGGTGCATTAACTAGCATAGATAGCATCAACTATATGCCAAGTGTTATGATTCCCGACTTTATGATGGGTCGTTACGCAGGTAATAGAAATATTATTCTCATGCACGTAAACGGCGAAAGCATGAATAATGTTATTCAAAACGGCGCGGTTATTGCTGTTCTAACTAACATAGATTTAAGCGACATTCATGATGGTGATATTGTTGTAATTAAGAACGGTGGTGACTACACAGTTAAAAGATTTTATAACGATAGCCCGCATCAAGAATTTGTATTTAGACCGGACAGCAACAATATGGCGTTTCGTGATATCATATTTAGCTATGATGCAACTGATGACTTATACCTAATTGGTAAAGTCGTAATGTACAATGTGACTTTATAAAGATGCATAAAGGGAGATGTTAATATGAATCGTAAAATTGGGGTATCTACTGTAGTCATACTAATAATGTTAGTTGTAGGAGTGGCTATAGCACTAAAACCATCCGCAAGTCTTACCTTTAAGAATGCTACGGTAGCAGGGTATACATTCACGCAAATTGTTATTGAGGATTGGACTTTTACTAGACAACAAGTAGACTCTCACGGCATAGTACATACCGATGCAGGTGATTTTGATGGTGATTTCACAATAGCTCAGACAGTACCACCAAACTATGCATTGCTGGCATTTCCTAGTTCATTTATGTATCACCATATACTAATATCAAGTGCGATATCACCGGAGGAGCAAGAACTAATACGCTCTGGTAAAGCAACTTTTACTTACTACATAAATGGAGTTCCACACGATATAAAGTTTAAGTAAAACAATAATACCCCTATCGCATGATAGGGGTATTTTAAGAGGAATATAAACATGGCTATGAAAAGAGCAAACGGAACGGGATCCGTTTATAAAATGAAACATAAGCCCTTACGCAAGCCCTACCGTGCAGTCGTAACTACTGGCTACGACGAAAATGGCAAATGTAAGCGTAAGACGATTGGTTATTACGCTAAGTCAAAAGAAGCTTGGGATGCCTTGTCAGAATATGGCATCTACCCAGAGAAATTTGAAACTAAAAAAGTTTTATTCAGTGAATGCTGGCGATGGATGATTGCCGATAAAGAGCGTAAAGGGATAGATGTCAAAAAAGGCGGATATTCGACCGCACAGGCTAAGTTAACCTCTATTTGGAATAAACCTATACAAGAGATTAAACTCGTGCACCTACAGGCTATAATCGATGAAAATAGCCATTTAAGTCGGTCGTCTATTGGTCTTATCGTAAAAGGATTGAATGGCGCCTTTGATGCAGCTATCAAGAATGACGTTATTATAAAGAACTATGCTGCGCTATTAGAATTAAAGCCAGCTGAAAAGTCAGATATACATAAGCCTTTTACAGAGGTGGAAATTCAAACGATATGGGAACACGCTCACATGGATATAGCCAAATTACTTTTAATGTACATATACTCAGGCATGCGCCCCGTTGAGTTGTTATCCATAAAACTTGAAAATGTCCACCTGGATGGGCGATATGTCATCGGCGGTGTAAAGACAAAAGCAGGTAAGGATAGGATAATACCCATTGCAGATTGTGTTATGCCTTTTTATCGCGAAATTTACGCCCAGGCGCTCGTTTCTAACTCTGATACACTTATCCCTCATGGGTACACTTCAAAGTACCTAGGAAAGCCAGTAAAGCGATTTTGTAAGGAGTTAGGAATATCTGACCACTTACCACATGATACTCGGCATACGTTCATCACATTGGCTAGTAACTACGGAGTGGATCGCTATATTCTAAAATCAATAGTCGGCCACACGCAAAGTAAAGACATTACCGCAGATGTGTACACGCATAAAACGATTGAGCAATATATCGAAGAAGTAAATAAGATACCCGCATCATTTAGTTAAAAGTTGTGCAATGGTTGAGCAACGCACACAAATTTTAACTAATTTTAAAAGAAAAAGCACAGTACCTATTCTCATAAGTACTGTGCTTTCTGCATTTGTAGAACTGTATGTATTATTTGGAGTACAATTCGACGATAAGTGTTTCGTTAACTTCGATAGGAAGTTCTTCACGTT
>ERZ773008.1513-NODE-1513-length-16246-cov-8.204002_pt1 | contig 16246 bp, 16 predicted proteins | sample MGYA00580664_ERZ773008 | MGnify/ENA primary metagenome ERZ773008 (study PRJEB29015, sample SAMEA2738016) | human oral metagenome | biome: human oral; feature: human-associated habitat; material: dental | place: China | collected 2048 ... | reverse complement strand
CTATCGACTCGGGGAAAGAAAAACTCCCCCAGTCCGAGAAACACCACGCACACCAGGCGTGGTGGAGGATGACATGGCGGCGTGACCTCGCTGGTGACGGGATTGAGTAGACGCCTTCATCGTCGCCGAGCGGGTCACGTCGCACCCATACCAACACACCAGATCCTCTAGAGATCAGACGCCCCCCCCAACGACTTTGCCGAACCCCTGCTCCTAACCCTAACCAAGGCAACCTAAAACACAAAACAAGCACTCTCCGAAAAACACCCAGCAGTCCACTCCGCCTAAACCGACTTAGCCGAGCCCCTGGTTGCTGTCCCTGAGTCGGACACTCCTCCATTGACCCAGACAAGGACAGCCTCTGCCCTATTGTGAACTCCGAGTTTCGGATAGGCAGCATTGAGATAGTTTTTAACAGTCCTAGCGGACAAGAACTGCTCCCTGGCAATTTCCTCATTGGTCATACCTCGCGCAGCAGCATCGAGCACTTCCGCTTCACGTTCTGTCACCTTAGAACGCAAAGGATTTACCGCTTTTTGTTCCGGCCCATTCACCACAACCTCCGCCGCCTCAGGTCCCAAGACCATTCCTCCCATTAGAGTAGTTGTCAGCGCCCCGCTTAACTCTTCGACACCGATACCTCCATGTACAAGATATCCTTTTGCTCCTAGCTCTAGCGCCTGCATGATCAATAAGGAATCGTTGGAATTAGTGAGCATGAGAACGGCAGAGTGAGAAGCGAGATCCGGCAGCGCATCTAAACCATTCATCCTCGGCATATCGACATCGAGGAGCACCACATCAGGCTTCTTCTGACGAGCCGAAGCGATAGCCTCGACACCATCGCCTGCCTCTTCCACGCTCTTCACTTGCTCGATCCTACGGAGAAGTGTAACCAGCCCAATTCTGATGATCGGGTTGTCATCCACAACTAGCACATGCATCGCAATGTCCTTCCTCATAATTGTCTGACGTGATTAAATGTGATGTACTACAATTTTGCACCCGGCAAAGGAACTGTCACGGCGGCCACCGTCCCTGCACCATTTTCACGACAACTGATTCGGAGTTCTCCCCCAAATTTATGCAACCTTTCTCGCACACCTGCAAGACCATAATGCCCCTCCAGAACTAACTCCTCCTGACCTCGGAACGCCTCCTGAGGACCCTTTCCGTCATCTTCAACCACGACGGTTATAGTCTCACCACAACAGGACATCGTTACGCAAACATCGTCTGCTTCAGCATGCTTTTCCACATTGCTCAACAGTTCTCCGAGAACGCGTTCTATATTCCAAGCCCATTCCCCTTGGGGGCGCTTCACTTGAAGCTCTTCCGGCACATTAAAAACAATGTTATGCCCAGTACGCTTTCCCCATGCCTGAATCTGACGACAAAAATGCGCACTTAAATCCTGAATATGTTGCGAAGAGTTGAGACCATCCAGCACAGCGCGAGCCTCCCGGCTAGCCTCATCAGCCGATTCAAATAGAGTCTCAGCGAGCTTTTGCGTAGCCAGGTCAGCCTCATCAAGATCATCCCGTAAAGCTTCAGCAAGCATACGAATACCATGAGCCGACTTAGCTACAGAATCGTGGAGATCTCTGGCGATGAGCAATCGTTCTTCACTGGCAGCCCGTTGGATGCGCGCCTCGGCGAGCTCATCTGTGAGACGACCGGTCTGTCGGAACTGGTTGCCCATCCTAAGTGCCAGAACTGCCGTCATCCCAATAAAAAACAAGAAGAGAGTAAACCCTAGGCTACGGCCGTAGACAAAAATTGCTCCATTTCCCAGCAAGACAACGGCTCCTGTAGCCATGCCCCATCCCACAATCCACAGAAAAGAGCGGGCAACCCCGATCAAGACCACGGAGAGCAAAATATAGGCTCCCCCTAAAGCCGACGTATCGAGTTGGACAACAGATACCAGGCAGAGCACTCCAGCCATCAAAGCATCCGCAATCGGAAACAATCTTCCATTGAGAACAGCACTCGATACATACTGCCAGCCCCACAGAAGAAGCGCATTCAACGGCATCGCCAAGAGTGGTACAACGACCAAACTAGTATCTAACGATTTCAGAGCCGCTACTACACCAATTGCCGCGAGCACCCCTAAACGCGCACAGGCGAAAAAGGACACTGTGGACTTTATAGTCCCTGCCTGAACCTGTGTAGCCAGAGAGACCTCTTCGTGGTGCATTTCATTCACCAATTCCAGGAACGATATTCATCAGAATCATGCTCCCAATGATGAGAATCAAAGTGGCAGGTAAGACCATGGTTGTCACTACTGTAGCAATTTTCGGCTGAGCCTTGGCTGCCGCTCGGCGAACCTGCTGCGCTCGCTCACGCCGAATTTCAGTAGAGATATCAACGAGTGCGTCAGCCAACGGCGTACCGAGTTCCTCGGCCTGCAGGAAAGCGGAAACAAAAATCGCGACATTTTCACTACGGGAGTTATCTCGAGCCGCGATGAAGGCATCTCGCCTGGTCATCCCCAGCCGCATGGAATGTATGGCGTTCCGCATTTCTTCAGCAAGAGGTCCGTCATGGAAAGAACTCACACGCTCGACGGCCGGACGGAAAGACATTCCTGATCGAACCGTAACAGACAAAACATCCAGAAAATCCGGAAGATCCCGATCAATCTGACGAGAGCGTCTGATGCCAGTATTAGTGAGCCAAACTTGCATCCAACATGCAAGCAGTAACCCGAATCCAATTCCTATAAACAACTCATCAATAAGAGAACAAAATAAAAAAACAACCAATCCTAGAAAAATGAATCCTGTTTCGCGCTGAATGAACTTTCGCTGAGTTAAACCAGCTGGATATCCGGCTCTTTTTAGCCGACTTTCCAGTTGCACACGCCGTCGAGGGCTATAGATCCCCGAAAGTAGTCGCCCGAAGCGAAAGCCGGCCTTGTCAACAACCCTAAGAATGACACTACCCTTTTCCTGTGGAGCATCAATCTCATCCATAGACAAAGAATACACTGCGTCATAACTGACCATTCTCACACCTTGAGCCGCACACAAAATCAGAATAAAGGCCACTGAGGCGGTTAATATCGACACAGGATACATTATATATCCACCCTAGAGACGAGACGCATCATTACCACACCTCCGGCGAATAGCGAGCCCGCAATCACCAAAGCTACTTGACCATAAAAAGACGAAGCCATTAAGTCGAGAACTCCTGGTTTAAATAAATTCATAAAAATTACAGCCCCCAAACCGATAAGAATTACCACATACCCGGAGACAGACGCTCCCAGAATAATAGTTCCTACCTCTCGCCGAAGCTCCTTGCGGTCTTCCAGGGAGGCGGCGATATCATTCAGCGCACGAACCAACTCACCGCCGGCCCGCTGCTGAATGACGATGGTGCGAATGAGTACTCCGACCTCGCGTGAGGGAAGTCGCTCCGAGAGTTTCTGGAGTGCCTGCTCTACCGGCCATCCTATATCCAGTTGGGTAACCACATTCCCGATCTCCTCAGAGGCCGGACTCATGAGTTCAGTGGCTGCCATTCCCAAGCATCGACGCATGGATAACCCAGCTGAACTCCCATTGGCTAGTAGACGTGCAAGATCAGGCAACTGGGCAACGAAACGCTGGGTTCGTTTCATGCGACGATGGTCCAACCATCGGAGGAACACCAGGGGAAACGTTACTGCCAGAACTACTGAGGCAATCCTTCCCAGCAATACCTGCCCACCAGTGAGAATCATAAAAATGATAGCAATCACCGCCATAAGCACCCGGTCGGCGGGCCATTGAAGACCCGCCGCCATGAGCCTATTTTGCGTGCCCGTCACCCAACGCGTGTTCCGCAGTCGACGCGCCAGGCGGTTGCGCACACTTGAGGATACAGATTTCTCACTGACACCCATGCTTTCTTCAAGATCTTGGGCTCGCCTGCGGTCCCCGGTTAGCGTGACAATACCCCAACACCCTATAGCCAGAGAAACTACCGCCGAGGTCAGGATCATCCAGGGAACGACCATCACTGAGCACCTCCCACATTCCCATGGAATGCTGGTACGACCTGTTCCTGTTTTTGCGTCAAACGGCGCTCCAACCTCTCTGAGAGCGGAAAACGAGCGACGCCATCTTCTTCAGCATTCGGAGTGCCCACCATAGAACGCATAATCGGCTGAGTTACGTAAGGCTCCCTGCGCTCGGAGGTGACCTCAGATATCTCGCTGACGCGCCTCGCCCCAGTCGCATCACGCTCAAGCTGGATGATGACGTCAATTGCTCCGTTGATCTGATCTCGAATTGTATCAACGGGGAGGGAGACATCCGACATGGAGGCCAGCGTTTCCAGACGGCTGAGGGCATCCACGGCGCTATTTGCGTGCACCGTGGTCAAGGATCCCTCGTGCCCGGTATTCATCGCCTGGAGCATGTCGAGAGTCTCACCACCACGCACTTCTCCGACGACGATCCTGTCAGGTCGCATGCGCAGCGCGTTACGTACGAGATCACGAATGGTGACTTGCCCCTTCCCCTCGGAGTTGGCAGGTCTAGCTTCCATTCGCACGACATGACTTTGCTGAAGGGAGAGCTCCGCCGCGTCCTCAATGGTCAAGATACGCTCCGCTTCCGGAATCGCTCCAGAAAGGGCATTAAGAAAAGTCGTCTTACCCGTACCAGTCCCTCCGGACACCAGGATATTCAGACGCGCACGAATCATTGATACCAAAAGGTTAGCCGCATCATTGGGAAGACTCTTACGAGCTACTAGATCGTTGAGATGAAACGGTCGGGGAAAACGACGAATCGTAATGGTTGGCCCGTCGAGCGCCAAAGGAGGAATAATAACGTTGACACGCTCCCCTCCCGCCAGGCGCGCATCCACCATTGGGCTGGATTCATCGACACGACGGTTGACAGACGACACAATACGGTCAATAGTCCGATATATTTCGTCTTCAGACGAAAAGCCCTGAGGCAACCGCTCCAGCCGCCCGGCGCGCTCCACGAAAATGCTCCCCATCCCGTTGACCATGATCTCAGTAACAGTCTGATCGGCAATAAGCGGTTCGAGGATACCCAATCCCACTGACTCGTCAACCACGCGTTCGATGAGTCGCACACGTTCCGACGAGGACATCACTGGTCCTTCGGCGGAGAGAATACGAGAGAGCATTCGCTCAAGCCGGGCACGACGCTGTGGCATCGACAAGGAGGAGACCTCATCGAGATTGATCTCCTCCAAGAGCCGGTTACGATATGTGGTGACGAGGTTATCTCGCTCGTTTTCGTTGGCGAGATGGTCCGGATCCCGTAGAATCCTGTCGCGTAGTGCCATCAGAAACCACCCTTGGGGAACGAAGCACTGCGCGTCACTGTCAACTCCGAACTGGTGATCCACGGAATGCCGACAGGCACCCGAGTAGTAACCGCAACGCAATTCTCTCCGGTGCAATTTCTACTCACGTGGTCAATAACTACCCAGTCAGGCAGCGTTTCGGCAACCGCGTTTTCGACCGACGTCTGATGCGTCATGGCAGCTCGGGCACCATCTCGAGCAGCAGCCTGGGTTGACGAGATCACCGAGGCGGCCAAAAATCCCTGTACAACGAACAGGGTGATGAGAACGACGATGGGAATGGCAGTTACAAGTTCAACTGAAAGTGATCCTCGCTCGCTATTGCGGCATGATTTGCTACCTGTAGAGCGTTCAACGCACTGTAGGGTATTCATAATCAACGCTCCCATTGAATACTTGCGTTGTCATCGACTGGCGGAAGGTTGAAGGGCGACGGAATTGACAAACTGACATCCACCTGACTGTTATGGGGAGAACCGACCTTGAGGCCATCACCCCAGCCCCAGGGAAGGTGATCGGCAACTTTTTTTTGCACTTCTACCGGGGACATCCCCACCGCGTAATAGCGCGCTGCATCCTTGGCCGCGTTAGCGGCAACCAAATGGCTAGCTCCCCAGAAGACGAGTTGGATACACACCAGAATCGCCAAGGTGATAAGAGCGAAGGCTACCGGAGCCTCAGCGAGAATCTGCCCCCGTTCCCGATGACGCCCCCAACCACCTTGACGTTTACCTCGTTTGCCACGTTTATTTCGTTCGCTGCGTTTCACCCTCTGATTAGATCGACCAGACTCCTGGTTAGTACTCAAAGCATCTCTCTCAAGCATTATCGGATCCTGCGGCGGGAGAGGATTTGCTTGTATAGTACTGTCACTACTATTGATCCATTGCGTGAGCGGCCCGACAACCGGCTCAAGTGGCTGCTCTAGGGCAGTGGCAGTGTTCATAGATGCCTCAAGCAACCTTTCAGCTCCGGGAATCTCCATTGCCACAGCCAGACCCGTCAGGCGTCCCGCAGCGGAAGGCTGGATCTCCGCCTTACGATTCACCTTGTTCAAAACGAGGGACAGTGGGGTGGACCGGGCAATATCTAGCCGCTCCATTGATTCATGAAGGCGCCTGGCGGCGCGCAGAGAAGGAATGTCCGGTGTAGCGACAATCAAGACTTCGTCAGCGAAGTCCAAGGCAGCGGCTTGGACATCATCCAGACGCGAACTACAGTCCAGGACGATGGCGGCGTACTGGTATCGCGTCGCTTGGATGACTCGTCGGACCTGAGGTTCTCCCATTGTTTCGCCGGCCTCTCCGTACTTAGGCGCGGCTAAGAGCATAATGCCACCAGCTACCGGGAAACTCGCCTCATCAAGTTCACGCCTTCCAATATTCTCTCCTACGCCAACAAGATCTGCCACCGATCGCCGTGGTCTGGCACCGCAGTAGGCAGCAAGGTCACCGTTGCGCAGATCAAGATCGATGAGACACGTCGGTGCCCGGCGAGCAAGCTCACGCGCTAACAGAAGTGCCAGCAGTGAAGCGCCCACTCCTCCCTTTGCTCCCACAACAGCGATAACCCGCCCGATCTGACGCTGTTGTTCGACAGCAACACCTTCGACACGATGGTGAACAACCTGCGTCCAAGCCACCGCCGCTGGGACCTTTGTCGAGTAGGCCTCCAGAGATGCCGGGAGGGGAAGCACATCGCGAGCACCCACTTCTAAGGCGCTCTCGTAAATCTGGTTACCGCGCTCGGCTGTCAGCAGTAGTGTAGCGACCAACGGCCAGGACATGCTGACCTCACGGGCAAGATCGAGGCCCAGTCCATCATTAATGCGCAGATCGATCAGAACGACGTGGCCCTCAGAATCGTCCTGAAGACGCATACGCAAGGCCTCGGCTGAGCCGACGGCGTTAACAGTGAAGGCTGCGTCGATCTCGAGCAATGTGGCACGGACCTGCTCGACGACCTCGTGATCCTGAGAAACGATAAACAATGTCATTACTCAGTTTCCACCCTTCCCTGTAGCGGGAGTCTCAGGTGCAGGCGCAGCAGGTGCAGAACCTCCCCCATACTGGGTGGAATCTGGCCCCAATGCACTATCGTCACCTTCACCTCGGAGAGACAGTCTCAATTTGACCGCAAAACTTTCTGCGTATGCAACTTTGAGCGCATCCTGCGTGCTTAAGGCGAAAGTTACTGGAACTCCTTTTTCGTCGGTAAAGTTGCCAGACTCATCTTTCTCTTTGATGTCAGTAGCGACACCAACATCGAGGATAACAGCATTCTCTACCACAACATCGGCCCATTGCGCCTTCGAATTAGGGTCTTCTCGAGTGGCGATAATATCAACGGTTTCGCCTGATGAGATCTTGCCTGCCACACCAGTTTCAGCGTCGACAATGATAGCAACCTCTCGATATCCTGACTGAAGCCCCGGTGGCGACTCAAGCATGCCACTCTGGAGCATATCCCCCTTGTGGTAGGCACCTGCAGTCACTAGTCCGGACGTCTCCTTGAAAGAGTGCAGCGCTCCGTTAGGAGCCCACCGCTTCGGGACTTCTTTCACCTCCACATCCTCCTCCTTCAACGATGTTAGTGTCTCCACGTCCCGAGCGAGAGTGACAACAGTGGTCATCGGGCCAACCTGGCTCGCCACAGAGTTGACATATGACAGAACCAAGCCGAAGGTGACCAGCGCCCCGACAATGGTGAAGAAGATAAGAATAATGCCTTTACGCTGACGAGGATTCATGGAATAGAAACTCCTTCGGTGACGGGCGAGTTGTACTGTGCGGATGATAAGGACGCATAAGTGGGGAACTGATGAGTCCCACAGAAGAGACATCCGGAAGGGCCTGCGGGTCGGCCGCAACGGCTACATTCTTCGCATCCAGATCGCTGCGCTAGAACGATGGCCATCCGGTTTGGGGCATCGGGCAGTGCGGAGCGCTCCACCCAACTGCGTGCGTTCCAGTTTGTACGATCTAGGCGAAGGTAGATGCTCGCTTGTGGTGCAATCACCTCGAGCCCTCGGCCTTGGCCGGGCGGGTCGGAACGAGCCTCGATGGTCAGCGCTGTCGGAAGTCTGGACCAATCCACTGGGCTGACGGAAGCAACCTTCTGCGTCCTGATGTCGACATCGAAGCTGGCACCCGGAAGAAAGCTACGCAGATGCTGTCTCATCGAAGGATGCCCGGCTTCCAGTCGAGAGACTGAGGTCAGTGCGACTCGCGTCTCCACTACGCTCTGCGCGGCATCAGCCACCGCCTGCGCCACACCTAGATAGGTGATCGGGATTGAGAGAAGAAGAGAAGCAATCGCAGCCTGCCGGGTTGGAGTCCCCTGGACCGTCACTACTGCCACCCGATCATGCTCCGCAACAGCACGAGCAACCCGCGGCGCGCGATTCCTGTCTCGAGGGCCACATATGATCAGAACATCTTCGCTAGGGTGATGAGGGATGAACCGGCACGCTTCCTCAAGAGTATCTGTTGACCTCACACCCGGGGCAAGCTCCGCGATGCTGATACCTGCAGTCAGGAACATAGCGTCCACCTCGACTGCCAACCATCTGACACTCGAGGGCTCCCCATCCGACGGCGAACTGAGAGACTCCATCCATCCAAGGTCGCAAGCCTTCGGAGTCTTAAAGCAGATCTCTCCACCACACAAGCCCTTCTTGCAGATAGCAATCAAATCGCAATCTTTCAGTTGCATCGGGGACTATACCCGAAAGTACTCGCTCGGGGGCTGGATGCTTCAGCACCCCACATGGGCATCTCTCCCCAACCCCTGGAAGCATCACAGTACCTATTTTGGATTTAAGAGATACCTATAAAAGTCGTTGTCTCACAAACCCACCTCGCGACCGCCTTGTGTTTTACCGATAGCCACACCTAATCGTATTGTGGCTTTGTACTACCGCGATGCTATGCGGACACCACCCCTTGAGGTAGGGGTGAACGCCCCGCCACCGCCCCGCCCACCCGCCTCCTAGACCTCTAGCGATAGAGTCAAGGCCACCATCGTGAGCGCTGTCGCACTGTGACGCTCCAGGCATGATCGAGACTGGCCCAGCAGGATCTACTCCTAGTTCAATCACGCTCCTGCGCAAAGGGGCGAAGACATCCTCGATGGAGGCACACCCCTGCAACTGGACGCAGCCCCACACTCCACAACGTTGGCACCAGCCCGCATCTGTCCGTAGAGTCTCAGACAGATAACGGTATCGACCCCGACGACACCGCTCTGCACCTGTCGCCTCACCGAAAGGACGCACTCCGTGCGCCGCCGTTCCCACGCCCCCCGGTCAGGTTGGGTTGCCCTTTCAGCACTGTTCGTAGGCGTCTCACTAGTCAGCATCCAACCAGCTGACGCAGCGTCGGACTCCAGCACTGACCAGGGCATCGACACCACCAGTTCGCTGTCCAGCGGCTACACAGTAGAAGGCCCCAAGTCCAACCCAGTCACCAAACAGGTCACTGAGACGCGAGCTCAGCGAGCAACATCGCAGTGCTTCAATCAACGCACCTGCGCCTCGGCCTCGTCTCAGGAGGTCACCAAGCAGGCGGAGAATATGGGGGCCGGACGGGTCAAGCACGGGCATCCTTCTGCAGCGACCCTGCCTGACTCCACGGTCGAGTCGTCAGCGGGATGGTTGACCATCGGTGAAACGTCGTCAGGCAACACTGCTCAAGATACGGCTCCTTCCGAGCCCTCAGTCACCTATCCCGTTCTGACTGTCAGCGGCTATGTCGCCTACCGGCGTGCAACGACTACCGAGCCCAACGGAACCGGTGCGGTCAGCCACACGTTCTCCTACAAGGCCGACGTCCCCGTACCGGAGCACAGCCAGGAGGTCGACTCCGCGTGGAACACCTTCGGCATCTCCTCTCCCCCCGCAGGTCAGCGCATCTGCTTGGGCAACGTCGCTCTGTCCTATGACACCGGAGGAGACCTCGACAAGATGACATTCACCCATGTCACCGAGGGCTCTGCCGACGGCAGCATCTCGGGAGTCGCAGCGGGCACAGCTGTCACCACCGTGGTGACCACAACTCTTGACGTATCAGTACTCAGCGGAAGTGATCGGGATCTCGCCAACAGTTACGCCAAATCCGTTCTGCTGTCGTCAGGCACCGTCAACGTCCCAACTGCCGCGTTGTCCGTCAGCGACCCACAGGGCTCCTCCTCCAAAAACACACTTGCCGCACTCCTTGCCACCAAGGCGAGCACCACGCAGCTCGTTGTTAACGGCACGGCGATCACGGACAACGGCGGCTTCGACGCCCTCTCCGGCAGCTGGAGCACTGACCAGCTCACGGCGGGCCGACAGCCGCTGGCTAGTCAAACTCAATAGTGACCTCCTCTCTAAGACGCCTGACGACAACGCAAGGACAGTGCATGAAGACTTCTGTAACAGCCACAGCGGCTGCGACGGCAGCGATGGCCGCACTCACCCTGAGTGCCTGCGGCCAGAGCAGTGGAGCCTCAGACTCCAGCACCGCATCAACTGCCGCCTCCGCATCCCAACCATCGACGTCAAGAAGCTCGGGCGCCGCGTCGTCGGACGACTTGATGACGCTTCTCCCAACCGGAAACCTCATGATCCAGATACCGGGGGATGCCGTTACCGAGGCCACCACAACCTATGACGACGGCATGCAGCAGACCTACTACGACAGCAGGGGCGGCTCCCCTCTCACTGTTGCCGTCGAGTACTACGCCGCCGGCGTCAAATCAGCGGCAAGCGTCCTGGCCGCGGAGCAGCAGTCACTGACCGCCCAGTCCATCCAGCCCACGGTCACTCCCACGGAGGTTCCTGGCGGAACCGGAGGGAACCGCTTGGACTGGCAGACCACGGCGATCCCGCCATGGCTGCAGGACCGTAAGACCGCCGAGATCCCCATCACGTGTGCGGGAGTCATCGTTGACGGACCGAGCGGCGACAGTTACGGGGTCTATGTCTTCGCCGATCCGAAGAATCAGGAGAGTCTGGAGCGCATGTCGTCCGTCCTCTCATCCGTGGCGGTGAACGCCTCATGAAGCGCCGTCTCCTCATGGCCGCAGGCGGTATCGCCTCGCTGAGCGCGGTCGCCTCATGCAGCAGCTCACCAGAAAAAACGCCTGTTTCAGGAATGACCTCGGTCGATGACGTGAAGCAGCCGCAAGCCCCGTCCAAGGGCCCTCAGGACGCTCCCAAGGAGTGGACCGGCGTCAACTTCTCCGGTATCTCTCTCAGTCTGCTGTCCTCTCTCAAGGGCCCTACTCGGCGCAGCGGATGGCCCCCGTATGCCGTCTCCTACGACCTGCAGGCCAACGACACCAGCTTCGAGCAGCGGGTGCTGCTCTCCGGCATCGACGCGAGTACCACCGCTGACGGCATCAGGCAAACCGCCAATCTCATGAGCTCCTACCTCTTTGAGAACTACTCGGAGATCGGCCGGGTCTCCTGGGAGGCTGATGGGAACACACCTGCCACTGAGAGGGTCGCCTTCTACTGGGGGCCCGACTCATCCTGGCTGGGGTGGACCTGGCTGCTCGCCTCAGAAGTGGGGACCGGCATTGTCACTCTTCTGAGCACTGTCCTGGATGACGGCCTTCGCAACGGCATCGAGAACACTCTCACTCTGACGAGGCAGCAACAATGACGATCCAACGACGACGCGCACTTCTCACAGCCTCGACGGCCGGAGCCGCAGCGCTTCTTGCCAGCTGCTCCTTGACGAAGCACCCAGGCCCGGAAGGTGACTGGGAGCGCCTTGAGGACGGCGACCTGCTTCTTGCGGTACCCAAGGACTGGGACCAGTCGGTGGCGCAGTCCAGCATCTGGGGCACCAAGTGGACCGACCCATCAGACAAGTCGGCCGTCCTCATGACAGCCCAGTCCGTCGAAGCGAAGGACGGCTACCAGGCCCTTGACCTCGCGATGAACGCCGCCCGGGCCGTCACTCGCGGGTACCAACCCGTTGGCTCGAGAACAGCCATCACCAACGGATCCATCATCCTGGCGCAGCAGCAGTACCAGATCACCTGGCCCTATCAGAAGAAGGGCTCCCTGTGGGCCATCAGCCGAGACTCAAAGATCTGCCTCGTGGACTTCTCAGGCGCGAAGATCACCGAGAAGCAGATCTCAACCGTGGGCCAGTGGATCGAGCTGCGCTGACGCGTCACACATCCGCCTCTCACCCCCAACGCACGTCCACGTGGCGGTTGGCGGCCTTGCCGGCCTCGTTGACGCTGCCGTCCTCGTTGGTCTCGGAGGCCACGGGCTCGCTCTCCCCCTTGCCGGAGGACTGCACATTCAGTGACGCCACCTTGGAGGTCAGGTAGTCGGCCACGGCCTTGGCACGCTGCTCGGAGAGCGTCTGGTTGTAGGCGTCGTCGGCCACGGAGTCGGTGTGTCCCACCACGGTGACTGTGGCCGGCGGCTTGCCGTTCCAGCGAGTGACGATCTCGTCGAGCACCTGCTTGGCGCGGTCGGTCAGGGTGGCCGAGTCGACGTCGAAGGTGACGTCACCGGACAGCGAGGCCACGGTCGTCTGGCCGTCCGAGGAGTAGGTGACCGCACTGTCCCTGCTGCTCGATCGCGACACCGGAGTGACAACGCGGTCCACGGTCTGAACCACTCTGGGGTTGCCGGGGCCCGCGCTGCCGGGCTGCTTGACGATCGTCGTCGGATCGGCTGTGGCGCTCTTGGTCGCAGCTGCCACCGGACGGCCCGCCAGCGGCGCCACAGGTGAAGCGGCAGCTCCAACGGCAACCGACCAGGACACGGCACTCACAGCAACGAGTGCTGCAGCGCACACCCCAGCCCGACGGCGATGTTCGACACCCATCGTCCACCTTCCAGAGAGTACCTGCTGTCTCATCGGGCCACCGCCACGTTGCTGAAGGTACCTCCGTTCGGAATGGTGACGGTGACACTCTGCGCCTCCGCCGGGACACCGGTGAAGGTCGCCTGGAGCGCAATCGTCTGGCCGGGCTTGATAAATTCGGAGAGATCACCGGAGCACAGGCAGCCGCCCTGGGAGTCATAGGAGACACGGTAAATGCTCGAGGAAGACGGCTCGATGAGCGTCAGACCATCAGCATTGCTCGTGCTCCCTCCCGGGCTTGCATTACCACTGGCCTGAGGAACTGAGTCATCTCCATCAGAGAACGAGCTACTGATCCACATGTCATCCTTCTTGTCATCATTCGTCACCGAGAACATGACGGTCACCGTCGTTCCTGCACCGGACACAGAGTTCAGGGAAACAGTGCCGGGCTTACTGTCAATAGTGGTCGGGTGCGACTCGATGACCGTACCGTTACCGCCATTGCCACTCGCCCCGGCCTGCGAGGACTTCGGCGCAGATGCCGATGTCGACGCACCTGATCCTTTTGAATCCGATCCGCCTCCCAACTGGCAGGACGCCAGGGTCGCCGTCAGACCGACGGCACTCACAACGGCCAGAACTCGCTGAGAAACAGTCATCATGATGGAACCTCCACTACTAGTTCTCAGGCCACCTCAGCCTGAGGAATGCCAGCACTCTAAGCAGCATTCTTCATCCAAGAAATGGGGAGGCCCCCACGGAGAGATAGCGTGTAGTACACGGATACATCCGGGGTCCCCACGGCATATCCGGAGTACCCGGGGACTCCCCGTGGAGCAATGGGTAGTGCACGGGGAGTACCCCTTGCCTCAGTAACCCCAATGCGACTACGTTCCGTTTTAGACATTCCAGCATTCGTACTCAGGAGCCCCCATGACGTCAGAATTTCAACATTCACCCCGCGTTCATTCGATGAGGTCTTCTCGTCGGTCTTTCCTGGCTCTCTCGGTCTTGGCGGGGGTCGGGTTGCCGGTGCTGACCGGGTGCAAGATCCCCGGGTGGTCGAAGAACAAAGGCGGACCCACTTCATCGTCAGGTTCCTTGGCCTCAACCGGTGGTAAGGCCAAGGCGGGTAGCACTGACTGGCAGGAGCTCGATGCCCACATCATGGGCCACAAGATCGCGGTGCGGGTCTCCCCCGTCATCCGCAAGGACGAGGCCACCTCGATCATGGCGCTGGAACTGACTCGCGCCAAGGACGACGCTTCCGTCGACCGCGTCAAGACCAACTCCTCCGGCTCAGAGGGCAACAAGCTCAGCATCTCGAGCTATCTCGGATCCCCGTCCATCTATCGCCCAGGCACCGGTGCTTCCCTGGTCAAGCTCCTCAACCTGGGCTCCGGACGCGTGTGGAGCACCACCGACGGTAGCGGCGCCAACGATGACGGATTCCTGGAGGTCACCCCCGGCGAGCAAACTACTTCCTACCTGTCCTTCGGCAAGGTCGACACCGACACCGTGACCGTCATGGTCCCCATGGCCGGCTTCACCACCGTCTCGGTCCTGGAGGCGGACGCCGCCAAGAAAGCAGGCGTCGACTTGAACGCCGCCAGCAGCGAGCTCGACCAGTTCCCAGGCGCAGCCACCGAGCTCGCCGCTCCCGTCGCCATTGAGCGCTACACCCGGGCCCTGGACGACTCCACCAGCACCCACACCGGCGGGCAGGATATCACCGTCACCCTGGCATCAGATGTCACCTTCGCCTCCGACTCCGCTGACCTCACCCCCGCAGCCGACACCCAGCTTCAGACCGTCGCCGACCAGCTCAACCAGTACCCTGACGGCGGCACCTTGAGCATCGTGGGCCACACCGACGACATCCAGGACGACGCCTACAACCAGCCCCTTTCCGAGAAACGCGCCAACGTCGTCAAAGACCGGCTCCAGCAGCTCACCGCCCTCGACAAGTGGAACCCTACCACCACCGGCAAGGGGGAGTCCGAGCCCCGTGTCAAGGAGACCACCGACGAGGCTCGGGCCGCCAACCGAAGAGTCGAGATCACCCTCACCCCCACCGGCGGCACCACCGCCCCCAAGAGCAGCACCATCACCGCCACCCCCGGCAACGACGGCGGCAAACTGCCGGACCCGCAAGGCCCCGTCGCCAAGGGCTCCGAGGGCGTCACCCTCACTGCCAAGGGCACCGACACCAGCGGAGAGGTCACCATCACCCTCGATCACCTCACCCGCACTGACGGGTACCTGTTGGGAACCGTCACCTGCACTATCAAAGACGGCTCCACCGGAGCCCCACTGCACCCACTGCTCGAAGATCCGCAGACACTCCTGGCCAACCAGCGCGACGAGGACGGCAGCGCCCTGCCAACCTTCAACGCCAGCGACGGACTGACCCTCATCGCCGGCGGCGAGCGCATCTTCCCCGCCGACTACCTCGACGCCGCCGCCGAGCAGCACCTCCCCCTGAGCGAACTCAACGTCTCCGACGATCTCAAGACCGGCGTCACCACCATCTGCGTCGTCTGGCCCGACCCCGGCGGCGACACCATCACCCTCGACCACCAAGCCGACAAGAGCACCAACGACAACGCATACCGCCTCACCGACATTCCCGTCAAAAACAACTGACGCACCCGAGCCGCCGAGCGGGGAGGTCGTCCTCGTCCTTGTGAGAGGGAGAGACAAGGACGAGGACGACCGGCTTCTACTACTCCCCCAATCCGGTGCTCAACCGATGCCTGCACCGTAGTCAGCAGGGCACCCCGCGGGCTATGGGCAGATGCCCCCGTGGAAGGCTCGTGCAGTACCCGGGGACACTCAAGATGCTCCCCGTGCACCCGGGTACAGCCCAGGCATAGAACCCCGGACATAGAACGGCGTCGGCGGCCTCCTGCGCAGGAGGCGGCCGACGCCGTCGTGAAGGGAAAAAGAGCCTCAGGCCTTGGTGATGTCCAGCGGAATGCCGGGGCCCATGGTGGTGGTCATGGTGGCCTTGAGGATGTAGCGGCCTTTCGAGGTCGAGGGCTTGAGGCGCAGGACCTCCTCCAGGGCGGCCTGGAAGTTCT
>ERZ773008.1508-NODE-1508-length-16294-cov-5.106657_pt1 | contig 16294 bp, 12 predicted proteins | sample MGYA00580664_ERZ773008 | MGnify/ENA primary metagenome ERZ773008 (study PRJEB29015, sample SAMEA2738016) | human oral metagenome | biome: human oral; feature: human-associated habitat; material: dental | place: China | collected 2048 ... | reverse complement strand
TATCCTTACGGAAGAGGTTATTCAAAGCCGCATTGAATATGGACTACCTCAAAAAACTCCTAAAGATTTGATGCGGGTGCCCTGCAAAAGGAGTGATTTTCTCAGATTTTATGTTTACCTTTGCCATACGTCAGATATTCTTTATTTGAGTTTTAAGCAGCACTGAGGTAAGTAAATTTCCTGACATATGCAAGCATTGGGTAATTTATTGTTATCCAAAGACTTGCTTTCTTGTAAAATTACAAGTCTGCTAATTTAGGGTAATATATGACAAAAATGAAGAGATTCGCATTGGCAACCCTGTGTTTTGCTGCTATGAGCTTTGCAGGATGTACCGACAAGAGTGACAATCCCGTTGTCGATGATGATGTTGACATCGTGGTTATGCCGCTACCTGAAACCGACCAGATGGACCAGACTACAGCTCAACGAGTGACCATCTTGGGGTCTGGCTTCAGTCAGGTGGCAGAGGCTTTCATCCGCAGAGTAGAGCATCCGATGACAAGCATCACAGACGAGACGGATGCCATCTTGATAAAGGGAAGTGACATCAACGTACTTGCTAACGATGATAGTGTGGCACCCGACATAATGGAGGCCATTCGACAAGGGAAGAAACTCATCATCGACCAACCCACCGTCAGACAGATGCGCACGGCAGCATGGCTTGTGTTCTTCCAGACATATCCGGCAGAGAGCAACGATGAGTATGTTCATATAGACACGGGAGGGGAGGAACACGAGGATCATGTGTGCTACGACATGATTGCAATTGACGCAGACGGCAACATTTACACGTTGAATGACATCTTCGACGAAGATGATGGCGAGCCAGAACAGGAACTGACACCCTACCTGAACGGACTCCATGCCGACCCTTTGGCAGCTTGGCTCAACGAACAGGCAGAGGGCAATAATGCCATGTCGGCAAGAGCCGCTACCCGTGGCGCATCGGGCGATCTGGCATCGAAAATGACGGCACAGAACGTCACACGTTCCTACACACTGAAGCCATCGAATGGGTATGAGTCAAGGCTAACGAACCGCTCCTGTGTGTTCACCATCTCGACAAACATCTGGGCGGCCTACAAATACGATGAGGATGCCGACTACTATCTCATAGAGCAGACCGTGCTGGGCAACAGCAGTAACTTCTGGATAGGCAGTTGGAAAGGCGGGAATTGGAACTATCAGGGATTCTTCCTGTCGAGGGAAATTGTGAGCAACACCCTGCGCAAAGACAGCCATGGCACACTGCTGAAGAACAGTGAAGGGGCGGTTCTGATAGACTACTCGCCAACCAGCACGACAGGACAGCACTCCACGACCGTTGAGGAGAGCTGGAATCTGTCTGGCTCTGTGGGAGTGTCTGGCTCTGGTGTCGAGGGTGTGCTGTCTGGTGGCGTGGGTGGCAGCATCAGCAACACCTATACCACGGAGGACATGACCATCACGGCACTCTCGATGAACGACGACAACTGCCTGAACAACGCCGCCTGGCAGTACGACATCAATACCAACAACTACGATGTCAGCGGCTGGAGTGGTTATTCGTTCCGTACACCTCCCATACTTGGAACCAACGCCTTCAAGTCGGCACAATGCTGGCTGTGGAAGGTGGAACACCCCAAGAACTATGGAGACATCATCCTGCATGTGTTTCTGGGCTTCGACCACTCGTTCAACAGCTATCGCAACAAGACTTTCAGCAGCTACAGCGAGAATGGGAATTTCTTCAACGGCTGGTATGAGCAGGACATCATTATTCGTCCACCATATCGTGAGACTATCAGCAAATGAAGGGGTATATGAAGAAGTACAAGGATTGGATAGGAGGCTTCCTCAGCAACCTTCTCGCCACCGTGCTGGGCATCGTGCTGACATTCGGCACGACTTGGTGGATTGAGCGGAGCCGACAGGTAGATGCTGCGGAGGAGACGGTGGAGCGTTGCCTTGCCAATATGGAGCGGCGTGGTGAAAGCTTGGAGGGTCTTGTGAAGATGATGATAAGCCAAGACTCCATTTTGCAAGTTGTCACCTCGCGCTGGCCTGATGTCTCTGACGACACGCTCAGCTTGTTCAAGGACGTGTTCGGCTCAAGCAATTTCACGCTCCATGACCACTCCGCCGAAAGCGTGTTCAAGGGCAGTTATGAGAATGCGCACATATTGGGCCGTTTCGCCGAAAACCTCGGATTCGGCTTCGAGTATCTTGATTGGATGGAGCAGAGATGCCAGCACGTTGAGGACTTGCGGCAGGAAACATTACGCCAAATCCTGACTGACCCACGTTTTAGCAGCACCCAGACCGACAGGGAGAAGGTCCGGCTAATGCTCGATATGCCCGAAGTGCGCTACTTTATCTTGCAGCATGGCGGCTGGGCCAACTCGTTGGAAAAGAGCTTGCCAGTATATCAAGAAAAAATTCTCCCGTTCCTGCACAAGTTGTGGAATGGCGAGGTTGAAGATACAGAAATAGATTTCAGCATATAACAATTTAAACAACACTTCGATTATGAAAAAGAATCTCATGACGCTTGCAGCCGTCCTCCTTGCTGCAATGATTACAACCACTGTGTTCACGGCCTGCGGCAGTGATGATGACGATGACACACGATACCTCGTCAGTTACACCGCCGACGGTAATCTTACATCATCCTCAACGTCGCTCGACATGGATGCCTTGCTGATTATTCCAGGATTCAACTCGGCCATTTCGTCGGCACTCGGAGGAAGCACGTATGTCACCTCATCGAACACTACGGAGAAAGACGCTGCCGTGAAGAGAGCCTGCGATGCCTATTACTCGACAGCCAAGGCAAGCTACAATGCCACTGGCCAGGTGACCATCACCAAGACCATCCTGAAAACGGGAGACAGCAGTTACAACCAGACCTCTACACTGGCCACCTACACATTTGAATAGAGATTGCGGTCATGAAGCAAATAGCATTACTATTCCTCCTCTCGGTTGCAGCCATAGTCTCTGCAAAGCCGGGCGACAACGCTGCAACAGGAAAGGGCGACAGGTAGTGTCCGGAAAAAGTGTGTAAGCCTCCAAAGATAAGAACCTTGGAGGCTTACACACTTTTTCCGGACACTACCTCCTCGCCTCAAGTGATAGCTAAAAGAGCAGAAACAGAAGAGGGGCACGGCCTACCCTCCTTCGTATGGAGTGTATAACCATGCCCCTCTTTTTATTGGGGAAATATATCTTCTTCTCCCGTAGCCCCCTCTCGCTTATGAGAGAAGGTCTAGAAAGAAGAAGCGATAAAGCGGATTACTCAACCATCTCAGTAGCAGCCTCAGCAGCCACCTCTTCTACAAACTCGGGGTCATGCCCGGTTTCTTCTCGGGCAGCCTTAGCGCGTTCATAGTCTTCGCGACGCATTACCACCATGCCATTAAACGCCCGCAAACCGGTACCTGCAGGGATAAGATGACCGCAGATTACGTTTTCTTTGAGACCGAGCAAATCGTCTACCTTGGCATTGATGGCAGCCTCGTTGAGTACCTTTGTTGTCTCCTGGAACGAAGCCGCAGACATAAAGCTCTTCGTCTGTAGGGCAGCACGTGTGATACCTTGGAGTACTTGGCGACTAGTCGCAGGCACAGTCTCACGCACCTTCATCGGCGTCAAATCGCGGCGTTGGAGCGAACTATTTTCGTCTCGAACGGCAGAGGCAGGGATAAGTGCACCTGCACGATATTTTTCTGAGTCGCCGGCATCTTCTACCACATTCATACCCCAGAGGCGGTCGTTCTCTTCTTGGACGTCCTGCTTGTCGACCATCTGCTTCTCAAGGAAGAGAGAGTCGCCCGGCTCCATGATTTCGACCTTACGCATCATCTGACGCACGATTACTTCGAAGTGCTTATCGTTAATGCCTACGTTCTGCTTACGATATACGCCTTGGATCTCGTTTACGATGTACTCTTGGAGAGCCGTCGGCCCCTTGATCGCGAGAATGTCACTCGGTGTTACCGCCCCATCAGAGAGAGGGGTACCGGCACGTACTACGTCGCCATTCTGTACCAAGATATGCTTTGCTGTAGGGATAAGATATTTACGTACTTCTCCCAAACGGCTCGTAACTGAGACTTCACGATTGTTACGCTTGATCTTACCAATCTCTACTACACCATCAATCTCGGAAAGGATAGCAGGGTTAGACGGATTACGAGCCTCAAATAGCTCCGTTACTCGGGGAAGACCTCCCGTGATGTCGCCGGCACTTGCCAGTACACGAGGTATCTTGTAAAGCTCATCTCCGGGGTTCACCTGCATCTTACCCTTAGTCTTAGGATTGAAGGTAAGACGACAGCCGGCAGGGAGAGAGTAAAGTTTTTCTGTACCTGTAGCAGGATCGATGATCTTTAACTCGGGGAGTTTGCTCTTTTCCTTCGACTCAATAACCATCACATCGTGGTAACCCGAAGTAGCATCGACCGTATCCTTGTAGTTAACACCCTCTTCGAGGTTTACATACTCAAGGGTACCGGCCGTTTCTGCCACCACTACGGAGTTGAAAGGATCCCACTCAGCAAGGGTTTGCCCCTTTATCACCTTATCGCCGGTCTTGCAATGAAGCTTCGAACCATACTGGAGGTCGTAGGTCTTCAAGAGGTTGTGCGACTCGGGATGATAGAGGAAGATTTCTGACTCTCGACTGGCAATCACGCGATAATCTTGACCGGGGATTACAATCGCACGGAGGTCCGGACTCAATTCTACGATAGCCTCTTCTTCCTTAACCACAATCGAGCGGTTCGTATTTTCGCTACCGGCAACCCCACCCGCATGGAATGTACGGAGAGTAAGCTGTGTACCAGGTTCACCGATGGACTGAGCTGCAATTACCCCCACTACTTCCCCAATCTGAACGGGACGGTGTGTAGCGAGATTGCGGCCGTAGCACTTGGCACAAACGCCGTAGCGCGAGTCGCACGTCAATACCGAGCGAATCTCTACACTCTTGATGTTGGCAGCCTTGATTTGCTCAGCCTCTTGTTCACGAATCTCTTCACCGGCAGCCACAATAAGTTTGCGGTTGGGGTCCGTATAATCGTTCGTATTATAGATATCTTGTACAGAGGTACGCCCAATGATGCGAGACTCGAGAGAAGCCACTTCGTTGTCGCTTTCGTCTACTACGGCAGAGACTTCGATACCACGGAGGGTACCACAATCTTCTTCGTTGATGATCACATCATGAGATACATCCACCAAACGACGAGTAAGGTAACCGGCATCGGCAGTCTTAAGAGCCGTATCCGCAAGACCCTTACGAGCACCGTGGGTAGAGATAAAGTACTCTTGTACAGAAAGCCCTTCGAGGAAGTTCGAAGTAATAGGGTTCTCAATAACAGCCCCACCTTCGCTACCACTCTTCTGAGGCTTAGCCATAAGACCACGAAGCCCAGCCAACTGACGGATCTGCTCCTTAGAACCACGGGCTCCGGAGTCAAGCATCATGTAGATACTATTGAAGCCGTCGTTGTCTTTTTTGAAGCCCTCCATCACCAAATTGGAGAGGAGATCGGTAGCTTCATTCCAGATAGCCACGACTTTGTTGTAGCGCGTCTGATTATCGATTTCCCCCATACGGTTCTGTTCGATAATGCTATCTGCCTCAGCGGTAGCCTCAGTAATAATTCTCTTTTTCTCGGCAGGGATAAGCACATCCTGGAGGTTAAAGGAAAGACCACCAAGGAATGCCATACGGTAACCGAGGTTCTTTATGTCGTCAAGGAACTGAGCTGTGCGAGCAACTCCGCAGACCTTGAGTACATCTTTAATGATTCTCTTGAGAGACTTTTTCCCGAGGAGTTCGTTGATATAACCAACCTCATTGGGGACAAGGTCGTTGAACATAAGTCGCCCAACCGAGGTCTCTACAACATCACGTTGAGGCTCTCCATCTACAATTCTTGCATTGGGCACCATTACCTTGATAGGCTTATGGATATCTATACGCCCATTGTCATAAGCGATATAGGCCTCTTGCGCACTATAGAAAATAGAGGGGATACGTTTCTTGTCAATAACCTGCTGCTCAAGCTCTTGCTCTTGAGGAGTCAAGCTGCGGAACTTAGAGATATAGTAAAGCCCGAGCACCATATCCTGAGAAGGTACGGTAATAGGCTCACCACTTGCAGGATTCAGGATATTATGTGAAGCCAACATTAGGAGCTGAGCTTCGGCAATAGCTTCATTACCCAAGGGGAGGTGAACAGCCATCTGGTCGCCGTCAAAGTCGGCATTGAAGGCGGCACACGAGAGAGGAGGTAGCTGAATAGCCTTACCCTCAATCAACTTGGGTTGGAAAGCTTGGATACCAAGACGGTGAAGCGTCGGGGCACGGTTGAGAAGTACAGGATGCCCTTTGATTACATTTTCGACAATCTCCCAAATAACGGGATCACGACGATCGACAATCTTTTTCGCGCTTTTCTCCGTCTTTACAATACCACGCTCGATGAGCTTACGCATCACAAAAGGCTTGTAAAGCTCGGCTGCCATATCCTTAGGCAGCCCGCATTCGTTCATCTTCAGCTCAGGGCCTACGACAATAACCGAACGAGCAGAATAGTCAACACGCTTACCGAGAAGGTTCTGACGGAAACGCCCTTGCTTACCCTTAAGGCTATCTGAGAGAGACTTGAGAGCTCGTCCCTGATCACTCTTGAGAGCGCTGGTCTTGCGCGAATTATCGAACAATGCATCCACAGCCTCCTGCAACATACGCTTTTCGTTACGCATGATCACTTCGGGCGCATTTGCCTCAATCATACGTCCCAAACGATTGTTTCGCGTGATCACTCGTATGTAAAGGTCGTTGAGATCCGAGGTCGCAAAACGCCCTCCATCCAAAGGCATAAGAGGACGAAGATCGGGAGGAATTACGGGGATTACCTTAAGCACCATCCACTCCGGGCGGTTGATTCCTGCCGAAGCACGGAAGGCTTCCACCACGGGAAGACGCTTGAGAGCCTCAGCTTTCTTCTGCTGAGAAGTAGCTGTTTGTGCTATGTTGCGCAAGTCGTCTGCGAGAGCATCAAGGTCGATGTTGGCTAGCAAATCGTAGATAGCCTCGGCACCCGACTTTGCAATAAACTTATTTGGATCTGAGTTCTCCAAGCTATCATTGCCTGGGAAGTCTTCGTAAATACGATCGCAAAATTGCTCGTAATGCTCATTCTTTAGAAGCTGCTTTGCTTCTAGATACTTGGGGCATTCTTGCGAATTAACGGGGTGGGACTCGGGAGCCTCTCCTTCGGGAACTGCAAAGACACCGGGCTGTATTACCACGTAACGATCGTAGTAAATGATAGACTCAAGCTCCTTGGAAGAGAACCCTAGTAGATATGCAATTTTATTGGGGATGGAGCGAGAGTACCAAACATGTACCACGGGCACCTTGAGGGCAATGTGCCCCATACGCTCGCGGCGAACCATCTTTTGGGTCACCTCAACACCGCATCGGTCGCACGTAATCCCACGATACTTATTGCCTTTGTACTTACCACAATGGCATTCGTAATCTTTTACCGGACCAAAGATACGCTCACAGTAAAGCCCATCACGCTCGGGTTTGAGCGTGCGGTAACTTACCGTTTCGTGCTTTGTGACTTCCCCATAAGAGTTCTCCAGAATCTGCTCAGGAGATGCCAATGACACTCTGATCTTGGAGAAGTTTGTCTTTAACTTATTATCCTTTCTAAAAGCCATATATATAGAAACGTTGAGCGTTTAGATTAATCCAGAGAAAGGCTCAAACCGAGGCCTTTTAGCTCGTTCATCAACACATTGAGAGACTCGGGGATACCGGGAGTAGGCATAGGAGTTCCCTTTACAATTGCCTCGTAGGCACGTGAGCGACCTATTGTATCGTCACTCTTAATCGTGAGAATTTCTTGTAGGATGTGGGCCGCACCAAAGGCTTCGAGGGCCCAAACTTCCATTTCTCCGAAACGCTGTCCCCCGAACTGGGCCTTACCCCCAAGAGGTTGCTGCGTAACCAATGAGTAGGGACCAATAGAGCGAGCGTGCATCTTGTCGTCGACCATGTGACCCAACTTCAAGAAGTAAGTTACCCCCACCGTAGCACGCTGCTTGAAGGGCTCTCCCGTACCTCCGTCGTAGAGCTGCGTCTTAGCACCGGGATCAATCCCAGCCTCCTTGATGTACTCTTCAATATCTTCAGGAGAAGCCCCATCAAATACAGGAGAAGCAAAGCGCTTGCCCAACTTGCGTCCGGCACGAGCCAACACAGCTTCGAAGAGCTGACCAAGGTTCATACGAGAGGGCACCCCTAGAGGGTTAAGACAGATGTCCACCGGAGTACCATCTTCGAGGAAAGGCATGTCTTCTTGACGTACAATCTTAGATACAATACCCTTATTACCATGGCGCCCTGCCATCTTGTCTCCCACTTGGATCTTACGCTTCTTGGCGATATAAACCTTTGCAGTCTGTACGATGCCGCTAGCAAGTTCGTCTCCGATTGTTTCGTCTTGAATACGACGACGGAACTCTGCTTCCAACTCCTTATCCTTACGGATGTAATTGGCGATAAGGATGGTGATAAGTTCGTTTGTATGGGCGTCTTCTGTCCAGTTACTGCTCTTAATGTTGCTATACTCGTCAATGCTTTCGAGCATAGTGCGGTTAAACTTCTTACCGGCAGCAATGATCTCAAGAGAAGCGAAGTCCTCTACAAGATTAGAGGTATGCCCATCGGTGAGCTTGAGCAATTTATCAATAAATACTTTACGAAGCTGTTCTTTCTTTTTGCTATACTCACCTTCGATACGCTCAGTGATCTCTTTGATGTCCTTGCGCTTCTTGTCCAAATTCTTGGAGAAGAGCTTGGTATCAATAACGACCCCGCGCAATGAGGGAGAAGCTTTGAGGGAAGCATCCTTTACATCGCTCGCCTTATCGCCAAAGATGGCACGGAGAAGACGCTCTTCTGGAGTGGGATCAGATTCGCCCTTGGGGGTTATCTTACCCACGAGAATGTCTCCGGGAACAATGTGCGCACCAATGCGCACAATCCCGTTTTCCGCCAAATCTTTCGTTGCATCTTCGCTCACGTTGGGGATGTCGCTCGTAAGTTCTTCGAGGCCTCGTTTGGTCTCACGCACTTCGAGTTGTTGCTCTTCTACGTGTACTGAGGTGAAGAAGTCTTCGCGTACGATACGCTCGTTAAGCACGATAGCATCCTCGTAGTTGTATCCCTTCCAGGGCATGTAAGCAACAAGGATATTGCGCCCAAGAGCCAATTCTCCGTTCTGAGTTGCATAGCCCTCGGTGAGGATATCTCCCTTTTCTACACGATCGCCCTTGCGACAGATAGGCTTGAGGTCAATCGTTGTACTCTGGTTCGTCTTGCGATATTTGGGGAGGGGATAGGTAACAACAGGTTCTTCAAAGCTAACGAAAAGCTCCTCATCGGTCTTGTCGTAACGAACCTTGATTTGATCTGCATCCACGTAGATAACCTCGCCGGCTCCTTCTGCCATAACTTGGGTACGAGAGTCGCGAACCAATTTGCCTTCCACCCCGGTACCTACGATAGGCGCCTCGGGCTGGATGAGGGGCACTGCCTGGCGCATCATGTTAGATCCCATGAGAGCACGGTTGGCGTCGTCGTGCTCCAAGAAAGGAATTAACGAAGCAGCAATAGAGGCGATCTGTGAAGGAGAAACGTCCATCAGATGCACCTGATTAGGAGCAACGATGGGGAAGTCCGCAGCGTAGCGTGACTTTACTTTGTCGCGAACAAACGTGCCATCAGGATTAAGCGGTGCATTCCCCTGAGCAACGTTCATTTCTTCTTCTTCCTCTGCCGTATAGTACTTAAGCCCTTCCTCTGAGAAATCGACTTTTCCATCCTTAACGGCACGATAGGGCGTCTCTATAAATCCAAGACTATTAACCTTGGCATAAACACAAAGAGAGGAAATAAGGCCGATGTTCGGACCTTCTGGAGTCTCAATAGGACACAAACGGCCATAGTGAGTATAGTGAACGTCTCGAACAGCAAAGCCTGCGCGCTCTCGAGTAAGACCGCCAGGACCAAGAGCTGAGAGACGACGCTTATGAGTAATCTCGGCAAGCGGGTTCGTTTGGTCCATGAACTGAGAGAGCTGATTGGTACCAAAGAACGAACTTACTACCGAGCTAATAGTCTTAGCATTAACAAGGTCTGTAGGACCAAACACTTCATTATCCCGCACATTCATACGCTCACGGACAGTACGAGCCATACGGGCTAGTCCTACTCCGAATTGGGCGGCAAGCTGCTCACCCACCGTACGAACACGACGATTAGAAAGGTGGTCAATATCATCAACGTTAGCACCCGTTGTTGCTAACAGTAAAAGGTGGTTGACAATGGAAACAATATCCTCTTTGGTAAGCACACGAACATCGGGATCAACATCCAAATTGAGCTTGGAATTGATGCGGTAACGCCCTACATCCCCAAGATCGTAACGCTTATCAGAGAAGAATAGATTATTGAAGGATTCCTTAGCCGTAAGGTCATCCGGAGCGATTACACTGCGCTGGATGAGGTAAAACTGTCTCCAAGCTTCAACTTCGGAGATCGTGCTATCCTTACTCAAAGTCTGCACAAGCAGATTGATAACATTGCTATTATCAGACTCCTTAAAGAGCAATACGTCGGGAATGGTGAGTCGCTCTTCCTGCAACTTCTGGATTTCTTCCACGACCTCTTCGGTAAGGAGCGTGTCTCTTTCCACACGAAGTTCGTAACGCATCTGCGCTGTCACTTCTCCGGCAGCAGCGTCCAGAGACTCTTCTTCTAAGTTGCGGACGCCAATACGCTCTGCCACGCGTCGTCCGATATAGTTCTGAAGTTTTGAGGTCTCTACAACCTCTCCAATCCCAAAGGCACTCCAGATATCACGGTCGGAGCTATAGCCAATAGCACGCAAAAGAGTAGCTACGGGCACTTTCTTCTTACGATCTATGTAAGCATAGAGAACGTTGTTGGGGTCGGTTGCAATTTCGATCCAAGTACCACGGAAAGGGATGATACGAGCCGAGAAGGTACGCACTCCCGAGGGAAGGATACTGGAGCTAAAGAAAACACCGGGAGAGCGGTGAAGCTGAGATACCACTACACGCTCTGCACCATTGATCACAAAGGTGCCGCTCGGTGTCATATAGGGGATAGGCCCAAGATACACGTCCTTGACTTGCGTCTCGAAGTCTACGTGCTCAGGGTCATTACAAGAGAGCTTGAGTTTTGCTTTAAGGGGAACACTGTAAGTGAGTCCCCGGCTAATACACTCCTCGATAGAATACTTAGGAGGGTCTACACAATAGTCTATAAACTCGAGAGTGAAGCTATTGCGTGTGTCTTTTATAGGAAAGTTTTCGGCAAATACCTTGTACAACCCTTCTTGTTTTCTGCATTCTGTAGCAGTCTGCAGCTGGAAGAAGTCTTGAAAAGACTTAAGCTGCACTTCCAAGAAATCGGGATAGGGCAATGTATTCTGTATCTTGGAAAAATTCTCTCTGATAGTATCAGTAGTATTAGCCATCTGTTGCTAGATTATTGATTCTCTACGAGTAGGTGGAAAAAGACAAGAAAAGGTCGAGAACTCCTGCAAGCAGGGTTCTCAACCATTGATTACCTGATAATCAGGCAGTAAGGGGGATTACTTCAATTCTACTTCTGCACCAGCTTCTTCGAGAGCAGCCTTCATTGCATCAGCAGTAGCCTTGTCTACACCTTCTTTGAGGGTAGCAGGAGCAGCATCTACGATATCTTTAGCTTCCTTAAGGCCAAGACCGCAGTGTTCCTTTACAGCCTTAACAACTTGGAGCTTAGCAGAACCGAAGCTCTTAAGAACCACGTCGAACGAGGTCTTTTCTTCAGCTTCAGCAGCACCAGCAGCACCGGGAGTAGCAGCTACAGCTACAGCAGCGGCAGCGGGTTCGATACCGTATTCTTCCTTAAGAACGTTAGCCAATTCACTTACTTCTTTTACAGTAAGGTTAACGAGGGTTTCAGCAATTGCTTTAATATCTGCCATTGTAGTATGAATGGATTATTCGTTGATTTCTTGTTATTACTTATCTTTCTTCCAAGGTTTTAAGAACACCATGGATCGTCTGACCAGCACCCTGGAGTGCCGAAATCAGGTTCTTAGCAGGCGACTGCAAGAGGGCAACCACTTCTGCCACGAGCTCTTCTTTGCTCTTGATAGATACAAGGGCATCGAGATTCTCTGGGCCAAGGTAGATGCTTTCTTGTGCATAAGCAGCCTTTAGAGCGGGCTTACCGAGTTCTTTATTAGCCTTAGCAAACTCCTTGATAATGCGAGCAGGTGCATTAGCATTCTGCGTAAACATTACACAAGTATTGCCCTTGAGCGCACCATATAGCTCTGCAAAGTCAGTCTCGCTATCAGCGAGGGCCTTGCGCATAAGGGTGTTCTTAACTACGACAAGCTTAACGTTTTCTTTATTGCAAACAGCGCGAAGCTCAGCAGTTTTCACAGCATCAAGAGCTTCAATGTCCGCAAGATAAAAGTGGGGATATTGAGCCAAATAGTCTGAGAGCTTCTCAACTACGGTACCTTTTACTTCCTTTCTCATCTTTAGAATCTCTTATTAAAGGTCTACTGATTTAGGATCGATCTTGATACCAGCACTCATCGTGCTAGAGATATGAATGCTCTTGAGATAGGTACCCTTTGCGGAGGTTGGCTTGAGACGAATGATCGTATTGATAAACTCGCGTGCATTATCCTTAATCTGTTCGGGGGTGAAAGACACCTTACCTACAGAGGTATGAATGATACCGCTCTTGTCTACCTTAAAATCGATCTTCCCTGCTTTCACTTCGCGTACAGCATTACCAATCTCGTTTGTTACTGTACCACTCTTAGGGTTTGGCATCAAACCGCGGGGACCAAGCACACGACCGAGAGCACCAATCTTACCCATTACAGAGGGCATTGTGATGATCACGTCGATGTCTGTCCAGCCACCCTTGATCTTATCAATATATTCATCGAGTCCAACATAGTCGGCACCAGCAGCTTGTGCTTCGGCTTCCTTGTCGGGTGTACACAACGCTAGAACGCGTACTTCTTTACCGGTACCATGAGGGAGGGTTACCACCCCACGTACCATTTGATTAGCCTTACGAGGATCTACACCAAGACGAATATCAATGTCTACAGAGGCATTGAACTTCGTGAAAGTGATCTCCTTAACCAATGATGATGCCTCATCAAGGGTATAGAGCTTCCCGGGTTCAATCTTCTCGGCAGCCAACTTTTGCTTTTTGCTTAGTTTACTCATGTCTTACAATTGAATCTTATGGTTGTTCGGGAAAATCACCTTTGATAGCAATACCCATACTGCGAGCTGTACCGGCAACCATACGCATGGCAGCCTCAATAGAGAAGCAGTTTAGGTCTGTCATCTTGTCTTGGGCTATCGTCTTAACCTGCTCCCAAGTGATCTCAGCCACCTTGTTTCGGTTAGGCTCCGCACTACCCGTCTTAGCCTTGGAGACTTCGAGGAGTTGTACAGCCACAGGAGGAGTCTTAACGATAAAGTCGAAAGACTTATCGGCATAGTAAGTAATTACTACAGGGAGTACCTTACCGGCCTTGTCTTGCGTTCTGGCATTGAATTGCTTACAAAACTCCATGATGTTAATCCCCTTGGCACCAAGTGCTGGGCCAACAGGAGGTGAAGGATTTGCAGCCCCACCTTTAATTTGCAATTTGATTTGTCCTGCAATTTCTTTTGCCATTGTCTTAATGTCTTATCTATGAATAAAACAGTTTTGCACACGTTGCTAGTAGATTCTATCTCCTTGTTGGAAGCTCAAGGGCAATAGACTCTAGAGAGCAAAAACTCGTAACAGATTACTCTTTTTCAACTTGTGCGTAGCCAAGCTCTAGTGGAGTCTTTCTACCGAAAATCTTCACCATCACCTTGAGCTTTTTCTTTTCTGATAATATCTCTTCTATCGTAGCAGAGAAGCCCACAAAGGCTCCATCTATAATCTTTACGCTCTCTCCTAGCACGAACTGCATATCCACAACATCGGGACCTTCGTTCGTTGTATCCACCTCATGGAGGAGTTTCTCCACTTCGGCTAAACTGAGAGGACTAGGATTGTCGTTACCAAGGAAGCCAATAACGTCGGGCAAGTCGCGAAGAGCATTGATAAGCAACTGACTCATCATGCACTCAATAAGCACATAACCTGAGAGATAAGGACGCTCTATAATGACCTTTTTGGTCTTACGCTGCGTCATCACCTTCTCGGTTGGCACTACAACCCGAAACACCCTCTGAGAAATTGTAGAAGGCTCTGGGAGAGACATCTCACGCTCGATTGTCTCTTTTACCTTCTTCTCTTTCCCAGATATAGCACGAAGCACATAAAAGCGCTTCTCGTTACTTTCTTCAATCATACAACAATAAACTTACACAGCACGAATGCTCTGCCTTATCGCTTTAATCTACTCTGATTAGATAATCAACTTGTAGATCTGCTCCATCCCGAAGTTGAATACCGTATCAACAGCAAAGATACAGACAGCAATAATCACGGAGGCAATCATAACCACTACCGCACTGTTTGTCAGTTCACTTCTGGTAGGCCAAGACACCTTGTGTGCCAATTCATTGTAAGAATCTTTGAAGGCCTTTCCGATCTTGCTAAAAAACTTCATATACTACGATATTAGCACGGGTTGAGAGGCTCGAACTCCCGACACCTGGTTTTGGAGACCAGTGCTCTACCAACTGAGCTAAACCCGTATTCCTAAAAGAAGAGCACTCTCCTCCATCGAGAGTCTTAAGAGATCACTCAAAAGGATAAGTGCCCTTCTTGTTATGACATCCTCTACACTCTCTTAAAGAGAGTGCAACAAAGAGGAGGATAATTAGTCTTCGATAAGCTCTGTAATCTGACCTGCACCTACCGTACGACCACCTTCACGAATAGCGAAGCGGAGACCTACGCTACATGCTACAGGAGCGATGAGCTTAACGTCGATCGTCACGTTGTCACCAGGCATTACCATATCAACGCCTTCGGGGAGGTTGATTTCACCCGTAACGTCAAGGGTACGGATATAGAACTGAGGACGATAGTGGCGCATGAAAGGAGTGTGGCGACCACCTTCTTCTTTCTTCAAGATATAAACCTCAGCCTTGAAGTGATCGTGAGGCTTAACCTGTCCGGGGTGAGCGAGCACCATACCACGCTTGATTTCATCCTTATCCACACCACGGAGGAGGAGACCTACGTTGTCACCAGCTTCACCTTGATCGAGGAGCTTGCGGAACATCTCCACACCTGTAACAACAGTCTTCTTACCTTCAGCACCGAGACCGATCATCTGAACTTCGTCATTCACGTGAATAACACCGGTTTCGATACGACCCGTAGCTACAGTACCACGACCTGTGATAGAGAACACGTCTTCTACAGGCATAAGGAATGGTTTATCCACATCACGAGGAGGCAGAGGAATCCAAGTATCTACAGCTTCCATTAGTTCCATAATCTTGGCAACCCATTTAGGATCTCCGTTGAGAGCACCAAGAGCAGAGCCACGGATGATAGGAGTATTATCGCCATCGTAGTCATAGAAACTGAGAAGCTCACGCATGTCCATTTCTACGAGTTCAAGCATTTCTTCGTCTTCAACGAGGTCACACTTGTTCAAGAACACAACGATACGAGGAACGTTTACCTGACGAGCGAGAAGCACGTGCTCACGAGTCTGTGGCATAGGACCATCAGTAGCAGCAACTACGATGATAGCACCGTCCATCTGAGCAGCACCCGTTACCATGTTCTTAACGTAGTCGGCGTGACCCGGGCAGTCTACGTGTGCATAGTGACGATTAGCTGTTTCGTACTCAACGTGTGAAGTATTAATGGTAATACCACGTTCCTTTTCTTCAGGAGCGTTGTCAATTGAATCAAACGAACGAGCCTCCGAGAGACCTGCATCAGCAAGCACCTTCGTAATAGCTGCCGTAAGAGTAGTCTTACCGTGGTCTACGTGACCAATAGTACCGATGTTTACATGCGGTTTCGTTCTGTTGAAATGTTCTTTTGCCATAGCAATTTATATTCTTATTGATCTTACTTTGGAGATTGCGCACCCTCTCACTTGAGCAACACAACGATCTCTTTGCCCTACTCCAGAGAGCCGGTGCCGGGACTTGAACCCGGGACCTCTTCCTTACCAAGGAAGTGCTCTACCGCTGA
>ERZ773008.1506-NODE-1506-length-16310-cov-6.990711_pt1 | contig 16310 bp, 9 predicted proteins | sample MGYA00580664_ERZ773008 | MGnify/ENA primary metagenome ERZ773008 (study PRJEB29015, sample SAMEA2738016) | human oral metagenome | biome: human oral; feature: human-associated habitat; material: dental | place: China | collected 2048 ... | reverse complement strand
GATCTCATTGCGTTCGATGGCTCGCCCCAGCGCGTAGAACTGCTCCACGGGCGGGATGTCGCGCTTCGTTCCGAGCTCCGCGCCTCCCTTGAAGGCCCACCCCTCAACGTCCGACCAGATGAGGGGACGCACCCGGTCGTCGGCGAGGCCACTCCACGACCCCTCAACGCCCAGCATCGTCCAACCGCGGGCAATGCCCAGGCGCACGGCCACGCGGGCCGCCGTGTTCATGCCGGGCGCGAGGCCGCCGGCGTGGATGATCGCGACCCGCATCGTTTCACCCTCCGGTTCCGGGGTGAGCTGAGGAGGCGTCGACAGCACCTGGTTGATGCCCACCATCGAGGAGAAAGACGTGCCCCGCGACGCCTGGGCGGCCTTGTAGTCTCCCGCCGCGACCAGGTCCTTCACAGCGCGAGTGTCGCGCACCGCTTTCATGAGGGGAATCCGGGTGATGCGGTTGTGACGCACCCCCAGGATGACGGGCTCATCATCGCCCGTGCGATCGAGGATCTCCTGGACGGCGGCGTAGCCGAGCAGGGTGGACATCCAGCGGTCGTAGGCCGACGGAGTGCCCCCGCGCTGGACGTGACCAAGAATCGTCACTCGCGCGTCTTCGCCGGTACGTTCCTCGATGGTGTCGGCGACCAGCTGCGCGGGTAGCTCGTTGCCGTCGCGATCGCGCGCTCCCTCGGCAACCAGGACGATCGACTCGCGGCGCCCCGCCTCGCGGCCCAGGCGCAGGTGCTCCGCGAGGTCATCCTGCCAACCGGGACCGGCCGGATCCTCGGGGGTGAAGACATAGTCGGCGCCGCCCGCGACCGCGGCCATCAGGGGCAGGTAGCCGCAGTGACGGCCCATGACCTCGACGACAAACGTGCGCTGGTGGGAGGCCGCCGTGCTCGTCAGCTGGTCGATCGCGTCCAAGATGCGATGCAGCGCGGTGTCAGCGCCGATCGTCATGTCGGTGCCCACCATGTCGTTGTCGATCGATCCGACCAGACCGACGACGATGAGATCCGGGTGGGCGAGAGCATCCTGCTCCGAAATAACGCCCTCATCGGCGAGTTCTCGAACGTGCTGCCCCCACTCGCTTCTAAACTCGTCCGTTCCCGACAGAGATCCGTCGCCGCCGATCACGACGAGGTGGTCGATCCCGTGTTCGAGGAGGTTGGCCGCGGCACGGTGGCGCCCCTCGTAGGTGCGGAAGTCCGCGCTGCGGGCTGTGCCGATGACCGTCCCGCCTTCGGCGAGGATCGAGGACACGTCCGACCATTCCATTCTCTTGATGGAATCGCCGCCGTCGCATGCACCCTGCCATCCTTCGAGGATGGCGTAGGGCTGCGCGCCCCTGGCCAGCGCCGTTCGCACAACTCCGCGAACGGCCGCGTTCATTCCCTGGGCGTCTCCGCCGGATGTGAGGACTCCGATGCGCACAGTGCTCATTTTTCTGCCATCTTTCATTGACGGAAGGGCCGGGTAAGCCGACAGGCCTATCGCCATCAATTCTACGCCACCACCCCGCCAGACACCAGGGCCTTACTCCCATGAGACGCCGAGACGAGAGCGTACCCGCGACCCCCTAGGGCTGCCCTCCCAGGAAATGCCCCGGAACCCGTGTGGTGCCATGACGAGCGGCCGAATCGGCCAGTTCCTCGGGACTGACAACGCCCTCGACGGAGACGCGATCCAGGTAGACCATGCCGTCGAAAGCCAGCTCGCGGGCGTTCTCCGGGTCTCCCTCGCGCCCGATCGTTCCGTGAGCGACGCGGTCGACGATCATCGCGATCGCCCCGTCGCCCGTGACGTTCGTGGCGGTACCAAAGGAATCCAGGGCGATATAGGTCGCAATCATGAGCCCGACCTGCGCCTCGTTGAACCCCAGCATCGAGGACAGCAGGCCCGTGGCCGCCATGATGGCGCCGCCGGGCACGCCGGGGGCGGCGACCATCGTGATGCCGAGCATGAAGATAAATCCAACCCACTGCACCGGCGAAACGCTGAGCCCCTGGGTCAGGACGATCGCGAAGGCGAAGGCGAAGATCTTCGAGGTCGATCCTGCCAGGTGGATCGTGGCGCACAGGGGGACGGTGAAGGAGGCCACCGCGTCGGAGACGCCGTTCTTCTTCGTCTGACGCAAGGTGACCGGGATCGTGGCCGCTGACGAGGAGGTGCCCAGAGCCGTCAGGTAGGCCGGGAGCATGGTGAGCAGTGCCTTGATTGGGTTGCGGCGACCGATGAGTGCTGCGGTGAGGAACTGGATGCCCAGGATGACGACCTCGAGGATGAGGACCACGACGACGACGCGCAGAAGCGCCTTCATCACCGCCCCGGCCGCCCCGGTGTAGGTGAGGTTGAGGAAGATGCCGAAGATGTGCAGGGGCAGCAGCGGGATGATGATCCGCTCGATGAGCCTGGTGATGATGGCGCGGAACTCGATGAAGCCCTTGCGGAGGACGCCGCGCGGGATGAGCGACAGGCCGATGCCGACGACGAAGGAGAGCAGGAGAGCGGTCATGACCGGGACCGCGGCCGGCATCTCGATGCTGAAGTACGTCTCCAGCGCGCTGCCGGGCTCCTCGACGCCGGACAGCGATGTGCTGGCCAGCAGCCGGGGGAACAGCGCGGCGCACACGACGTAGGTGAGAAAGCCCGAGAAGAGGGTGGAGGCGTAGGCGATGGCCGTCGTGATGCCGAGCCACCTGCCGGCGCCGCGGCCGAGGTCGGCGATCGCCGGAGTCACCAGCCCGATGATGATCAGCGGGATGGCGAAGGTCAGGAACTGGCTGAACAGGGCGGAGAAGGTCGCGAAGACCCGGCCCACGGCCTGCGGGAGGAACGGCTCCCCGCCGATCCTGATAGCGCCCAGGGCGAGGGAGAGTGCGATGGCGGCGAGCACCCACACGAGGATGCCGCCGGCTGAGAGCGCCTTGCGAAGATATGACACGGAGAAACTGCCCTTTCGGCCGGGGCGGGCGGTCGGGAGCCGCCTCACTGCGCCGCAGCATGCCACAGGAAGGATGATGACCGGGGGTCGTATCTCGCGGACTGATCCCGGCGGCGGGCGAGCGGCGGGCGCGGATCCCTCGCATCCCTCCGCGCGGGACGGCCGTCAGACGACTCGCGGCAGGTCCGCGTAGTACGTCAGGATGAACAGGGCCGCCGCGAGGAGGATCCCGAAGAGGACGTCGAAGAGGCGCCCGCGCGCGGCCATCCAGGTGCCGTCGGGCCGTTGGAGACGCAGGAGCGCGAACAGCAGCACGCCCGTGCCGAGCCACACGATCGCCAGGCGACGGTGCCCCAGCAGGGAGATCACGGGCATCGCCGTCAGGCCGAGCGCCACCGCGAGCACTGCCAGCGTCCGGTAGGGCTCCTTGTGCTCGGCCGGCGGCCGGGCCACGGGAAGCCCCGCCTGCGCCCACGCGTCCTCGGCCGAGGGCCGCGGAGAGTGCGGGGCTCGCGGTCGATCCGCCGGCGGCTCCGCATCGGCGGTGCCCGGAGTGCTCTGGTCCTGGCTCACGGCCGTCATCGTACCGGTGCCCGCCGACGGATCATCAGTGGGCGAAGTGACGGGAGCCGGTGACGTACATGGTGACGCCGGCCGCCCGGGCGGCGGCGATGACCTCGTCATCGCGAATGGAGCCGCCGGGCTGGACGACGGCGGTGACGCCGGCGTCGATGAGGACCTGGAGGCCGTCGGCGAAGGGGAAGAAGGCGTCGGACGCGGCGACCGCACCGCGGGCGCGCTCGGGCGGCCCGCTTCGAAGGGCCTCGGGAGCGGACGCGTCACCGGTCGCTCGAGCGCCCAGGGTATTGGCGCGCTCGACGGCCAGCCTGCAGGAGTCGACTCGATTGACCTGACCCATGCCCACGCCCACGGTTGCGCCGTCCCTCGCCAGGAGGATCGCGTTCGAGCGGACGGAGCGCACGGACAGCCACGCGAAGCGCAGGTCGGCGAGCGTCCTCCCGTCCGCCGCCTCACCGGCGACGAGCCGCCAGGTCGTCGGATCGGCGTCCCCGGACTGATAGGTGTCGCGCTCCTGGATGACGGCGCCCCCCGAGATCGGCCTGATCTCATAGCCCTCCCGTCCCGGGGGCTCGACGACGAGCAGACGCAGGTTCTTCTTGGCGGACAGGATCTCCACGGCCTCGTCGGCGAACGCGGGCGCGGCGACGACCTCGGTGAAGATCGGCCTGATCTGCCGGGCCATCTCGGCGCTCACGGCGGCATTGGTGGCGATGACCCCGCCGTAGGCGGAGACGGGGTCGCAGGCGTGGGCCCTGCGGTGGGCCTCGGCGACGTCGCCGGTGGCCGACACGGCGATGCCGCAGGGGTTGGCGTGCTTGACGACCGCGACCGCGACGGCGTCGCCATGATCGTGCACGGCCCGGAGCGCGGCGTCGGTGTCGGTGTAGTTGTTGTAGCTCATGGCCTTGCCGTGCAGCCGGCGGGCTCCCGCCACTCCCCCGGCGGCGCCCGGAGCGCGGTAGACGGCGGCGGCCTGGTGCGGGTTCTCCCCGTAGCGCAGACCGGCGAGGCGCTCGTAGCCGGCGCCGACATACGCGGGCGGAATGGGAGCGGGGGCCCCTGACCCGGAGGCCTCGTCACCGGTCGCAGTCATGACCCCGGTACCAGTTCCGGCCTGCGCGGCGTCGTGCTCGGTCTGCTCGGCCAGCCAGGTGGCGACGGCGGCGTCGTAGGCGGCCGTGCGCGCGAGGGCCCGGGCCGCCAGGAGCCGGCGCTGGGCGAGGGTGAAGCCCCCGGCGCGCACGGCGGCGGCCGCCTCGTCGTAGGCGGAGGGCTCGACGACGACGGCGACGCCGGAGTGGTTCTTGGCGGCGGCCCGAACCATGGCGGGCCCGCCGATGTCGATCTGCTCGATGCAGGCGTCGAAGCCGGCGCCCGAGGCGACGGTATCGGCGAAGGGGTAGAGGTTGACCACGACGAGGTCGATCGGGGACACGTCCAGCTCCGCGAGCCGGTTCATGTGCTCGGTCCTGCGACGGTCGGCGAGGATCCCGGCGTGGATGGCCGGGTGCAGTGTCTTGACGCGCCCCTGAAGGCACTCGGGGAAGCCGGTGACGTCCTCGACCGGCGTCACGGGCAGGCCCGCGCCCGCGATGGTGGCGGCGGTGGAACCAGTGGAGAGGATCTCGACGTCGGCGTCGGTGAGGGCGGTCGCCAGCCCGATCAGGCCCGTCTTGTCGTGGACGGAGATCAGGGCCCGGCGCACGGGGACCCTGTCCGGATCATCCGGATCCGGGCCGGTCGGCCTCCGGGTGTGCTGGTCGGGGACGGCGGACTTGGACTGAGTGGCCACGGGCGCTCCTGGTGCGATCGGCTGCGGGGACGCCCAGGCGGGCGACGTCCCCTGCTCATGATCGGCGGCCGTTCCCCGGTGGTGCCCCACCCTCGCCAGTCACGGCCAGCGCCAGTCTAGCCGCCCCCGCCCGTCCCCCCGCCCATTCCGTCTCCTCCGTGTCCGTGCGGATCACCCCGCGGACTCACCCCCCGCCATCGCCATGCGCCGCCATTCGCTCCGGGCGGTGCGTCGGGCCGGAGAGCCGGAGCGGGCGGAGAGGCCGGTCCGACCGGTCCCGCAGAGCTCATCGCGGTCCCCCGGCGCTGCGGCGGGCGGCATCAGTCCCGCTCGGCGGCGGGCCCGTCGTCGGCTCCGTCGGCGCGAGCGCGGCGGGACTCGCGGGCGGCGGCGCGTCGCTCCCGGACCGCCTCGACGCCGGCATCCATGCGCTCGCGCGTGCTGTGCAGAGAGGTGTCGGCGGCATCGGCGGTCGCCGCCATCCCTCGTGCGGTCAGTCGGCGGGTGGTGGGATGGGTGAGCGCCGCGACGGCGACGAGCCCGACCCCGACCTCCAGGGCGATGAAGAGGCACAGGTGGCCGAGGTGCGGGCCGACCCGGGCCATCCGGCCGGGACCGATCGGTCCGGAGGCCGCCAGGGCCAGGACCAGGCAGCCGAGTGTCACGACGAGGGTCGCGGTCACGGCGGCCAGGAGGGACTCGCCGAGCTCGAGCCCGAGGAGCTCCCGACGTCGTCGCCAGGCCGCGCCCATGGCGGCGATCGTGATGACCATGGGCAGGTAGACGCCCGCGGCGCCGAGCGGCGCGTCGGGCAGCAGCCCCAGTATCGGCATGGCCGGAACCGTGTCGGCGATGACGACGTCGGGCGAGAACAGGCTGCCGGTCCCCACTGTGAAGCCCGGGCCCGCGAGCCAGGCGAGCGCCCACACGAGCATGGTCGGCACCCAGCCCGCCTGCAGCGCGATGAGTCCGAGAGAGGCCGTGATCCCCCCGGCGGACAGGGCGTCGTGAAGACGTCCGACGCGTCCGGCTCCCTGGACGACGGCCACCGCTGCGACAACGGCGACCAGCATGGCCATGGCCACGGCCGTGCCGCGCACGAGGCCGAGGGCGGGATCCGCCCAACGGGGGCGGCGCGACCACCATCGATCCGCTCCGGGCAGGCCCCGCCCGGAGCGCTGAAGATGACCGAAGACGATGAGCGCCGTCAGGGCGCCGAGTCCCGGCACCGCCGTCCACATGCGGGACTCCTCCGGGCTCGAGGCGATGATGATGAGGGCCCCGGTCGTCATCGCGGTCAGAACCGTCCACAGTCCCGAGAGCGAGCGGATGAGGTGCGAGCGATGCACGGACCACCGGATGATGAGCGCCTGGAGGATAGTGGCTCCCATCAGCGGCAGGCCGATGACGCCGTCGGGACTCGCGGGGCTCCCCCACGCACCGCCCAGGCCCAGGCCCCACAGGCCGGTGCCGGTGCGCAGGGCGGTCCCCACGGACAGGGCCGCCGCGGCGTCCATGGAGGAGGTGGCGGCGAAGACGGCGAGCGTCGGCACCACGATGAGCAGCCAGCCCGCCAGCACCGGCTCCAGACCCGCACGCACGGCGAAGGGCCAGTCGGCGGGCACCACCAGGCGCAGCCGCCCGGCGCGGGTGGTCTCGTCGGCGTCCGAGACCACCCGACCGCGTCGCGCCCGGGCCTCCCCCGCGCTCACGCCCGCTCCGCCGCGCCGACGACCTTCCGATGCGCATCGCGAGCGAGGGCGGCGGTCTCGCTGGGGGTGCGTCCCACGTGCGCGCCCGCGGCCTCCAGCGCCGCCTTCTTGGCACGGGCGGTGCCGGAGGATCCGGAGACGATGGCGCCGGCGTGCCCCATGGTCCGGCCCTCCGGAGCGGTGAAGCCGGCGACGTAGGCGACGACGGGCTTGGTCATGGAGGACCGGATGTAGGCGGCGGCGCGTTCCTCGGCGTCCCCCCCGATCTCCCCGATCATGACGACCAGCTCGGTATCGGGATCCGCCTCGAAGGCGGCCAGGGCGTCGATGTGGCTCGTGCCGACGACGGGGTCGCCGCCGATGCCGACGCAGGTGGTGAAGCCGAGGTCGCGCAGCTCGTGCATGAGCTGGTAGGTCAGCGTTCCCGACTTCGAGACCAGGCCGACAGGGCCGGAGCCGGTGATATCGGGCGGGGTGATGCCGACGTTGGAGCGGGTCGGGGAGATGATGCCCGGGCAGTTCGGGCCGATGATCCGCGCCCCGCGCTCGGCGGCGTAGGCATGGGCGTAGACCGCGTCGGCCACGGGGATGCCCTCGGTGATGACGACGATGAGGCGCATGCCGGCGTCGACGGCCTCGATGATCGCCTCCCTGGCGAAGGCCGGGGGGACGAAGATCGCCGAGACGGCGGCGCCGGTGGCCCGCCCGGCCTCGGCGACGGCGCCGTGGACCGGCACCTCGACGGTGCCGGGGCGCACGCCGAGCGCTTCGGCGCCGGGGCCGAGAGGAGCCACGTCGAAGGCGACCGTGGCGCCGGCCTTGCGCGGATTGACTCCGGCGACGACTTTCGTGCCGGCGCAGAGCATGCGGCGGGTGTGCTTGCGGCCCTCGGAGCCGGTCATGCCCTGGACGATGACGCGGTCGCTCTCGGTGAGGAAGATGCTCATGGCTCAGACCTCCCGCTCGGTGGCGGTGCTGTGGGAGATGTCGCAGGCGATCCGGGCGACGGCGTCGGCCGCGCCGTCCATGGTCCCGACGACGGTGACGCCCGGCAGGGCGGCCTCGGCGAGGATCCGGTGGGCGAGATCCGCGTTGTTGCCGTCCAGGCGCACGACGATGGGCTTGTCGACGTCCTCCAGGGAGCCGACGGCGGCCACGATGCCCCGGGCGACGGTGTCGCAGGAGGTGATGCCGCCGAAGACGTTGACGAGGACGGCGCGCACCTGCGGGTCCGAGGCCACCACCTCCAGGCCGGTGGCCATGACCTCGGCCGAGGATCCGCCGCCCAGGTCCAGGAAGTTGGCCGGGCGTATGCCGCCGTGGTGCTCGCCGGCCCCCGCGACCGCGTCGAGAGTGGACATGACCAGTCCGGCCCCGTTGCCGAGCACCCCGATCTCGCCGCTCAGGCGGACATAGCTCAGGCCGGCCTCCTCGGCGCGGGTCTCGAGCGGGTCGGCGCCGGAGGCGTCATGGAGGGCCGCGTGCTCGGGGTGCCGGAAGGACGCGTTGTCGTCGAGCGTGACCTTGCCGTCCAGGGCCAGGACGGCGCCGTCCGAGGTGAGCGCGAGGGGGTTGACCTCCACGAGGGTGGCGTCCTCGGCGGTGACGACCTCCCACAGGCGCACGATGACCTCGGCGACCCGGGTGGCCGTGGGGCCGGGCTCGAAGCCCGCCGTCCCGACGATCTCCGCGGCGACGTCGTCGGTGAGGCCGGCCAGGGGATCGACGGCGACCCGTGCGAGCGCCTCCGGGCGCTCGGCGGCGAGGGCCTCGATGTCCATGCCGCCCTCGCGCGAGCACATGGCCAGGTAGCGCCGCTCCGCCCGGTCCAGGAGGACGGAGAAGTAGAACTCGGAGTCGATATCGGCGCCCTCGGAGATGAGGACGGTGCGCACCACGTGCCCCTTGATGTCCATGCCCAGGATGTCGCGGGCGCGGTCCTCGGCCTCCTGGGCGGTGCGGGCGAGCCTGACGCCGCCGGCCTTGCCACGGCCGCCGGTCTTGACCTGGGCCTTGACGACGACCAGGGACGAGCCGGCCCCGAACAGCTCCGCGGCGGCCTCTCGCGCGCCCTCGGGAGTCGTGGCGATCGCGCCGTCGAGCACCGGCACGCCGTGCGCTCGGAACAGGTCTCGCGCCTGGTACTCGTACAGATCCATCCAGTCCATCCTTCCGGGCCCGCGCACCGCGGATCCGCGGTCGATCCTCGCGCGCCGCACGTGCGGGCCAGGCGACAAGGGTAGCGCGCCGGGAAGGTCGGGAGCCGATGAATCCGCGCGCGAGTCGGGACCAACGTCCGCATCGGGTCGAGGACCGCTCCGACGCCGGTACGGGCGGGCCGAGCCCGGCGAGCACGAGCGCCGGGGGCGCCTCCGGGCGGCACCGGAGGGATCGGACGGGCGCGCCGGGTGACGGACGAGGGGGAAGAAGCGCCTCGTCCGCGTGACGCGGGCCCCATCGACGGGAGACAATAGGGGGCCATCGGACCAGCCGGACACCGCTAGGAGATCACGTGAAAGAGGGACACCGATGACCGCCGCGCTTGCCAGCACCACGACCGCCGCACCAGGACCGGTGAAGATCGGCGTCCTGACCTCCGGCGGCGACGCGCAGGGCATGAATGCCGCCGTGCGCGCCGTCGTCCGCACCGCCCTGCGCATGGGCGCCCGGCCCTACGCGGTTATGGAGGGCTGGGCCGGCGCCGTCGCCGGGGGCGACGGCATCCGCCCGCTCGAGTGGGACTCGGTCGGCTCGATCCTCCACCGCGGCGGCACGATCATCGGCACCGCCCGCTCGGCGGAGTTCCGCGAGCGCGCCGGGCAGCTGGCCGCCGCCCGCAACCTCCTGGAGCACGACATCGACCGTCTCGTCGTCATCGGCGGCGACGGCTCGCTCACCGGTACCGATGTGTTCCGCACGAACTGGCCCGGGCTGCTCGCCGAGCTGGTCGAGCGCGGCGAGATCACCCCCGAGACGGCCGCGGCCCACCCGGCGCTCATGGTGACCGGCATCGTCGGGAGCATCGACAACGACCTCGTCGGCGCGGACATGACCATCGGCACCGACTCCGCCCTGCACCGCATCCTCGAGGCGATCGACGACATCTCCTCCACCGCCGCCTCCCACCAGCGCACCTTCATCATCGAGGTCATGGGGCGTCACTGCGGCTACCTGGCGCTCATGGCCGCGGTCGCCGGCGGATGCGACTACGTCCTGGTGCCCGAGCTCCCGCCGCCCGGCGGCTGGGAGGAGGACATGTGCCGCAAGCTCGCCAAGGGCCGCGAGGCCGGGCGCCGCGAGTCCATGGTCGTCGTCGCCGAGGGCGCGACCGACCGGGCCGGGAACCGCATCTCCGCCGACGACGTCAAGCGCGTGCTGGCCGAACGGCTGGGCGAGGACGCCCGCGTCACGATCCTGGGGCACGTCCAGCGCGGTGGTAAGCCGAGCGCCTACGACCGGTGGATGTCGACCCTGCTGGGCTGCGCGGCCGCCCGCGAGGTGCTCGTCGCCACGGCCGAGACGGAGCCCGTCATCATCGCCGAGCGCCACAACCGCATCAGTCGCCTGCCCATGATGGAGCAGGTCCGCGCCACGCGCGCGGTCAAGGAGCTCGTGGCCGACGAGGACTACGAGGGGGCGGTGGCCGCCCGCGGCGCGAGCTTCGGGGAGATGCTGCAGATCTTCGAGACCATGTCCACTCCCCCTGAGCTCGACCCCGAGGTCGTCGCCCCGCCCCAGGAGACGGGCGCCCCCTCCAAGCGGGTCGCCATCATCCACGCGGGCGGCCTCGCCCCCGGCATGAACACGGCGGCGCGCGCCGCGGTGCGCCTCGGCCTGGACCACAGCTTCACCATGCTCGGGGTCTACGGGGGCTTCCCCGGGCTCCTCGACGGCGATGTGCGCGAGCTGAGCTGGGACGATGTCGAGGGCTGGGTCGGGGACGGCGGCGCCGAGCTCGGTACGCGGCGCGAGATCCCCACCATCGAGCAGCTCTACGCGCTGGGACGCGCCATCGAGTCCCACAGGATCGATGCCCTGCTCATCATCGGCGGGTTCAACGCCTACCTGTCCGCGCACGAGCTGGTCAGCGAGCGGGACCGCTACCCCGCCTTCAAGATCCCGATCATCTGCGTGCCCGCCTCGATCGACAACAACCTGCCGGGCAGCGAGCTGAGCATCGGCGCGGACACCGCCCTGAACAACGCCGTCGGCGCGCTGGACTCGATCAAGCAGTCGGCTGCCGCCTCCCACCGCTGCTTCGTGGCCGAGTCGATGGGGCGCAAGTGCGGCTACCTCGCTCTCATGAGCGGCATCGCCACCGGAGCCGAGCGCGTCTACCTCAACGAGGACGGCCTCACGCTGGCCCAGCTCGCCCAGGACTCGGCGCGCATGGTGGAGTCGTTCCGCTCGGGCCGCCAGCTCTACCTGGTGATCCGCAACGAGCGGGCGAGCAGGAACTACACCCTGGACGTGCTCGCCAAGATCTTCGCCCAGGAGGGCCGCGGCCTCTACGACGTGCGCCACGCGGCGATCGGCCACCTGCAGCAGGGCGGGGACCCGTCCTCCTTCGACCGCATCATGGCCACCAAGCTCGTGGCGCACGCCCTCGGCCTGCTGGCGGACCAGCTGGAGGCCGGGACCCACCACTCCAGCTACGTGGGCCTGATGGAGGGGCGGATCTCCCACCACCGCCTGGAGCGCATGAACGATGAGCTGGACCTGGCCGCGCGCAGGCCCCTCCATCAGTGGTGGATGGGCCTGCGCGACGCCATCGGCCTGGTCAGTCAGAACACGGGCGTCCTCCCCCTGGAGGGCGTTCCCGACTTCGGCGCGTCGGTGAGCGCCGCGGCCACGGCCTCGGACTGACTGCACCGACCACGACCGATCACGACCGGCTACGACCGACGGCGACCGGCCGGGCGATTGACCGCGCGACTGGCCACGCGATCGGTCTCGGGGCCGACGCGCCGGCCCGTCCTGCGTCCGGGGCCTACGCGCTCTCCGTGACGGTGGGGGCGCCGACGCCCTCGGCGCGCTCGGTCAGGGCGCGGGCGAACTGGGCGGCGTGGAGGCGCGCGTAGGCGCCGCCGCGCTCCAGCAGCTCGGCGTGGCCGCCCTGCTCGACGATGTCGCCGTGCTCCATGACCAGGATCGTGTCCGCGTCACGGATGGTGGACAGGCGATGGGCGATCACGAAGCTCGTGCGCCCGTACCGCAACGCCGCCATGGCCCGCTGCACCAGCAGCTCGGTGCGGGTGTCCACCGAGCTGGTGGCCTCGTCCAGGATGAGGACGGCGGGATCGGCGATGAAGGCCCGGGCGATGGTGAGCAGCTGGCGCTCGCCGGCCGAGACGTTGGCGGCGTCCTCCTCCAGGATCGTCTCGTACCCGTCGGGCAGGGCTCGCACGATGTGGTCGACGTAGCAGGCGCGCGCGGCGTCCTCGACGGCCTCGTCGGAGGCGCCGGGGCGCCCGTAGCGGATGTTCTCCCGGATCGTGCCCTGGAAGAGCCACGGGTCCTGCAGCACCATTCCGGTGCGCGCGCGCACATCGCGCCTGCGCATGGTGGAGGTATCGGCGCCGTCGAGGGTGATGCGGCCGTCGTCGATCTCGTAGAAGCGCATGAGGAGATTGACCAGGGTGGTCTTGCCCGCCCCCGTGGGTCCCACGATGGCGACGGTCTGACCGGGCTCGACGCGCAGCGACAGGTCGCGGATGAGCTCGGCATCGGGATCGTAGGAGAAGCGGACGTGCTCCATCTCGATGACGCCGGCGCCGCGCCCCGTCGCCGGCGCCGTGGAGACCTCCGAGTCCGCCGGGGCGGCCGGCGCCCCCGGGTCCTCGGCGGGGGCCGTGCCGTCCGTGCCGTCCGTGCCGTCCGCGTCGCTCTCGTCGGACTCGTCGGGGCTCTCCTCCTCGGCGTCGAGCAGCTCGAAGACCCGCTCGGCGCTGGCGGTGCCGGACTGGACGGCGATGGTCATGCCACCGAGCTCGGCCAGGGGCTGGGAGAACTGCTGGGAGTACTGGATGAAGGCCTGCACGTCGCCCAGGCGCAGGTTGCCCCCGGCGACCATGAACCCGCCGACCACCGCGATCGCGACATACCCCAGGTTCCCGATGACCTGCAGGATCGGCATCATGATGCCGGACAGGAACTGCGCCCGCAGGCTCGCGCGGTAGAGCTCCTCGTTCTCGGCGTCGAACTTCTCGCGCGAGTCGGCGGTGCGGCCGTAGGTGCGCACCAGGGCGTGGCCGGAGAAGGACTCCTCGACGCGCACGTTCAGACGACCGGTCTTGGCCCACTGCGCGGTGAAGGCCTTCTGGGAGCGCGGCCCGATAACGCCGAACAGGACGCCCATGAGCGGCAGGACGATCAGCGCCGCCAGGGTCAGCCGCCACGAGATCGACAGCATCATGCCCAGCACCCCGAGCAGTGTCAGAACGGCCCTCAGCGCGCCGGACAGCGACTGCTGGAGCGTGTTGGTGACGTTGTCGATGTCATTGGTGACGCGGCTGAGCATCTCGCCGCGCTGAACGCGGTCGAAGTAGGACAGGGGCAGCCGGTGGATCTTGGCCTCGACCTCCGCACGCAGCCGGTACATCGCCTCGATGGACATGCGATTGAGGACGAATCCCTCGAGCCAGGACAGGAAGGCCGAACCCACGTAGATCAGCAGGGCGAGAAGCAGGACGCGTCCCAGAGCGGCGTAGTCGATGCCCACGCCGGGCACGAGGTCCATGGCGCGGAGCATGTCCGCCATGTCGCCGCGCCCGGAGGCGATCAGGCCCTCGATCGCCTGCTCCTTGGTCAGGCCCTCCGGCAGGAGGGAGCCGATGGCGCCCTCGAAGACGATGTTGGTGGCCCGCCCCAGAACCTTGGGGGCGACCACCGCCAGCACGACGGAGACGACGGAGGCCAGGCCGGCCACCGCGAGTGGGACCTTGAAGGGCGTCAGGAGCGCGAGCATCCGGGTGAAGGAGGGCCAGAAGGCGTTGGCCCTGCCCGGCGGCGGGCCGGCGCCCCAGTCGTCCGAGGAGGCCCGAGCGGTGGACGCCAGCGCGAGGTCCTCCTCGCTGAGGTCGTCGGCGGCGGCGGGGCCGGTGCGGTCGGTGGTGCTCATGCGGCGACCTCGTTTCCGAACTGGGAGATGACGATCTCGCGATAGGTCTCGCTGTCGGCCAGCAGCGTCTCGTGCGCGCCGGAGGCCGTGAGCCGGCCCTCGTCCAGGACGAGGATGAGGTCGGCCTCGGTGATCGTCGAGACGCGCTGGGCGACGACGATCTTGGTGACCCCGACGGTCGCCGGCCACAGGGCCGCGCGCAGGTCGGCGTCGGTGGCCACGTCCAGGGCGGAGAAGGAATCGTCGAAGACGAGCACCGCCGGACGTCGCACGATGGCGCGAGCGATGGCCAGGCGCTGACGCTGCCCGCCGGAGACGTTCGTACCGCCCTGGGCGATGGGTGCCTGGAGCCCGCCGTCCATCTCGGTCACGAAGTCGCGCGCCTGGGCGAGCTCCAGGGCCTCCCACAGCTCGTCGTCGGTGGCCTCCTCCCGTCCCAGACGCAGGTTCGAGGCGACGGTGCCCGCGAAGAGGAAGGGCTTCTGGGGCACCAGGCCCAGCTGGGACCACAGCGCCTCGGGCTCGGCACGGCGCACATCCGTGCCGCCGACCAGCACCTGGCCGTCGGAGACGTCCAGGAGCCGCGGGATGAGGTTGATCAGGGTTGTCTTGCCCGAGCCGGTCGAGCCGACGACGGCGACGGTCTGACCGGGGCGGGCGACGAAGGTGATCCCCTCCAGGACGGGCTCCTCCGCGCCGGGATAGGTGAAGGAGACGTCGCGCATCTCGACGGCTCCCGGCTCGGGGAAGTCGGGGGTGGCGTCGGCGTCCACGACCAGGGCGGGATCCGTGGCCAGGACCTCGCTGATGCGCTCGGCGCACACGGCGGCGCGCGGGATCATCATCATCATGAAGCTGGCCATGACGATGCCCATGAGGATCTGCATGAGGTAGGTCATGAAGGCCACGAGCGTGCCGACCTCCACGTCCCCCGCGCCGACCTGGTGCCCGCCGAACCAGATGACGCCGACCATGGTGACGTCCAGCACCAGCATGGCGGCCGGGAACAGGAAGACGAACAGCCGGCCGACCCTCTCCCCGACCCGTGAGATGTCCCGGTTGGCGGTCTCGAAGCGCTCGGTCTCGGCCTCCTCGCGCACGAAGGCGCGCACGACGCGGATCCCGGTCAGCTGCTCGCGCAGGACGCGGTTGATGGAGTCCAGGCGCTCCTGGAAGGCGCGGAACAGGGGCACCATGCGGCGCACGGTCAGTCCCACCACGACGATGAGCACCGGCACGGCCGCACCGATGAGCCACGACAGGGAGGGGGCGTGGGTGACCGCCATGACGACGCCGCCGACGGCCAGCAGCGGCGCGGTGACCAGCATGGTGCAGCTCATGAGCACGAGCATCTGGATCTGCTGGACGTCATTGGTGGCGCGGGTGATCAGGGAGCCGGCCCCGAAGGAGGAGACCTCCCGCTCCGAGAAGCCCCCGACCCGGCGGAAGATGAGGGCGCGCAGGTCGCGCCCCATGCCCAGCGCCGAGCGGGCGGCCAGCCAGGTCGCGGCGATGGTGCAGATCCCCTGGAGCACGGACACGCCGAGCATGAGGCCGCCGGTGCGCCAGATGTAGCCGGTATCGCCCTGCGCGACGCCGATGTCGATGATGTCGGCGTTGAGATTGGGCAGGTAGAGCGAGGACATGACCTGCACGACTTGCAGGACGAGCACCCCCACCAGCAGGGTCCGGTAGGGGCGCAGGCGAATGCGCAGGAGGCTGATGAGCATGGGACCTCCGGGGTCGGTGAGGCGACGGTGGTGCCGCGAGCGGACCGGTGCGACCGGGCTCCGGCGAGGGAGGAGGGACCGATCACGGCGGCGGTGCCGCAGGGACGCCCCGCACTCTAGCCCTTGACGCCGTGTGAGGGTACAAGCGCCCGCCGCCCGGACCGTTCCGCGCCCGAGGGCGCGCGGCCTCCTCCTCACCCCCGAGCGTCGGTGCGATCGAGCACCATGGAGGTGATGATGACGATGACGACGCTCAGGGCGGCGCACGCCCCGATTGTGGAGATGGCGCTGACCCAGGTGAGGTCCTGGACTGCGAAGGAGGTCGCCGCCCCCTCATCGACCGCCCCGATCTGCGTCGTCCTGGTCACCAGTGCTTGGGGCAGCAACCAGGCCACCGGGACGTGCACGAGCAGCATCGTGGTACCAGCTC
>ERZ773008.1505-NODE-1505-length-16318-cov-3.992252_pt1 | contig 16318 bp, 17 predicted proteins | sample MGYA00580664_ERZ773008 | MGnify/ENA primary metagenome ERZ773008 (study PRJEB29015, sample SAMEA2738016) | human oral metagenome | biome: human oral; feature: human-associated habitat; material: dental | place: China | collected 2048 ... | reverse complement strand
TCTATTATATATTAAAAAATATATATATATATGTATTCTATTATATATTTTGATATATATAGTAACAATAAAAAGTAAGCTTAAAGGGCTAAACAAGTAACTGATGTTGCAACTAGCGAAACTTTCGATGTGTCCTTAGAATCCAGTGCTGGGAATAAGCCATTATAGGGTGAAAAACAAACCACCAGCTAAGCCGGTGGTTATTATTTAATGCATTAAAATTTTATTAGCATATGCATATAATCTTTGTCTTTCTGTGTGATTCCTATGTATCGCAATGTGATTTTTTCGCTCGAATGGTTGAATACGTCCATAATTAAAGCTATATTATGTGTCTCTTGATAACAAAAGTACCCCCATGTTTTACGCAAGCTATGTGTTCCAAAGTTTTCTAAGTTTAAAACTTGCGAAGCATTTTGAAAAATACGATGTGCTTGTGTTGTTGTGATTGGATTATTTTTACCTTTTCGGCTTTTGAAAAGGTAATCATCATAGTCCATTTTTTGATCTATGATATAATCTTGAATACTTTCCTGAATGCTCTGATTTATGACAATTCTAGCTACTTTCTTTGTTTTTTGTTCCTGAATAGTAATATACTTCTTTAGTGTATAATCCTCTTTCAGTATATCAGATACTTTTAGACGGATTATATCACTAATCCGCCGTGCCGTATTTAGTTGAATTTTTGCAATCATATAATCCCTATAACTTTTTCCTTTTAGGTAAGTTAATAGCTCTTCAATTTTCTTTTTACTCCGGATTGGTTGCGTAACTTTATTCACTACAAATCTCCCTCTAAATTAATGTAATATTTTGGTTGTAATATATACATTATATCACATTCAAAACTATATTTTTAGAGGGAAATTTTACAAAATGCTTATAAACCTTGATTTTATGAGATTTCTTAAAAAACTTGAATGTAATAATATAGGTATATTATTACATTCAAAAACATATAAATAAGGGTTAAAAATGAAAAGATGATGCTTTTGTATGGTATGAAATAATTGAAAAAAAGTAGTTGATTATGTACAAAAAACAAGGAAAAGGAGCATGGAAAGGTGAATGAAATTAATAACGAAAAAGATATTAAAATAGAACAGCTTATTATGAAGTGTAATAAGCAACTTGATTATATTCATGAATTAGAAAATCAGTTAAAAGAAAAGGATAAGAAGATACAAGAGTACAAAACTATTATACAAAACAATGATAGTAGTAATAGTAATAACCCTGTAAATATTTCTAAAAATAGAGATGTAATAAATAATGGTATATATCAAGAGCTATGTGATACTTTTTTTAAAATTATTGAACATATAGTTAAAAATAACACTAATATAGAGAATAAAAGAGATGGCAAAGTAAGTATGGCTAATATGATAGTACAAGCAACCTACTTTAAAGGACTAATTGAAAATCACACTATGATTTTAAGTTCAGATAAGGTGATAAAAATATTTAGCGATTTAGGAATGCTTAGATTTAATGAGAATAAGAACATGCCATATTTTACACATAATGCCGGAGGAAAAAGTATAAGAGTAGTAAGGATAAGTAAAGATTGGGTCAATATGGTAAAGGAGTCTATGATACAGTGATTGACATTTATGCAAAAGAATTTGTAGCTATTATAAAACACCTGGAAGGGCAAGGATATAAACCGTATAGAGGGTATTTTGTAGTGGAAAAACCAGTACTTCAGGAGTTGTTAACTCATAATAAATATGAAATGCCAGAGAGTAAATTGAAAACATGGAAGGCTTTAAACTGGATAGATACAGATAAAGATAGACTAACTAAAAGAGTAGCGAATAAAGCAGTAATTAAACTTGATATCAGAGTATTTGAGGAACTGAAAAAGCAGCTAAAAATGTAAAAAAGCAGCGTGTATTTTGTAACAAAACACTACTATGAAATTGTACACTACTAAAACTATATATTTACTGAGATTTATTAGATTTTATGGACAGACACATAATAGGCTAATATATACCAAAGTATATATTAGCATAAAGATATATGTACAAGGTAACTGGGGGAAGCCAGGGAGTCGGGACAGGTAACTGGGGGAAGCCAGGGAGTCGGGACAGGTAACTGGGGGAAGCCGGGGGGTGAAATATGAAATATGATGTGCTGGAGAGATACAGGTCTTATCTGAATGAGATACTGGATAATAAAAACACGGTAGATAGATACTATTTTGCTGTGGTGAAGTGCCTAAGAAATATTCAGTTTGACACTCTGTCAGATGTAAGCAATAAGCATATTGAAGAATATTTGATAAAGCTGAAAGGGAGTGGAAATTTTTCAGCTTTAAAAAATGGACTCAAGCATTTAGAAGATTTTGACATGTCTTTTAAAGCTCCTGAAGAAGATTTTTTTAAAAGGATTGCGAAAAATAAGCGGAGAGGTACTAAACGAGGTGTAAAGGTTATCATTCTCGATATGATACAAAAAAAGATTAATGCTTTAAAAAATGAAAAGCTGAAGATCGGGTATCGTTTAATGCAGTTATCAGGACTAAGGGTATCTGAAGTAGCTAATTTAAAAAAAGAGGATATTAAGATTGATGGTCAGGTTATTACTGTAGATGTAAAAAAAGGAAAGGGTGGAAAATCAGGGAAAGTAATATGTGATCCTAATCAGTATTTATCAGAAAAACTACAACAATATCTCGATGGGTATTCTGAACAAGATAATATATTTTATTCAGCTGAAACAATGAAGAAGAATGCAAGGAAACTAGGTATAGAATGCCATGATCTACGCCGTATCGCAGCTATAACGCATAGAAATAAGTTAAAAGATTCAGGAATGTCTATTGAAGAAGCAAATAAAGACACAAAAGAATATTTAAGGCATGAGAGATTTTCAACAACTAAAAGGTATCTGTTTAATAGAAAACTTAAATTCAAAGATGAAAATGTTAATATACTAAAAGAAGATTGCTATATAAATGAGTTAAAGGATGATTTGAACTATGTAGTAGAAGCTCCGGAAAGCATTACAGAGCTGATTCCTGTGAGAAAACAAGAAAAGAAGATCGTAAATAAAAAAGTAGAGTATGCTTATATCTACGATCAGGACGGGAAAGAACTATTTAATAAGAGTGATGGAAAAGCTAATCAAGTGGCTTTTACGGCAAGTGAGACTGCTATGATGAAAGGAGCAGTGCTTACACATAACCATCCGGGCGGAAGTACTTTTAGTGAAGCAGATATATATACATTGGTTGAAACGGGTATGAAAGAAATGAGGGCAACAGGAAGTAACGGAACATTCTTTCTGAGAAAGGTAGATCATAGCATAAGTGCGAAGTTATTTTATGATGATTATACTAAAGCAATTAATAATATATACCCTTTAACTGATCCAATATACAATAAAATACAAAGAAAATATGCGAATAAGGAGTTAACAGATGAAGAATACAAAAAAAACATTGAAAAATTAAATGCGTTGTTTATGTTTAAGCGACATGAATGGATAAAGAACAATGCAAAGAACTATGGATACAAATATGGAATCGAGAAAAACAGGAGGTAGTGTAATGAAAAAATCAACAAGATATGAGGGGGCTTTATTGGATGAATATGATTTAGAGCCATATTCTTCGTATAGTCTGACTAAGTTAAAAAGAATGTTTTATAAGACTGAAAAAGAAGATACACAAAAAAAATACTTTTACCTGATATCTACGCTTTTATCTATTAAAGAAAAAGAGGTTTTATATACTTATTGTCTTTTAAAAAATGGCATAACAAAAGAAGCATTGAAGCAAGAACAGATAGACTTAGAAGTCTTTGAAGCTGCGAATATCTTATATCAATCAAAAATTCAACATATAAAAGAAAATGATTTATCTAAAGCGGTTAAAATAGCTATATTACATGAAGATATTATTTTTTTTACAGAGGAAGAAAATACAGAAAAGGTAAAGGAACTACAAGAAAAATTGGCTTATATACAAGGAGATTAGTATGTCAAAGGAAAACAACTCAGATCCTGTAGGAGCTATACTGGCGGTAATACTGAAGGGGTTATTTAAATTTTTTATTCAAGTAATACGTGGATTAAAAGGTTTAACTTCTCTGGCCAGGATTATAGGTCTTGGAATCACTGTGAGTATCAGTATTGTAAGCTATTTGCGTAAAGAGCTTTTTATGATAACGCTAAATAGAATGGGACAAGTTTTTAAGGTTCCGGTACCGAGTTTAATTCAATTAATATTATGGGGTTTAACCATGGCAGTACCTTTGATGTACTTAGCCATACTCGGAACATTGAAAAGTAAAGATAAATCTATGTATGATGTGATATTCCGGGATATCGGCTTTATTGGAAAAAATAATAAAACCCCATACTTTTTATATAAAAAAGAGAATGAAAAAAAGATTATATATGCTTTTCAGTCTAATATTCCGTTAACTGATTGGGTTAAAGCAAAAGATAGGTTGGAGGTTGGGTTAGGGTGTAGTATAAGACAAATAAGAGAAGGAACTAAAAAAGGGATCATAGAGCTGGTAACGGTGTCAAGTGATTACAAAATCCCGGAAATGTTACGCTGGAAAGATGATTATATATTACCTGGAGATGGTGTACTTTGTATAGGTGAAGGGGATTTAGACTATGTAAAGTTTGACTTAAACAGGACACCGCATGTACTGGCTGCTGGAGAAACGGGTTCAGGAAAGTCTGTTATTCTTCGCTGTATGCTGTGGCAGATGATAAAAAAAGGTTGTCGGATATACATGATTGATTTTAAGGGTGGTGTGGAATTTGGAAAAGTATATGAAAAGTACGGAGAAGTAATTACAGACAGATTAAGAGCATTAACCGTACTTGAAAAGATTGTCAAGGAAAATAATGCAAGACTGAAATTATTTAGAGAAATGGAGGTAAAGAATCTTAAAGAATATAATCAAAAAACACATGAAAATCTATCTAGGATTGGCGTATTTATAGATGAGATAGCAGAAATGCTTGATAAAAAAGGTGTAGCGAAAGAGGATAAAGCTATTTATGAGCAACTGGAAAGTTATTTATCAACTTTAGCAAGGCTTTCAAGAGCAACAGGAATAAATCTATTTCTTGGAGTTCAGCGTCCAGACGCCAATGTACTTACCGAGCAAATTAAAAATAATGTCCCGGTTCGTATATCCGGTAGATTCGCGGATAAAACAGCTTCAGAAATTGTGCTAGGAAATACATCTGCTTGTAACCTTCCGGATGTTAAAGGTCGTTTTCTTTATAAAGTTGGCAATGAAACAATAGAATTTCAATCCTTCTACTTTGATGATGAAAAAGATCTAAAAGAAATTGAAATTAAGCATGGTAATATGCTAACAATAAAAGATTGTGAAACAAAAGAAAGATTGGTAAAGAATAAAGATTTTTATATTCCGGAAAAACCCGAACCAGGAGAATATTTAAAAAACGGAGAAGAAATTGAGCTTGATTTTAACTTTAATCCTGGTATATCAAAACAGAGGTAGCCAGTATGTTTAAGCTAAAGAAAAGAGATGATGATGAAGCTAAAGTAGCTAAGAAAAAAGAGCTGCAAGAGAAAAAAGAACGGAAAAAAAGAGAAAAAGAGGAAAAGTTAAGAGTAAAAAAGGCTGTACAAGAAGCAAAAAAAGCTAGATTGGAAGATCTTAAAAAAGACAAAGAAGAACTTTATGTTTTACGCAAAAACACATTTTTTAAGGTTCTAAGATTTTTGATATGGTCAATGCTTTGTTTCTTTTTTATAAAGGGTGTTATTGTAAGCATCCGACCAGATCCAACAGCTAAAGTTAATAGTATCATAAATGACTTTAAAGCAAACTTAAATACATATCAAAATCAGAATCAAGAGATTTTGGGATTTGCACAAAATTTTGTAACTGAATACATGACATATAAAGCAGGAGAGGAGTTCGAGTATGTAGAACGTTTAAAGCCTTACGTAACAGATACAATTATAAACGCTGCATACCGTTTTCCTCAAGGTTCCAAAGCAAAAGTACTATATGCTGGAGCATACAAGCAAACACAATATAGTCCTACACAGTATGATGTATGGGTTATGACTACAGTGTCGTATATTAGCAAGACGATAAGCGAAGATGGTATAGCTTCAGAAACAGAAACAGAGGATACAGTAGTTTTAAAAGTTCCTGTTAGTGTAGATAAAAATAAATATATCGTAGAGGATTATCCGGCATTTGTATCAGATGATCAAAAGGCATTTTATGAAAAACAACTATATACAGGCAAAGAAAGTACGGCAGAGATCAAAAATGCCGTAGAGCTTGCACTGAGTAATTTTTTCAAAGCCTACTATGAATCGGATCAGAGCGTTATTGATTATTACTTATCTCCGGATGCAGATCCAAGCAAATTTATAGGGTTGCAAGGACGTATAAGTTTAGAGAAGATCGAAGAATTAAGAGTTTACTACAGCAATGAAAACTCTACTACTGACTTTTTAGCTTTAGTTACATTATCAGTTAAAGACAAGAATAATGCAGTAATTACACAACATTACCACTTAAAAATAATATATAAAGATAAACAATATTATGTGGTGGATATGGATGTGAGAAATACAAATTTAAAATAATAAGGAGAATAGCAAGATGAAAAACAAAAAAAATGTAGAGAAATTAGTGTATACATGTATTATTACAACTATGATGATACTTACGTTTAGCTTTACAGCATTAGCAAGTAATACATATGCTGAAAATGGAGCAAAATGGTTATTAGACGGAGTTTTCTGGATTGTTGCCGTTGGCGGTATTTTCGGTGCAGGAATGTCAGCGATAAAGAGGAATGCGACAGGAGCGGTAGGTATAATACTAGCCGCTGCAATTATATGTGTTTTTTGTAAAAACCCGGACGTACTGACCAATATCGGTAATGTTTTGAAAGGTATACTTGGACTATAGTTATATAAGCCTATTGCATGTGCAATAGGCTATAAACTTATATTTAAGTATGTATTAAAATATATATAAGAGGTTGTCTATAATGAGTATTGAACCTAAAAAAATAAATTTACGCTCCTACAATAAAGTGTGGAAGATAGAAAATCGTATATACGCTATACAAAATATTGTACTACCCGTTCCGGTTAGTCCTAGGGAAGTATTATATTTCTTTATCGTAGCTTTTATTATGCTATTACTTAGTTTTTTAATACCGCCACTAAAAATTATTCCAAGTATTTTACGTTTTGTTGCGGTTCCTTTTGGCGTATCACAGTTTTTACTAAAGAAAAAATTGGATGGAAAAATGCCCCATAAATACATGGTATCATGGGTGAATTATATGCTTACAAAAGAACAATATATCGAACGATTTAGCTCATATAATCGCAATACGGCAAATACAAAAATAGTATGGTTATGTAGCAAGAAAGAATGAGGGAATACATATGTTAGAATGTCCTATTGATTATTTTGAAGATAATTTGATCTTTGGAGTAGACAAAAGTTGTTGGGCTGTTTTCGAACTCAAAGGATTTGATTATGATATGCTAAGTGATGAAAGTAAGATAGCTATTTTAAACCGGCTAACTCTATTTATATCTAACCTTGTAGAAGCTAAATTTATGATTATACCGGTATCTCAAGATTTAGATGCAGCCTTTAAAGGCTTAATAAATAACTTACAGAAAAATGATCCTTTATATGAGAGTTCGGTATATCAAGCAAATGTTACTAAAGAATATCTTAAAGATATGCTTGACAATAATGGTAAGTGCAATGATTACAAAGCTTTCATAGCAATAAAATTAATAAAAGTTAATGAAAGTGAGATAATCTCGCAAGCTAAAGATGCATTCGATTTTATTATAACAAGTATTATTCGTGATTTTAATGCTTTCATGAACATAGATACAAAAGATATACGAAAATCAAAAGTGGATAGTTATCAAAGGATGTCTAAGCAAATTTATAATGAGCAGACAAAACGTATGAAGCTTATAAAAACAGATACAAATACATTACAATGGTTGCTTAGAAGAATGATGTGCCGTGGTTTACAACAGGACGTAAAGTTGTTTCATAAAACTAAAGAAGATCCATGGATACCATATACAAGTGCGGTAAATCTGTCCGGAAATGATTATATACGCCCAAGAAAGCGAGAGATGGTAAATCTTTTCAGTGGAGTTATTACTAAGGTCGGGAGAAGTATAAAAATAGAACATGGTACAGGTTCTTCCTCTTATCAGACTTTTCTAACTATTACAAATATACCTAATGATTTAGAATTTCCTGACTGTGAATGGATTTACATGCTTCAGCAACGTAATCTTCAAGCGGAAATTTACATTCATATACGCAATATTGAGCATAGAGAAGCTGTCAGAAAAATTGATTTTCAGCGTAGAGCAGCTAATTCACAAATTGAAAATATTCAAGTGGCAAATGCAGAAATTCCGGATGATTTATTAAACTCAAAAGAAGAGATTGATGCTTTAGAAGCTGAATTAAAAGCAGCAAAACTACCACTTTGTCAAACAACTGTAACAATATGTGTTGCAGATAGCTCGTATGAAGCACTGGAAGAAAAAGCAAGTATGATTAAAAGGGAATATGAAGATATAAATTTCATTGTAGAACGTCCTTTAACAGATCAAATTGCATTATTTATGCAATCTATTCCTAGTGTAGGTTTTACAATTCAGGATTTTATAATGCGTCTAACTCCAACCTCATTGGCTTCAGGAATTATAGGGGCAACACATGAGCTTGGCGATATTATAGGTGCATATATAGGGAAAACCGGGCTTGAACAAAAAAATGTATTTTTAGATTTAAGACAGGCTTGTTTATCGAATACTTCAGCAAGTACGGTATTCTATGGAAATCTGGGTGTAGGAAAAAGCTTTAATGCAAATTTAATCACTTACCTACACGTTACATACGGAGCTTATGGGCTAATTGTTGATCCAAAAGGGGAGCGGACACACTGGATTACGGACATGGAAGCTTTAAAGGGTATGATAACACTGGTTACGCTTGCTCCGGATAAAACCTATAAAGGGACATTGGATCCATTCAACATTTTTAGAGATAATGTAGAAGAAGCCGCAGAACTTGCTATAAATCTTCTTTCCGAACTTTTTAAGATAAACCCTAAAGATGGGAAATATACGGCACTTTTAGAAGCCCTAAATAAAATACAAAAAGAAGAACTACCATCTATGCAGCTTTTAGCAGATATACTTTCAAGTTTTTCTAAAGAAGATTCTTTACAAGAAGATGCTTTATTACTTGCAAGGCAAATAAAATTATTGCAAAACGCCGGTATGTCGCAGCTTTTAATAGGTAATGGAACAGAAAAAGCTATATCTCTTGATAATCGGCTCAATATTTTGCAGGTTCAGAACTTAAAATTACCGTCTCCAGATACAAAAAAAGAAGATTATACACAAGAAGAAAATATTTCTACCGTACTTATGATGGTAATTACAGCTTTTGCTAGAAAATTTGTACATAGCCACAAGAATAATTTCAAAGTTATTCTCTTTGATGAAAGTTGGATGCTGGGTAAAACAGTTGAAGGAGAAAAGCTTATGTCGTATGTTGCAAGAATGAGCAGATCTCTCTATACATCTATGATACTGAATGGACATAGTGTAACAGATTTACCTAATGAAGGTATCCGTAATTCTATAACATACAAGTTTTGCTTTAAGACAGGAAACACAGCTGAAGCTGAAAGAATGCTTGATTTTTTGAAACTTGAAAAAACGAAAGATAACATACAACTTATTATGTCCCTCGGGAATGCACAATGTCTTTTTCAAGATTTAAACGGAAGAGTAGGTGTACTAAAATTTGATGCTGTTTTTGATGATTTAATCAAGATTTTCTCAACTACTCCAGTAGATGCAAGCAGTATAGAAGATTCTTCAGAAGTATCAAACAATGCAAAAGTTGAAGATAAAAATGAAGAAAATAATACTCATGATGATATAGATATATTTTCCTATGAATCATTATAATTATAATTTAGCAGGTGATTATTTATGAAGATGATAAGAAATATTATGTTGTTCGCACCGGTAGGGATTTTTTTAATTGTTATTATGGCTGCTTCAGGAGGTGGAAGCACTGCATCCACAGAACCGGTTAGTATAGTTGCTTCCAAAACGAAAATAACACAATATGCACAATATGCAACAGATCTTGGGGTACCCTGGGATATAGTGCTGTTATCTGATGTGTTAAACGCAGAAAAAGCAGGTCAAAAGGGTGTCGAATCAATTAATCCTGTTTATACAACATTAGAATTTCTACGAGCAAATGTTGAAGTTGAACATTATGAAGTGGTTGGTACCGAAACCCATACGGATTCTGAGGGGAATACATACGAGGTCGATAAATACGACTGGGTATATAACAGAACAGACGAATATGTTGCAAAAAATGACATTTTATCATATATAGGACTTACGGAAAGTGATAACCCGGATTTAACACCGCAAAATCTTATTGACAGGCTTAATCAAAAAGCTTCAGATGATAGTACAGACGAATGGAGATATAAAGCTTCTTTCTTAGTAAACACAGATTACAGAAGTGTTCTTAGTAATTACATAAAACTATCTTCTGAACAAGTAGATAATGTAATGAAACTCTATACATCCGAGTATATGAACAGTTGGCTTCCTGAAGATTTAAAAAACCGTATTAATAATATGATGAACAATATGGGATTGAATCAGGAAAATAATATATCAGTTCGCCGTAGTTATGAAGGAATAACCTTTACAGATACTGACACCCCTGTAGTATACTACAATCAGGCTGATAGCCGTTGGGGAAACCAAAAATATGTAAGTAAAACAATAGCTAGTACAGGCTGTGGTCCAACCTCTTTGGCTATTGTTGTTTCTACCCTAACAGGAACGGCATATGATCCACCTGCTATATGTGAATGGGCAAGAACAGGTAACTATTACGTTCATGGGAAAGGATCCCTTCATTCGCTTATACCTGACGGTGCTAGGCACTTTGGGCTACAAGTATCAGGATGTAGTTATACAGAAGGACAACGAATTGTTGATGCACTAAGTTCAGGAAGCTTAGTAATTGCTATAATGAGTAAAGGACATTTCACGACAGGAGGACATTTTATTGTTCTTAGAGGCGTAACAGCTGATGGAAAAATCCTAGTTGCAGATCCTGGTAGTACAGCTCGTAGTCAGCAAAAATGGGATCTGTCCATAATACTCAATGAAGCTAATAAAGGTGCTTCTGCTGGAGGTCCATTTTGGATCATAAGTAAATGATATACAATTATATATATTATAATATATATATTAATAGTATTTTAAATACGCATTTTAATATGTATTATAATATTATTTTAAATATATATTAAAATTCATATTATAATACGAATTTTAAACAGTATTTAAATATGATTTTAAATACGTATTATAATATATTTAAATATGTGCTTTAAATAAGGAGGATACACAAATGAAGCGTATTATAACTATCTCTATACTTAGTGTTGCTATGTTAATAGGTTGTACTAAAGTGCAAAAAGAACCTACCGTCGGTACATTTACAAATTCAGAAAGTGAATCCGTAAAACAAACAGGCATTACTGGTAATATAGATGATACAGAAATACTTTCTTTGTTGGATGAAGAAGAAGTTACTATTTCAGGAATATATGGAAAATTTGAAAAAGGAACAGACCATGTTATTCGTGGGAGTGAAGATAACAAAAGAGAATTTAGCGGTAAACTAAAGAATATTTCAAATATTCAAAAACTTGATGAAAACGGAAAAACAATAGTGTATGTTCTGGCTAATGTTGAAGGGCAATTTTTTAAAACTACAAGTCCTTGTGGTATACAAGCTATAATTGAAAAAGATTCTGATGATAAATTATATATCAGTAGTACAACCCTATTAGAGGATATGCTGCCTGATATAACACCATCTGTACCATTTGAAATAGATTACATCTTTGAGCCATCCGGCACCGAACCTACTGCCATTATGTTTGAGCTTAGTGGCAAAGAATATGAAGCTAACAAACAATTATACACAATTGAAGGAGCTATAACCGAGTATGATGCAGCAATAAATGGTCGTGATGGCGGAGGAACATATTTCATTAGTATTCCTCTTACAAAAGAATATATACAATCATTAGAACTGGATTATTCAAATGTATTTAATCATACTGTTATTGAATACACAAATATTAGAATGATTGCAACTTTAAAAAATGGACTGAAAATATATGGGCGACCAAAAATTTTTTATGTTCTTTCTTCAGCTTCACGATCTTTAGAAAAATTAGCAGATTACTGGGTTTTTGAAGATCTTGAATATTGGAGCTTAGATAGCAAAAGGAAAAAATAATTATGTTAAAACGGTTCTTTCTCATACTTTTAATACTGTTTCTTGGTATCAATCTTGGATTTTCAACTACAGTATATGCAGAAACTGCTATCAACGCCACTGATGATTTAAATAATCTCGAAGGCGACGGAAAATATCTGGGAAAAGATTACCGAGATAATTATTACCTTGATATTGAAAAAACTGATATCTTTGAAGCCGGTGATCATATGCTTAACCAAATTGCAAATGCCTTATTTTCGATTGTACGAATACTTGGATTTGCTGTAGCAGTATTTTTTTACCATGTTATGGTATTTGATGTCTCAGAAGTATTTTCAACAGAAATTAATTCCATCCAAGCAGCTCTTAAATCCTCCATATTTGATAGCTTTTTTATACTTGCATTCGCTGCGTCAGCTTGGAACCTAATGAAACGACTTACTAAGCGTGATCTTGCCGGATTGGTTACAGAAATAGGAAAAATACTTTGTATATTTTTAATGGCATCCTTTGTTGTTACACACTCTGCAACAGCACTATCAGCGACAACATCTATAACTAAAGATATAAGCGTGTCTGCACTGATGAACATAAATCAGCAAGGAGATATAGCAATAGAAAATTATGCTTCGAATGCTTCCGGTATGATTTGGAAGTCCTTAGTTCACGCTCCTTGGAAGTCTTTAGAATTTGAAGGCGGATCGGATGATGAAAGCCATGTTGAAAATTTCTTAAATACACCTCCGGGGACACCGGATAGAGCTTCTCTAGTAGAATCCTACATGGGAGAATATCCAAAATCTATGCTTAAAAGCAGAGGAGTCGGTCGCATTGGCTTCCTGATTGTATATTTAATACCGTTTCTCGTTAAATCAGGTATTTATATGTTCATGGCAATCCTACAGCTCGCATTTCAAGTAATGGCAGTCTTTTACATACTGCTTGCTCCTATAGTTTTGCTTTTGGCACTTGTACCATCCTTTGGAGGAATCGAGCTTGTAACTTTATGGCTAAAAAAAATTTTAGAGACTCAAGTGATGATGCTGATTATAACTTTTATTCTGGGTATAATAATTAGTCTAGATAGCTTTTTATATTCAAAATCAAATAAGTACGGATGGTTTATTGTTATATTTATGGAAACCCTTGTAGCTTTAGTAGTAATTGTAAACCATAAAAATATTCTTAATGGCTTGTCTAAAATAACGACAAGTGTCCGAGAGTCAGGAGCTTTAAAAGCACAACTGAAGAATTCCGGGGATATTTTTGGTGCATTAGGAAGTACCGGTATCAAAAATCTATCACCAACCAGAAGATATATTGACGAGATGAATGGAAATGGTTATAAAAAAACTAACACATCATATACCCCATATAGTAGCAACTACCAAGAATATTATAATAACAACTCTATACCTGAAGAACATAAGCAGAATACACCTACTGTATCGCAAAACCGCTATACATCAGCACCTAGCAGTAATAATATGCCTACTCCTACTACTCGTTACCGGAGTACACCTAAACAAAACTTTGATTTATCCGGAGAACAAGTACATGATAATAACCAAGCTAAATCCAAAAACCCTGCTTTTTTTTCAGGAAACATTAATAGGATTGAAAATCAAACGCAGCCTATAAAAAGACCACACAGTTATCCTATATATCCTATAAAAAATCAGCCTAATATAGGCATTTCTCAAGAAGTAACTACAACAGGTTTGTATGAGCCTGGTAATAATAAAATAACAAAATCAAACCAGCTTGATAATACAGATAATAGGGTTGTATCTAAGCCTGATTCTTCAGTAAAGATTAAAGATAAACCTGAAGATATGAAAACAACTTTAGCTTCACGCAATGCTGCTATAACTACTAATACATCAGAGAAATCTATAGAAAGACCTGTATCTTCAGTAAGATCTAAAAAAGATGAAACTGAGCAATCACAATCAGTTACTACAACAACTGCAACAGTTGCTTATAGGGATAAATCAATTACAAATGATATTAATGAGCAAAATAAACGCCATCGTCCTATATCATCTGTTCCGCCTAAAACTGATAAGCCTGAAACATCAGAAGAAAAAAACAAGTCTTTTTAAACGCCTAGAACACCCCTAGAATGCATTCAAAAGTTCTAGGGGTAAAAATATACCACTAAGATAAAAACAAGCCTTAAAAAGCGTTTTAGAAGCTTTTAAAGAGACTATACTATACTAAGAAATGAAAAATTTTTGATAAAAGCCTAGGATAAACAGTTTTAAGGACTTTTATTATCCACAAACATAACACATATAAAAATATTTGTTTTTTGTATTGACAAATATTTTTATATGTGTTATTATATAAGCATAGGGAGGAAACAACATGAAAAAAAGCTATTCTTCAAGGGAGATAATAAAAATGCTTATTGCAGACGGTTGGTATGAAGTTGGAGTTACAGGAAGTCATCACCAATTTAAACACCCGGAGAAAAAAGGACGAACTACAATAAAACATCCAAGTAAAGATATTCCAATAAAGACGCTAAAAAGCATAGAATTACAATCAGGGCTAAAGTTTCTTTAGCCCTCCCCCCTAATTTATATATAAAAAACGTAAAGGAGATTTGATAAAATGAAAAAGATTGATCGATACTATTATCCAGCCATTTTTGCATACGAACCTGGAGAAGAAATTGCTGTAGTATTTCCAGATCTCAATGTAGCCACAAACGGAGTGGATGATAAAGATGCTCTTTTATCTGCAAGAGAATTATTAGGCTGCGTACTTAATGGACTAGAAGAAGATAATGAGCCAATTCCTCCGGCAAGTAAATTATCTGACATAAAAGCATCTGATAATGAACGTGTTGTGTTAATTGATGTTTATATGCCATCTATAAGACAAGCTAGTATAAATAAATCTGTAAGTCGTACTATAACTCTGCCTGCTTGGTTAAATTCAGCTGCCTTAGAGCGAAACATAAATTTTTCACAAGTGCTTCAGGAAGCTCTAAAAAATATGATTTCTTAATTTTAAAATATACTAAAAGCCTTAGAAAAATATATTTCTAAGGCTTTTAGTATATTACAGTAATTTATATAGAATTTTATTAAGTTAGGGCTTTGGGAAATGTCCCAAAATCAAGTAAGTGTATATGCACTTACTGTGCTTGCTCATATTATCCGGAATTCCAGATATTGTCTACCTTTAGGTAGTGTGTTAATAGACTTTCTTTACATTTATCTATCTCTATAATGAGAACCACACTGTGCTATCTCTATACTTCCATTTTTTATGCGATATACAAGACGATTGGTACTGTCTATTCTACGACTCCAAAATTCGCTTAAATCGCCTTTAAGAGGTTCGGGTTTACCTATTCCATTATATCCGTTTCTGTCAATATCCTGTAAAAGCTGGAGAATGCGTTTGAGAGTTTTTCTATCATGTTTTGTCCAATACTCAAAATCTTCCCACGCTTCATCCTGCCAAATCTTATTCATAATTTACCTCATGCACCGTTCCCTTACCTGCATTAAGGTCGGCAATAGACTTTCTAAGTCTTGCCATATTCTCTTCTGAATAGAACGGATCAACAGCTACCTCAAACGGTATTCTCTGTTCATTTGCAAGTTTTGTAAGAAAAATATTTATAGCTGTGGACATAGTTAAGCCCATAGCTGTACAAGCACTTTCAGCCTTCGCCTTAATCGTATCATCTACTCTAAAATTCACCTGTGCCATAATATTACCTCCTTTTTATATATTGTATATCATTTACTTTTCATTGTAAAGCAACTTATTCAGTCGAGTTTGCAAATTCATGTAGTCGAGTTTGCGGATTTATCTAGTCAAGTTTGCGGATTTATCTAGTCAAGTTTGCGGATTTATCTAGTCAAGTTTGCGGATTTATCTAGTCAAGTTTGCGGATTTATCTAGTCAAGTTTGCGGAT
>ERZ773008.1504-NODE-1504-length-16329-cov-9.881836_pt1 | contig 16329 bp, 10 predicted proteins | sample MGYA00580664_ERZ773008 | MGnify/ENA primary metagenome ERZ773008 (study PRJEB29015, sample SAMEA2738016) | human oral metagenome | biome: human oral; feature: human-associated habitat; material: dental | place: China | collected 2048 ... | reverse complement strand
AGCCCGGCAACGGCTGAGGCCACGGCCTCCGGGGCGGCGGCGAAGAAGTCCGTCGGCGCTGTCATGACGGCCCTCCTGGTCGCCTGCTTCGCCTTCCAGCTCAACGCCTCCATGCTGAGCCCGGCGCTGGTGACCATGGAGAAGGAGCTCAAGACCACCGGAACCGTCATCGCGACGTCGCAGACGGCCTTCTTCACGGCGGCGGCGCTCTTCGCCCTCTTCCTTCCCCGCCTGGGGGACATGATCGGCCGGCGCAGGCTGCTGACCTGGATGATGGTCCTGACCGCCGTGGGCTGCGTGATCTCGGCGCTGTCGGGGGTGCTCGGCTCGGTTGCGCTGCTGTTCGTCGGCCGCATCGTCCAGGGTGTGGCGGGGCCGACGGTGCCGTTGTGCCTCATCATTCTCAAGCAGGCCGTGCCGGACCCGAAGCGGTACGGGACGCTGCTGGGGGTCGTCACCGCCGTCAACGGCGGTATCGCCGGGATCGATGCCCTAGCCGGCGGCTTCCTCGCCGGACGCTACGGCTTCGCCTCGGTGTTCTGGGTGATGACGGCGGCCGCCGTCGCCGCGGCCCTCGCCGTTGCCCTGCTCACCGACGAGTCTCGGATCGACAACCCGACGCCGATGGACTGGCTGGGGACCAGCCTCCTGGTGGTGGCGGTCGGCTCGGCCCTCATCGCGATCGACCAGGCCGGCAAGCTCGCCCAGGCCAACTGGGTGCTCGTCCTGGTTCTCCTGGTGGTCGCCGGCGTGGCCTTCGTCGCCTTCTGGCGCCAGGAGTCTGTGAGCCGTCACCCCCTGGTGACCACCACCTACCTGAGGTCGCGCTCCACTTGGGCGCTTCTGCTCACCACCATGCTGACGATGACCGGGGTCTTCGCCATCATGAACGGCATCGTTCCCGCCCTCGGGCAGGACGCGGACTTCGGTGCCGCACTGGGGGCCGACGTCGTCTCGTTCTGGACGCTGACCCCCTACGCCCTGGCGGGACTGCTCATGGGACCGGTCGCGGGCACCCTCGCCGGCCGCATGGGGTACCACCGGGTCCTTCGGTTCGGTCTGATCGGCACGGTGGCGGGGCTCGGCCTTCTCCTCCTCGGGGTGGCGACTCCGCAGCCGTGGCTGCTGCTTGTCATCTCGGTCCTCGTCGGCGTCACCTATGCGGGCATGGGCAACATCATGCTCAACGGGCTCGGCATCGAGCTGTCCCCGAAGGACAACCCCGGCTACCTTCCGGGCCTCAACGCCGGAGCCTTCAACCTGGGCGCCGGGATCTCCTTCGCGATCCTGTACGCGGTGAAGACCGCTGCGGGAGACGTGGGACGAGGAGCCTACGTGGCCACGATCATCGCCGGTGTGGTGCTACTTGCGCTGGCGTTCCTCGCCTCACTGCTGATCCCCCGGGCGGCGGCCGACGGCGAGGCACCGGCCGGGTCCTCGGGCAGCTGAGGGCCGGGGCGGCTGCGATCGGCGCGGGGAATCGCCACGAGGTGGGAGACGATGGTTACTCAGAGGGATATTGCTCGCGAGCTGGGAGTGGCGGTGTCGACCGTCTCCAGGTCCCTGAGCGACGTGCCCGGTATTCCTGAGGTGACCAAGGAGCGCGTCCGCCAGGCCGCTGAGCGGCTGGGGTACCGCAGGGATGCGCACGCCGCCTCCCTGCGGACCGGCCGTTCGGGGACGATCAGCCTCGTCGTCGGAGCCATCGACAATCCCTTCTTCGCAGAGCTGGCTCATCACGTGGAGACGCAGGCGAACCGTCTGGGGCTGCTGTTGATGATCGCCAATGGTCAGGAGGACCCGGCCGCGCAGGAGCGGGTTGCGCTGTCGATGCTCGAGCAGCGGGTCGACGGCATGATCCTGGTGCCGGTGGGGCCTCCCACGAGCGGGTTGCAGGAGCTGGTGGCGCAGACCCCGACTGTCGCCGTGGACCGACTCCTGCCCGGGGCCGACGTCGACTCGGTCCTGGTGGATCCCCGAGGGGCCGTCCGCGAGCTGGCCGGGCACCTGCGCGATGCGGGGTATCGGCGTCCGGCCGTGATCTCAGGGCCGGACGTCACCAGTACGGGCGCCGGACGCGCTCGGGTGGTCTCCGAGGAGCTGGAGGCCGCCGGATGGTCCGGTTTCCCGGTACTGTCGTCCGCACATGACGCCTCGCAGGCTCAAGAGGTCGTGGAGCGCCTTCTCGCCGACTGCCAGCCGGATGTCCTCATCTGCGGAGGCAACGTCATCACGCTCGGTGCGCTGCGCGCGATGAAGCGGCTGGGGGTCGACGTCGGTGCCGACGTCGGAGTGGCCACGTTCGATGATCTTCCGTGGTTTGATCTGATGAGTCCGGCACTGACGTCCATATCGAATGACATTCCACGCATGGCGGCCGAGACAGTTCGGCTGCTGCTGCAGCGGATTGAGAACCCCGATGGGGCTGTCCAGCAGGTGGTTCACGAGGCCTCGCTCAGCCTGCGTGAGTCCACCCGCGGTTCTCGTCCGTGAATCGATGCCACATGAAAGGGAGATATCTGATGCGTACGTGTGTGCGAGCTGTCCTGGGTGACGTATCCGGCGAGGTCGCCGTCTTCGGGTCCCTCAATGCTGACCTGACGGTCCGAACGGAGCGCTTTCCCAAGCCCGGTGAGACGATCAGCGGGGAGGACCTGGTGATCCTGCCGGGAGGCAAGTCCGCGAACCAGGCGGTTCAGGCCGGTCTTCTCGGTGCTCACGTGAGGATGATCGGGGCAGTCGGTGCGGACGGTCACGGCGACCTGCTCATCGAGTCCCTCCAGCGCGCCGGCGTGGACACCTCCGCGGTTCAGCGCGAGGACGTGGCCACCGGCACCGCCATCATCACCGTGGACTCCACGGGGGACAACACCATCGTGGTGTCTCCCGGTGCGAACGGGACAGTGGATGCCTCGACGGCGCAGCGCCGCCGCGACGTCATCGGCGAGGCCCGCGTGCTGGGGCTGTGCATGGAGGTCAGCCCCGACGCGGTCGAGGCCGCTGCCCGCATCGCTCACGACGCGGGCACCCGCGTGGTCTTCAACAACTCTCCGTTCCACCCCGTCCTGTCCGCCGGGCTCCTGGAGGCCATTGACGTCCTGGTCGTCAACGAGCATGAGCTCGCCGACATGCTGAAGCCGGGTGCGAGTGACACTGCGGCTGAGCCGGAGTGCGAGCGGGCCGACGACGCCACGGACTGGAGTGATTGCGCCAGGAGGCTGGCCGCCATGGGGATCCCCTCCGCGGTGGTGACTCTGGGGGGCCGTGGGTCGATGGTGATCGAGGGGGAGGAGATCACCCCGGTCGATCCTTTCCCGGCTGACGTCGTGGACACCACCGGTGCTGGTGACTCCTTCCTGGGCACGCTGCTGGCGGCGCTCGCCGCAGGCGCCGGGCTCAAGGAGGCGGCAGGTGCGGCTTCAGCCGTCTCCGCCTTCGCAACGACCTCCGTGGGGGCGCAGGCCTCCTACGGGGACATCGCCGCAGTCGAGCAGCACTTCGGATAAGCGTGGCTCGACGAGTGAGGTGGGAGAGCCCCGCGGCGGCTCGCGGGGGCTGCAGAGGCCTGTGGAGCCTCAGGGAGGAGTGAGGGCACGGGCTGCCGATCCGCGCCTCAGTTGTTCTCGAACTGCTCGAGGTTCTCGGTGTGAGGGTGGCCGTCATCGGTCGAGCTGAGCCAGAAGACGGGCTTGAGTACCGTTGAGCCGTTCCCGTTGGGGGTCTTCTGATCGACGAGCAGTCCAGGGCCGGTCGGCACGCCGCGTTCGAAGGTTCTCTTTCCCGTGATGTCGATTGTCTTCTTAATGCTGGGATTGACGAGTTGTTCCTCAGCTGCCTCCCGGGAGGGGCTGAGAGACTTCCTCTCGTCTTCCGAGGCTGCCTTCGAGCGTTGCTGATAATCGCTGGCTGCTTTGGGGTTCGCGAACCGGTGGATCCAGCCGCCGGGGTGAATGGCAGTCACTCCGGAGATGCTCCCGGCCGTGCTTCCGTCGGTGTTGAGGAGGGAGACGGTGGTCATTATCGAGCACTCGTTGAAGCAGTCGTCCGGAAGAAGGCTGGGTGCGAGCATGAGGTTCTCCCGGGTGGCTCCCACCAGCCACTTATCGGTAGGGAAGGAGGAGGGCTGAGCGCTCGTGTCTGTCAGGGAGAAGATGGTGATGGTTCCCTTCCCGGAGCCAGCCGGAAAGTAGTTCTGAGCGGTCTCGACGTTGAGGGCGCTGTTGGTGAGGGCCTGCCCCAGGGTGACCCCGGAGACCGTGACGTCCCTGACCGTCTTACCTGTCTTGGTGTCAAGGACGACGATATGTGTGCGCAGATCGGCTGCTGTCTCTCCCGACTGCTGCTCGGAGGGAAGAAGGATCAGCGACAGGTACCGTCCGTCAGGACTGACGACGGCGCTTCCCGTCGACGAACGATCCATGTTCTCGCTCATCGCACTTTGGGCGTTGTCTGCGTACTTGGTTCTTTCTTGGTCGGCGACTGCGGGCTTGATGGAGACCGCCCACTGGAACTTATCAGTGGAACGCTCTCGACTCGCGACGGTGGTTGCCATTTCTTTGGCAGTGGAGCCAGTACCTCCAGCTACGTACGATGTGCTCATGGTGACAAGGCCGCAGGCAGTCGACAACGTTTGGTTGTCCATGTCGCTGATTGAATCCTGCGGCTTGGCAGCATCTGCTTCCTGAGCATTGAGGGAGGAGATGACTGGATCATCATCACTCTTCCCAGTAGTGCATGAACCGATGGTAAGCGCGAGCGTCACGGCTGTGGCGAGTGCCGACAGTCTCCGGAGCGTGGAAGAAATGCGGGGATTCGGAGGATGTGCGGCTCTCATCTCTGGCCTCCTGTGACGCCGAAGATCCGATAGGTATCTCGGCATCTCTGGTTGTCATTTCCGGGTCCCGAACTGCAACCGTCGTAACCTATGCCGGTTGTATTGAAGATGACGACGACAGCGCCAGGAGTCCTCACTGCCGTTGCTGGCCTTTCAGAATCGGCGTGCTGGGAGAAGAGTGGTTGGATCGGCGCATTGTCCTTGTCGATCAGTTTCTGGAATGGCTGATACGTGGAACCGGGTGTGATGGGGATGGTGGTGCCGGGCGAGCCGTCGCCGGGCCGAATGACGAGTGCAGCGGAGGCGGAGCCGTCGTCGGCCGGTACCTCAACGATGCCGGTGCGAGCGGCGGCGAGGCTCCGATCCTGTGACACCGGGGTGACCGTACGGGTGGATGGATCGAAGACCGTCGCTGCTCGTGAGTCCTTTGGGGGGTAGGGGAGACTTGCGTCCCGACTGATGACGGGATAGGTGACGATGCTGCTTGAGAGATGTGACGCCTCTGTATTGATTCCCGAGGTCGCTCCTAAGGGAAAGGTTGTGGTGTCGGCGCCGTCGACCTTGGCCAGCGCGTCTAAGCTGATCGCCTCAGCTACTGGGTTTCCTGACGTATCGGTCTCGCCGGTGTAGCGTGCAGCCCATCCGTTGATGAAGAAGCTGAAATAGTTGTCGAGCGCATTCGATTCAGACGGAATTTCTGACAGGGTGTTTGGAACCTCGACCTCGGCGGTAGGGTCGTTCTGAGGAAAGACCCTGGTGGTTACTGTCGACCTATACATGCTGGTAGGTGTGTTCTTGAAGGAAGGTTCCTCGGAAGACGTCAGGATGAATGAGGAGTGTCCGGCCGGGCCGGAGTAGGACGCGCCGGAGCCCCCCGGGAGAGTCCACATCTTGGCCCCGTCGGTCAGTGAGAAGGCGGCGTCGCCGTCGAGGACTGCGGAGTCGGTCAGTTGAAGCGGGCCACCAGCACCTTGACGCTCGAAGACGATCCTGCCGGTGAGGGCATCGAAAACCAAGGTGTCGCCGGTGGATTCTACGAACTTGGGTGACAGGATTCTTAGCGCGACGTACTTGCCGTCAGGGCTGGTGATGAGCCGACGTGCGTTGGGGGTGGAAGTGGAGGAGGCGAATGTGGCCTGCTTGCGACTGTAGCTCCACAGGACGCTGCCGTCTTTGGAACTCAGTGCCATGACGCCGTCGTCGGTCAGGAGGATGGGGCCGCCCGCGCCCGCGACGGTGCTCAGCTCGGTGGAGGAGATCTCCTTGCTCCAGGAGGCCTTCGGCGCCAACGACGTGGGCGGCTCCAGCGAGGTCTCGGCGGGGGCCTTGGCGATGACATGGTGGACCGGGTTGATGAGCGCCCATGTTCCAGCGATGGCGGAACCAAGCGTCAGTGCAGGCGCAATGATGAGGGCCGCGAAGTAGGCACGGGTACGGCGAGGTACCCGAATGCGCTCGTAACGGGGGAGCCCCTTGTCGGTCTTCTCTCCGGTCTTGATATGAAGGCGGCGCCAGCGGCTCGGGTCATTGGGATCCCCGATACCTGTCGCGGTGGTGCGCATGCGCAGGTAGTGCAACAGTGTGCCTGTGCTCAGGAAAAGCGCGGCTGAGAGCGCCACTCCAGCCAGGGCCAGGAGGAACAGGACGGAGAATCCGGTCTCCTGATAGGTGTCCCACCACGCCAGAGTCAGAGATGCTGACGTTGTCATGCCCAGGGCCGCCATGACCGTGGTTACGATCGTTGTCAGGATGGGGCCCTTCTTCTCCCAGAAGTTGAAGAACGGCCAGACCAGTAGCCCTCCGAAGATCATGCAGTAAGTCAGTGCGGAGACCTTGTCCGGGATGACGCTGCTGGCCTCCGTGAGCTCTCGGCTCAGCAGCAGCGCAGTCGCTCCGAACGCGACGGCGCCGACCACTCCGGCCCAGCGCAGGGCACGCAGGGTGAGGGTGCCTCGTGGTGGGAAGGGCTCGTCCTCGCTGTCGCCGGTGCCGGTTGCGGCCTCGCTGGGCTCAGCGGCATTGCGGTCGGCGCCGGCCTCGGCTTCCCCCGTGTCCGGCGCCGTCGAGGCATCATCGCTGGAGTCGGCAGCGCCTGGCTGGGTGCTGGGATCGGTGTCGGGCTGATCGGTGCCGTTGTCGTCGGTGTTGGGCGCTGAGGGCATGGCTCTATTGTGGTGACCGGATCGTGATGGTGAGGCGGAACGCGGAGGATAGTTCTCCCCCTTTTTTCCTTGGGATTGAAGTCGGCACGCCCCAGGAAAGGGGGGCGCATTGCTTCTGCCGTTCCCGGTGCTTTGTGTTGGTGCGTGCCGGCCCGCAGCGGCCTGTGCCTCAGTTGTTCTCGAACTGCTCGAGGTTCTCGGTGTGGGGATGGCCGTCGTCGTCGGCGCTGAGCCAGAACTGCTGGGGGCTGCCGTTGCCGTCGGCGGCCTCATGGCTGATGAGCAGGCCGGGTCCGGTGGGGACACCGACCGATTCGGCCCTCCCTCCCGTGAGGTCGTGCGTGCTTCCCGAGTTCAGGTCGACGATCTGGGTGGGCAGGGCGTTCCAGGTGGCTCGCGTCTGGTCATCGTCCTTTCCGACCGTGCTGGCGGCGAGTGTGGCCGCGGCGGCAGGATCGCTGAAGTGTTGAAGCCATCCGCCGGGGTAGACCCGATTGACGCCGGTGATGGTTCTGCGCACTGTGCCGTCCGTACCCATCTGGGTCACCGTGAACGGGCGAAACCGGGTGCTCCAGTCGTTGCCGGTGGTGGGGGAGTACGGGGACAGGAGGAGTGAGTCCCGGGAGGCGCCGATGAGCCAGTGGTCACTGGAAATGGTCGATGGCTTGCCCGCAAGGTTGCTCAGCGGATAGACGGAGATGACTCCCCGACCCTCGGCTCCCGGGTAGTAGTTCTGGGCGGTCTGGATGGCCAGACTGTCGTTGGTGAGGACCCGCCCCAGGATCAGTCCGGAGACCTCCACCGAGCCTTCGAGCGTGCCCGTCTCTGCGCTGAGGACGACGACGTAGGTACGCTGGGCCGAGAAGTCGTCGTCGTGAGCCGTCCGGTGCGGCTGGAGAATGAGCGAGATGTGCTGCCCGTCGGGACTGACGACGCCCACTCCGGAGGACTCCTGCTCGAGAAGATGGAATGTGTTCTTTTGAGTGGTTGACCAGTCATCACTGCTGTACTTGTATTCGTGATCGAATACCGCAGGTTCGATGCGGCTGGCCCACTGCATGCCCTTGATATCCGGTTTGTGTCCCGTGCTACCCGGTTTGTAGCTGGTAACGACTGCCGCGCGTTCCAACTTGGCACCGGATGAGACCTGCGAGTTGTCAACCCTGACGGTCCCATAGCGGGTAGGCAGGTCGCCAATGTCAATGACGTCGAAGTGGTTCCGCTCGGATTCCACCTGATGTGCACTGAGTGGGGTGACGGAGACTCCCTCCGACGGCGTGGTCGCTGCTGTCTTCGGGGCTGAGGAACCGCAGCCGGACAGTGGCAGTGAGACGAGGAGTGCTGCCACCAGGGCGCGGGCGGCGCGGCTCGCCGCCAAACCGCTGCGGTGACGGTGCATCGAGGACATGGGGGTGGGCTTCGTCGTGTGTGTCGTGTGGCGCATCATCGGGCTTCTCCTCCCACGGCGTAGATGCGAGAGGTGCCGGAATACCGCGTGCCTGTCCGAACCATGATGATGGTGGCGCCGGGAGTGCTGATGGCGCTCACTAGATTCTCTTCCGGCCTCACGTCGGCCAGTGCCAGATCCTTGAGCCGAGGGTTGTAGAGCTTGTCTCCTGGCGCAGCGAATGTTGTCCCCGGTGCCAGAGGGATTGATACGCCCGACGATCCGTCTGCAGGCTTGACGGTGATCCGTCCCTCGACGGCTTCACCCACGGCGGCCTGGGTGATGCCGACGGAGGCGGCGGCCAGCCCCGGCGTCTGTGCCGCCGTCGTCACTGCCAGGGTCCGAGGATTGAAGACGGAGCCGACAGTGCCGGAGGCCTCCCACAGGTGAAGCTCCAAGTCCACGTCATCCTTTGGCTTCTCCGCTGGGAGGGGCGGGAAGATCACGAGAGTCTGCGATTTCCTGGAGGCGACCGAGTTGACCTCGGAGGTCATGCCGAGATCGAAGACCCGAGTATCTGCTCCGGGAACACCGGCCAGGCCGTCGAGGCTGACAGCTTGGACCTCCCTATCCTGTCGGCTCGTTGTGGACCATGACGGCTTGACCTGTTTCCCGCCGGGCTTGTCAACAACTGCCCAGCCATCGATGACGACCGGGCCGTCGTCGACGCTGGACCCGCGGGTGGTCTGAGGGGACGACTGGGGGGTGAGGTCAGGAAGCTCATGCGTGGTGGTGGGATCCTTCTGGGATACGACGACGTCGTGGTCCCCCGAGGGGAGACTGAGGACGAAGGCCGAGTGACCAGCCGCGCCGGAGAATGCGGCCTGAGCGGACTGAGAGCCTGAGGCGCCGTCAACGGTGAGCTTTCGAAGGTCCCACATGGTCGACCGGTCCTTCAGCGAGTAGGCGGTGGTGCCGTAAAGGACTGCCGAGTCGGTCATCTGGAGAGTACTGTCGCCGCGCCAGTCGAAAACCGTGACTCCGGTGATGGTGTCCAGGACGACGGTGGCCTTCGGCGTCGAGGAGTCGAGCTCTCCGTCAGTGTTGGTCAAGGATGTGTAGACGACCGGATCATCGAATCTCAACGCCATGTAGCGGCCGTCGGGGCTGGGGATGACGCCCGTCGCTGTTGAGCCCTTGCGCTGGTAGCTCCACCGGTTCGAGCCGTCACGGGGGTCGAGCCCGGTGACTCCGTCGGAGGTGAGAACGATGGGGCCGGCGGCTCCGGCGACCACGTCCTGTCCGCTCGCCAGGTTCTTGGTCCACGTCTCCTGCGAGGCGAAGCCGGTGGGGTATGCAGGCAGCTGGTCGGCGTTCACCGACGGGCCCGTGGCCTGGGTGATGGTCGGCCGGTTGGACGCCGTCGGGTGGCCGCGGTAGGGGACGGCGAAGGAGGCGACGAGCGCTACGACGGGAACGAGGGCGAGCAGGGCGCGAGGCCCCAGGGCCCGGAGGGAGGAGCGCCACGGTCGCCGCAGCTGATCGCGCAGGTCGTGTATCCGCGCCGAGATCGGCTGGGGCTCGTACAGCGATTTGTCGGCATAGGGCTCGAACAGAGCGCGCGAGGCCCGCAGAAGAATGTCTGTGGACAGCAGCAGGGCGAAGGCGGCGACACCCATGATGTAGGCCAGGGCCTCGCCCAGGCTGACCGCGTAGGTGGAGAGCACGAATCTCCAGAGACTGACGATCGGGAGGACGGCGTACACGGCAGCGGCCGGGACCAGGACGGCGGGCAGGAGCATGAGCACTGAGCGGGCCGCGGTCAGGGCCCTGTTGCGCGTGCTGCGGCTGTCATGGCGCGGCTCGGGCCAGAGGGCGACCCCGCATACCCACAGGAATACGGCCAGTGCCAGACCCTTCCAGGACAGCAGGGGGAGCTTGAGCAGCACCTTGGCGATCCCGCTGCCGCAGATGACGCAGAGGGCGGCCGCGGCCACCATGCCGAGCAAGCAGCCGAAACGCAGTGACCTCAGGGCCGCGATGATGCGCTGATGGCGGCGTCTGCGCCGGTTGAGGGCCGCCTCGGCCTGGTCGGCGCTGTGGCCGGAAGCGGAGAGAGAGTCGTCGATGGGGTGGTCGACGTCGGCGGCGGACGGCATGGCGTGAGGGTCTTTCGTTGCGGGCCGGCTTGGGTACTACTTGGCGGAGAACTGCTCGAGGTTCTCGGTGTGCGGGTGGCCGTCGTCGGCGGGAGAAATCGCGGGAGACATGGCCTCCATTGTGGTGGGCCGCCTCGGATCATGCGGCAGAATTATGGGGCAGTTCTTCCCATGCCGATCGAATGGGCCGGCTTCAAGGTGTCCGGACGCGCCGCCGCGGTCGTGCCTTATGCCGCGCGGTGAGGGTTCAGGGTGCGACCTCGCGACCTAACCTACGACCGCGCGGCGCTTCATCGCGACGAGGCCTGGTGCGCCTCTCGCTTGACGCGCATGCGCTCGAGATCCTCCGGAGTCAGTGGTCCCCGGGGTCCCGTCCTGACGGGGTGTGGGTGTCCATGGTGCTGACATCACAGGCGCATCTGCGCCGTACACCGAAGAACAACCGCAGGATTCCAGCGATCCCCACTGGGAACATTGACGTCCGGTCCATTAATGTCAGTGCTGTGGACACCGTGTCGCGCAGGAGTGAATCCGGGGTTCTTGCCGCAGAGCCGGGCGCCTTTGTCACAGGTCCGCCCCACCGCTCCCTGACCGCCGTCTGCGCAGGGGCCCGGTTCGAAGGGCTTGACGGTGGCCTTGGGGTCGTACCTACCCGCCATCTGGGCAGGGTCCCGGTGGTCATGATCTGACTCCGGTCCCGCCTCGAGTCGGCCCGAGTCGGCCTGCTCCACGAGGGTCGGGATCCACTGGCCAAGGGTTGTGCGTACTGCACGAAGGCCCCACCCACCCGGAGTGCACCCAACCCTCCTCCAGTAGCACCCCACCCTCGTGGAGTGAGCGGCGATCCCCCCTCAGTGGGGCTCGTACCCGACGGCGCCGGGTAGGCGTCAGTCGCGGTGGCGGGCCTCGTGCTTGCGGCGGGTGCGCCCCCAGTCGGTCAGCGAGACGAGCGCGGACAGGGCCAGGCAGGTGACGCCGACGACGGCCACCGACCCGGTGGCGTAGGCGCCGAAGAGCTGCCAGCGCGTCTCCGGGCCGTCCAGGTGCCACCACACCCAGGCCCCCAGGCCGAGCGCCCCCAGGGTGCACACGATGCCGGCGGCCGCCATGAGAATGTTGCCGACGAGCTGGTGCCACAGGCGCGGCCCGGCTGCCGTCACCGGGATCGTCCCCACGGTGGTCAGCCCGGGCACCTCACCGGAGCTCTCCTCCCCGGTCCCCTCGCGCAGGGACCAGGGGGCGCGCCAGGCCCCGCCGGCCACGGCGAGAGCGCCCCAGGCCACGGGCACGAAGATCCCGGCCAGGACGTCGGAGGGGCGGTGCCACTGGCACACGAGGGTGGAGTAGCCCATGGCGATGGTGAACAGTCCCCCGGCCCAGGCCGCCAGCGGCCGCCAGCGCCGCCCGGACAGCAGGACGAGGGCGACCGCGGCCGAGGCCGCCATGGTGGTGTGCCCCGAGGGGAGGGTGTTGGCGTTGTCCCACCGCTCGGTGATGTTGAAGTCGGGCCGCCACAGGAACTGGTACTTGAGGATCTGGGTGGTCAGGTTGGCCCCAACCACGGCGACGACGGCCCACACCGCGCGCCGGTGGCTGCGCCGCAGCAGACCGATGACGAGGATCGTCACCACCAGGACGACGGCCGCCGGCATGGACACCACCGACAGGAGCCTGCGGGCGTGGGCGCTCACGTAGTGCGAGCCGATCTCCGAGCCCTCCAGGGCCATGGCGTCGAGGGCCTGGCCGGTGTGGGTGAACACGAACAGCCCCCACAGGCCGAGCGTCGCCGCCAGGCAGGACAGGGCCAGCAGGCCCCCGCGCAGGCGTAGCTGCCCCAGGGAGCGGGAGGACTGCGACTGAAAGGAGGCCACCGGCCGATCGTAGGTTCTCGAACGCACCAACCAATAGGAAGTCAGCAGCGATTCCTGTGCGGGACTGCTCACGACTCACGTGCCTTCAGGTCGCTGAAGGGGTCCTCCCCCTGGCCGCCTGCCGCCGGGGTGATCGGCCCGTAGGGGGAGGCCGTCCTGGGGGCCGGCTGCTCGACGGGAGCGGCGTCGCGGGCCTCAGCGGCTTCGGGGACGCCGGCCTCCGCGGCACCCGATGGGCTGATGACCTCGAGCTCGCTGGTGTCATCGGTGAACTGCGCATCGGCCACGGCTGCCCCGGCGGCCCCGGCGGAGCCGACGACGTCCTGCAGGGGGCGTCCGGGCCAGCGCTCGCGCGCGCCGTCGTCGGGTAAGTCATCACCGCGGCCCTCACTGAGGGCATCACTGCGAACGTCACCGCGGCCTGCCTCCCGGGCGGCTGAGCCCTTGACGGCTCGCCCAGCGGCACCCCGGGAGCGGCGACGGCGCGTCCACCACAGGCGCACGAGGATTCCGACGACGACGGCCAGGATGATGACGACGGCCACGATGATGGCCTTCATCCAGGTCTGCATGGGGGCGGGCAGGGCCTTGGCCTCCTCGGCCGCGGCGGCCGTGGGGTCCATGGGGACGCGCTCGCCGGTGACCAGGAGGCGGTGGGAGTTGACGCCGTAGGGCGTGCAGGTGATGAGGGTGACCAGGTCGCGTCCGGGGACCTTGCGCAGGGAGTCGGTCTCCTCGGGCTTGACGACGGTGATGTCGTTGACCTCGTACTTGAGGGTCTGCCCCAGGGAGGAGACGTAGAAGACGTCGCCCTTCTTGAGCTGGTTGAGGTTGTCGAACATGGTCGCGGTGGACAGCCCGGTGTGACCGGTGAGGACCGAGTGGGTGGAGGGGCCGCCGATCGGCAGGCTCGTGCCGAACAGGTGCCCGACTCCCTCCGTCAGGGTGCGGCTGTCGGTGCCGTGGTAAATGGGCAGGCTCACGTGGATGGAGGGGATGACGATCCGGGCCATGACCGGGTCGATGTCCATCTCGTGGAGGTAGGCCTGGTACTGGGGGGTGTCGGGGCGCTGCGACTCGAGCCAGGGGTCGAGGATCGGCGCGCTCTCCAGGTTGTTGTTGTAGGTCTCGGCGGAGGCGCGCTCCTTGGCGATGGTCTCCGGGCCGGCCGAGTTCACGGTGGCGGTGTACATCTTGGCCAGGCGCTGCTGCTCGTCGTTGTTGTGCTGGGTCGCCATGACCGGGTAGAGGAGGACGGCGACGCCGACCAGGACCAGGACCAGCGGGAGCCAGGTCAGGAAGCGCTCACGCAGGACCTTGCGGCGGGCGGTCCTGCCTGTCTCCTCCGGCCCCTGGGTACCGACGGCGTCCGGGGACCCCTCCAAGGCGCCGATCGGCTCGCTGTCGGTCGATGAATCCTGGTCCGGACGAGAGAGACGAGGACGACGGGATGGGAGTAGCGCTGTCACGGGAGAACCGTGCCTTCCTTCATCGGATAGCTGCCGACGGCGTCTCGCCCGCGAGGCGGGGGCGCGAGAAGCCGCTGGGACTGCTGGGGTTAACGGATGGGTGGGAGCTTTGCGGTGATGCCCCTGTGGGGGAGACGGGATGACCCGCCTCCCCCACAGGGAACGGTCTCCAGCACCGTGGCACAAACCTCGGTCACAGAGATCCGATGGTCTCCGGACCGCAGCACCGTGTCAGTGCGAACTCGGCGCTGTCTCAGTGCCTGGCGGCATGACGGCGCTTGTTGGCGTAGGCGACCACTGCGCCACCGGCCACCAGGAGGGCACCGGCGACAGTCAGGAAGATGACGCCGTTGGCACCGGTGAGCGGCAGGCGGAAGCCGGCGTTCTTCGGCACGTCGGTGACGGTCACCGCGGTCGGAGCCTTCGCCGTGGCGTTGTCGGCCAGGACGCGGAAGGGAATCGGGTCGGCCTGGAGGGTGTAGCCCTCGGGCGCCTTGGTCTCCACGAGGCAGTAGTGGTCCTCGTCGGTCAGCGTGTCCTTCTTCATACCGTCGACGTAGTCGTTGGCGCGCAGGTAGTTGATCTCAACCATGCCCTGACCGGCGGTGGTGAAGGTCTTCTCCCCGCCGATGGTCAGCGGGTCGACGGCCTGGGTGCTGGGGTCGCCGTCGCGCAGCGTGGCGCCGCCGGCGGTCTTGGTGCACTCGTAGACCTGGAACTGGGCGCCGTTGTACTTGGTCTTATCGGCCAGCTCGTCCGTACCGGTCTTGGTGACGACCACCTTGCCGTACTTGGAAAGCACGGGGGTGGTGGGGATACCGGGGACCTTCGTACCGGGGTTGCTCGGGTCCCAGGTGAAGTTGGGACTGTCGTTGGGGATGAGGCCTGCGGTGTTGGACAGGTCCCCCTCCAGGTTGACGGTGGCGTCGAACTTGGCGGTGAGAGTCACCTGGACCTTGGTCTCACCAGTGCCGTTGTGACGTGCCTCGGCGGCCTTGCGGCGACCCTCCTCGGTGAGCTGGATGGTCGCCCAGTTGTGGTCGGCGCCCTCAGCGGTGATGAGGGTGTAGTCGGTGGTGTCCGCCAGAGGCGTCTCGTTCTGGCCGACGATCTTGACGACCGGGGTGAGGGCGTCCTTCTTGATGCGCTTGTCGAGCTGGTCGACGACCTCGTAGCGCTTGATGCGCGCGCCGCCCGGGTAGTCCACCTTCGGGATGGAGGTGGTGATGGTGTAGGTGATGTCGTGGCCGGAGCCGGGGGCCGGCTTGTCCGTCACCTTCTTGTCCACACCGGAGATGGTGTTCTTGGGGTAGACGTGGACGTCGTAGTTCCACTTGGTGGTGTTGTCCGGGTTGGTCATCGGCAGGGTGACGACGAAGTCCTCGGCCGGGATGACCTTGTCCGGGGTCCTGGTCTCGCTGACGAGGTAGGCGCCGACCTCGGTCTGAGCGTCGGTGAAGGAGGCCAGACCATCCCCACCGGTGGTGATCGTCTGGGTGGTGTTGCTCTTAAGAGCACCGGCCTTGACCACGTCACCCTTGGCGTCGGCAAGCTGTTTCCAGCCCTCGGGCGTGGTCAGGTCCACGTTCAGCTTGGTAATGGTGAACTCGACACCGGCCACGGGCTTGCACTCGACCTGGGGGTCCGGGTTACCGGTCCCCTCCGTGACGCCGTTGGCGTCGGTCTGTTCACACTTGTGGATGGTCAGTGTCGTGGCCGCATCGGGGTCGATGGTGGATCCGTTCGGGTCAGCGGGTGCCGCCGCGCCGGTCGGGGCGACGAGCGCGCCTGCGGCGAGCGTCATCGCTGCGGCGAGGCCGAGGCCTCGACGCGTGGTGAGGGAGTGCATTGCTGTTCTCTCCTGTGTTGTTGGGATGAGTGAGGGATATATGGGGTGACCCGCGCGCGACGGAGCGGAGTCGTGGGTTCTCCTCGTGATCAGGCCGAGCGCCTGGACGAGGAAGCCTTTCTGGAGCGCAGTGCCAGCAGGGCACCTCCGGTGACGGCAGCGATACCGACGACGACGTTGATCCCGATACCGCGTCCACCGGAGAGCGGCAGGGTGCCGACCTGGACGTCTCGGACGGTGATCGTGTCGTCAGACCTGCTGGCCCCACTGCGCGAGACGGTCAGGGCCGAGCCGCCGGGGGTGGGTGTGAGAAGCTCGATACCCGTCTCGGTCACCTTGAAGCGGGCCGGCTTGGCCATGAGCTGGTGGCCTGCCGGAGCCTTGGTCTCCACCAGCCAGTACTCGCGGTTGATGGCCAGACCCGTGGTGGTGAAGGTTCCGGTCCCCTTACCCCCGGTGAAGGTCACGCCGTCGGTCAGGGGCTTGGCGCCCGAGGTCGAGGGGTCCATCGGGTAGATGGCGAAGGCGGCATCGTCCAGGGGGCCCTGGCTGCCGGTCTTGACGATCGACAGGATGCGCTTGCCGGCATTGGGCGAGA
>ERZ773008.1502-NODE-1502-length-16346-cov-123.044012_pt1 | contig 16346 bp, 9 predicted proteins | sample MGYA00580664_ERZ773008 | MGnify/ENA primary metagenome ERZ773008 (study PRJEB29015, sample SAMEA2738016) | human oral metagenome | biome: human oral; feature: human-associated habitat; material: dental | place: China | collected 2048 ... | reverse complement strand
TTTCTCATTCTTGGCGTCGGTATAGAAAAGCGATACTGGCGCTTTTCTTCTGTACTTCACTTACAACTGCACAGGCTATTGATTTTATGCCTGTCAATGATGTAACAACAGGTATGGAAGGTATTGCAAAAACTGTAATCGTAGGGGATACTATTTCCACCTTTGATGTAAAGGTACTGGGTGTCATGAAGGATAAGGGACCATCTGGTCATCTTATTTTAGCCAAGTTTTCCGGACCCGTTATGGATCAAACTGGTGGCATTGCGCATGGTATGAGTGGTAGCCCTGTATATATAAATGGTAAACTCGTTGGGGCTGTTGCTTATGGCTGGGGGTTTGCGGATGGTACGATAGGTATGATTACTCCTATTGAGGATATGGTCAAACTATGGAATATACCATATGAGAAAAACTTATCTAAACCTTGGGATGATACACAATTGATTCCTTTAGGTACTCCACTTATGGCGTATGGCTTCGATGCGGCATCAATGGAATACTTTAAATCGAAGTTACCACAATATAAATATGAAACATATGACACCGCAAGTGCTAGTGGTGATGAAATTGCAAAACCTTTAGAAGCTGGTGGCTCGGTAGCGGCTTTGCTAGTTGATGGTGACCTTAAATTGGGCGCTATTGGTACTGTTACTCATGTAGATGGTGAAAAGGTTGTTGCCTTTGGTCATCCATTCTTAAAACATGGTTCTTCTAACTATTTTATGCACAATGCAAGTATCTTTACCGTTGTAAAAAGCTATAATGCTGCCTTTAAGCTTGGCTCTATGGGTAAAGAGATTGGTTCTGTTACTGAAGATAGAGGTGCCGGTATTGCAGGTGTATCAGGCGTGATTTCGCCAGGTATTCCATTGCGATTCCATTTAAAGGATATTGATATGGGCCGTGATAGAACTAGTTCCGTCAAGGTTATTGAAGATGGTGAAATGACACCAACTTTAGCAGCTACAGCCTTATACAATATGTTGAATAAAACATTGGATCGCAGTGGCTCTGGTACGGCTACAATTTCTTATACTATTACGCCAAAAGGGAAAGAACATAAGCCATTAACGCGGACAAATATGTTCTACAGCTCTGATTCCATTAGTGAAAAAGCAGTTGATGAATTTTATAATGTCATTGATGTTCTTATGAACAATCGATTCATCAACTATGAAATTTCGGATATTTCGGTTGAAACAAACGTAACGCAAGATAAGAAAACAGCAAAGCTTATCGATGCTTCTGCTTCGTCTACTGTAGTTTCTCCTGGGGATACTATCGTAGTAGATGTAACATTAGAGCCGTTCCGCGGTGAAAAGGTTATTAAACAAATTTTCTTTAAGGTACCTGAAGATCAAGCTATTGGTAAGTATACCTTAGAGGTGCGTGGCGGTGGCGAGATTCCATTGCCATACGTATTGGAAAAACAGAAATATAATTTAACAGATGAAATTTTACGCCGTTTGAAAGTTCATAAAGATTTTGATGAGCTTTATGATGAAATTCAAAAGACAGATACAAATAATCAAATCGTTGTAGAATTTTTGGAAGATGGTATCAGCTTAGTTGATGAAGATGGCTCTCAATCTGTTAAAAAGGCTAAGCTTAAAGATGTGGAATCAAAACCTATGCCAGGGGATGTAAAGAAAAAAACAGGTCAAGAAGATTTGAGTTCTAGTAAGGATGATGAAAAGAAACCTGAAAAGACTGCTGTTGATACTGAGTACATTGTGCAAGGTGATGGTCAATTTACGATTCATGTAATGAAGCCTGCTGATCGGGATAAAGAATTAGCAAAACGTGTCAAAGAAGCGAAACATCAGATTAAGATGGAACGCAAGTTAGAATTGGAAGATCAATCTAAAAAAGATAAAACGGATAAAGCTGAGTCTAAAAAGGATTCTAAAAAAGAGTCGAAAGAAACTAATAAAAAAGACGAGGCTAATGCTGGTGGAACAAATACAGCTGAATAAGTTGAAACTGTAAGGGAAAGGGATAGACTGTTGAGTTGGCTAGAATCGATAGGTCGAGTCGTCATAAACGGCTTATCGCAGATGGGTAGTGCTACATTATTAGTGTGGCAAACAATAAAACAATTAAAAATGATTAATCTGTGGCATGTATTTCAACAGATGGCTCACTTAGGGGTAGACTCCTTGCCTATTATTAGCTTAACTCTACTCTTTGCTGGTGCCGTTATGACCTTACAGATTACAGATGTACTCATTACCTATGGTGCTCAAAGTACAGTAGGTGGCCTTATGGCTGTAGCTATGGGCCGTGAATTGGGTCCTATCTTAGTTGGTGTAGTATTAGCCGGCCGTGTTGGCGCAGCTATCACGGCTGAAATTGGTACAATGAAGGTAACAGAACAAATTGATGCCCTACGTGTTATGGCTGTTGATCCTGTTGGTTACCTCGTGGTACCGCGTGTAGTAGCGTGTATGATTATGGTGCCAATTTTGGCATTTTATGGTGTTGTTATCGGTATTGCCGGTGGTTACTTTGTAGCCACTGTTATCAAGGGTTTGGCGCCTAGTACATATTTAGACTCTATTCAAATGTTTTCTACCATTTCGGACTTCACTTTAGGACTTATAAAGTCTAGTGTGTTTGGTGCTGTCATTGCATTGGTAGGTGCTTATAAGGGCATGGAAACTAAAATGGGCGCAGAAGCTGTGGGTTTCTCCACTACTAGTTCTGTAGTAACTAGTATTATTCTAGTATTTGTATTAAATTACTTTTTATCTACATTGTTATTTTAGTAGATATTTTTAGAGGGATTTATGATTGAGCTACGCAATGTTGTAGTTGCCTACGAGTCACGTGTGATTTTAGACTCTGTTAATCTCACTATTAATGATGGGGAGACGTTAGTTATATTAGGCGGCAGTGGTAGTGGTAAAAGTACACTACTTCGCTTATTAATAGGTTTACAACGTCCTACATCAGGGCAGATTATCGTAGATGGCACAGATATAACTACATTATCTGAAGATGAATTTAATACGGTACGAAGAAAAATGGGGATGGTATTCCAATATTCAGCTTTGTTTGATTCTATGTCGGTAGGTGAGAACGTAGCTTTTGGTTTGCGTCAACATACGAAGTTAAAGGATGACGAAATCAAACGCATTGTGGCAGAAAGACTTGATTGGGTTGGTTTAAAGGGATATGAGTCCTATATGCCTAATGAGTTATCTGGTGGTATGAAAAAGCGGGTTAGCTTAGCTCGTGCTATAGCACTAGATCCGAGTTTAATTCTTTATGATGAACCTTCATCAGGGTTAGATCCTATTACATCAGGTACGATTAGTATGCTAATTAAGGGGATGCAGAATCGGCTTGGTTGTACTTCTATCGTGGTAACACATGATATGCAGTCAGCATTTTATGTTGCTGACCGCATAGCTTTACTCGATCAGGGGCATTTTGTAGAAATTTCTGATACAATAGAATTTAAGAATTCTACAAATAAGAAGGTACAACAATTTATTCATGGTGAAGCAGAGCCGATTAACGAATCTGCGATGGGAGATATATAATGAAGTGGACGACGGAGGCCAAGGTAGGGGCTTTTACAATAATAGGTATAGTTCTATTTATTGCAGGCATACTATTTGTAGGCCGTATCGATATTTGGGCTAAACCGCAAATGACAATTACAGGTGATTTCACTCAAGTAAATGGCCTAAAAAATGGGAATCAGGTTAAATTTTCCGGCGTGGCCATCGGGACTGTTTCTGATATTGAAATTACACCGCGTGGCGTTGTGGTTAAGATGAAGCTTGATGAAAAAACGCAGATTCCAAGTGACTCGATGTTTTCCTTGGGGTCAGATGGTTTTTTAGGTGATAAATTTATTCAAATTTCACCAGGACAGTCTAAAGTATATTTACAGGATGGTGACTCCGTTAAAGGTGAAGGCGTTGATGCTGTGGATAAGGCCATGCAGAGTGCGCAAAAGTTAATGGATGGCACTGAGAAGATGCTACAGTCTATCAATAGTATTATTGGTGATCCTGCAACTCAAAGTGCACTTAAATATTCCTTGCAATCTACAGCGGTGATGGCTGATAATGCGGTAGCTATTACACAAAATATGGCGGATGTAACGGCTCAACTAAATCAAGCAGCACAGCAATTTAATGCTGATGGTAATGCAGGCAATGATATGCGTGCTATTTTAACTAATTTAAAACAAACTACTGATCGTGTAGATAATATGGCTCGTACCATGGAATCGACTGTAACAGATCCTAAGGCACAAGAAAATATTAAAGAGACTTTACATAATACGGCACAGATTTCAGCTCGCATCAATAAACTGATGGGCGGAAAGGCGTACCAAACGGATGTAAATGGAAATAGTGTAGAGGTTGGTATGACTGAAAAAAAGTCATTTACCAAGATTGAACCATCTGTAGATTTGTTGTATAACACAACGGATAATGAATTCCGTGTCAATGGTAGAGTACGTGCCTTTAACAATAAAGGAATGGCTGAAATTGGCCTTTCTAATATGGGTGATGATACTACTTTTGATCTGAATGCAGGTCGATTTATTAGTTCTAAATGGTTGGTGCGTGGTGGTATTTTTGAAAGTGAATTGGGTCTCGGGGTGGATTATAACCTCCGTGGTCCTGTGTCCTTATCAGCCGCGCTATATGACCTTAATCATCGTAAATATCGTATTCGTAGTGATATACGTTTGCATAAAGATACCTATGGCGTTATTCAAATGACCAGACCGTTCAGTTCTACGAATGGAGGTACCTATTTCGGTATTAAACAAGTATTCTAATGACTAACACATTTACTCTATATGAGTATGGAGGTACATATTATGAATAAAAAGGTTCTTTCCTTAGGTGTAATGCTTTCTTTAGTTACTACTGGTGCATTCGCCGCTGATGTAGTAACTACATCCGTTAACAACGGAGACCAATTAAGCAAATATCAAAAAGAAGCTATTCAATTAACACAAAAGCAATTAGCAGAAAAATCTGTTTTAGACAGTAAAACCTATGAACGTACATTAGCTTTAAACGAAGCCCGTACGGTTGATTTAGCATTAGCTAATAATCGTACAGCTAAGCAAACTAAATGGGGTTATGAAGCTGCTAAATCTGCAGTAAGCCAAGTAGCAGCTGGTAAGAATCCAAGTGTTAGTTATGGTTGGAGTGCTCAAAAAACGGGCGGTGACACAGGTAGTGGCAAATCTGGTAGTCATAACTTCTCCATTAGTGCGCCTGTATTCAATCCACAACTTGATGCGAGCATTGATTCTGCACGTTATACTCGTGAAGGTACTGGTGCTAGCTATGAAGAGGCTTTACAACAAGCAAAATATGATGCTCTTAACGGTTATTATACATTGATTATGAGCCGCAATATGGTAGATGTAGCACAACAAGCTGTTAAAGATTATCAAGGTCATGTAACCAATGTAGAGGCACAGTATAATGTTGGTTTAGTGGCGAGCTCCGATGTATTGGCAGCTAAAACAAATCTTGATGATTCTCAAACATCTCTTGTAAAAGCGCAAAATGCTGCAAATTTAGCAGAGGCGAACTTAAATCAAGTTATTGCATACCCTGCACAAACAGCTATTACTACAGCAGAGCATGATTTACAATATAAACCATATAATGTAACCTTGGAGCAAGCGAAAGCATATGCTATGCTTCATCGTTCCGCTCTTGTTAAATCAGCTCTTGATGTAAAATCTGCGGAAGAAGCTGTAAAATCTGCTAAGGCGGGTTATTTGCCTACGGTTGCTGTAAAAGCTGGTCGTGGCTATGGTGATCCAGATGGTTACTTTGGTACAAGCACAAAGTCCTGGAGTGTTGGTGCTAGTGCTACTTGGAACTTATGGGATGGTGGTGCAACACAAAATGCTATTAAAAAAGCAAATGCACAACTTGAACAAGCAAAAGAAGCTAACTTGGCAACTGTTGATGCTGTATTGTTAGCCGTACAAAAAGCATACTTGAATTTACGAGCTGCTGAACAAACAATCCAAAGTACACAAACTGCAGTCGCACAAGGTCAAGAAAGTTTCCGTATTGCTACGCTTCGTTACCGTGCAGGTGTTGGTACGAACCTTGATGTACTTGATGCAGAAACTAAGTTGACAACAGCTCGTAATAACTATGTAGAAGCTCTTTACAATTACAATATTAGCATTGCGGCTCTTGAACAATTAACAGGCGTTCCATTGTCTACACCTGTAGGTCAAGGTGCTGAAGTTATCGCTAATAGTGGCGCTGTTGAACAATTGGCAAAACTAGGCGGCAATCAATAATATGATCCTTAAAAAGACGACTTCGGTCGTCTTTTTTCTTGTAGTGGGCATTATAGATAATGTGTGTTATTGATATGTTTTATAAAATTTACCCTGAAAATACTATAGTTATTACTGTGTCTGTGGTAAGATTAGTATATATATTTATATTATTCATAATGTGTATGGGAGTATCATTATGACCCGTAAAAAGTGGCTCCTTATCGGTGCAGCGATTTTAGGTTTATCTGGTATTGTTGGCGCCAGCATCAATCCTATGGCTCAAACTTACATAGCACCTATAGTTAAAGAACAACTAAATAATGTCATAAACGGATCTATAGACTATGATTCTCTCCGAATTAATTGGAATGGTGATGTTGTTCTAACAGATGTAACTATCAAAGATAGAGATAGACATTTAGTTGGAACTGCTCAAGAGGTAGCTGTAGGAGTTAAACTATCTTCTTTACCGAATATTATTGGTGGCAACACATCAGGGGCTACGGCTATTTCAAGTGTAATCGTTGAGGCTCCAGACTTTCATATATGGCAATTAGCTGATGGGTCGTGGAGTATAACTAAGTTAGTAAAACCATCCGATCCAAATAGGTCGGGTACTTTTGATGGTTCTGTGACTATTAATGATGGTCGCGTAGCTCTACGTACTAAAGATGGAATAAAGAGAAATGTAGAAAATCTTGATGGGACCATGGCGCTTGATATGAGTGGCATGTCTAAAGGTGCCTTTACTGCTGATGTAGATGGTTCCGCAATTACCTTGAATGGCAAAATTGATATGAACAATGTATCTAATTTTGATCTCTTTGTACAAGCTGATGAAATTGATACTGCTGGTATTATGAGTTTTGTTCCACTTCGTAAGGATCTATCTGTAACGAGTGGTAAGTTACAAGATTTACATTTAAATCTTAAAAGTGAAGATGGCAAATACATTATGAGTGGTAATGTAGGCTTTAAAGGTTTAACAGGCACTTATAAACGGGGTAATACAATTTATAATATTACCGATGGCACGGGTCGCATTATGCTTAATAATGATCAAATCGTTATTAGTCGTAGTTCTTGGAGGGTAAATGATCAAGTAACAAAGATCAATGGCTTAGTTACACTAGGCAAAGATGAAGAGTATTTAAATCTTAATGTTGTGGCCGATAAAGTAGATTTAGAGGCGATAACAGACGTCGGTGTTTCTGGTATTGTAGGTGGGCGTGCACATATTGGTGGTACGACAGTAGCCCCTCGTGTAGATGCAACGATTGCTAGTGATGGTATTTCTTATAAAGGTTACTATATTGATCGTTTACAAGGGAATATCGTATATGATAACGGTTTAGTTCGTACTGATGATGCGCGCCTGTCTATAGGTGAAGGTAGCGCAAAGGTTAAGGGTCAATATGTAGCTGATACAGGGGATTTTGATGCTATTATAAATACTCAAGATTTACCTTTAGGCACTTTCACAAAAGATATGACCACACCGATTACAGGCAATATCGATGGTGAGATTCGTATTTTAGGAAAAAATAATCAAGTTACAGATGCCGTAGGCGCTGTTGAAGGTCGCCAAATAGGTATTCACGGTGTTGTGGTTGATACTGTAAAAGCTAACTTTACGCATGCTGATAATCGTACAAATATAACCGTTGTAGGTACTATGGGGGATGGGACGCTTAGCGGGTATGGCTATATCCAGAATGGTAACGTAGATGCCACTATTTCAGGTAATGCATTGCCGTTGACCGCATTAAGTCCTATTATTGGTCAAGATGTTGATGGCACCTTAAATACTTCTTTTGCGATAAAAGGCATAGTAGATAATCCAAATGTAACGGGCACTGTATGGGGTCAAGAGGTACATTATAAAGGGGCTCGATTCAATAATATCCATGGAGATATTAAGCTAGATAACCATATTCTCACTATCACCAATGGACATATTGGTGATGGCGATGGGGGCTATGATGTTAATGGTTGGTATAATCTTAATACAGATGTGTTAGATCTAAATGCCAAGGCTCGGGCTGCTCGTATTGAAAATGTGATTCGTACTGTTACAGATGTTCCTATTACAGGTTGGTTTGAAACAGACAATCATATTACAGGGACGGCTGCAAATCCGATTATAGAAGGTCGTGCTCATTTGTGGGATGGTTCTGCTTATGGCAAACTCGTGACCAATGCGTTTGCAAAATATAACTATCAGAATGATACATTAGAGCTTTATAGATTTGATATTGAAGGTTATGGTGCAACTATCACAGGTGGCGGTACAGTATCTAAAGAAGCAATTAATATTGATTTTGAAGGCAAAAAAATTGATATGGGCAGATTGCTCATTAATACGGATTACAAAGTTGATGGTTTGCTATCTGGTCGAGGACAAATTACTGGATCTGTGGATAACCCTCAATTCAATGGTTATATTTCATCCGATGCCTTATCAGTTAATGGAGAATTATTGAACGATATTCATGGTCGTGTTTATGCAGATAAATCGGTTGTAAATGTGCAAGATTTCACCTTTGCTGAAGCCGATGGTGGTCGCTACACTGCTAAAGGTGGTATGAAGTTTGATGATAGTAGACAACTATTTGGTGTATTAGATGTTACTAATGGTAGCGTAAAGAATTTGCTAACCTTGCTAGACCGGTCCAACGAACATATTGATGGTAAATTAAATGGTTCTGTTGAAATTGGAGGTACACGCGACAATCCAAGTGTTAATGTAACAGGCAAGATTAATGATGTAAGTATTGATGAAAAAATTGTTGGTGATGCAACTATCGATGCAAGTCTTGCTAATCGTAAATTCAAAGTTACAACTTTGAAACTGCCTGTTGATGAAGGTCTCATTGCAATAGGCGGTACGATGGATCTTGATGGTCAAGCGGACTTACAGGTTGCATTAAAGGATGTTGATATAGTACCGTTCTTGCCACTTATGGGTAAGGATATTCAAGCTACTGGTTGGGTGACTGGCGTTGTAAATATCACTGGGGAAACTAAGAATCCTAAAGTAGAATTATCCGGTGCTGTAGAGTCGGGGTCCTTTAATGGTGTTGGTATTGATGAAGGTTTTGTATTGGCTACAATGCAAGATCAAGTTATTCAGATTCAACGAATTCAAGGTGCCAAAAGTGGGTATAAGCTAAGTGTCTATGGTAAGATTCCATTAGCGGCAATCTTTACGTCTGGGTATATTCCAGCAAATGATAGCAAATCTATGGATGTAACTATTGATTTTAACGAAGCAGATATGGCTGTTATCCCTCTTCTTACAACTAGTGTTAAGGAGGCAACAGGTCCGTTAAAAGGCACGGTTCACATTACAGGCACTATTGATCAGCCTGAAGCATATGGTACTGTATCGGTACGTAATGGTACGATGAAATTGGCAAGTGTAGAAAATCAAATTACTGGTATTGATGGTGACTTAATTTTCTCTGGTCAACAAGGTGATTTCCAATCCCGTATTAATATGGGCAAAGGCTCAGCTGGTTTGGCTGCTAAAGTAAATTGGTCTGGACATACTCTTACTAATTACAAGGCGGCAGTTCAGCTAGAAGACTTAGAGGTTCGCAGTGAATATGTAAGAGGACCGTTGAATGGTGAACTTTATATTGCTGACCGAGATGGATTGCCGACCCTTATTGGTACTTTAAATCTTGAAAAGATTCAATTCAAAATTCCTCTTTCCTTACAATCTAGTGAAAGTACCAAAGATATGGGGGTGGATGTTACTGTTCATGCGGGTAAAGGTGTACGTTTATATGATCGCACCTTATACAACATGTTTATCAGTGGCGATGTTCATTTTGGTGGATCCTTACAAAATCCAACTGCTAGTGGTCAATTCGATGTTAGAAATGGCACGTTTAAGTATTTGAGCCATGTATTTAATATTACAAAAGGGAATGCCCATTTCGTAGGTGGCTCTTATTTACCAAACTTACAATTAGAGGCTGAAACAAATGTAAGTAATTACACTATTATGCTTGGCGTAAAAGGGACAGTGGATCATATGGACTTATCATTGTCCTCTAATCCTACATTGTCTAGAAAGCAAATCATTTCCATGTTGACCTTCGGCCGCGGTGCAGATTCAAATAGTAGTACTTTGACAAATGAAGATGTGAATGCTGTGGCTACAGCAGGGCTTCAAATGTTTGCTTTTGGCTATGTACAAGATGCATTACAAAATACACTTGGGTTAGACCGCATCAATATTACAACAGGGTCAATTGATCCCGATGAGCCAACCAATAGGGATACGGCAAGTAATTATAATATTGAAATCGGTAAATATGTATTACCGAGAGTCATGTTGACTTATTCTCAAGGTATTAATAACAAACAAAATAAATATGGTATAGAATATTCTGTTAAACGAAACCTTAAGTTCACGGGATGGCATACATCAAAAGGGAACAATTATATAGGTGGTCGTTGGACACGTAGCTTTTAAGAGTATGGCTAGAATGTGTAAACCCCTTAGGTATGCACATTCTAGTCATATTAATTTCATAAAATTTGTTTAATATAGTACTCATTCCAAGCAATTTATGCTATAATGATAAAGATTTATTAGTCTTTATAAATAAGATGTAAACTCTTTATGGGGATGAGTTCTAGGAGGAATTTATGTTTAAACCAAAAGCTTATAAAAGTATGCTTGCAGCGTCCGTGTTGACCGCTGTCATGGGGACAGGCAGTGTATTTGCTGCTGAGGTACAAGCTGGCTATACTCCAGATTTAAATAGCACAACGACGACTAATGCTGCTACAACAAATGATGCAGCTACTACACAAGCTGTTTATAATGCTGATGCAACTACTACAACTATACAAGATGAAACTGATGCAGCTATCTTAGCTGCTCGTGGTGATACGACTATATCTAGTGACGGCACTGTAGTAAAAGGTTCTGATGGAACTGTTACAGTCAATAATGCTGCTTTAAAAACTGATGATAAACAAGTAAAAATGGTATCTAAAACTACTGGTGGTACTGATCTTGATAAGGCTGCTGAAAATGGCCAAACTCAAGCTGTTACAACAGTAGAAGCACAATATGTCACATCTGCTAGTGCAGAATCTGTTAATCCTTACGTAGGTAAATTGATTACCGGTTTATCTATATCTGGCGTTACAGCTGAACAGCAAGCAAATTTGTTGCCAATTTTAACTGAAAAAGTTGGCGATGCCGTATCTGTTGATGGCGTATTTAAAGATGTAACTAATCTTGGTAATACTGGTTACTTCTCCGAAGTAAATCCTGTATTTACTTCCGTGCCTGAAGGCGTAAAATTGGACTTTGCCGTAACAGTAAATCCAGTTACTACTGGCGTTTCCTTTGAAGGTAATACTGTATATTCCTCCGAAGTATTGACTAAGTTCATGGACATTCAACCAGGTCAAGTTCTTAACTCTGTATCCGTAGGTCAAAAAGTTCAAGGTATTAATGCTGCATATGCTCGTGATGGCTATATGTTAGCGCACGTTGATGGTATCCGTGTAGATGACCAAGGCGTACTTCATATACACATTGTTGAAGGTATCGTAGAAGATATCATTCCAGCAGGTAACAAGAAAACTCGCAATAAAGTTATTACTCGTGAATTTGTTCAAAAGAAAGGAAAACCTTTTAATAAATTCTTGGTACGTCGTTCTGTAGAACGCGTATATAACTTAGGTTTCTTTGATGACGTAAACGTTCGTATGTTGCCAGGTGAACAAGATCCAAATAATGTAATTATTGAAATCGATGTATTGGAACATAAGACTGGTACCATCACATTAGGTGCTGGTTACTCTAAATCTGATGGGTTGATGGGTATTGTTGAATTCGGTGAAGATAACTTCCGTGGTACTGGCGATAAATTTAAAGTTCACTGGGAAATCGGTGGTAAGAAAAAATATAAGAACTACCAAATCTCCTACTTGAAACCTTGGATCGATAGCAAAGGTACATCCCTTGGCTTCTCCTTCTTCAACCGCGAAGATGAATACACAGATTACAATGAAGATGGTAATGAAGTAGCAGAATACAATAAGAAATCTCGTGGTTTCAATATTTCCTTCGGTCGTCAAACTGGGGAATATACTCGTGATTACTTGACATTAGAATCCCGTAAAGATTCTTATAAATGGGATGATGATGATAGCTCTGGCTTCCGTTATGATAAAAATGCGGGTAAAGGTACAAACTGGGATAATGGTTCCTATAACTTCGCATCTGACAACTATGTAAAAAATAACTTCGGTCGCATTAACTCCGTAACATGGCAAAAAGTATACGATTCTCGCGATAATATCTATGAACCAACTCGTGGTCGTCGTATTTCCTATACTACACAATGGGCTGGTCATGGTTTGGGCGGTGACTTCGACTTCTACAAATTCACAGCTGAAACTCGTATGTACAAGAAATTGGGTGCTAAAAATGTATTGGCATTCCGTGCACGTGCTGGTTTCATCCAAGGTGATGCTCCTTATAGCCAATTGTTCACGTTGGGCGGGGCTGATTCCTTACGTGGTTATGAAGATGATCAATTCCGTGGTAAAAAGATGTACAATGCTACATTGGAATTCCGTTTCCCAATTGTTAAGAAAGTTAGCGGTGTGTTATTCGGTGATATTGGTGATGCATGGGATGCACCAAATGTTACATGGTATAACAGCAAAAAATCCTTTAACTATGGCGTTGGTGCTGGTGTTCGTATTACAACACCAATTGGCCCTGTTAAACTTGACTATGGTGTGGGTAAACACAAAAATAAATTCCACTTCAGCTTCGGTACACAATTCTAATATAGTAAATGTATATGGTGAAGGCCTCTTTTTAAAGAGGCTTTCACCAATATCTCTATATGGCATCCTTTGATGCAGTGATTTAAAGAAATGAGGGCACTCTATTATGATGCGAATGATGAACAACAAGGCGAATGTAAAGATTTTTTCCATCGTCATTGCTGCTATTTTTATTGTTGGTATTGGTGCGTTAGCTTATACGCAAATGGCTTCGCCTAGTAGTAATAGTGGGACTAGTACTATTGGGGTTATCGATACATCTCGTATGTTGTCTCAAGATAATCCAATTTATATCTCTGCAGCTCAAGAATATATGAGCTATCAAAGCCAATTACAACAAGAAACGCAAGCTAAAATTGATGCAGCACAAGATGATGCTACTAAACAAAAAATCGCTGAAGAAGCTCGTCAAAACCTAGCTAAAAAAGATCAAGAAATTGCTAAATCCGTTCAAGATAAAGCTATGGAGGCTGCAAAAGCGGTTGGTGATGCTAAGGGTCTTAGCGTTGTTATGACTAAAGATACTGTACTATATGGCGGTGTTGACATTACAGATCAAGTATTGAAAAAACTAGCTACTGATGCAAAAAAATAAACTGTAGTTCTATGTAAGGGAGAACGACAATGAACGGGAAACAACGATATATAGGACTAGTCATATTTCTCGTTGCTGCAATAAGTGCTATGGTTTGGGCCTATGGTTTTGTAACAAATCGCCAACAGGGTCCTGATGGCATGTCAATAGGTGTTGTACGCATTGATGATGTACTAGAGTTTAATCCATCCTATGCGGATTATAAACAAGCCAAGAATGAACTGGAACTTTTACAACGTCAATATGAACTTGAACAACAAGCCTTAAATGCCAAGTCAGAGACACAAGATGAACAGTTGAAAACACTTGCACTGGATTCAACCTTGTCAGATGCTCTTACGGTAGAATTGCAAACTCGTATTGCAACAAAAGAAAATGAACTAAATCAGCAATTAAATTCGAAGCGCAATGAATTGACTCAAAAGTATTTAGCTGAGTTAAAGGTTAGTACTAATGAATATGATCTGGAAATCGTAAACCTTCAACTAGCCTTATATGCCTATGATGCACGTGTATATATAGATGATGCACAAAGAGCAGCGGCTATGGCTGAAAAAGCTAAAAAAGAAGAAAGATTAAAGGACTTATTAGCTAAGAGAAAACCATCGGATTTCGATGTAGATTCAATTAAAGCAAAGGTACAGGTTGAGCTTGCTCCAATGCAACAAAAAGGGCAGGAAGAGCTCAATCAATACGCTGCATCCCTACAGAAGGAATTAGCTGAGAAACGAGACTCCATGGTGCAACAACAAGCACAAGCCATCATTGCTAATAATAATCTGCCTGTGGCGCAAGATTGGAATGATACATGGGCAAAAAAACTTTCAGATAAAGAAGCTGAAGTGAGTGCACTTCATGAGGCCATTTTAGAAGATGTTCGTATGCGCGTAGCAATTATTGCTGAGGAACAACATTTGGATTTAGTTATCATCGATGATGGTGGTAATATTAAAGGACTTGATATTACTGATGCAGTGAAGGCGTCCTATCGAGTTCAATAAGGAGTTATATTATGAATAAACGTATTAAATCTTTAGTATTAAGTGCAGCTTTAGTAGCTTCTATGGCTATCTTAGGTGGTTGTGGTTCTAACAATGTTGGCTATGTGGATAGCGTGAAAGTAGCAAATAGTACTGAAAAAGGTATTGAAATTACTAAAGAGATTAACGCTAAAAAAGCGGAATTAGATGCTAAAATTGCTGCTGCTGATGAAGCATCTAAACAAAATGTATTTAATCAAGCGAATCAAGAATTAAATGCCTTTGCGAATGCAAAAGCGCAAGAATATCGTCAATATCAAGAACAAAAAATCAATGAACTTGTGAAAGAAAAAAAACTTGATGTTATTATTGAGAAAGGCGCTGTTGTTGGTGGTGGCTCTGATGTAACTGATGATTTGATTACAAAAATGGGTAAAGCTTCTGACGACCAAATCAAAGAAGTTGAAAATGCAGCTAAAGCCCAAGAGCAACAAGATGCTCAGCAAAATGCACAACAAGCAGATCAAGCTGCAACAAGTACAACTGAAGCTGCACAATAATTGAGGATTACCACAGGGGGAGGAGTTTGCCTTGGAAAAAACTTTACAGGAACTCGCAAATTTAGTAGGCGGTCAACTTATAGGGGATGAGTCTATTGTCATTACTGAGACACGTAGCTTTGAACAAGCGGTAAAACAATCCATAACTTTTGCAATTGGTGAATATGTTGAACATATTGCGTTATGCCAAGCGGGTGCTGTTATCGTTGAATCAGAAGTAAAAAATGCACCGATGGCGCAAATCGTAGTTGATAATGCAAAATCTGCATTTGCCCAAGTGCTAGAAGTATTCCATCCACCTGTTGTAGTTCCCCGTGAAGTGCATAGTACTGCTATTATTGGCAAGAATGTTACACTTGGTAAAAATGTAGCTATTGGTGCCTATTGTGTTATTAATGATAATGCTGTTATCGGTGATAATGTAACGATTCGACCTTATGTATATATTGGTCATAATGTACGAATTGGGGAAGATTCTGATATTTATGCAGGTGCTATCGTACATGAGAACTGTATTTTGGGTAAACGCGTTGTATTGCGTGCTAAAGCAGTTATCGGTGGTGAAGGTTTTGGTTTTGCCACAGAAAATGGTATTCATACGCATATTCCTCAAGTAGGCAATGTTATTCTTGAAGATGATGTAGAAATTGGCTCTTGCACTACTGTTGATAATGCTACAATGGGATCTACCTTGGTACGTCGCGGTACAAAAATTGACAATCTTGTTCACCTTGGCCACAATGTTGAGATTGGAGAAGATTGTTTCTTAATCGCACAGGTTGGGATTGCAGGTAGTACAAAATGTGGTAACCATGTAATCTTTGCAGGACAAACAGGCTGTACAGGTCATATTACAATTGGAGATAATGTACAATTTGCAGGTAAAACAGGAATTACTGGCAATGTGCCTTCTAATTCTGTTATGGCTGGGTATCCAATGAGACCTCATAAAGAGTGGTTGAAATTGGCTGCTTACGAGAATCGTTTGCCAGAAATGGTGAAAACTGTAAAACAATTACAAAAAGAAATTGACGCTTTGAAAGCACAGCTTAAGGAGAGCTAATAATCCATGTATAGGTTTATGAAAA
>ERZ773008.1498-NODE-1498-length-16406-cov-44.200049_pt1 | contig 16406 bp, 13 predicted proteins | sample MGYA00580664_ERZ773008 | MGnify/ENA primary metagenome ERZ773008 (study PRJEB29015, sample SAMEA2738016) | human oral metagenome | biome: human oral; feature: human-associated habitat; material: dental | place: China | collected 2048 ... | reverse complement strand
AGGCCCGATAGCCCAGCGCCCGATAGGTCTGGTCCAGATCCACCAGCCCCTGCGGAGCCACGCCAAAGCGCGCCAGCAGCTGGGCCCGATCACCCGCCAGGCCGAAACCCACCTTCAGTAGCGCAGGCTGCGCCAGCAGTCCGACTACCGCCTGGGCACAGGCCGGATCCTGCAGCGGGAACAGCCACGCGCGCTCTGCCGAGGCAAACTGCACCAGATGCGGGCCATCCTGTGCCTGCCCCCGCACGAACACCGGTTTCGACTCGGTATCGAAGCCCACCACCGAAAGCGCTCCGATCTCGTCGGCAGCCTGCTGCGCCAGCTCCGGCCCCACCATCACAATGGCCTCGTCGGGCAGCCGCTCGAAGGAAGGCAGCGCCCGCACGGCCTCGGGCGACGGCAGCAGCTGCGGCCCGGCACCCCGCCGGGCCCGGGGAAGGCGTCCTAAGGCGTGCTCCGCCACGGGTGCGCTTCTGGGCACCGGGTTGTTCTTCTGCACAGGCCTGATCTCTTGTACAGGAACAGGTTCCCGTACCGGCACGGCCTCGGGTTCGGGTGCCCCCCGCTCTGGCATCACGTCCCGCAGCGGTACGCGCCCGGCCAAGACACACTCCAGCGGCCCATGTTCAGGTAACGCACTCGCCGGCTCAGTCACCGGCGGTGGCCTAAGAAGCCATGCAATCTGCCGGGTCATTTGTCGGCAAGCCTCATCAGTAACTCCCGGAATCCATCGCCCGGCGGCTATATCAGCCGCACCTTCACCCACCCGGGCGCACCAGCATTGGCCCCATGGCCGCGCTCGGCGCAAAAACGGGCATTCTAACCAACGCGCACCCCGCACCGCAGCATTGCCACTTACCCACACCCCATTCTCCACCCCTGTCCCGCAGGCGGCACCAAACGAGTAACATCGGAGTTCAAGATGGTTAACATCCGTGTCACGGTCCCCGCTGGGGCCCGGGGGACATGTGTGCAGCCCAATCCAACAAGAGGCGACCAACCATGGCCAGAATACTCATCCCGATCGACGGTTCCGAGACCGCATTGCGTGCGGTGCAATGGGTCATCGAACAGATTCGTGCCGGTGTCAACCACCAGGTCTCGCTCCTCAACGTGCAGCCGGAAATCCTCTCCGGCCACGCCCGAGCCTACTTCACCAAGACCGACCTCGACGCCTTCATGGCGGAACAGGCTCAGGAACAGCTGGCGCCCGCCCAGCGCCTGCTCACCGAGGCGAACATCCCCTACGAATCCTCCTTCGAGCGGGGCCATGCCCCCATGGTCATCGCCGACCACGCCAAGAAGGAAGAATTCGACCAGATCGTGATGGGCACCCGGGGTCTGAATCGTGTCAGCGGCCTGCTGCTCGGTTCCGTGGCCACCGGTGTGCTGCACCTGGTGGACATCCCGGTCACCCTGATCAAATGAAATCCTGCCCAGACCACAGGCAGCCCCTGTTGCCCGGCCCCCGTTCGCGGTACTGGCCGGACATGACAGGAGCGTGGCGAGGACAGTATCGCTGACCACACCGACATCGCTGCCGGGTCGTTCGGGCCGGCTGGACCCTTCTCAGGCTGGAAGAACCTTCATGAACACGACAACGCAATCCCCGGAAAACACCCCTGTCGAAGTCCAGCTGGCGGCTGCGCCCCAGAACCGTGACGACGCCGTGCGGGCTGCAGGCAGTCTGCTGATCCAGGCCGGCTTTGCCGCTGACGGCTTCACCGACAGCCTGCTCAAGCGTGAGCAGACCGCCACCACCTTCCTGGGACAGGGCGTCGCCATTCCACACGGCATGATCGACGACAAGCACCTCGTCAAGCGCACCGGCCTGGCCGTGCTGCAGGTGCCCAACGGCGTCATGTGGGGCAAGGACGCCGAAGGCAAGCCCCAGATCGTCAACCTGGTCGTGGGCATCGCGGCCGCCTCCGACGAGCACATCAAGGTGCTGCGTCGCCTCACCCGCCTGATGCGTGACGACGCCCGGCTGAAGAAGCTCTTCACCACCATGAATGCCGCCGAACTCGTCCAGGCGCTGACCGGCGAGGCCCCGGCCGCTTCTCCCAGCACCCCGGCCATGACCGACTTCCCCGTCGGCAAGGAAATCACCCTGGGCTACCCCAACGGCCTGCACGCCCGCCCGGCCGGCCAGTGGGTCGAGAGCATCCGCCGCTTCAAGTCGCAGGTGCGCGTGCGCTGCGGCGACATCGTGGCCGATGCCCGCAGCGTGGCTTCGCTGCTGAGCCTGGGTGCCGGCAACAACGCGCGCCTGCGCATCTCGGCCCAGGGTGACGACGCCCAGGACGCCATCAGCGCCCTGCTGGGCACCATCAAGCTGCTGGGTGACGAAGAGACCCGTCAGGCCCGTCTGGCCGCCGACAAGCAGGCGCAGGCCCAAGGCCTGGGCCGCGAGCTGGGCAACTGGGAACCCGAGGCCCGCAACACCTTCAGCGGCATCGCGGCCGCCCCCGGCCTGGTCATCGGCACCCTGGTGCTGGCCGAATCGCAGGAACTGGAAGTCGAAGACAACGCCAAAGGCGTAGCCAAGGCGGCTGCCGACCTGGACCATGCCCTGGCCAATGCCCAGCGCCAGCTGGCCACGCTCATCTCCAACGCCGAGCGCCAGGGCCAGGCCGAACAGGCCAACATCTTCAAGGCCCACCTGGAGCTGCTGCGCGACCCGAGCTGGCTGGGTGACGTCACCCGCTGCATCGTCGACGGTCACGGCGCCGCCTGGGCCTGGAAGCACTGCCTGACCAACCGCATCGAAGCCCAGCGCAAGCTGCAGGACGCCACCCTGGCCGCCCGTTCGGCCGACCTAGAGGACGTGGGCCTGCGCGTGCTGCGCCACCTGCTGGGCAAGGGCAACGAGGGCGCCAACCTCTCCCAGGGCTGGCCCGATGACGCCATCCTGCTGGCCGATGACCTGGCGCCGTCGGTCACCGCCCAGATCGACACCACCCGCGTGAAAGGCTTCTGCACCGCCAAGGGGGGCCCCACCGCTCACACCGCCATCCTGGCCCGCGCGCTGGGCATGCCTGCTGTCGTGGCTGCCGGCCCCGGCGTCCTGGCGCCGACCCTGTCCCAGGGCAGCACCAAGGCCATCCTGGACGGCTACCGGGGCAAACTGTACGTGGCCCCCACCGAAGCCGCCCTGGCCGAGGCCCAGCAGCGCATCGAACGCCTGACCCAGTTGCAGGCCGAGGAAACCAAGACCCGGATGCAGCCGGCCACCACCACCGACGGTCACCGCGTCGAGATCGGCGCCAACGCCAACCGGGCTGACCAGGCGCGCCGCGCGCTGGAATCGGGCGCCGAGGGCGTGGGCCTGATGCGGACCGAGTTCCTCTTCCTGGAACGTGACCACGTGCCGGACGAGGACGAGCAGTACGAGGTCTACCATTCAATGGTGAACGTGCTGGCCGGCCGGCCGCTGATCGTGCGCACGCTCGACATTGGTGGTGACAAGCAGGTGCCGCACCTGGCACTGCCGCACGAGGACAACCCCTTCCTGGGCGTGCGTGGCGCCCGCCTGCAGCTGCGCCGCGAGGAACTGCTGGTACCCCAGATGCGTGCCCTGTACCGCGCCGCCAAGCACGGCCCGCTGTCGATCATGTTCCCCATGATCAGCAGCATCGAGGAAGTGCAGCTGCTGCGCGAGCGGCTGGAGGCCATCCGCGCCGAACTGGATGCCCCGAACGTGCCACTGGGCATCATGATCGAGGTGCCGTCCGCGGCCGTCATGGCCGACCAGTTCGCCAAGTACGTCGACTTCTTCTCGATCGGCACCAATGACCTGACCCAGTACGCGCTGGCCATCGACCGCCAGCACCCCGAATTGGCCAGCCTGGCCGACGCGCTGCACCCTGCCGTGCTGCGCCTGATCGCCCAGACCGTGGCCGGTGCCCGCCCGTACAAGCGCCACGTGGGCGTCTGCGGCGGCCTGGCCGGCGACCCGCTGGGCGCCGCGCTGCTGGTCGGCCTGGGTGTCGATGAACTGAGCATGAGCGCCAGCGACCTGGGCACCATCAAGGCCCTGCTACGTCGCCAGTCGCTCAGCGATCTGCAGGCGCTGGCCCGCAAGGCCCTGGAGGCCCAGACCGTCCAGGAAGTCCGCGCGCTGGGCGCCGCCCTCAAATCCGCTTCTTCCCCCACTGCAGGAGATGCAGCATGACCCAAGTCCTGACCATCACTCTGAACCCGGCCATCGATCAGACCATTCCCGTCCAGAAACTGATCCCGGGCGAAGTGCATCGCGCCACCGGCCACAGCAGCACGCCAGGCGGCAAGGGCATCGGCGTCTCCATCATCCTGGCCTCGCTGGGTGTGCGCACCACCGCCACCGGCTGGCTTGGCGCCGACAACGATAGCCTGTTCGTCCAGGCCTTCGAGCGCAACGGCATCAAGGATGCCATGGTGCGACTACCAGGCAATACCCGAACGAACGTGAAGATCGTCGACAACGAGGCGGGTGAGTCCACCGACGTGAACCTGCCCGGCATCCAGCTGGACGCCGGTGAGCAGGCCAAGGACGAGCTTATCCTGGCCGAGCGCATCGAAGCCCTGGCCCGGCCCGGCGACTGGTGCGAGTTCGGCGGCAGCCTGCCGCCCGGCATCACCGTCGACATCTGGCTACGTCTGGCCAAGCTGCTGGTGAACAAGGGCGTCAACATCGTCATCGACGTGGCCGGCTCCCAGCTGGGCCAGATCCTGAAGCGCTGGCCCAAGGAGGTGTCCTCCTCCATCGGACCGGTCATGATCAAGCCCAACCGACCCGAACTGGAAGAACTGGTTGGCCGCCCGCTCAAGCACGACCACAACGAAGTGCTCAAGGCTGCCGAAGAACTGCGCGCCGGTGGCGTGCAGCGCGTGGTTGTCTCGATGGGTGCCGAAGGCGCGCTGATCATCGGCCCCGAGGGCCGCTGGCTGGCCACCCCGCCCAAGGTTCAGGTCGCAACCACTGTCGGCGCAGGCGATACCCTGGTGGCCGGCACCATTGCCCGGTTGCTGCAGGGCAGCCCCTTCCCCGATGCGGCCGTCTTCGGCATGGCCTGCGCCGCTGCCCGCATTCAGCAGATCGAGTTCGGGCTTCCGCCGGTGCAGCAGGTCGAGGCACTGGTCAAGCAGATCAACGTCTCCCCGCGCTGATCATCCCCAAGAACCCCCTAGAGGAGAGTCCCCGTGGCAAGCATCTTGGCGATTTCCGCCAGCCAATCCGGGCCCGCCCACAGCTTCATCGTCGGCGAGGCCCTGAAGTCTGCCGCCGCCCGGGCCGGACATACGCTCGGCCTGAAGGTCATCAGCCATCTGGGTGAGCAGGGCAGTTTCTCGGACGACGAGCTGGCCAAGGCCGACGTGGCCATCGTCGTGGCCGATGGCCCCGTCGAACTGTCCAGCCTTCCCAAGGCACTGCGCATCTTCGAGAGCACCCCGCAGGCCGTCTTCGATGACGCCGATGGCGTGCTCGGTCAGGCCCTGGCCGGCAGTGGCGGAGCCGCCAAGGCTGCCCCTGCCGCCAAGGCCGCCACCCCGGGGGGCAAGCCCCCGGCCGGCATGAAGGTCGTTGCCATCACCTCGTGCCCCACCGGCGTGGCCCACACCTTCATGGCCGCCGAGGCCCTGGAGGAAGGCGCCGAGACCGCGGGCTACAAGATTAAGGTCGAGACCCGTGGCTCGGTCGGTGCGCAGAACACCCTCACCCCCGAGGAGATCGCCGCCGCCGACCTGGTGGTGATCGCCGCCGACACCCAGGTCGACAAGTCCCGCTTCTTGGGCAAACGGCTCTACAGCACCTGCACCAAGGCCGCCATTCATGACGCCGGCAAGGTGTTCGATACGGCCTGGACCGAAGCCACCCCCTGGGGGGATGGCAAGGCCGCTGCCGCAGGCGCCAAGGAAGAGGCCAAGGCGGGCAGCAGCAGCGGTCGCAGTGGCCCCTACAAGCACCTGATGACGGGCGTCTCGTTTATGCTGCCCTTCGTGGTCGCGGGCGGTCTGCTCATCGCGCTGGCCTTTGCCATCGGCGGTCTGGACGTTCCGTCCGATCCCAAGCTGGAAGGCACGCTGGGCTGGTACCTGTTCCAGGTCGGCGCCAAGTACGCCTTCGCCCTGATGGTGCCCATCCTGGCCGGCTACATCTCGTTCTCCATCGCCGACCGTCCGGGTCTGGCGCCCGGCATGGTGGGCGGCATGATCTCCTCGGCCATCGGCGCCGGCTTCCTCGGCGGCATCCTGGCCGGCTTTCTGGCCGGCTACCTCACGCAGTTCCTGGCCAAGACCATCAAGCTGCCGCGCACCCTGGAAAGCCTCAAGCCCGTGCTGATCCTGCCGCTGCTGTCCACCGGCATCATCGGCGTGCTGATGCTGAGCGTGCTCGGCAAGCCCATGGTCGCCGCCATGGAAGGGCTGACCCACTGGCTGCAGGGCATGCAGGGTCAAGACATCGCATTACTCGGCGCCATCCTCGGGGCCATGATGGCCTTCGACCTCGGTGGCCCGGTCAACAAGGCGGCCTATGTCTTCGGCACCACGCTGCTGGCCAGCAACATCAAGATCCCGATGGCCGCCGTCATGGCAGCCGGCATGGTGCCTCCGCTGGGCATCGCCGTGGCCTGCTGGATCTTCCGCAACCGCTTCAGCAACGAAGAGCGTGATGCCTCCAAGGCGGCCGCCGTGCTGGGTCTGGCCTTCATCACCGAAGGCGCCATTCCCTTCGTCGCCCGCGACCCGCTGCGCGTCATCCCGGCCTGCATGATCGGTGCAGCTACCACCGGTGCCCTGGTGGGCCTGATGCACATCGAACTGGCCGCCCCCCACGGTGGCGTGTTCGTGATGCTGATCCCCGGCGCCATCACCAACGTGCCGATGTACTGCGCAGCCATCGCTGCCGGTGCCGTCGTCACCGCACTGGGTCTGGGCATCTTCAAGAAGCCCATGACCACCCAGGCACAGGCCGCAACGGCATAAACCGCCAGAGCCGCATCGGGAACGAGACGTCACCTATCAGGTTCCCCACCCAAGGCCAACCCTTTGCGGGTTGGCCTTTTTTGTGGGCAGGAGATAATAAGGGGGCGCAGCAACGGGCCTTACAGCCGGAGCCCGCCGCGCCCCGGCAGGCTCGGGTCCGCATCCCTGGCAGACACCTCTTCTGCACACGGATCACGGACCCGGGCCCTGCCGGCAACACCGCCTGCAGCCCGGCCCGCAATGGCCGCCACACTCCACCCAAGGGACAACAGCATGGAAACTGAGTACAAGACGCCACCCGAGAAGTTCACGGCCTTTCTGAAACGGCAACAGATGGTCTTCATCGTCGCCTTCCTGGGCTATGTCTGCGCCTATCTGGTGCGCAACAACTTCAAGCTCATGTCCAAGTCCATCATGGTGGCCAATGACTGGAACAAGGACGACATCGCCATGCTGCTGTCATGCCTGACCGTCTCCTACGGCCTGGCCAAATTCTACATGGGAGCCCTGGGCGACAAGATGAGCCTGCGCAAGCTCTTCGCCACCTGCCTGGCCGCCAGCGCGGTCATCTGCATCATCATCGGCTTCTATCACACCTCCATCGCGGCCCTGGCCGTGCTGCTGGTACTGTGCGGCGTCGTGCAGGGCGCACTGGCCCCCGCCTCGCAGAACATGATCGCCAACTACTTCCCCAATCGCACGCGCGGGGCGGCCATCGCGGGCTGGAACATCTCGCAGAACCTGGGCTCGGCCATGCTGCCCATGATGATCGCCTTCATGACCACGCTGGGCTGGATCATGCCCAAAACGGGCGACGTACTGTACGCCTTCGTCGTGCCCGCCGTGCTGGTGCTGGCCGTGGCCGTCTTCTGCTGGAAGCATGGCGGCGACAAGCCCGAAGCCGAAGGCCTGGACTCGCTGCGCACCATGTACGGCGAAGCCGGCGAATCCAACGTCGCCAGCGAAGAAGAGAAGACCAACCTCACCTACTGGCAGCTCATCTGGAAATACGTGTTTTGCAACCCGGCGCTGCTGCTGGTGGCCTCGGTCAACGTGGCGCTCTACTTCATCCGCTTCGGTGTCGAGGACTGGATGCCCATCTACCTGCACGAAGTGGCCAAGATGGAAGACGCCCATGCCCAGATGGCCATCTCCACGCTGGAATGGGTCGCCATCCCCGGCTCACTGCTGTTTGCCTGGCTGGCTGCCAAGTACCCCAACAAGATGGCCCGCATCGGTGCCATCGGCCTGTTCATCATGGCTGGCATCGTCTTCGTCTATGAGACCATCACGGCATCGGGTGCGCCCAACTACGCGCTCATGCTGGTGGTCTGCGGCATCCTCGGCGCCCTCATCTACGGGCCTCAGCTCATCGTCAACATCCTGACCATCAACTTCGTACCGCTCAACGTCGCCGGCACCGCCATCGGCTTCGTGGGCGTCACCGCCTATCTCATCGGCAACATGGGCGCCAACTGGGTCATGCCCATCCTGGCTGACAACTTCGGCTGGTTCTGGTCCTATGTCGTGGTGGCTGGCCTGTCAGTCTTTGCCGCCATCGGCTACCTGATCCTGGCCAAGCGCGAAGAACAGGTCATCAAGGCCTGATGCAGTACCGGTGCAACGGCTCAAGGCTTGCAGAACGTGATGCAATAGAAGCGATCATCCCAGATCAGTTCGGTCTGTCGATCCTTCACAGCATCTGGAATGCAGGCCTCAATCGCCCCCAGATCGACAGTTGCACCTTCGAAATACTTCTTCGACATCGCACTCTTCTTGTACTGCTCGTCGACATAATCCGCCGTTTCGTCGGCAATCATCAACTTCGTGCCGGGCTTGGCCACCCGAAGCATCTCGCGCACCGCAAGCGCCTTGTCGTTGAAGAAGTTGATCCCGCCCACGTGGAACACCACATCAAACGAATCGTCGGCAAAGGGTAGATCCTCCGCCGCGCAGTTCACCAGCCCCAGATTCGCCTTTTCGGCCCAATGGGCATGACAGCGTTTGAGCATGCCCAACGAAATGTCCACGCCAGCCAGATCGATCGTCTGCAGATCCACCCCGTCGGGCACATGGGCCAGATCGGCACCCGTACCGATCGAGACATACAGCATCGCACTGCCCGGCCTCCATGACAGCCTGCTCATCAGATGACGGCGCATCTCCGCGATGGAGTCACCGTACTTGATTCGCCCCACCCATTTCTCGGCAAAATCATAGCCCACCGACATCCAGTCATACATCTTCATGTACTTCTCGTTGTCGCCCTTCAGGTAGGCCGGATTCTGATACAGATAGATGCCGTTCTCACGCTTCAGGCTGGCGACATCAATGCTGGGCTTGAACTTCTCCAGAACATCACTCATGGATATCATCTCCCGATTCATCCCAAGGAAACGCAGAAACGGGGGCAGCAGCGGAGGGCCAGCGCGCCCCGACAGACTCGGTTCTGCACCTCAGGCAAGACACCTCAGTATACGGGTCACAGACCCGGACGCACTGGCAGCACCGCCTGCGGCCCGGCCCGGAATGGCCGCCACGCTCCCCCCGAAGAGCAACAGCATGGAAACCGAAAACAAGTTACCCCCCGAGAAGTTCACGGCGTTTCTGCAACGGCGCACGGGCGCCAACCGGGTCATGCCCATCCTGGCTGACAACTTCGGCTGGTTCTGGTCCTATGTCGTGGTGGCAGGCCTGTCGGTCTTTGCCGCCATCGGCTACCTGATCCTGGCCAAGCGCGAAGAGCAGGTCATCAAGGCATGATCCTGGCAACTCTTGCCGTCCTCGGCGGCCTCGTCATGCTGGTCTGGAGCACAGACCGGTTCGTCGACGGGGCCGCCCGAACGGCCAGCTACTTCAAGGTGCCCCCGATGCTGATCGGCATGCTGGTCGTCGGGTTCGGCACCTCCGCCCCGGAACTGATGGTCTCGGCGCTCTCGGCCATCCAGAACAACCCGGGCATCGCCCTGGGCAATGCCTACGGCTCCAACATCACCAACATCGCCCTCATCCTGGGCATCACCGCCCTCATCAGCCCCATCACCGTCCTGCAACAGGTCCTGCGCAAGGAACTGCTCGTGCTCACGCTCGTCACCGGCCTGGCCGTCTGGCAGCTGTGGGATGGCCAGCTGACCCGGGTCGATGCCATCGTGCTGCTGGTCCTGCTGGCTGCGCTGGTGGGCTGGACAGTGCGTGCCGAGCACAAGGCCCACGCGCCGGCGGCCTCCGCCACAGAGGAAGGCGCCACCGCGCCCTCTCTCGACGATGAGGCCGCTGCGCCCATCCGCCCCATCCTCTTCTGGCTGATCATCGACCTGGCGCTCCTGGTCATCAGTTCGCGCGTGCTGGTCTGGGGGGCGGTGGAAATCGCCCACGGCTTCGGCGTCAGCGACCTGATCATCGGCCTGACCATCGTGGCGGTCGGCACCTCGCTGCCCGAGCTGGCTTCGTCCGTGGCGGCTGCCCGCAAGGGCGAGGACGACCTGGCGCTGGGCAACGTCATCGGCTCCAACCTCTTCAACACCCTGGGCGTCGTTGGCCTGGCTGCCGCCATCCAGCCCATGCCCGTCGAAGCGCAACTGCTGAGCCGCGACATCCCGGTCATGTGCGTGCTGACCCTGGCGCTGTTCGCCCTGGGCTACATCGACAAGTCCCGCCCCGGACGCATCAACCGGCTGGAAGGATGCCTGCTGCTGGCTGGCTACATCGGCTACACGGTCTGGCTCATCGAGAGCACCTTCATCCAGGAGGCCTAGGCCTCTGCCTTCAGCAAGGCCTTGCCACCGAGGCAACCACGGAACGGCCGGGGCCGCAGACCCCGGCCCATTCAGGCCACACCCTAAACCGGATCCGCGCACAACCCGTACCGGATCCGGTTTTCATTTCCGGGCGCCTACCCCGGCCCCATGACGCCCCGATGAGGCCGCTCACGGGACGCTTCGGATCACGCCCTCACTGTCCCAGCGTGGCCGGAATCAGCTTCTCCAGCCCGGCTAGCGGGGCCAGAACCTCGGGCGACAGATGATGACGCTGCGCCATCCAGGCCGCCGTGTTCATCGACGCATACACGTTGCCCTGGCTGTCTTCCCAGACCAGCACCTTCGACGGCAGATCGATCGCCAGCGTCGGCGACTTCACCATCATCGGCGTGCCCACCTTGGGATTGCCAAAAACGATCACGCTGGCGGCCGGCATCTCCAGCGAATGCTGCTGCGCCGCCTTCTGGTGATCGATGACAGTGAACACCGTCAGGCCCTTGGCCAGCAGTGCCTCCTGCACCCGCTTGATCGAATCAGACACCGAATACCGGCTCCGGATCGTCAGAAGCCCATCCACCTGGACCGGAGCCGCCGCCCCGCCCTGTCCCGCCGCCGGCGTTGCCTCATCAGCCGCCATCACAGATCCTCCCGTCATCGTCAGGCCCACAACCAACCCGGCCAGCACCGACCGGTACCCCCATGCCTTTCTCATCCGTCTCATCGACGCTCCTCTGAAAGAATGGCCAAGAATGCTCCGATGGCAAGGCCCGGGACTGTCCAGCCGTGGTCACGCAACCGGTCAGGCCCCCCGAGCGCCTTGCCCGTGATCCCACAATCATACGGGAAAGCCGGCCAGCGTCGCCTTCCGTCAGCCCGCGCCCCAGCCGCCCATCGGCGGCACGTAGAATCCTGCCCTTCGCCCCCGGCAAGCGCCGCACAGCGCTGCGCGACCACCGCCCCGGGTGAACACGACTCCAGCACGGACCTGTTCCGACCTGCCCCTGCGCCATGATCGTCCGCTCCCGCCCTCACTGGCTGCGCATGCTCTTCGTGCTGCGCGGCTCCATCCTGCCCACCATCAGCCCGCAGCTCATCATCATCACGCTGTTTGCCACGCTGGTCACGGCACTGCATGGCCAGATCCTGGACTGGAAGGTCTCGCTCAACTTCGTGCCCTTCTCCCTCATCGGCGTGTCGCTGGCCATCTTCCTGGGCTTTCGCAACAGCACCAGCTACGCCCGCTATTGGGAAGCCCGCACCCTGTGGGGACAGGTCCTGGCCGCCACCCGATCACTCGGCCGCCAGGCACTCACCCTGTCCAGCAACCGGCCGCTCGCCCGGCCGATGATCCTGCATCTGTGCGCCTTCGCCCATCTGCTGAAGCACCAGCTGGCCCGCACCGACCCCAGCACCGACATCCACCTGTTCCTGGACGAAGCTGACAGCCAACGTGTGCTGCAGGCCGAACACCGGCCCGCCATGGCCCTGCTGCTGGCCAGCGAATGGCTGGGCGAACGCCTGAAGGCCGGCGAAGTCACCCCGCCCATCGCCACCGCCTTCGAGCGCAACCTGCATGAACTGAGCACCGCACTGTCCGGCTGCGAACGCATCGCCGACACCCCGCTGCCCTTTCCCTACTCGGTCATCATCCACCGCTGCGCCTACCTGTACTGCTTCTGGCTGCCCTTCGGCCTGCTCGACGGCATCGGCCTGATGACCCCGGTCATCGTCTGCTTCATCGCCTACACCTTCCTGGCCCTGGAAGCCCTGGGCGCCGAACTGGAAAACCCCTTCGGCCGCGACCCCAACGACCTGCCCCTGCAGGCGCTGTCCCATCAGGTGGAAACATCACTGCTGGAGATGATCCACGAACCGCCCCGCACCCCCCGGCCGGAAGTCGTCGACAGCATTCTGATCTGAGCCGAGGCCCAAACGATACCCAGGTCAGTATTTAACGCATTGAGACCAGCTACCCAGAATGCAACTCAATTTACAGGCATCGCGTGACTCTCGCCACCTTTGACAGATAAGTAGTCCAAACGCCATGACTGCAAACGTCTCGCCTGAGACAGGGTCATGTCGTCCTCAGAGATCGCCATACAACCTTTCAGACATATTCCCTTCCATGATTCCGTACCTGTATCGAACAGCTTTTTCTCAAACTCCGAAGTGATTCGACCGGCCAGATCATCCATGCGTCCCTGCAGCGCTTCCGGATCCTCTCCCGGCAAAAAAGAAATAACTATTACCAAATCATAAGATGCCTCATCGACATGACCAGACTTCCTGGATTCATTCAGATTGAAGTAGACTGAAGAAATATGACGGCCATCGTTCTTCAGAAGCGAAGCCAACTTGCTATCCAGCTTGTTCTGAGAAAGCAAATTGACAAATCCATCAGGAAATGCGCTCCTGTTATATCGCACCGCCAGCCAAGCACGAAGAGCCGAACAAGACTGACTAGGGATATCCCAGGAGTCATCCGGAGAAAATTGCGCCAGATCTACCTTCTTGACAAAGCAACGCTCAGTAGCCACTAGCTCAATGACGACTCCTAAGTCATTAAACAAAGCATCAATATGCAGCGTACGCGGAGACTTTGACCAATAGTAGTTCCCCTTCCCTTCCTCCAGCCTTCGTCCAACGATCACTTCTACATTAGGTTCTTGATCAAGATTATCGTTGGCCAAGTCACAATCATGGCTGATCACCATCACACATAGGGCATGGTCTTGCGAACCCTTGCCTTGCAGACCCAACGCTTGCACTGCGTCGCCAGGAAGAATAGCCCCCTGACGCCACGGCATATCGCGCGTCCATGCTGCGCTCATGATGCTCACCCGTCCTTTCAGGCCAACTCATCGAACGACTTCCGGATCAGATCCGGTCCGTCATCACGAATTTTTGCATTGCCCAGCAACCCAGACAGCTGTTGGCGTTTGCGTTGGCCAGTCGCCTCCAGCCGAATCAGCTTCTCAGCCATGCTCCTACCGTCGGCGCCTTGTGCCAGCAACTCGATAAATGACAAGTTCCGATCGAGACGGCGATTCAGCGCTTGCGCAGTGACCTTGATCCGTTGTTCAGCGAATATTTGTGCGGCGGCGGCAAGTTGCTCCAGTTTGGGAAGATGGATCTCTTTAGGATTTTCCCCCTTCAACCAGTTGTACAGCGTCTGACGAGACACACCAAAAATGGCAGGCAAGTGCGAAAATGTCCGCCCAAAACCATCCTGAACCTCCTGCATCAAGCGCGCAGCAGAAGGCCTTTCAGTATCCACCCCCCCCCTGTTGGTGGTTGGAAGAAACAGTGTAGTGCTGACGACAACCGGAGAATAACCATGCCGTCTGACTATGGAACGAACGTCGGCTATGCCGCCAGTCCCCCCCATATCAAAGAGGGGAAAATGCTCAAAGCCCCTTGACACCTGAATGGAGACAGGCTCCATGGCCTGAGGAGGTACGTGAAGGTCTGGTGCAAACATCATTGATCCCAGCGTTCGAGAGCCTTGTCCGTGACAATAGAACGGAAAGCGCCACTGATAACGTCATGAAGATCCTGCAGTCGCTTTCCAACCTGAGCAGCATCATAAGCTTCACGTTCACTAAAAAATGCGTCGTTGTCCAGCGTAGCACTGGGGCCATGATAGCCGGTAAAGCGCTCTTCCAGTCGCATGTTGAACGTCTGAATATCCGCCGGCAGAGTAAGTGCCCCATCTGCCTGGATGATGACTCTGCTTGTCAGCTGGATCTGGCCAAGTTGATGCAGAGCTTCCATGTAAGCGTGCCGACGGGCAGCACCTGATATAGAGGGAGAGGGCAATCCACGTGCTGTCGGCTGTAGGTAGATGTCCAACACCTCATCGAAAGCTGGCATGACCCGATCCAGGTAACGCAGTCCCACCTTTTCGACAAAATCCAGCTTGACGATCTGGTGGACCCTCTCCAATCCCTCCAGGAATAGGGTCTGAAACTTCTCAAAATGGCCATAGAAACTCGATTGCAGCACTAAGCCATGGCTGTTGAGCAAGAAGGTATGAGTCTGTTCCGGATTACCAAACTGGTAGAAATTTCGCTGAACGGGTTGTGGTACACCTCCTTCGTCACCAGGCAACTGCACGAACGTGAATTGGTGAGGTACATAGTCCGGATATCCCGCCTTGCGGAAGGACTCCTGAATGGCCTTCAAGTGATCTTCCAAGGCCAGGATCGGGTTGAACTGTACCTGTGTCAGAACAAGGTACACAGGTGGATTCTTGAGAGGTGTTCCCATACAGCAGACTCCGTTTGACGACGGGCGTTATAAGGGCATGACCTGACAGGAGGAATGCTGCCAATCGCTACTTTACAGTTCAGTTTACAAAACTGCAAGCGGCCGTCTGTCGCATGGACAGTCAGGTAGGCCTGAAACGTCTGCTATCCAGATCAGTGGCAGGTCTCGCCAGAACATGGCGTTTCTGCCACACGCAAGAAGCAAAGGCAGTCTGAACGGCTCTAGTTGAGTCCGCCCACCAATCAACCGCCTGCCTTTCCCTCCTCGTCGTACGCCCTGAACACCCGCTATAGAATGAGCATATCCCCTGTCAACCAGGACACATGCCATGACCGCTTCCACCCCCGACACCCCGCGCCTCACCTCTCTCTCGCACGGCGGCGGCTGCGGCTGCAAGATCGCCCCGGGCGTGCTGACTGACCTGCTGGCCAGAAGCAGCGTGCCGCCCCAGCTGTTCCCCGACCTGCTGGTGGGCACCGAGACCGCCGATGATGCCGCCGTCTACCGCATCAACGAGCACCAGGCCATCGTGGCCACCACCGATTTCTTCATGCCCATTGTCGATGACCCCTACGACTTCGGACGGATTGCGGCCACCAACGCACTGTCTGATGTCTACGCCATGGGGGGGCAGCCCATCATGGCGCTGGCCGTCGTCGGCATGCCCATCAACGTGCTGCCGCACGATGTCATCGCCCGCATCCTGGAAGGCGGTCAGTCGGTCTGCCGTGACGCCGGCGTGCCCCTGGCGGGCGGCCACTCCATCGACTCGGTGGAACCCATCTACGGCCTGGTGGCCATCGGCACGGTCGATCCGAAGGATCTCAAGCGCAACAGCGGTGCCCAGGCAGGCGACGTCCTCATTCTCGGCAAGCCGCTGGGCGTGGGCATCTATTCGGCCGCCCTCAAGAAAGGCCAGCTCGACGAAAGCGACTATGCCACGATGATCGACGCCACCACGCGGCTCAACCGGCCCGGCCCCGAGCTGGCGCGGCTGCCCGGCGTGCATGCCATGACCGATGTCACCGGCTTCGGCCTGCTGGGCCACACGCTGGAAATGGCCCGGGGTTCAGGGCTGACGGCCCGCATCAACGGCCGTGCCGTGCCTTTCCTGAAGGATGTCATCGAGCTGGCCTCGGCCGGCATTCGCACGGGCGCATCGGGCCGCAACTGGGCTTCCTATGGCGCCGATGTCGACATGACCCCCGATGCACCGCCCTTCCTGCAGGACCTGCTGACCGACCCGCAGACAGCCGGCGGGCTGCTGGTGGCCTGCGCCCCCGAAGCCGCCGACGACGTGCTGAAGTGCTTCAACCGCTTTGGTTTCGCGCAGGCCACCGCCATCGGACACCTGGAAGCCGGCCCGGGCCGCGTGCAGGTACGCTGATTTCCCCCCATCCCTTCCGTAGGCCT